>Ga0307477_10003717_pt1 | contig 11258 bp, 8 predicted proteins | sample atmos_gasesECM2C_FD_203316 | JGI IMG/M metagenome (GOLD analysis project Ga0307477, IMG submission 203316) | Hardwood forest soil microbial communities from Morgan-Monroe State Forest, Indiana, United States - atmos_gasesECM2C_515 | ecosystem: Environmental > Terrestrial > Soil > Temperate... | reverse complement strand
AATGCGTACGGCCAGGGGCGGCTCCCGAGCCATGACCATCACGATCCACGTACCAGCGGTACTGCGCGCCTGCAGTGAGGGCGCCGCGGAGCTATCTCTGTCGGCCCCGAGCGTGCGTGCCGCCCTTGAGCAAATCGAGCGGAGCCACCCGGCGCTGTACCGCAGCGTCTGCGACGAGACGGGCACGGTGCGCCGCCACGTTAACCTGTTCGTGAACACGTCTCACGTCCGCGACCGGGAAGGGCTCGATACGGCGTTGATCCCAGGGGACGTCATTACCATACTGCCCGCAGTCTCAGGAGGTTGAACATGCCGGAACGCGTCATTCTCGGTATCGGGACCAAGAAGGGCGTCTTCGTCGCCGAGGCGCCGAAGACCCGGCGCAGCTTCGCGCTGCGCGGGCCCTTCGGACCAGGCGTCGCCGTCTACACGGCGCTGATCGACCGGCGCGGGAGCCCGCGCCTCTATGCCTCAAGCTGCAACGCCTTCTTCGGCATGAAGGTCCTGGTCTCGACCGACCTGGGGAAGAAGTTCAAGGAGACGAAATCTGCCCCGGCCTTCCCGAAGGAGGATGGACGCGCGCTGGCGAACATCTGGTCACTCGAACCAGGCGAGGACAGGAAGGACCTGTGGTGCGGCGTCGAGCCGGCGTCGCTCTTCCGCAGCAGCGACGGCGGCGATTCCTGGGAGATGGTTCCGGGAATCAGCAACCACGAGCACGCTCGCAAGTGGCAGCCCGGCAACGGCGGCCTGTGCATGCACACGATCCTGCGCGACGGGAATCGCGTACACCTCGGCATCTCGACGGGCGGCCACTACCTGAGCGAGGATGGCGGCAGGACTTTCGCGGCGTCGAACCGGGGCGTCGGCGCCGGCTTCACGCCTGATCCCTTCCCCGAATTCGGCCAGTGCGTGCACAAGATCGCGGGCCACAAGGACGCGCCCGGCCGCCTTTACATGCAGAACCACGGCGGCTGGGCGGAATGGAGCGGACCCGGGGGGCCGCGGCCGGACATCGGCGTGCTGCGCAGCGACGACCATGGCAAGACGTGGCGCTCAATCGCGAAGGGACTGCCTTCCGATTTCGGCTTCCCCATCGTGGTGCACCCGCACGACCCCGACACGGTCTACGTGATGCCTCTGGAGTCGCCCACGCGCGCTTCCATCGGCGGCGCGCCCGCGGTCTGGCGCAGCGAGGACGGCGGCGATTCGTGGAAGCGGCTGGCCCGCGGGCTGCCGCAGAAGGAGAGCTTCTTCACGGTCCAGCGCGACGCGATGGACATGGACGAGCTCAAGTCACCCGCGCTCTACTTCGGCACCACGACGGGACAGCTGTGGATCGGTCGAGACAGCGGCGAGGAATGGAGCTGCCTGTTCGACTCGCTCCCGCCGATCCACTGCGTGAAGGTGGCGGTGGTCTGAGGCCGAGTTGGACCAAGGCCAACACCTCATCTCGCAAGCCCCGCACGGGGTTGCCATCCGCCGCGCGGCAGCAGGGCTTGACAAACCATATGGTTGCATATACAAATAAATGGCGAGGAGGTTGCTGCCATGACCGACCGGACGAGCAAGCCGGTGGACCGGATCGCCGCAAGCTGCATCGCGGTGCGGTTGCGGCTGCTCAACCGCGTCGTCACCAACCTCTACGACGAGGCCCTGCGACCCCTGGGGCTGAAGGTCAGCCAGTTGAACGTGCTCGTCGTCGCCGCCAAGCTCGGCGTGGCCCGGCCTGCCCAGGTCAGCGAATTGCTGCACCTGGATATCTCCACCCTCAGCCGGAACGTGGACCGGATGATGGCCAAGGGCTGGCTCGAAGCGGTCCCCGAGGAGGACGCCCGCACCCAGCCTTTCCGCCTGACGGACCAGGGACGGCGACTGCTGGAACGGGCCATCCCCGGCTGGGAGAAGGCCCAGAAGCAGGCTGCCGAACTTCTGGGCGAGCCGGGCGTGGCCGTGCTCGACGAGGCGGCGCAGCGGCTGGGATTGCGGCCAGGTAGGGGCGAACCCCGTTGAGGATCGCTCGAAGGTCGCCGCCCCGGTGCGGACGGCAACCCTTCGGGGCAGAAACTTGTGTATACAAATAATGGAGCGTCTCACGATGAAGCTCGAAGACCATCCGACCGTCAAACGGTTCCGGGAGCGGCAGCCCCTGCCCGACGCCGGCCCCAGGACGCTCGACCATTCCTGGCTGCGGCAGTTGTGCCTGGAGTGCGGGGCCGACGACGCCGGCCTGGTCGAGATCGGGCGGCCCGCCCTCGATGACCAGCGGGCGGACATCCGCCGCTTCTTTCCCGCCGCCAAGACGCTCGTCAGCTTCGTCTGCCGGATGAACCGCGAGCCGATCCGCAGCCCGGCCCGCTCGGTCGCCAACCTGGAGTTCCATCACAGCGGCGATCATGTGAACGAGGTCGCCCGCAAGGTCGTGACCGCCCTGGAGCGGCAAGGCGTCCGGGCGATCAACCCGGCGATGGGCTTCCCGATGGAAGTGGACCGGTACAACCAGGGGAAGATTTGGGTCGTCTCCCACAAGCCGGTGGCCGTGGCTGCCGGCCTGGGGCACATGGGCATCCACCGCAACGTCATCCACCCCAAGTTCGGCAACTTCATCCTGCTGGGCACAGTGCTGGTGGACGCCGAGGCGACCGCCTACGACCAGCCGCTCGCCTACAACCCCTGCCTGGAGTGCAAGCTGTGCGTGGCGGCGTGCCCAGTCGGGGCCATCGGCTCGGACGGCCACTTTAACTTCTCGGCCTGCTACACCCACAACTATCGCGAGTTCCTGGGCGGCTTCACCGATTGGGTCGAGCAGGTGGCCGACAGCAAGAATGCCCTCGACTACCGCAAGCGGGTGGCCGACAACGAGTCGGCATCGATGTGGCAGAGCCTCTCCTTCGGTGCCAACTACAAGGCCGCTTACTGCCTGGCTGTCTGCCCGGCCGGCGAGGAGGTCATCGGCCCCTTTCTCACGGACAGGTCGGCCCACCTGCAAGGCACCGTCCGCCCGTTGCAGGACAAGGAGGAGACGGTCTACGTCGTCCCTGGCTCGGACGCCGAGGCCCACGTCCAGCGGCGCTTTCCGAAGAAGAGGGTCAAACGAGTCTCGAACGGGCTTCGGCCTCGCAGCATCGGGCAATTCCTGGCCGGGCTGCGGCTGACCTTCCAGCGGGGCCGGGCCCTCGGCCTGGACGCCGTGTACCACTTCAGCTTCACCGGCCAGGAGGAGCGGCAGGCCACCGTGGTCATCAAGGACCAAGCGCTGCAGGTGGAAGACGGCCATCGGGGGACCGCTTCGTTGCACGTGACCGCCGACAGCCAGACGTGGCTCGGCTTCCTGGCGAAAGAGCGCAGCCTGCTGTGGGCCTTGCTGCGGCGGAAAATCCGCATCCGGGGGTCGCCCCGGCTGCTGTTGGCCTTTGGGAAGTGCTTCCCGTCGTGAAAGAGGCCCTGTTTCGGAGGCTACGCACTTGGCGACCATCCTCGAACTCGCCCAGAGCATGCTGCGAGGCGAGCAGCCCCCGCCCCCGGTGGGCCGGCTGATCGGGTTCGTGCTGAAGGCCATCGAGCCTGGGCGTGCGGTCTTCGAACTGGAGGCCGGCGAGCAGCACCACAACCCGATGGGGACGCTGCACGGCGGCGTCTACTGCGACCTGGCCGATGCCGCGATGGGCTACGCCTACGCCGCCACGCTCTCGGAGGGCGAGAGCTTCACCACCATCGAGCTGAAGATCAACTTCCTGCGGGCGGTGCGGCAGGCGACCCTGACCGCTGAGGCGAAGGTCGTGAAGGCGGGGGCTACGCTCGGCTACGTCGAGTGCGAGGTCAAGGACGAGCAGGGCCGGCTGGTGGCCAAGGCGGCGAGCACGTGCATGAAACTGAAGGCGTAGGGGGTGACACGGTGGAGACGACGACTTTACCAGTCAGCCATGTCCGCGTAGAGACGACGAAGGGCTTCGCGGAGGTCACGGAGCGGCTGGGGCGGCAGCTTGGCCGTTTGGATATCGGCGTCTTCCGATCGCTGCCGGTCGAGCCAAGGGAGGTTGAGCGGCAGATCGGGGCGATGGCCGGGTCGAGCGGGTTCATGCTGTTCGGGACGATGGACCACGGCGCGTTGTTGTCGATGGCCGGCAAGCCGGTCAAGGCCGTGCAGTACGTCGTCGGCAACCCGCTGTTTGCCGTCCAGATGACCCGGTACAACCTCGCGGCGGGCCTGTACGCCCCGTTGCGGCTTCTCGTCTACGAGAACGACGAAGGTAAGACCGTGTTGGAGTACGACAAGCCGTCGTCCCTGTTCGGCCAGTTCCGTGACGACCGGATAGCGACCGTGGCCGAGATGCTTGACCGGAAGCTGGAGGACCTGGTTGCCGGGACTGTCCGGTAGCAGGCAGCCGTCCTGCAACCTGATCCGTCAGATGATCCGGCCGTTGCCGCACGCGTTCCCGCTCAGAAGTTAAGCTGGGTCCGGACCCAGAACAGGTCGTTCGACTCCGTGAAGTGACCGCTAGTGGACAGGACGGGGTTGCCGAGGATGGCGTGCTCCCAGTCGAAGTAGACCTTGACGAACTGATTGAGATACCAGTTTACGCCGACGTCAATCAACTTGGCGTGATTGGTCCAGAGGTTCGGATTGGCCAGGCCGGCGGTGAAGACCCGGGGGTCCAGGTCGAGCTGGCTATAGCGGGCGGTCAGCTCCCAGGCGCCGCAGCCGCGGCGGCCCGCGCGCAAGTCAAAGGGGTGCAGCGGCTGGATGAGGGTGCGGTCGCGGATCGTCTCGCCGGTGAGAAGGTAGCCGGCCTGCACGAACCAGCCGTTGATCGGGACATGAAGCGGCGGCGCGGCGGGGCCGTTGGCGTAACTTTCGTGGCCGCCCTCCAACGCCGTCACCAACGACAGGCCCCCGTAGTAATAGGCCAGGTGCGCCTCCCAAAGTGCCCGGCCCCCCCGCTCGAGCACCCCCGGGTTGAACGCCAGGAACGGTAGGCTGGCGGCGTTGCCGGCCACGGTGCTGTTGACCGCGTCACCCCCCGGCGACCGATTGGTCCGCAGCACTGCCGGCACCGGCGACTGGTCCTCGTTGCCCGCATCGACCGAGCCGCCGAATTGGAGGTCCCGCAGCAGGAAACCCTCCTCCCGGTTGTAGTACGGCTTGAAGTTGAGGAACGCTTCCACGTCCTGGCGGCTGTTGAAGGGCCGGAAGCTGTTTCGCTGCGTGTCGAAGGTCCCCAGGGCGTATTCGACACGCTGGTCGCACAGGTCGCCGTGGGCCATCAGGCCGAAGCGCCGGTTCGCCTCGTAGTTGTCGGCGAAAAGCGACCGTTCCGGGGCCATCAGGTCCCAGATGTGCATGCGATAGAACTCGTACGTGAACGGGTTCTTGTAGCGGCCGATTTGCACCTGGAAGCGCGGGTCGTAGTTGAAGTTGAGGTAGGCGTCGAGGAGGGCGACGCTGTCGTAAAAGTTCTGGACCGAAAACTCCCAGTAGATGGGCTTGGTGGCGTGGCCTTCAAAGTAGACGCGGGTGCGGGGGTTGTAGAAGCCGCTGCTGGTCTCAATTCCGGGCGTCGGCCGTGTATAGAGCATGCCGTCGAGCTGGGTCATGCCGCGGAGACCGAGGGAGAACTCCTCGTCCTGGGTTGTTAAGTGTAAGCCGCTGTTATCGTAGTCGTAAGTGGCATTGAGCGAAACCTTGCCGAGGTGCAGGTTGCCGACCTCCTGGGCCCGGCCGATGCTCGTCGGATCGCCGCCGGTGGCTACCGACCCGCCCCCCGCCGTCGGGGCCGTGGCCTGCGCGGAGGCGGGGCCGGCGCTGTCTGACTTGGCGGGCGCTTTCTTCTCGCCTAAGAGGCCCTCATTCTGCTGCGTCACTCCATCGAGAAGTTCTGCCGTCTCGCCGGGGTTCTCGACAAGTGCCTTGGAGGGATCCAGGGACGGAGGGACCGCCCGATGGGGGACGATCAGCGGCGGCAAAGTGACTTCCTCCTGTCCCAGGGCGATGGCGGGCCACGCGCCGAGTATTGAGCCGAGCAGCAACAGAGACATCCAGCGAGACCGGCCTAATTGCGGTGTACGCGGCATCCGAACTCCGGAGAGCGAGGCGTGGATTCGAGCGGCCGGAACGAGGAACAATCGTCACTATCGGCATAATCCTCATTATCGGTATTCTGCCCCAACGCCGCTTAACAAAATGAGGATTTACCCTCAAGACGACGGTTCCCGGGCGGAATTCAAGCGCCGGAAAGGGGATCAATGGGCCAACAGGTAGCGGTGGAGGGCCGGCTAGAAGCCTGACCCGGTCAAAGCACCGCGGCGAGGGGCCCGCGGTGCTATCGGTGGCCTTCCCCACTGCCCCCGATGCACCAGTGATGTGCAGATGGGCGTCGTCGTAGGACTTGAGCGAAACGTTGGCGAGGTGCAGGTTGCCGACCGCCTAGGCGCAGCGAATGGGTATCCTCATGGTTCCTCCCGGAACGTCAGGGATGCGAAGCCGCCGCCAGAGCCGCGCCGGCGCTCACTGATCGGCAACTTCTCATCCTGCGCGGGTGCCTTCCGCGGGGCAGGCAACTCGGGGTCAGGAGCCGGGTTGGTGTCATCGGGCGCTGGCGGCACACCCTTGGGTAGCAGCGCGGTCGTCTTGCAGCCGGTCAAGCGGACCTGCCAGCCGCCCCCCAGGGCCCTGTAGACCTGGGTCAGGCCCAGCCCGATCTCTCCACGCGCCTGGGCGAGCGTGTCCAGCGCCAGCACCAGGTTCTGCTCGATTTGGGTGACCCGGGTGAGATCGACCGTCCCCTCCCTGTACTGGGCCAGGACGATTTTGACGGCCTTCTCGAGGTCCGCCGTGCTGGCGGCCTGGAACTTCGTGCGCTCCTGGGCGCGCAGGAAGGTCACCAAGCCGTTCTCCACGTCCTGGGCGGCGGTGAGGACCGTGTTCTGGTAAGCTGCCACGAGCTCCTGAAACCGGGCATCCTGGAACCGAACGTTGTTCAGGATCCGCCCATAGTTGAGGATACTCCACTGGAAGTTAGGGCCGAAGTTTCCATCCAGGCCCTGTGGCGGGCCGACGAGGTGCACTAATGCCCCCACGGGGGCAAGCTGGGGAGTCCCGGCCGCGTAGTTGATCGTCCCCGTGATCGAGATGCGGGGGTAGAAATCGGCCTCGGCGACGCCGATCTGGGCACTCTGGGCGGCCGCCTGGCGCTCCGCCCGGCGGACGTCCGGGCGGCGGCGCAGCATCTCGGCCGGAATGCCAGCGGCCACCTCGGCGGGCGCGGTAGGAATGCTGCCCGGCCCGAGCCTGGCTTGCAGGTCTTCCGGGGGGATGCCGAGCAGGACGCAAAACTGGTTGTTGGCCTCGCGGAGGCTGATCTCCAACTCGTCGATCTGGGCCTCGGTTTGCTCCAGCGTGCTGCGGGCCTGGACCACGTCCAGCTCACCTGTCGTGCCGGCCTTGAAGCGCGCTTCGGCGATCCGCAACGTCTCACGCAGCAGTCCCACGTTGGCCCTGGCATAGGCGATTCGCTGCTCGAGGGTGCGCAGCTGTAAGTAGTAAGTCGCCACATCGCCCAGCAGGGTGACCAACACGGCATCGTAATCCTCGACCGAGGCGTCCAGACTGTCGTCGGCCGATTCAATGGCACGGCGAAACCGGCCCCAGAAGTCGAGTTCCCAGGCAAGGTTGAACCCGTACGTCCACTCGGTGTAGAACGGCGCCCGGACGTTCTGCCGGTTAGGGACCATCGTGCCCTCCGCGAAGCGCCGGTAGTCAGCGGTCGCCTGCTGCGTTTGCGGGAAGTAGTTGCCGACGGCGATCGCCTGCTGGGCGCGCGCCTCCAGCACCCGGCAGCCGGCCTGGCGTAGCGTCAGGTTCTGGAGGTAGGCGTCGCAGACCAGCGCATTGAGCACCGGGTCGTTGAAGACCGTCCACCACCGGCTCAGGTCGTCATTCTCATTTCGGACGCGCACGTCGGCGGCGTCGATCCAGTTTTCCGCTGCCGGAGCCGGCGGCTGGCGGTAGTTCGGCCCGACCTTGAACCCGTTGTGAACGTATTCCGTAAGGTGTGTACACCCGGACAGCGGCACCGCTAGCACCAGCAGGACGGCGAGACATGCGGGCGCGTAACCGCACGGACGTCGGCGCCCGGTGTGGACGAGGGCGCGGGAGACCCACTCCCTCCCCAAAGAGCTATTCCGGTTCTCGGGCCGGTCCAGCGGGCGGGGTTGCATCCCGAAAACCTCCCGTCGAGGGGCTTGCGACTACCCAGGCGCCGCTGGCGAACTATGCAATCTCAGCCCCGTCGGCATCCTTCCTACGATCGATACCATCGGCCATTCGCGTGCGAGGAATTAGGGATTTGCGCGCGGTGGGCAACTTTCTAGCCTGCCGGGCAATGTGCTACCACGTCCAGGGCTGTCTCGGCCTCCGCCATCCCCTTCCACTGCCTTTTCCCGGCTCTCCCCTCTCTCTGGCACGAGTATTGCCTGGGAGTGCGACATCATCAAACAGGTCAATTCCGCACGCGGAGGCGTCGTGGACGGTTCGTGCATTGGCCGCCCCGTGCGGCGGTCGCTTCGATGGAAAGGAGAAAGCCGGCCATGAAATCCAGATGGCGTTCGGCCCTCCGGTGTTTCTGCCTGACATGGGTGGGAGCACTGGTCGGGTGTTCACACGGCCCGTCCCAACTCGCCCCGCCCGAGCCGCCGGCTGTCCCGGTCAGCCAGCCGGTCCACCGCGTGGTCACCGACTACGTGGACTTTACGGGCCGCACCGACGCCATCCAGGCGGTCGATATCCGCGCCCGCGTCACCGGCTACCTGGTGAAAATGCCGTTCAAGGAAGGAGCGGAGGTCAAGAAGGATGATCTCTTGTTCGTGGTCGATCCCCGGCCGTACCAGGCGCAACTCGACCAGGCCGAGGGCCAGGTCAACCGCTTCCAGGCCCAACTCGACCTCGCCAAGGCAACTTCCGCCCGCTTCCACGGCCTCGCCGTTTCGGAGCCCGGTGCCGTCAGTAAGCTGGCCCTCGACCAGTACACTGCGCAGGTGGCAGAGGCCGATGCCACACTCAAGGCCGCCAAGGCGAGTCTGGAGGTCTACAAGCTGAACCTGAGCTTCTGCCGGGTAACCTCGCCCATCGGCGGTCAGGTCAGCCGCTACTACCTGACCCTGGGAAATCTGGTCAGCCAGGACCAGACCCTGCTAACCACCGTGGTCTCGCTCGACCCCATGTATGCCTACTTCGACGTGGACGAGCCCACCCTGCTGACGATCCAGCGGAACATCGACGAAGGGAAGATCAAGCAGCCGCAGGACGGGGTGATCCCGCTCCTGATGGCGCTACAGGGTGAGGACAGATTCCCGCACCGGGGAGCGATCGACTTCGTCAACAACCAGGTGAACCCGACGACCGGCAGCATCTCGTTCCGCGGCCGCTTCCGCAACTCCAAGTCGCCGAAAGGCACCCGGCTGCTGAAACCGGGGATGTTCGTGCGCGTCCGCCTGCCGATGGGACAGCCGCACCCGGCGCTGCTGGTTATCGACCGGGCCATCGCGTCGGACCAGGGCCTGAAGTACGTCTACGTCCTCGACGCCGAGAACAAAGCCCAGTACCGCCGCGTCACCACGGGTGCCCTCCAGCCGGACGGCCTGCGCGTCGTCGAGGGGCTGCGCCCCGACGACTGGGTGGTCGTCGGCGCGCTCCAGCAGGTCCGCCCGCGCATCCAGATCCGCCCCGACAAGGTAGCGATGCCGACGCTCGGCCCCAATTCAGACAAGGGGACAGGGAGACAGCCAGACAAGAAGGCAGGAGAACAGGGAAACCAGCAGGGCAGCGCGCCCCGTTAGCGCGGTCTCCTTGTCTGGACCAGGGGCGGCCATGATCTCGCGGTTCTTCATCGACCGGCCGATCTTCGCGGCGGTGCTGTCCATCTTCATTACCCTGACGGGCCTGATCGCGCTGCTCTCCCTACCGCTCGCCCAGTACCCGCCGGTCACGCCGCCGGCGGTGGCGGTGTCGATCTTCTACCCGGGGGCCAGCGCCCAGGTGGTGGCCGACACGGTAGCAGCGCCGATCGAGCAACAGGTCAACGGCGTCGAGGGCATGCTCTACATGTCCTCGCAGATGGGCAACGACGGCTCCTACACGCTGACCGTCACCTTCGACATCGGCACGGACCTGAACACCGCGCTGGTCATGGTCCAGAACCGGGTGGAGCTGGCCATGCCGCTACTGCCGACCTCGGTCCAGAACCAGGGCATCACCATCCGCAAGAAGACGCCCGACATCCTGAACATCATCAACTTCTACTCGCCGGACGGCCGCTACGACGACCTCTACCTGAGCAACTACGCCACCATCCACGTCTACGACGAGCTGCTCCGCATCGACGGGGTTTCGCAGATCTCCTATCAGGGCGTGGGCAGCTACAGCATCCGCGCCTGGCTCGACCCGCAGAAGCTGGCGTCGCTGAACATGAGTGTCCTCGACGTGGCCAACGCCATCCGCAACCAGAACCTCGACGCCCCCGCCGGGGTGCTGGGCCAGCAGCCGTCCACCCGGACGCAGGCCTTCGAGCTGCCTATTGACGCCCTGGGCCGTCTCACCACCAAAGAGCAGTTCGAGAACCTCATCGTCAAGGCCGAGCCGAGCCAGCAGTCCGCGCCGACCAACGCCCCCATCGCGCTCTCGCCGGGCGCCAACGGCCTGCCCACCCCCGGCCGCACCGAGCCCCTCGGCACCGGCGGGGCAACGTCCGGGCCGATGGCCGGGGTGATGATCGGCAACACCACGTCGAGCGCCTCGGCCTACGGCAACGCCACAGGCGGTACCCTGGCGACGGGGGGCACGACGTTCCGCACGGGCATGCCCTTCGAGACCGGCACGGCGACCGGGATGACCAGCAGCGCGACGGCCGACATGAGCGGGTCGGGCACGACCTCGGGCGGGGAGACGACGCGCGGCATGGGGATACCTTCCGAGACTGGCACGGTGACGGGGATGACCAGCAGCGCGACGACCCCCATGACCGGGACGGCGACGACCTTGGGCGGGGGGACGACGGCCGGGGGCGCCCAGAGCGTCGGCGGCGCCACAACCGGCGGTGGGGCCACCGCCACCGCGATGGGCGGGGGCTCGTCTGGCCTGGGGAGCGGCCCGTCGATCCCTGGCGCGACGACCGGCGCTGCCGGCAACGGCGCGCTCAGCGCCACGACGATGGGCCGCGGGCCGACCCGCCCGGCGGCCGGCATCGTCCGGCTGCGTGACGTGG
>Ga0307477_10003714_pt1 | contig 11263 bp, 9 predicted proteins | sample atmos_gasesECM2C_FD_203316 | JGI IMG/M metagenome (GOLD analysis project Ga0307477, IMG submission 203316) | Hardwood forest soil microbial communities from Morgan-Monroe State Forest, Indiana, United States - atmos_gasesECM2C_515 | ecosystem: Environmental > Terrestrial > Soil > Temperate... | reverse complement strand
ATCGACCGCCCGAGCCGCGACAACGAAATCACCGAAAGCGTCCTGCTGCAGGCGGACCGCAACGTGCTCGATGCGTTGCATCAATTCCGCGACCTCGGCGTGCGGATCTGCATGGACGATTTCGGCACCGGCTACTCATCATTGAGCTATTTGCGCAGCTTTCCGTTCGACAAAATCAAAATTGACCGCTCCTTCATCCGCGAGCTCGGCAAGGACAATGACTGCATGGCCATTATCCGCGCCGTCATGCGGCTCGGTTCCAGCCTGGGCATGATCACCACCGCGGAGGGGGTCGAGACCGAGGAGCAGCTCGAAATCCTGCGCACCGAAGGCTGCATGCAGGTGCAGGGATTTCTCTTCAGCAAAGCAGTGCCGGCCGCCGAAATTCCGTTCTTGCTGCCACGGTTGCAGCCGCGGATTCGGGCAGCCTAGTAGCTTCACCCCGCGCCTCGCGAGGCGCCGCGCGGCGCTCGCCGCCGCTTCGCCCTGAAGGTTGTTCCGTCACCGGTGCACCCTATATTTCGGTGCATAGAAGACTCCTGTCTGGAAATATCGGGCGCGGGAGGGCAGACTGGCACCTGGAGGGTGCGTAATGGCGCTGCGCGACGTCACACTGGACGATAAATACGATCTCGGCCAGCGCCACATTTTCGTGACTGGTTTCCAAGCTCTGGTGCGGCTCTGCCTGATGCAGAAGGAGCTTGACCGCCGCAATGGCCTCAATACCGCGGGTTTCGTGACCGGCTACCGCGGCTCGCCGCTGGGCAACCTCGACAGCCAATTTCTGCGCGCCAAGCGCTTTCTCGACAAAAGCGACGTTCGTTTTCAGGGCGGCATCAACGAAGACTTGGCCGCCACCGCGGTCTGGGGTTCCCAGCAAGCCGCGTTGCGCGGCGAGGGCAAGTACGACGGCGTTTTCGCCATGTGGTACGGCAAGGGCCCTGGCGTCGACCGCACCGGCGACGTGTTCCGCCACGCCAATCTCGCCGGCTCGGCACAACACGGCGGCGTGCTGGCCTTGATGGGCGACGATCATACCGCGGAATCTTCCACGACCGCCCACCAGTCGGAATATCACTTCATCGACGTGATGATTCCGGTCCTCAATCCGGCGGGAGTCCAGGAGGTTCTCGATTACGGTCTCTATGGCTGGGCGATGTCGCGCTACACCGGCGCCTGGACCGCGCTCAAGACCATGCACGAGACGATCGAATCGACCGCGGCGATCGACGCCAGCCTGGAGCGGATCAACATTGTCACTCCCGACGACTACCGCATGCCCGAGGGCGGCCTCAATATCCGTTTGCACGATCAGATTCTGGCGCAGGAAGCCCGCCTGCATGACCACAAGCGCGACGCCATGCTCGCCTTCGTTCGCGCCAACAAGCTCAATCGCACCATCACCTCCGGCGGACGCAATCCAAAAATCGGCATCATCACCACCGGCAAGAGCTATCTCGACGTCCGCCAGGCTTTTGACGAACTCGGCATCGATGAGCTCAAGTGCAACGAGCTTGGCATCCGGCTCTACAAAGTCGCTTGCGTGTGGCCGCTCAGCCGGCGCGAATTAGCAGAATTTGCCGAGGGCCTCGATCTGATCATCGTGGTCGAGGAAAAGCGCTCGCTGATCGAGGTGCAAGTCCGCGAAGAGCTTTACGGCACCGCCAACCAGCCGGTTTGCATCGGCAAGAAGGACGAGGCCGGCAATTGGCTGTTCCCGGTCAAAGGCGCGCTCGACCCCAACGAGGTCGCGATCTGCCTCGGCGAGCGGCTTCTCAAATATCATCGCAGCGACGACATCGACGCGCGGGTGGCGCGGCTGAAGGAGTTCCAGCGGATCGCCGCGGAGACGACCGACGTCGCTCAGCGCATCCCGTATTTCTGCTCGGGCTGCCCTCATAATACCTCGACGGTCGTGCCCGAGGGCATGCGCGCCTATGCCGGTATCGGCTGCCACTACATGGCGCAGTGGATGGACCGCTCGACGCTCGGCTATACGCAGATGGGCGGCGAAGGCGCCAACTGGATCGGCGAGGCGCCGTTCTCGAACCGCAAGCACGTTTTTCAGAATCTAGGCGACGGCACTTACAATCATTCCGGCTATCTCGCGATCCGCGCTGCGATCGCTTCGAACACCAACATCACTTACAAGATTCTGTTCAACGACGCGGTCGCGATGACCGGGGGTCAGCCCAACGACGGCGGGCTCACGGTGCCGCAAGTAGCGCGGCAAGTCGCGGCCGAGGGCGCCGCGCGCGTTGTCGTGGTGACCGACGAGCCCGGCAAATATCCGCGCGACACACAGTGGCCGGCGGGCCTTACCATCCGTCATCGTGACGATCTCAACGCCGTGCAGAAGGAGCTCGCGGCGATTCCAGGTGTCACGGTCCTGATCTACGATCAGACCTGCGCCGCCGAGAAACGCCGGCGCCGCAAGCGGCACACTTATCCCGATCCCGACAAGCGCGTCATTATCAATGAGTTGGTTTGCGAGGGCTGCGGCGATTGCGGGGTTCAATCGAACTGCGTTTCCGTCCAGCCGCTCGAAACCGAGTGGGGGCGCAAGCGCACCATCGATCAGTCGAGCTGCAACAAGGATTTCTCCTGCGTCAAGGGATTCTGTCCCTCATTCGTCACCGTGCACGGCGCCAAGCTCAGGAAAGGCATCGGCGTCGCCGCCGATCACGACGTTGGGCAATTGCCGGAGCCGAAGCTGCCGGCGATCGACCAGACCTACAACATCATTGTCACCGGCATCGGCGGTACCGGCATCGTGACCATCGGCGGCGTTTTGGGGATGGCCGCGCATCTGGAGGGAAGGGGAGTCGGTGTTCTCGATATGGCGGGGCTCGCGCAAAAAGGCGGCGCCGTCTTCAGCCATATCCGTTTTGCCAACGCGCCGGAGGATATTCATGCCATCCGCGTCGCCGCCGGTCGCGCCGACCTGGTACTCGGCGGAGATATCGTCGTCGCCGGAACGCGCAAGGTGCTGGCGGCGGTGAAACACGGCGCCACGCAGATGGTCGTCAACACCAACGAGTTTCTGCCGGGCGAATTCACGCGCAATGCCGATTTCTCGCTGCCCAGCGAACGGCTCAAACGCACCATCGTGGCCGACGCCGGCCGCGACCATGCCCATTTCATTGACGCCACCCGATTGGCCAATGCGCTATTGGGTCAATCGATCGGCGCCAACATGTTCCTGGTCGGGTATGCCTATCAGCTTGGCGCCATCCCGCTGTCCGCCGCGGCGATCGAGCAGGCAATTGAGTTGAACGGACAAGCCGTCGCCATGAACCAGGCGGCCTTTCACTGGGGCCGGCGCGCGGCGATCGATCGCGCCGCCGTCGAGGCACTGGCCGAGCCGGCCAGCGCCAAGCGCGACGCCGAACATTTGTCCGAGTCGTTCGATGAGATGGTCGAACGGCGCGAGCAATTTCTCACCGCTTATCAGAATGCTGCCTATGCCGGGCAATATCGGGCGCTGGTCAAAAAAGCGAAAGCGGCGGAAGCTGCCCGCGCGCCCGGAAAATGCGGGCTCGCCGATGCCGTCGGCCGTTATCTCTTCAAGCTGATGGCTTACAAGGACGAATACGAGGTCGCGCGGCTTTACACCGACGGTTCGTTCGAACGCCAGGTCAGAACGGAGTTCGACGGCGACCACTTGAGACTGCAGTTTCATCTCGCGCCGCCGCTGTTGGCGCGCCGCGACAAGACCACCGGTTTGCCGCGCAAGATGAGCTTCGGTCCGTGGGTCCTCCCGGCGTTTCGTTTGTTGGCGAAAATGAAGTTCTTGCGCGGCACCGCACTCGATCCGTTCGGCTATTCGCTCGAACGCCGCACCGAACGAGAATTGATCGATGACTACAGGACCATGCTCGACGAGGTGCTCGCGAATTTGACGCCGGCGAACCACCACCTCGCGGTCGGTCTTGCCGCAATCCCTGAAAAAATCCGTGGCTTCGGCCACGTCAAGCAGCGGCATCTTGCGACCGCCAAGGCCGACGAGGCCGCATTGCTCGAGCAATTCCGCGCCGGTGCACCGGCGCTGTTGAAAGCCGCGGAATGATCGCAAACTCGTCAAAGATTGCTGCTAGCGTCTTGTGCAACGGGGGCGGATAGTTTCTGCAAGTTATTGTAACGGCAAAGTTTTTGCCGGATGCTCCGCCTCATTGCATCAGTTATGCCGTTGCCTATGAATAATGGACCGCCCATCAGTAGTGACAGCACTCTGGCCCGGCAGGAGGCTCGCCCGCTCCACGCTGAGGAGCGCGAGATCATCCCTGGCGCTGGCGCACCCGACGAGGCGCCGACAATAGCCCAGTCGCCAGAAACGGCATCCGCATCCGTATCGTCAGCGTCCAGCGAGACCACTATTGCACCGCCGCCCGCGACCAGCGGCATCGGCGTGCTCATCGTCAATCTCGGCACGCCGGATGCGCCCACGCCCGTGGCGGTGCGGCGCTATTTGAAGGAGTTTCTGACCGACCGGCGCGTGGTCGAGAAGAATTCGCTGCACTGGAGGGCGTTCCTCAACGCCGTGATCTTGCCGCTGCGCTCTCGGCGTAGAGCCCGCGACTATGAGAAAATCTGGAATCGCGAAAAGGACGAATCCCCGATCAAGACAGTTACGCGCTCGCAGGCGGAAAAGCTCGGCGGGATCCTCGAGCCGCTGGGCAAGCATGTCATCGTCGATTGGGCCATGCGTTACGGCAGCCCGTCGATCGCATCGCGGCTCGAAGTGCTCGTCACCTGGGGATGCGAACGCATCCTGGTCATGCCGCTCTATCCGCAATATTCCGCCGCGACAACGGCGACGGTATGCGATGAGGTGTTCCGCTTCCTGATGCGGCAGCGGCGGCAGCCGGCACTGCGGTTTTTGCCGCCCTACTACGAAGATCAGTACTACATCGAAGTGCTGGCATCCACGATGCAAGCCGAACTGAAATCTTTGCCGTTCACGCCAGACGTTATCTTGGCGTCCTACCACGGCATGCCCAAAGAAGCGGTCGACAAAGGGGATCCCTATCTGGTCCAGTGCACGCGCACGACGGAGCTGTTGCGCGAGCAGCTCGGGCTCGACGAAACGAAATTGATGATGTCGTTTCAGTCCCGGTTCGGGCGCGGGCAATGGCTCGAGCCCTATACCATCACCACGGCGCGGGCGCTGGCGCGCAAGGGCGTCAAAAACCTCGTCGTCATCACACCGGGCTTTTCCGCCGACTGTCTGGAGACGCTGGAGGAAATCAGGGTCGAGAATGCCCGCATGTTCATGCGTCACGGGGGCGAGAACTTCGCCGCAATTCCTTGTCTCAATGACAGCGAAGCCGGCATGCTGATGCTGTGGCGGCTCGCCATGCGCGAGCTGAAAGGCTGGGTCTGATGCTGCAAGACGGCTCGCTGGTGTCCTGGGTGTGGTTTTCACTTGCGCTTATCTTGTTTGCGATCGAGGGCATTCGGCCGGGCCGTTTCGCGCTGTGGCTCGGCTTTGCGGCGATCCTGGTCGGCGTCATGGCCTCGGTGGCGCGCTGGCCATGGCCTGCGGAAATATTGGCGCTTGTTGCGTTCGGCGGGCTTTTGATCCCGGCGTGGCGGCGGTACGAACGCAAAGCTTGAGACTCACCCCGATTTTCACTTGATTGCCCGTCGGCGCATGTCGGCCCACCAAGAGATGAATGAATTCGCCCGCTGGGAAGCGCGTTTCGCGACGCCCGATTATGCTTTCGGCAAAGAGCCGAATTACTTTCTCAAATCCTGCCAGCAAATATTGCCGCGGCACGGCCAGGCGCTCGCGGTCGCGGACGGCGAGGGCCGCAACGGCGTGTGGCTCGCCGAACAAGGCCTCGATGTCGTTTCGCTCGATTTTTCGCCGGCGGCGCAAAACAAAGCGTGGGCGCTGGCCGCCGAGCGAGGCGTGAAGGTCACTTTCGTTCGCGCCGACGTGCACGTTTGGGATTATCCGCAAACGGCGTTCGACGTCGTGGTCGAGATTTTCGCGCAATTCAGCCCGCCGGCGCGGCGCGCAATAAAATGGCGCGACATGCGGCGGGCGCTTAAATCTGGCGGCGTTCTGATCATCCAGGGCTACACGCCTAAGCAGTTGGAATACGCCACCGGCGGGCCCAAGCAAATCGAGAATCTCTACACCCGAGCGATGCTGGAACAGGCGTTCGGCGACTTTCGCGACGTGCGCGTTATCGAGGAAGAGCGTGAAATGCGTGAAGGCACGTCCCACGCGGGCATGTCGGCGGTGATCGGCCTGACCGCCATCAAGCCTTAGCGGCTATTCGCCAAGGATTTTTTTTATCTCGGCACGAAAACCTGGCGCGATGTCGGCACGCGCCAAAGCATAGGACACGTTGGCGGCAAGAAATCCGATCTTGGAGCCGCAGTCGAAGCTGCGGCCGTCGAATTGCAGGCCGAAAAACGGCTGGCTCTGCGCCATCGCGATCATCGCGTCAGTTAATTGGATCTCGCCGCCGGCGCCGCGTTCCTGCCGCGACAGGGTGTCGATAATTTCCGGCTGGAGGATGTAGCGTCCGGTCAAGATGAGGTTCGAGGGGGCGCGCTCGGGCGTCGGTTTCTCGACCATGCTGGTGATGGAAAACATCTTCCCTTTGCGCTCGCCGATGCCGACCACGCCATATTGATCGACCCGCTCGCGCGGCACTTCCTCCACCGCCACGATATTCGCGTTCGCCGGCAGCCCGCGCGCCGCTTCGATCATTTGCGCCAGACATCCTTGCTCGTGCTGCACCAGGACGTCCGGCAGCAATAGCGCAAACGGTTCGCGGCCGAGTAGTTCGCGCGCGCACCAAACCGCATGGCCGAGCCCCAGCGGCTCCTGCTGGCGCGTGAAACTGGCCGAGCCCGGCACCGGCAAATCTTGATTGAGATAATCGAGAATCTTGTGCTTTTGGCGCTCGAGCAGCGTCATTTCGAGTTCGAACTGGCGATCGAAATGGTCCTCAATGACGCCCTTGTTGCGTCCGGTCACGAAAATGAAATGCTCGATGCCGGCCTGACGGGCTTCATCCACGACATGCTGAATCAGCGGCCGGTCGACGACCGGCAGCATCTCTTTCGGCATGGCCTTGGTCGCGGGCAAGAAACGGGTGCCAAGCCCAGCTACCGGAAAGACCGCTTTACGGACGGGTTTCATGCGAAATGCGATGGGCTGCGGCAGAACGGTGATTTTGCGGGACAGGCTTTCGTGTCCAAATTATTGTCCAAACTGGTCGCTAAAGGTCGAATCAAGCCGAACCGAGCGACGCGATGCGGTTGTGGCAAATCGTCAAGCGGACAGCAAGGGAAACCCGCTGTTAGTGATTCGATGCACATTGGCGGCAGGGACGCTTGTTCTGCCCGGTTAACGAGGCTGCCCGATCATCAGAGACTCGCACTTTAGAGACTTGCAATTTCATGGCTCTCCAAAAAAGCATCTTTCCCGGGCTTGCCGTAGCCTTCCTGACCCTTGCCGCTACGGGCCAGGTACTGGCCCAACAAAGCGACAATTGGTTGACGCACCTGTTTCAACAGCCGTCGTCCAGCTCGGTTCCGGGATCTCAATCTGACGGCGCCAGCGCCGGAACTGGCTGGAGCGGCCAAGCGGGCGCGTCCGGCAATCCGCTGATGACGGCGGATGCGATTCGGGCCGCCGCGGCGGATTTTGGCAATTGCATCGAGCGCTTGTGGCCGGACACGGCGCGGCGCGGTGTTTCGCGCGCCAACTTCGAACATTTCACCACCGGCCTCACGCCGGACCTGAGCATCATGGACAAGCTCGATGCGCAGCCGGAATTCACCAAATCTACCTGGGACTATCTCGATGTGCTCGTCAGCGACGAGCGGATTGCCCGCGGCCGCGAGATGCTTACGCAGTACGCGCCGACTTTCGCCGCGGTGGAGCGCGCCTACGGCGTCGATCCCGCCATCATCGCCGCGATCTGGGGCGTGGAATCAAACTATGGAACGCTCGGCGGCGACCGTCCGGTGATCCGCTCCACCGCGACTTTAGCTTGCGTTGGACGCCGGCAGGACTACTTCCGCGAAGAGTTTTTATCGACGCTCGAAATTCTTGCGCGCGGCGACGTGCCGGCCGAGCGCCTGGTCGGATCATGGGCCGGCGCGTTCGGGCCGACGCAATTCATGCCGAGCTCGTTTAAGCGATATGCGGTCGATTTCGACGGAGATGGACGGCGCGACGTCGTCGACTCGATCCCCGATGTGATCGCCTCGACAGCTAACAATTTGAAAACCGACGGCTGGGTAGCCGGACAGCGTTGGGGCTACGAGGTCGTGCTGCCGCAAAATTTCGATTACCTCTTGGCGAATCGATCCAAACAAATGAGCTTGCGCCAGTGGGAGGCGCTAGGCATACGCCGCGCCGGCGGCGGATCATTCCGTGATCCCGATGCCCGCGCCTATTTGCTGCTGCCGGCGGGCGCCCGCGGACCCGCATTTCTGATGCTGCAAAATTTCCGCGTGATCATGAAATACAATCCGGCCGAGGCCTATGCGCTTGCGATCGGTTATCTTGCCGATCGGCTGCGCGGGGGCGGTCCGTTCGTCCAGCCGTGGCCGCGCGACGAGCGTGTTCTCACGCTCGATGAGCGCTACGAAATGCAGCATTTGCTGGCGCGGCGCGGGTTCGACGCCGGCGAACCCGACGGCCTGCTCGGCCCGCGGACCCGGCTCGCTATTCGTAATTTTCAGGCATCGATCGGCGCAATTCCCGATGGTTTTGCCTCGAGCGGGCTGCTTGACCGCTTGCGGCAGCCTTAAGCCCGATATTTAGTGCCACAAAATCAACGGCCTGGAGGGGACGGCCGGAGAACAAAGGGCGATCCTGCTACCATTTTGCTACCATTTCGGTAGCAGAAATCGCCCTCTTTGTTCGGCCGGTGTTCTACTGTCCGATCCCCGCGCCAGTGAATATCCCCTGCACAATATCGGCGGCACGATCCTGGGATTCCATCGCCCTGGCGAATTGCCCGCTCAACTGGTCGGGCTTGAACGGGGTGCCGTCGTAGTTGCCAAACACCAGTGCATCGGTCGGCGACTTGCCGACCCCCAGTGCCAGCCGTTGCTCCTGTTGAGCCTTCCAATGCAGCCGAAGTTCCGTGACGACCGCTGGCGCGAGCGAAATGGACCGCTTGCCCTTGGCGCTCTTGGGCGGTTTGATTCTCAGCCCCTTGCGGGTCTGCTCCAATGAGCGTTCGACGTTGATCACGCCGCATTCGAGATCGACGTCTTGCCAACGCAGGGCGCAGAGTTCGCCCCGGCGCATCCCGGTGCCGAGCGCCACGACGGCGAGCGGATAGAATGCGTGGCCGCGTAGCGCTGTGAACATCTGCGGAATCTCGGCCGTCTGTAGGACTGCGGCTTCGGTCGCTGGCACCTTGGGCGAATCGACCAGGGCCACGACGTTGCGCTTGATGTCCCCCCATTTGGTTGCGTGGCCGAAGATGAGATGCAAAAGCCGATGCACGTGACGCACCGTGCGCGGTGCCAGCGTCTCGTATAACTGCCTGTGAGCGTGTTTAGGTCTCCGGCGCCGATCGATTGCAAGCGCTTGTGGGCGAGATGCGGTCGCACGTGCACGCGTAACAGTTCCGAATAGCGCTGGCCAGTTTTCGGGTTGACATTAGTAGCCATCCAATCCCGTTCCCATGCGTCGAGAAACTCATTCAGCGACCTTTTATGATGCTCGACATAACCGCCGTCCTTCATTTCCGTGATCAAGCGTGCGCATTCGGCCTGCGCTTCCCGCTTGCCGCCCTTGAAGGAATGCCATTTGCGCTTCCGGATTCCATCCTTGTTGATGTCGAGAATGATTGCCCAACGACCGGGTGAGCGTTCTCTGATGTGACCTTTCATGACTTGCCCCCTATTTTGCGCGGTTGAGCGTGCTGATGGGGGCCAGGGCGGGGGATCGGCAGTTCGGGTTCGTCGGACGGTGGCGACAGTTCGGAAACAAGTCTCTCCAAAAACGGCCGTTTGCCAGAAACAGGATCGCCCCCCTCTGCGTCCTTTCGATATAACGCGCGGACTTCTTTCTCTGCGTTAGCTCGCAAAATCATATCCTCTATTTGCTCGACAATTTCCTGATCCAAGCCGTTCAAAATTGCCTCAGCAGCAATAGCGTGGGGGTCCCTGTTCCCTAAAACCGATTCGCTTAGTCGCCAGACCGCTTCCGCATTCATCGAACGGCCTGCCCGGCGCGCCGCAAGCTCGAGATTGAGGCGAAGTGGCTCCGGGAGCCGGAGCTTTAGTTCTGCCCGCCGCGCCCATTTTTTCCTTTTCGATTTACGAGCCATATGCGGCACCCCTTCGACGGGACGAGATTAGACCATATAACACAAATATTGTGGGTCCACAATATGACCCCATTGGCATAGACCACGCACGATTATGTTACATGCGATGTGGGTCTATGGAATGACCCCACACAGACGGGGAAGAAGATCTATGGAAGAAAGGTTGCCGACTGTCGAAGAGGCGGTCGAGGAGCTTAAACGGAAGCCACTAGTCGATCTGTGGCCGACGCTTGCCGTCGCCTATGGCGTGAGCAAGGGCACGATCTACGCAATGGCCCAACGGGGAGAAGTTGATGTCCTGAGGACGGGGCGCCTCAAGAAGGCAATAAGCGCCAGCGAGCGCCGCAAGCTCGGGATCGAGCGATAGGGGCGGCGCGATGAGTGAGCAAATTCCGTCTGAAATTCTAACGCCCGATAGCCCCCGATGGGGAATGTTCGTCGAGGGGCTTCAATCGTGGCTGTCCGACTGCGGATGCGACGGGGATACGGGCGAACACGTCCATCGTTGCGCGAGGGCCGTGATACACAAAATGGACGGCGTCAATGTCGATGCCAGCCTTGCCTATTTCGAGGACCATGGCGGCTATTGTGACAGCGAAATTTTGCTCAATGTCGATCCTTGGTGAGGGCGGCGCGATGACACGAATGCGGCCGACTAAGCAGTGCTTTGGTATTTTTTGAATTGTTTGTTGCTCGATTGCATTGGTTTGCAATTAGCGACGTGAGAGCGACGGCGCGCCCGGCACTTTTGGCCCTTGTGCGGTATAATTTAAATATAGAAACAGAGTTTTGATTTTATGATTCGTTTTGATGACGACGATATTAATTTACGCCGCCGCAATTCCATCGAAAAACACCGAAGACGCCGGATAGAAAAGAACCTTTTTCCGAAAAAATGTAAATGTGTTGTCTGCGGCGAACGCTTTATGTGCCGGAGTATCGAG
>Ga0307477_10003713_pt1 | contig 11266 bp, 14 predicted proteins | sample atmos_gasesECM2C_FD_203316 | JGI IMG/M metagenome (GOLD analysis project Ga0307477, IMG submission 203316) | Hardwood forest soil microbial communities from Morgan-Monroe State Forest, Indiana, United States - atmos_gasesECM2C_515 | ecosystem: Environmental > Terrestrial > Soil > Temperate... | reverse complement strand
TTGAAGTAGGGCGACTCGATCAGCATAGTCGATGTTATGTGCGAGTTCGTAGATGCAGAGCTGACTGTGGCGTTGACAAGGCCTCTGAAGAAGACTGGGATTGCACTGGAGCACATCGAAGTGCACCCCAGAGGTATCTCCTCCGGTACCATCCCGCCGATGCTTACTTCTCCTCGCGCGCTCACTTCGTGATTGTCTGTGGTCGTTCCCGTTATCTGGAAGTCTGCGGTCCCTTTCGCAGTCTGGCCCTTCACATCTACCGACATCCTGTAAGAGAGGCTTGAGCCTGGGCCAAAGCTCACCGACCCGATTTGAGCTGAGACGAGGCTGCCGCCCTTGAAGTCGTAATGCTGGGTGCCCGCGTCCGTTACGCCTGCGGGTGGGAGTGGGGCTGGGCCTCCGGCTGCTTGGAAGATGAGGGTCTGGGTTTGGGTCTGCGGTTTGTCAGCGAATGCTGCGTTTCCGCCCAAGAGCACAATGATAGTCAATGAAGCCAGGGTGCCCTTGAGGGCTCTCTGTGAATTCACGCTGTAGGCCAGAAAGCCACCTCAGGGCTATATCAATTCCTGCCGGAATCAAGGATTCGACCTCGGTCTGCGGAGATTGGCAATCGGCGACCTTGGAATCGCCAAAGAAGCTGAGTGAAAGGCTTGCTGCAACCGAAATTGTGGCGTCTAGTCGGTTCAGTGCGAGGCGGTCGCGATCGCTGGCACGGGGGCCTGCGCGGGAGGGGCCTGCGCCATCGCCTCAGCCAGGCCGGGTACCAGTTGGACGTCCCTTATCAGCCAGGGAGAGGGCGCTGACAGGCCCTCCGTGCTGAAAACCAGATAGAGCATCTCGTAGTTCTGCTTGTAGATCTCCATCGCCATCTCCGAGATCTTCTCGTCTCCGAGGTCCTTCAGGTCGGTCACCAGTGTTATCGCGTCGCTAAGGAAGGTCACCGTCCCCCCGAGCTCCGCCCGCTGGATGGACGGGAGAGAGTCGATGTAGAGTACGAACTTTAAGGTCAGCCTCCCCTTCGCGGTCTCCGACTCCTTGATGTCAGCCCCGAGGTCGAAGGTCACCTTCGGCAGCTTTGTCTCCTGGCCCAGGGTAAGCCTTGAGATCTTCACCCGGTTGATGGTCGTGACCATCTCCGCCATGTCTAGTTTGAGGGGCTGATTCCTGTACATTGGACGCAGGCTGGATGGATTTTGTGAGAGTTAACCGAGTTAGACGTTATCAACGAAGCGGGATTGGCGGGTTTTGTGGAACGGTAAGATGTCTGAACCGGGTTCGCGGGATGAGAGGCCCCTACTCCCTCTTTGTCTCGACGAGCAGCTCTTGCCTCTCGAGCTGGACCTGCGCGAGCATCTTCCTCTTGATCTCGATGCCACGGGCGTAGGTGCCCCATGTCTCGGCGAAGCGGGCCGTGGCAATCGCGAAGATGGAGACGGAGAGGAAGAGGGTGGCGTCGCGGATGCCGTTGGTCGCCGAGGTGAGCTCGTTCATCATGTCGAAGTAGGCGCTCTCGACGACCCACGAGATGAAGGTCGCGCCCGCGAGAAGGATCGGGATCCACTCGTATTTTAGTAGACTGAGCTCCTCGTAGCGGTATATCGTGAACAACGTCCTTGAGAGGTAATAGCCCGGAAGGGCCGAGACCACGACGAGCATGATATCGAACTCGACGTTTGAGATCAACTAGTATTTCGTCCTCTTGTTTCTTAAAAAGCGTGATGAACCCCGTATCCATGCCCGGCGCCGGACGGCCGGCGAGGCCTGGTCCCTAGTGGGCGAAGGGGAGGATCTGCATCCCGTCGGGGGTGAAGAGGACGCTATGGTACTTCCGGCTGTGCTCTGTCCCCCTCAGCTTGCGCACGAAGAACTGTGTCTTCAACTCCACGTCCCTCGAGACGTAGTTCTTGAGCTCGAATATCCCGTCCGCGACGAACTCCTCCACGGCGGTCTCCTTGCCGCTGGAGGAGACCTGTGGCCTGGAGACGGTAACCAGGGTCGTGACCCCCTCCCTCTTGAGCGTCTTGTAGATCAGGTGCATGAGGAAGCTATAGTCGAACTTCTCCTGGGCGCCGCTCATGAACGCAGTCAGCGAGTCGATGACGAGACGCCTCGCGCCTATCTCGTCGAGCCCTCCGAGGAGGGCCTCGATGTTGGAACCCATCCCCCTCCCCTCGAGGGCCTCGAGGTCGAGGACCTTGACGAGCTTCTGCTTTTCGAGGGCGTCGAAATCCATCCCGAATCGGAGCATGTTCCTCTTGAAGCTCCTGACGTCTTCCTCGAAGGTCGCGTAGACGGCCCTCTCCTGGAGCTTCTTGGCGGAGTTGTACACGAACTGGGCGGAGAAGATGGTCTTACCAGTCCCGAGGTCGCCCAGCAGCAGGACGAAATCCCCCTTTTGGAGACCGCCCTGGACGAGGGGGTCGAGCCCTGGTATGCCGGTAGGAATCCTGAGTTTTGCCTCTAGTTCAGACAATGGCGGCGACGTCCCTCGACCCTCCTAAAATAGGTTATACCGTAGGGTTCTATCTATTCAACGGGACGGGCCCGCGACCAGACTTCCGCCCATCAGCTCAGAGGATTACCGTCAGTCGTCGGGTTCCCCCTCACAGCTTCACTCGGGCAGCCGAGCCGCCCAAACCAGTGCGGCCATAGCTGGCGATTCACCAGCGAGCTTGACTTTCGCGTCCCTATCCCGGGATTCCATGTCGGGTGCCACAAGGGCAGTTTCGGGGGCGCTTCCTCGATTGCCAGTCAGGATTTTACGCTCGTCAGGCAACCTCCTATCCCATAATCAGATGGCTCTCACGAGCCATCCTCATGACTGATGACCTGTCTATAGATGCCGCTTGAATAATTAAGCACCCATGTTACCATATTTGGTGGATTGGACGGCACTTACCGTAGAAATCCATCCGACTATTTCGCTTATATCAAGCGGCCGCGAAGTAGACACGGGATTCACTCTTCTTATTAGGCGCATCGGGCCGACGCGAACTTAGGATGATGGAGTTCGAGCGCCTGCAGAGGCGTAATCAGGATTATCTCCTCATCGAGACCATAAAACGGGTGGGCCCCTCCAACTACTCTCTGCTGGCGAGGCTGACGGGGATGAACCCCGAGACCGTGAGGTACAAGGTGAGCAAGCAGCTCGGGAAGTACGGCCTCGGGCTCTCGCTGAACATCAACTACGGGGAGCTGGGCTTCTCGCTGGGGATGATCAAGGTCAAGGCGAACGCCGCCTCGGGAAAGTCCTGGCTCGACCACATGCACTACCTCATGCTGGTCACCAAGGTCACCGGGACGGACACGTACATCTGCCTCTACGGGATCCCATTCCGCTTCAAGAAGAAGTACTACGACACGATGACGGCCCTCCAGCAGCAGGGCCTGGTCAGCAGCATCTCCTACAACGAGCTCAACTGGGTGAGGTACCCTCCGTTCAGGTCGGAGCTTTACGATTTCGACCTAAAGTGCTGGAACACCGACTGGAAGAGGATCGAGGCGGCATCCCAGGAGGCGGGAGTCACCTCGTACTCCGTCAACCACGACCCCAAGGTGGACGACGTCGACCTCAAGATACTAAAGTACCTCAAGGAGGACCCGACCTACGGTCTCGCGAAGGTGGGCAAGGAGATCAACGTCAACCCCAGGACGGTGAGGTACCACCACGCCGAGCACGTCATCAAGGGCCACCTGATTCTCGGGAACAACGTGAGGTGGATCCAGCCCTTCCAGGCGGGGAAGACGGGAGAGGTGATGCAGGTGTTCGCGATGTTCAAGGGCCTCGACCAGGAGGAGCTCCCGATGGTGAGGAAGCTCTTCAACAAGCTCCCGTTCACCTGGATAGAGGCCGGGACCGACACCAGGGACTACCTCGCCGTCCTCGACATCCCCATACGGAGCTTCCACGAGACGATGAACTACATCGAGAACAAGACTGGCTCGGCCAAGGCCAAGCTCGAGACCTCGATCCTCGACTCCACCAAGACCGAGTACATGAACGTCCCCGACGAGATGTTCGACAAGAGGTTGGGATGGCGCCTATTCGGTATCCCGGAAGAGGCACAACAACAGACGGGGGAGCCGGCCTGAATGTCCTAGGACCCGCCTACAGGGAGCTTGTGCTCGGCGGTCATCTCCTTGCTTTCGGGACGGCGAGCATAGCCGCGGCGGCCGCCTTCCTCCTGGGCGTCAACCCTACGCTCTCCCTCATGGTGATGGCATACCTCTTCTCCTTCGGGGCCTACATGCTGAACCGGAGCGCCGAGTTCGACGAGGACGCGGCATCCAACCCGGGGCGGACCAGGTACCTGGCGAGGAGGAAGAGGATCCTCCCCGCAGTCGTCGTAGGCTCGTTCGGGCTAGGATACCTCCTCGCGGCAACGGTCAGCGCCCTCTTCTTCGTGGCCCTCCTGGTTCCCCTTGCCCTGGCGCTGGCCTACAGCGTCGGGTCGAAGTACATGGTCTCGATAATCGGGACGGCCAAGCTGAAGCAGAAGCTCCTGGTCAAGAACATCTCGATCTCGCTCGGCTGGTCGCTCATCCCGGTCCTGGTGGGGCTGTACTTTGGGAGCTCCAACTACCCCCTCCTCCTGCTCGCGCCGTTCATCTTCTCGAGGCTGATGACCAACACGATAGTCTTCGACGTCAGGGACACGGAGGGAGACAGGGCAAACGGAGTCAGGACCCTCCCGACGGAGCTGGGGCTCGCGCGCTCCCTGAGGATCGTCGCCGGGATCGACCTCGCCTCGGCCCTTTACCTTGGACTGCTACTACTCGGGGGGTACCTCCCCCTCTACGCCGTCGCCCTTATCGTGCTTCCCGTCTACTCCACCGTCTACAGGTGGTTCGCTTCGCACAGCGGCGCGAACCTCAACTTCATCTGCGACGTGGTCGCGGACGCAGAGTATATCTTCTGGGGACCCTTGATCTACCTTGGCAAGATACTTGTCTAGAGGGAACGAGCTCGGGAACGTGAACGAGGCCGGCCCTAGCGCCCTCCTCGAGAGGCGCAAGAAAGAGGTGGAGAAGGCCCTCGCCGACGCCTGCGAGGCGCAGGGTTGGGTCGCCTCTGCCTCCCGCGAAGTGCTCGGGGCGGGGGGGAAGCGGCTAAGGCCCCTGCTTGCCGTGCTCGTCTGCGAGGCAATATCCGGCGCCCACGAAGCAGCGATCCCTGTCGCGGTCGCCTACGAGCTCGCCCACGCCGCGTCCCTCGTCCAGGACGACATCATAGACGAGTCGACGGTCAGGCACGGCGCCCAGACCGCGCACAAGAGGTGGGGGCTCTCAAAGGCGATCCTCCTCTCTGACAGCCTGATATTCGAGATATTCACCCAGCTATCAAAGTACTCGGAGGAAAGGATAACGAAGGACGGGTTGAGCAAGCTCCTCTCACTGTTGGGGGAGGCGGCGAGGCTGGCAGCAGAGGGGGAGCTCCTCGAGGTGTCTCTCTCTACCAGGGGAGAGGTGACCGAGGAGGAATACTCAAAGGTCATCGGCCTGAAGACAGGGGCGCTCTTCGCCGCATCGGCCGCGTCGGGAGCGGTCGCCGCCCGGGCAGACACCGCCTTGGTCGGTAAGATGTACGAGTTCGGGTTGGCGCTCGGGACGGCCTTCCAGATAGGCGACGACATCCTCGACCTGGCGGGCGACGCCAAGTCTACAGGTAAGCCGGTGTTCAAGGACATCGAGAACAACGCGGGGAACATCGTCATAGTCCACGCTCTCTCAATCGCTACCCCGATGCAGAAGAACACGATCAACTCCCTCCTCTTCAAGAAGTGGTTCACCGAGCTGGAGTCTGAGAAGCTTTTGCAGACCCTCACAGAGCTGGACTCGTTCGCGCACGCGGCCTCCATCCTGAACGAGCAGACCGCCAGGAGCAGGAGGCTCATGGGGAACCTCCCCAAGTGCCCGGCAAGAGAAGCGCTCGAATTGCTCATATCCGGCATCGAAGTGAGAAGGAAGTAGGGAGTTTGAACCAATTCTTTGAAATTCGCTTACTTGAAATACCTAGGGGCTGCGGGAAGTAGCCCAGTTGGAATCCAATAGGATCCCGAGCGGGATACAGGGCATCGACCAGATAACCGAGGGCGGTTTCATGAGGGGGGACATGCACATCCTGGCCGGAGCGCCCGGGACCGGGAAGACCATCTTCGCCTGCACGTTCGCGAACAACGCCGCCACGAAGCTCAAGGAGAAGGTCGTCTACGCCAGCTTCGAAGAGTCCAGCGAGTACCTCAAACGGAACATGAAGAAGCTTGGGATCGACCTCGACGGCCCCGAGCACTCCGGGGCCCTCAGACTGATCGACCTCGACGCACTCAAGGGGAGGGAGCTCGAGAACAACATCCAGCTCCTTCTCAGCGCCGTGAGAGAGACGAAGAGCAGCGTGCTCATCATAGACTCGCTCACCGCACTCCTCCTCGCGACAGAGTCGAAGTTCGAGCTCAGGACGTTCATGAAGGGGATCTACAAGACGTTGAAGAACGAGGGCGTCACGACCCTGATGACGCTCACCCAGAGCGAAGGAGAGGGGTTCGGGATAGAGGGTTTCGTCGCGGACTCGGTCATGCTCCTCGAGAACGTGATGGGGCCGGACCAGTTCAAGACGAGGTTCATAATACTGAAGATGCGCGGGACGGAGCACAGCAAGCGCTACCACGCGGTCATGCTCTCACCAACCATCGGCGTATCCAAGTTCTAGGATGAGGGGCTGGGTTGGCTACCGCTACCGCCTTCTCCCTCCTCCTCTATCCTCTCGTCCACATAATCACCCTGGAGGTCACGGCCCTCTCCGCCCTCTACGTCTACAGGCAGAAGATCACCGCGTACAAGTACACAAAAGGGCTCCTGGTGGCCGTCCACGTCCTCTTCATCGGGGTGGTCCTCTTCGAGTTCCTCCGCACCGCCCTCCTCTCGGTGGACTTCATCGGGACGTACACCCTGGGCGGGACCCTCCTGGTGCTGGGCGACGTCCTGCTCCTCACCCTCCTCGCGGTGGCCGTCTTCCTGGTCCCGTCGGGCATCGGGACGAAGAACGTCCTGAGGCTGATGTGGGAGCACAAGATACACGTCGTCCTGTTCGCCGCGTACGCGGCTTTCATCGGCTACATCGGAGCCTACCTGGTCGTGACCACACCCTTCACGGTGGACGAGGTCGCGAGCATAACCGGGGCGCTCATCCCGATCACAAAGTTCGACAACACCTTCCTCCCCTTGCTCCTCGCCACCCTCGCGATCTTCATCCTCTACCCGTCCTCGCTCCTCGTCCTCGCCTCCAGGAAGGTCAAGGACGCAGACGTGAGGCGCGTGCTGAGGATCCTCCCGATCGCGTGGAGCGGGATAGGGCTCGACCTGCTGATCTTCAACGGGTACCTCCTCTCGGCGGGGATAGACGCGACCCCGTTCGGTTACCTCATAGCGTCGGTCGCGTTCGGCGCGACCGCGGTCGTGTTCAGGAGAGCATCCCTCCTCACCTCGTTCTTCGAGCCGGTCAAGCAGACCGGGCCTGTCTCCGAGGGGACTCCTTTCACCGACAGGTTGGGCCTCCCCGACGACTTCCTAAAGGAGAGGAGCTTCCTCCTGGAGATCAACCCGTCGGTGCCCTATGAGCAGGTCGTCGCCGACTTTGCCAAGCAGTGCCTCTCGAAGAAGATGATGGTGTACGTGTTCTCAGCGAAGGGGAACCCAGTCTACAATTCCCTAAGCAAGATCTCAGGCCTCAGGTTCTACATCCTCTCCTCGAAGGTCTCGTATCCCAAGCCTGACGACCAGCCATACCAGATCCTCATCCCGAACAACGACCAGGCGGTCCTCCTCGACGTCATAGACAAGACGGTCGAGGTAGGCAGCGAGGGCGACGCAGCCATAATCTTCGACAGCATATCCGATACCATCATCTCGAGCGGGTTCGAGAGCGCCTACAAGTTCCTCAAGCAGGTGAACGAGACTCTGGGAGGAGGGCGGACGACCTCGCTCTTCCTCATGACCCTGGGGGCGCACGACGAGAAGGTCGTCTCTTTCGTCAAGAGCCTCATTCCCAACCAGCTCGTCGACGACTCTAGCGGCCTGAGAGTGACCCGCTCGCAGTAGCCTTCGGGGTTTCGCGCCAAGTATTGGGGAATTAGACTGAGGGCTCGATTTGGGGCTCGGAAGATTCTATCAAAGAATCTACCACAGGGGGTTATATGCACGTGAAAAGCTCTCTTTGAGGTGGTTTTGAAGGCTTCCACTAGAATGAGCGGTTCGGTCATTCGGCAGTGCCCGTTTTGCGGTCAAAGCATCCAAGACGATTTCGGGAAGCAGATCAACCTCATCGTCCATATGGGCACCTGGACTGAGGAGCACATGATGAAGAGAGAGTGGGCGGACTACATCCACGACATGAACCTTCGAGCCTTCTGAAGGCAACGTTCACAGACCTCGTTATGCTGAACCGGCGGAGCCCGGCCCTTGCGCTCCGACTGCTCTCCTGCCTTCCGAATCCTCTCACAAACGGAATAGAAACTTAGTCGGGTCTAGAAGCCATATATCTCGCCAAATCGAGCGGGCGCCGCATGGTCACGATCCTCCCCCCGGACTTGTCGACGACGTTCTTGGTATCGTTACTAGTACCCGTGATCCTAGGGTTCCTGGTCGGGATCATCATCAAGAGCGCTATGAAGATCGGGGTTGCGATAGTCATCGTAGTGATAATACTGATTGCCGCGGGGATCATCTCTCCATCTCAGGTGCTCCAGCCGCTTCTCTCGGTCTTCCGCAGCGGGGGCGAACTCACGACGAAGGTCCAGCAGGTGGCGGGCTACCTTCCCTATTCGTCGATAACGTTCCTCGTCGGGCTGGCGATAGGCTACTTCAAGGGCTAGCTCTCAGAGGAGCCATTCCTTGGGAGGGCCGTCACCTCCGGCGCAGTCGACCTTCCCGCTCACGCGCCTGATGAACGACGGGCACGAGAAGCAGACAAGGAAGCCGACCTCGGCGTTGACAACGGGGCAGTTGACGCTCTCCTTCTTCATCCTTGAGACCATCTTGGGGCTGGCACCTCCCTTGAGGGCGGAACTCACCTCCTTTGGTATTCTCTTTGGGATTGCTGCCTGAAAGATAGGCACGACGAACTTGGTTTCCGCGGACAAACGGAGGACCTGTTGCAGGGACCGGATAAAAACCTGAGCCGCGACATCGTGCCACCCTTGGAACCACTTGTTGGCCTATTAGGACCGACGATAGGTAGATCCATCGACGGGTCACCACCTCGGCCGAGTCTCTGTCCACTTTTCGGCTCAGGCTCATCTTCAGGGCCCACGGGCGAAGTTACTTGCCTATCGTGAATTGAATCCACTTTGTGGTCAGCGGCGTCCCGGTCATCCTGCTGACCATCATGAACCGTCCCTGGTCGGTGATCTTCATCCGGAGGGTCCCGTCTGTGGTGTACTCGACGGACTTTACTGTCTTCTCGTCGTGGACCCCTTCCTCGAGGAGGAGCAAGCCGGTCACGCCCCGGATCTGGAGCTTGGTGTGGATGCTGTCCAGGAACCTGAGCGCGCGCTCGGACCCGCTGTAGTTGATGAAATCGGTGAAAGAGTCTATGACTATCCTGGACTCGTCTCCCTTCGCCCCCGTGGCTTCAAGGAGCGTCGTGACCCCCACCGAGACGTCGGTTAGGGACGTCAGGTTGGCAGAGTACTTTGACTTGGTCTCCCCGGATTTCCACGAGTAGCAGTCGAGGAAATGGAGGAACTTTTCGATTCCCTTGTTCCAATTGAACAGCCCCATCGTCTCGACCGCCCTCTCCTCGTTCTCGTTCGTGGCGACGAGGTAACTCTGGTTCCCGTGCTCGATCCCCGTATAGAGGAACCGCTTGCTCAGGATGCTCTTGCCCGCGCCCGGAGGCCCCAAGACGAGGCAGAGGGACCCCTGGGGGATGCCCCCGAGGATAGCCTGATCGACGTCCTGCACCCCCACACTGAGCCGGTTCACGCCATGGCTTCGGTTCTCAGCGGATAAGAACGTGCGTGCCTGACTGCTGGAGGTTAAGTAGGCGAGATGGAGATGGTGACGAGGGGCATGTCGAACCAACCCGGCGGGTACGTCAAGACAGGGATAAAGGGCCTAGACACGATCCTCGATGGTAAGGGTGTGCCGAGGGGCTCCTCAGTTCTCGTCCTCGGCGCTCCCGGGAGCGGGAAGACGATATTGAGCCTCCAGTTCTTGAGGGAGGGCCTGCAAACCAACGAAAACGGGGTCTACGTCTCGATGGACGAGGACCCTGAGAGGCTGCTCCAGAACGCGAAGCAGATGGGAGTCGACCTGACCAAGCCGGTCAAGGACGGCAAGATTGTCATGGTGGACGCCTCTCCGATACGGCTGCTTCCGGCGAAGATCAAGCTCGGGGGAGCAGAAGTCGGGGGTAAGGAGTTCGCCCTAGCGACCTTGGTCTCATCGATGACCGACGCGGTGAAGAAGTCGGGAGCGACGAGGATGGTCGTCGACCCCATCTCCACGCTGATCCTCCACTTTGGCGAGGAGTACGAGAGGAGGATAGCGTTCCTCGACCTGATAGCAGCGGCGGCCAAGACAAGGTGCACCAGCCTCTTCGTGGCGGAGATGAACGACGCTCAGTTGCAGCGGAGCCACCTCTTCGAGGAGTTCCTCACGCAGGGGGTCATAGTCATGTCCAAGATACTTACGGGCTCGACGTTCTCCCGAGTCTTCAGCGTCGAGAAGATGAGGGGGATCGCTCACGACACCCAGCCGCACCCCTATAGAATAGCGGAGGGCGGCATAGAGGTATTCCCCGCGGAGCAGATATTCTAGCAAGCCCTTTCTGCCACACGTTCACAACATTCGGAGAAACCTAAGAGTCTACGACTTTCTCCTCTGGTCTCTCCATTTGCGGATCTCTGCCACCCCGGACCATTCTTGATCGTGCTCGAGTCTCAATCTGTCCATGTCCTGGATTGCCTCAAGCATTCTCACTTCGTCTCTCACTTTGCCCTGCCTCTTCGAAGAGACCCACATCCTGAAAGCTTCGGTGGCCGCATCGCCAACCCTCATTTCTCTCCTCACCGCCTCAGCCTTCAGGTTCCTGAACGCACCCTCATCGACATCCTTGATGCTCACTCTCAAAAGAGAAGTTGACTGCTCCAACAATAATACCTTTTCCAACTTGTTTGCATCAAGAGAGAAATTGCGCGTAGAGCCTTCCCGGGCAGAAACCTCTCACGTCAAGGAATGATGGATGAATTCGAAAAACGTTCTAATTAAC
>Ga0307477_10003712_pt1 | contig 11277 bp, 4 predicted proteins | sample atmos_gasesECM2C_FD_203316 | JGI IMG/M metagenome (GOLD analysis project Ga0307477, IMG submission 203316) | Hardwood forest soil microbial communities from Morgan-Monroe State Forest, Indiana, United States - atmos_gasesECM2C_515 | ecosystem: Environmental > Terrestrial > Soil > Temperate... | reverse complement strand
ACGGCAGCAGGAGCTGTCGAAAATAATTCTAAAGGATAAGGCGGTGCAGAGCCTGTCGTCGTTCATCGGCGTGGATGGAACAAACATGACGCCGAACAGCGGACGCATCCAGATAAATTTGAAGCCTCTGGACGTGCGGAAGGAAGCTGCGACGGACGTGATCCGACGGATCCAACCGCAATTGACGCAAGTGGAAGGAATCACGCTGTTCATGCAGCCGGTGCAGGACCTGACGGTAGAGGACCGGGTTAGCCGCACACAATATCAATATTCGATTGAAGACGCGGATGGCAATGAGCTGGGGCAGTGGGCGCCGCGCCTGGTGGAAAAACTGAAGTCGCTATCGCAATTGCGCGACGTGGCTACGGACCAGCAGGATCAAGGCTTGGAAGCCAGCCTGGTAATTGATCGTGATACCGCCGCGCGGCTGGGCGTGCTGCCGCAGGGAATCGACGACACGCTCTACGACGCGTTTGGACAGCGGCAGGTGTCAACGATCTTCACACAATTGAACCAATACCATGTGGTTCTGCAAGTAGACCCGAGCTTTCAGCAAAATCCGGATGCACTGAAGAATATCTACGTGAAGTCGTCGAGCGGGACGCAGGTGCCATTGAGCGCGTTCACCCATTTCGAGCAGAAGACCACGGCGCTGGCAGTGAACCATCAGGGACAATTTCCCGTTGTGACGCTTTCGTTCAATCTGGCACCGGGAGTGTCGCTGGGTGAGGCGGTGAATGCAATCAAGCAAGCGGAAAAAGACATCAATTTGCCGGTCAGCATTAACGCGAGCTTCCAGGGAACGGCGCAGGCTTTTCAGGCGTCTCTCGCGAATGAGCCGGTGCTGATTCTGGCGGCGCTGGTGACGGTTTACATCGTGCTGGGGATTCTTTACGAAAGCTACATTCATCCAGTAACGATACTTTCGACGCTGCCCTCGGCGGGCGTGGGAGCAATTCTGGCGCTGTTGATTTGCGGCACGGACTTGAGCGTGATCGCCTTGATCGGGATCATCCTGCTGATCGGCATCGTAAAGAAAAACGCGATTATGATGATCGACTTCGCGCTGGAGGCCGAGCGCACGGAAGGACGCAAGCCGGAGGACGCGATTTACCAAGCATGTCTGCTGCGATTCCGCCCAATCATGATGACGACCATGGCGGCGCTGCTGGGCGGTTTGCCACTGGCGTTGGGTAGCGGCACCGGTGCTGAGTTGAGGCGGCCGCTGGGAATCAGTATCGTCGGCGGGTTGCTGGTGAGCCAGCTTCTTACATTGTTCACCACGCCAGTGGTCTATCTGTGGTTCGACCGGCTGGCGACGCGGCTTTCGCGGTACCGCATTGGTAATGAGGTTGAGCCGCAAGCGGCGGGCGACTGACGTTTGTCTGGCTTCGACGAACGACCATGAATATTTCGCGGCCATTTATAAATCGTCCGATCGGGACCTCGTTGTTAACTGCAGCGGTGATCATGGCCGGTCTGATTGCTTACCGCTTCCTTCCAGTGGCGCCCCTCCCGCAAGTGGAATTTCCGACCATTCAAGTTCAGGCCGGGCTGCCGGGCGCAAGCCCTGAGACGATGGCATCTGCGGTGGCGACACCGCTGGAGCGCCAGTTCGGACGGATTGCCGGCGTGACCCAGATGACATCTTCGAGCCTGCTGGGCTCGACGACTGTGGTGCTGCAATTTGATTTGACGCGCAACATTGACGCCGCCGCGCGTGATGTGCAGGCGGCAATCAATGCGGCAGCGGGGCAACTGCCTGCAAATCTTCCGAGCGCGCCCACCTATCGCAAGAGCAATCCAGCGGATGCACCCATCATGATTCTGGCGGTCAGCTCGGAGATTTTGCCGCTGAGCCGGTTGTATGACGTTTCCGATTCGGTGATCGCGCAGAAACTTTCGCAAATTGCGGGAGTCGGCCAGGTGGTTGTGGGTGGCAGCTCGCGGCCTGGCGTGCGGCTGGACGTGAATCCGACGACGCTGGCGAATTATGGCATCGGCCTGGAAGACGTGCGCACGGCTATGGCCCAGGTGAATGCGAACACGCCGAAGGGATATCTCGCTGACGGACTGAGCCGCTGGACATTGACTGACAACGATCAATTGTTCAAGGCGGATCAGTATCGTCCACTGATTATCAGCTATCGAAATGGTTCGCCGGTGCGGCTGTCGGACGTGGCAAATGTGTACGATGCCGTGGAAGACATTCACACTGCGGGCCTCGCGAATGGCAAGCCGGCAGTAGTGATCATAGTGTGGAGACAACCGGGCGCGAACATCGTGGGGACCGTTGACCGCGTGCGGGCGGCGCTACCGCAACTGCAAGCCTCCATTCCGGCGGCCGCGGCATTGAGCGTGGCCTCCGACCGCACGACGACCATTCGCGCGTCGGTGGCCGACATTCAAATCACGCTGGTTATTACCGTTGCGCTGGTGATCCTGGTGATATTCGCGTTTCTGCGGAATGTGTGGGCCACGGTGATTCCCGCGGTTTCAGTTCCTGTTTCATTGATCGGGACGTTCGGCGTTATGTACCTGATGGGCTACTCGGTGGACAATTTATCGCTGATGGCGGTGACCATCGCGACAGGATTCGTGGTGGACGATGCCATCGTGGTGATCGAGAACATCACGCGCTATCTCGAGGCCGGCCTTTCTCCGATGGTGGCGACGCTGAAAGGGTCGGCAGAAATCGGGTTCACTGTCCTTTCCATGAGTGTGTCGCTGATTGCGGTGTTCATCCCGATTTTGATGATGGCTGGAATTGTGGGGCGATTATTTCGCGAATTCGCTGTCACTTTGAGCATTACGATTGTCATATCGCTGCTGGTTTCGTTGACGACCACGCCGATGATGTGCGCGAAGTTCCTGAAGCCGCACCGAAAGGAAGAGCAGAGCTGGTTTTATCTTGCCAGCGAGCGCGCATTTGATGGGTTGCTGCATGCGTATGACCGCGGACTGCAGCGGGTGCTGCGCCACCAGCCGTTAACTCTGGCAATCATGATCGTCACGGTGTGCGTGAATATTTATCTGTTTATCATTATTCCCAAGGGTTTTTTCCCGCAGCAGGATACCGGCGTGATCGGCGGATCCATTCAAGCGGCGCAGGACATTTCGTTTGAAGCCATGGCGGCAAAACAGAAGCAGTTCAGCGATATTGTGTTGACCGACCCGGCCGTGGACACCCTGGTGGCCTTTGTCGGCGGCAGCGGTGGAACTGTGAATACGGGCCGGATGTTTATCACATTGAAGCCTCGGTCGGCCCGGCCGGGTGTGACGGCGGACGCTGTGATCGCGCGGCTGAGGCGGAAATTGACTGTGGTGCCCGGCGCAAATCTATATTTGCAGGCGCAACAGGACATTCGCGTCGGCGGGCGTTCGAGCAATTCGCAATATCAGTTCACCCTGGATAGCGGCAATCTGGCGGACTTGAATGATTGGGCGCCACGCCTGATGCAGAAGCTGAGAGGATTGCCGCAATTGCGCGACGTGGCCACCGACCAACAGGACAAGGGTTTGGAAGCGAATCTGGTGATCGATCGCGATACTGCTTCGCGCCTGGGGATTACGCCGCAGATGATTGACAACACGCTTTACGACGCGTTCGGACAGCGGCAGGTATCCACCATTTACGCGCAACTCAACCAATATCACGCGGTGATGCAGGTGGACAACCGGTTCCAGCGCAATCCGGATGCATTGAAGGATATGTATGTGAAATCAACGGGCGGCACGCAAGTCCCGTTGAGCGCCTTCACTCATTATGAGCCGAAAACCACATTGCTGGCCGTCAATCACCAGGGACAATTTCCTGCGGTGACATTATCGTTTAATCTGGCACAGGGCGTGGCGTTGGGAGATGCTGTGACTGCGATCAACAAAGTGGAGCGCGACATCGGTCTCCCCAGCACGATTCACGCGAGCTTTCAGGGGACCGCGCAGGCTTTTCAGGATTCGTTGGCCAATGAATGGGTCCTGATTCTGGCGGCGCTTGCGGCGGTGTATATCGTTCTCGGGATGCTGTACGAAAGTTACATTCATCCTATAACAATTCTTTCCACGCTCCCGTCGGCGGGAGTGGGAGCGATTCTGGCGCTTCTGCTATTTCATCTTGACCTGAGCGTAATCGCGCTGATCGGGATCATCCTGCTGATTGGCATCGTGAAGAAGAATGCAATCATGATGATCGACTTCGCGCTCGACGCGGAACGCAAGGAAGGGAAAAGCCCCGAGGATTCGATTTATCAAGCCTGCCTGCTGCGATTTCGGCCCATCATGATGACCACCATGGCAGCGCTCTTAGGCGCGCTGCCGCTCGCTTTGGGAACCGGCACAGGGTCTGAGCTTCGGCGACCGTTGGGCATCAGCATCGCGGGAGGGCTAATCGTCAGCCAGATGCTGACACTCTTCACCACTCCAGTCGTTTACCTTTACATGGATCGCCTGCGCCTGTACTTCGCCCGCCGAAAGCACGAACCCGGGTCGCGCGAGCGCACGCCGGAGCTGCGCCCGTCGCCGTCTTAGTTCTCAGGAGAAACGGCCGCGAGCGGGCAAACATGAAATCGGAATCGGTGACGGTTGATGTAATCCAAATCTCCTGAATCGTCGCGGGGCAAGCTCACGAAACGAACGACGGAAAGGGAGGGCAAGTGACAAAGATTCGCGCCCTAGCATCATGCGCGGGGATGTTTGCAATTCTCCTTGGATGCTCGCCAGCGTTCGCTTGGGGATGCAAAGGACACCAGATCGTCGCTTTGATCGCCGAAAATCATTTGAACCCGAATACTCGTGTGATCGTGAAGGAAATTCTGGATGCCGCGCCGATTGATTCCACACTCAATCGCTACTGCGGTGAAAGCGGGCTCGATGCTTTCGCTGATTCATCGACCTGGGCCGATGATGAGCGCTCGATCCGGCCGGAGACCGCTCCGTGGCATTATCTCGACATACCGCGTGGGTCGGCGAAGTCTGACGTCGCCACATTTTGCGCTGCCGAGGGGTGCGTGACGAATGCAATTGAAGCGCAACTTGAGATCTTGCGCGATCCGACCGCGAGCGCGCAGGGTCGAGGCGACGCCCTCCGTTTTTTGATTCATTTTGTCGGCGATATGCACCAGCCGTTGCACTTGACAACTAATAACGATCGCGGAGGGAATTGCGTTCCCATCTCGTTCTTTGAGCTGGAGCCAAGTCTGACGAATCCTCAGAAGGAGGATTATCGCCCAAACCTGCACAGTGTCTGGGACACCGACATCATCGAGCGCTTTTCGCACGGTCAGACACAGCAGCAGACGGCAGATTCGCTGGAGAAAAAGTACCTGGCGCAGAGGGTTGCCTGGCAATCAGCGCCCATTCGCGTAGGGGCCTGGGCCTGGGAGAGTCACCAACTCGCGGAAGCGACGGCCTATCGGAAATTGCCAACAAAAATCAGGATCGAGGAGCCAAAACGGGTGGCAACGTGCGCGGATGACAATCACATTTCAACGCGAATGCTCGCGCTGCATGAACAAGTAGATGAAAAATACCAGGCGGCCGCAGCGTTTGTCGCCGAGCAACAGCTCGTCAAAGCGGGCGTTCGCTTGGCGATGCTGCTGAACACCCTCTGGCCCTCGACAAAGTGACAAGGGCGAGGCCAATCTCGGTCCCACCCGTCAATGCGATCTCCCCTCAGAAGTTCCAGATGAACGCGCCCTGCAGGATGCGCGGGCCGTTCAATTCGCTCACCGAATTCAGCGCTCCAAACCCGGATTGCGGAACCAGGAAACATGTCTGGGTGAGCGCGCCATTGCCGCAATTCGTGCCGAAGGGCTGATATTGCGTCGAGTTCACACCGCCACCATTCTGAACAAAATAATTCGGATGATTGAACAAGTTGAAGACCTGAACCTTCAGAGTAATGGTGTGCCTTTCGCTGATATGCAAGGCACGCGCCAGGCCCAGGTCAATTTCGTTGATCCATGGCCCATAGAAAGAATTAAAGCCCTGTGTGGGGCTTGGAGATCCGCCGCCGTTGATTCCAGCAGCGGTATTTCCCGTGCCCTGGTTGAAATTCGTGCTGTTGATGTTGTCGCCATTAGGGAGGGGGAAAGGATTGGTACTGCAATTTGAGCTGTCCACCCCCGTGCAGGTTCCTCCCAGGACAGCCGTGTAGGGACGTCCGGAATTGAATCCCATTACTGTGCTGATGGTCCAATTCGACAGCAGGGTCTTGGTCACCCCGTCACTCAAATGAGAGGCATCGGGAGAATAGACAGTAGCAATGGAGAGGCGATGCCGTTGATCGAGCAAAGAGGGGCCGTGCGTGTCGCGAAAATCAAATTGGTTATTAAAATCAGCGCCGTTCGAGAGGATGGCTTTGGAAAAGGTGTAGGCTAACTGTGCAGAAAGCCCTCGAGTCATGCGCCGCTGCAATTGAAAGTAAAAGGAATTGTAATTATTTACCCCGGGACTGATCAGGGCATTGATCTGATTAAAGTTGGTGGTCAACCTCGTGTCAGTGAGGAGGGCCGAGTCCAATGTCGGCCCGGTGAAACCGGCCCCGGGGCAGTGGGCCGCGTCCGCGGGCGCTCCAGGGACACCCACGCCAGCAGGACAAACAACGTACGTAGTTGTTCCAGCGGGCAATGGGTTCAGGTTTAAGTCAAACGCAGAAGAGGAGGCCAGGTGGACTGCGTGTGTCCACATTGATCCGATGGCCACCGTAGTGTTCGCCATAATCTCCCGCTGAATTTCCAGGTTTGATTCCAGAATGTAAGGCACTTTGAAGCTGGGACTTACAAGGCTGAGATTTGAGCTGCCCGCAAATGCCCCGTTGTTCACGGGCAAGATATTGGGGAACGTTGGGGTCTGCTGGTTTGGGGGTTTCTTGCTGTCAAAGGAAGGACTGGCGCTGGACTGTCGCGAAGGTAGGCCGTTGGAGATGACCGAATTCTCATAGTTGATGGCGTTGAAAATCTCGTAAAACATGCCGAACCCTCCACGAATCACGGTCTTACTGAACGGCTGGTAGGCAAACCCAAGACGAGGAGCAAGTCTTTGGTATTGGTTGGGAAATTGTCCCGTCAGTGGAAATGCGGGGTTCCCCTGAGGCTGGGGATAGACCTGGAAATCCTCGCGAAGGCCGAGGTCCAGCGTCAGATTGCTCCGCAGCCTGAACTTATCCTGGGCGTAAAAGGCATAGTAAGGGACCGTAAATGGAAACGTCGGATTGCCCGCACTTTGATTGAAAAATCCCCAGTTGCCGAGGGCAAAATCCGAAAGACTGAAGAAGCCGTAACTGCCGAGAAAAGTGCCCGGGAAAAAGTCGGTAATGTGAGTCCGGTTGTAATCGAAGCCGAACTTAAAGCTGTGACGGCCGTGATTCCATGCGATCTGTTCGCCGATGGCCCATTGCATCTCTTTGGTTTCCGCGATGGCGAATGATGGGTTCCCCAAGGTGAAAAAGCCGTTAGGAAACAACAGGACCTGAGGCGTGTTCGCCGGAAGCAGTCCCGACTGCGTGGCAATCTGATCGTCTCGCACGAAGGTCACATGCAGATCGTTCAGCAAGTCGCCGTTAAACGTGTGCGTCCAATGAACTGTGGCATGGTGGTCGTGAACGAAGTTGTTCGGCAGCGATTGCACACTTTCTGAAGAGACAGGATTGGAAGTGAATTCTCCGCCTGGGGAATCAAAGCGGCTGTAGTTGTACACAAATGCCACGTGGTCACTGGCTGTTGGCTGCCAATCCATCTTTGGGAAGACGGTGTAATTATTCCTGCGGCGCGAACGCTGCCCTTGCGAGTTGTTGAAAAGGTTCAGAATGTTCGAGACATTCTGGAGATAAACGGGCTCGTCTACTGCAAAATTGGGATCGCAGGACATCGCAGGCGGGACGGGCGGGCACGGATGCGGTACTCCTGTCGTAAAATTTACCGGAACGGGGAACATCCCGTTGGGCGCAGGCAGGGGTGGCGCTGGAGTCTCTGTGACGCCGAAGTCAGTCTCGGTCAGACCTCGATAGCCGGAGTTAATCACGGAAATCGGATTGCTTTGATTCTGCTGCTCATAATCCACAAAGAACCAGGCCTTTTGGTGCACGATGGCACCGCCAACATTTCCTCCCATTTGATGCAGGATATTCAACGGCTTGGGCAATCCATTCCCTCGGTCCACGGCGTCATTGGCTCCTGTCGCGGAGTTCCGATGGTAGTAGAACGCCTGGCCGTGGAGCACATCGGTTCCGGACTTGGTAACGGTGTTGATGAATCCAGTTCCAGCGCCGCCATATTCGGCCGAGTACGGACTGACGGCCACCTGAAACTCCTGAATCGTGGATTCTCCAAATACGTACGGCACGCGCGTCCGCCCTCGCGCCTCGCCGAAGTAGTTGCTGGTCGCATTGGCTCCGTCCACTGTGAACGAATTCGATCCATTGCCATTCGCGTAGCCTGAATCCGCCCCGCCTTGCTGGCCGCCGATGCTGACCAGGCCGAAATCGCCGTCCGGATTTACATTGGGCGCCAGCAACACAAAATCGGTATAGCGGCGCCCGCTCAGCGGCAAGTCGTCAATTAGTTTCTGATCCACGACAGTGCTGATGCTCGACTCTGTGGTCCGCAAGAGTGGCACTGAGGCTGTAACCGTGACAGAGTCCGACAAGGAGCCAACCTGAAGGGATATATCTTGTTCAGTGTTCTGGCCGACCTGAACAATGACGTTCTTCACTTCAGCAACTTTGAATCCAGCATGGCTGACAGTCACGGTGTAGGGACCCACACGCAGGGAGGTGAAATTGTAAATGCCCGACCCATTGGTTTTGCCATTTTGAGGTACGCCTGTTTCTTCGCTCTTAGCGGTCACACTCGCTCCCGAAACCACCCCGCCGGAAGTATCGGTCACACGTCCTGAGATGGATCCGTTAGAAATCGCGTTCTGACTCCAACTGACAGAGCAAAAGGCACAGGCAAGAATAGAGAGAAAGGCTCCAAAGATAGCTTTCCTCATTTTGCGACCCCCAATGAGAGTTTTTCGATGACCGAAGTGGGTCAGTACTATGGACGTGCCATTGTTCTAGGATGTTTATTGCCGCGGCGTGTTCAAGGCTCCTACATAGCACCGATCCCACTCGATGAATTTGAAAGCACTTCTATACTTTCTTTGTGGTCCTGTCAACTCGCGATTCGAGCTTCAAAATCTGACGGCACTTACTTCCTCGATGCCCCCCGAACTAACAAGTAATTCTTTTAAAGCTTTTCATCCAGACAATTTTCTCGTGTGTGTGTGGTACAGCCGAGTCGTGAACGGACTAAAATCAGTCCTCAAGAAACATTATCGAAGTGACTAGAGCATTCCACTGATAAGATTGCGCCGCTAATTGAGAGGAGCATCCACGGGAGCCAGCATGCATAGCCGCGGAGAGGTTGCGATGCGATTGACGTCCATCTTTTCGGTTCTGGGTTTCGCCGAAGGAACGAGGATTTGGCTGGGGCAATCCTCCAGGCGGCTCTGCAGACGCGAGTCACAGTCATGATCTATCGTTGATGACCGCGGGAGGAGGGCATTGATGACCAACAAAAAAGTGGCGCGCCCGAGAGGAGTCGAACCTCCGACCTTCTGGTTCGTAGCCAGACGCTCTATCCAGCTGAGCTACGGGCGCGCCGCGAATGCGCTAGCAGTAAGAATAGATTACGACACGGCGCGTTGGACTGCAACAAGCTCCGACGGAGTACGGAGCAGATCAGCGCAGGGTTCACATTTGCTCAGAACAGGAATTTCAAGCCTGCCTGCATGATGCGTGGCTCTTGCGCGGCTGTCACCAGTCCAAACTGATTGGAGCCAAACGCGCCTCCGGGGTTCGTGAACTGCGTGTGATTCCAGATGTTGAATGCTTCAAATCTGAATTCCAGGCTCTTGGATTCCGTAATTTTTGTGTTCTTCAACAGGGCCATATCCCAGTTATTCAAACCGGGCCCATGGAAGAAGCGGCGGGGGGAATTTCCAATTGTCCCTGGGTTCTCCTGGCTGAACAGGCCTATGTTGAAATACGGTTGGCCAGAACGCGGATTGGTATTGTTAAGAATTTTTCCAGGGGCGAGGTTAGGCAAGTCGATTGGTGCGGACGTATTTTGAGTTCCAGTGAATGAGTTGTCATCGGGTTCAGAAATGCTCACGGGAAGTCCCTTTGCGAAGGTGGTGAACCCGGATATTCCCCAGCCGCTGGCGAGTCGGCCTGTCCATCCTGACGTAGCGTGAAATGCACGATCAAACGGCAGCTTGACCTCGTAACTTGCGACAAAATTATGCGGGACGTCAAAAGCGCAGAGAGACAGACTCTGCTTGGGGTTGAAGGGATTGATGCCTTCGATCAACCCGGAGGCATTGTCAATACACTTGCTGTAGGTATAGCCGAAAAGGAAAGTGGCCAGGCTGCTGGTGTGTCGAACGCTAGCCTGAAGGGAATTGAAGGAGGATTGGGCGATGGTAGCCTCAAACGGATTGTTGTTGAATGCCTGGACGCCGTTCTGAGGGGGAAGGACGGTGTAAGTGCCATTGACCATGCATTGGGCAGGACCATGGGTGCCGCAGGTTGATTGAGGGACGAGCTCCACGGCCGGGATCGCTGCTGAGGGGTAATCCACGCCGGGTGGAAGCGTGTAAATGTTTGCTTCGCCGAATTGGCCGCAGGGGCTGCCTGAGGACAAGGCGCCGTCAGCAATCAACTGAAGGCAAAGCTGCTGGTTGCCCGGATTTGCTTCGATTGAGGTGAGCAGCTTGTGGGATTGCGTCCCGACATAGCTTACGGTCAATAAGGTGCTGGTGCCAAACTGGCGCTGCACGGAGAATTCATAGTTTTCAGCATAGGGAACCTTGTTGGAGTGCTCATAAGCAAGAGAACTCGATATGGGCAGCACTCCGCCGGGACATGCGGGCGGGTCCGGAACCCAGCAGAACGTAGTATCGGGATTCTTCGCGCTCACACCCTTCGGTGGAAACGCAAATGGGAAGCGCTGGGCAGCGGTACCGCTGCCACGGTCGGTGAAGGGCTGCTCCAAGAAAGTCCCACTGGTAGCAAAGAACAAACCGAAAGGTGGATCTCCGACTTCTTGAAATTGAGTAAGGTCTTCCAGGGATGTATAGAACAGTCCGTACCCCGCGCGAATGCTGGTTTTGCCGGGGCCGCCGGTTAACTTGGCCAGAAATCCTGAATCCATACCGGGCGAATAGGCAATACCGATGCGCGGCGAAAAATTATCGTACTTGGTTGGAGCAAGAGTCTTCGGCACGCCGGGGACA
>Ga0307477_10003711_pt1 | contig 11279 bp, 7 predicted proteins | sample atmos_gasesECM2C_FD_203316 | JGI IMG/M metagenome (GOLD analysis project Ga0307477, IMG submission 203316) | Hardwood forest soil microbial communities from Morgan-Monroe State Forest, Indiana, United States - atmos_gasesECM2C_515 | ecosystem: Environmental > Terrestrial > Soil > Temperate... | reverse complement strand
TCGGGAAGACGTTCGAGTTGAATGATCGCGTGCACACCGTCGTGGGTGTGCTCCCCCCTGTCCCGCAATACCCGACGGAAAGCGACGTGTACATGCCAACTTCTGCTTGTCCCTTCCGCTCCGGGAAGGAAATGATCGAGAACCGCGACGCGCGCATGATGGAAGCATTCGGACGGCTTAAGCCGGGCGTTACCGTGGCTCAGGCCCGGGCGGATCTATCAACCATCGCTGGCCGGTTGAAGTCGGAGTACCCAAAATCCTATCCCGAAAGCATGGGATATGGTGCAGTGTCCAGTCCCCTTCAAGAGGAGTTGACGCACGGAGCGCGGCCTACTTTGTTGGTGCTTCTGGCTGCGGCGGCATTCGTCTTGTTGATCGCGTGCGCTAATGTAGCAAATTTGACACTGGCAAGAATGTCGCGGAGGGAACGTGAACTTGCGGTGAGGACCGCCCTCGGAGCGGGGAGGAGCAGGTTGCTGCGTCAACTTCTAACAGAAAGCTTCCTGATGGCGCTGGTTGGAGGGTGCCTGGGCCTGACTCTCGCCTACAGCAGCCTTGAACTTCTGACGCAATTTGCAGCACGCCTCACGCCCCGCGCGCGGGAGATCAATATCGACGCCGGCGTGCTTGCGTTCACGCTGCTGGCCGCATTGGGCACCAGCATTATTTTTGGAACCATCTCCGCGGTTTTCGCGCGGGCAAACCTGTCATCCAGCTTGAAAGAGGGAAGCACAGGTTCCGGAGCTGGCCAGAGCAAGAATCGAGTGCGGAGCGCGCTGATCGTATCGCAGGTGGCCTTCTCGTTCATGCTTCTGATTGGAGCAGGATTAATGGTGCGCAGCCTGGTCAAGATGCTGCGAGTGGACCCTGGCTTCGTCCCCCAGCGAGTTCTTGCGATGCGCACAACCTTCAGCTTCAGCAAGTACGCAAAGAGGGAGCAGCTCGTGGAAGCGATTAAGAAGATTCTCGACCGCGTGCAGGCTGAGCCGGGCGTGATCTCGGCCGCGATTTCCTCGAGTTACCCGCTTGAGCCTGAGACGATTGCGGCTGGACCGGATTCAGTCAGCGGATCCTTCAAGATCGAAGGGCGCGAGCTTGCCCCCGGCGAGGCCCCGCCAGTAGGGAGCTACTCCATCATCTCACCGGCCTACTTTCGCACTCTGGGGATTCCCCTGAAGCAGGGGCGCGAGTTTACAGAGGCTGATGACGGCAAAGGCCAACTGGTCGCGATGATGAACGAAGCGATGAAGCGCCGCTTCTGGCCCAACAATGATCCAATCGGGAAACACGTTTCGTTCGATGATGGCAAGTCCTGGGCCGTCATCGTTGGAATTGTAGGAAACGTGCGGGAATTCGGGCTCGATCGCCCGGCACTGCCCGAGATGTACATTCCACACTCGGAAGGGCCGCAACCATCTACTCTGTCCGCGCTCACCATGGCGGATCCAAGATCCATGGAGAAGGCCATCATTCGCGCAGTGCACGATGTGGACCCACAGATAGCTGTCACGCACGTGGTCACTCTGGAGCAAGCGCGTTCGGAATCCACCACTTCTCCGCGGGTCACTGCCAGCTTGCTTAGTATTTTCGGGGCGCTTGCACTGGTGATTGCGGCGGCTGGAATTGGGGGGATTATGGCGCTGGCTGTCAGCCAGCGTGTTCGCGAGATAGGTATCCGCATCGCGCTTGGAGCACAACCCTCGAAGATTCTGCGCATGGTTCTAGGGCAGGGATTCCTGCTTGTGGCCCTCGGGGTGGGGATAGGCCTTGTCGGAGCGTTGGCTGTCACCCGCCTGGTGAAATCGCTTCTCTTTGAAGTGACGCCAACAGACCCGGTCACATTCTTGGGCGTCGCAGTAGTCCTCGTCGCGGCCGCCATCGCCTCGAGCTACCTGCCTGCTCGTCGTGCCGCGGCTATTGATCCGATTGAGGCCCTTCGCACGGAGTGATCACGGAGTAGGCCGAAGCGCACGAGTATTGATGTATTGATGCAGCGAATGGAGGCGAAAATGAAGCGACGGGAATTCTTGATGGGGTCCGCTGCAGCAGGCTTTGCTGCAACGGTTGGAACATTCGGGGGACTTGTTTACTCGGCCGGATCGAGGGTCGGAGACAATCCTGCTGCCGGGGTTCCCAAGTTGACGCCACCTGCAGAGGGGACAATTCCGGTGGCCTTCGCCATTTCAGAGGGCGTCCAGGTGATCGATTTCACTGGCCCATGGGAAGTGTTCCAGGACGTAATGCTGAAAGACGGCCATTCGAGTGAGGGAATGGATCACCGCATGCCATTCCAACTTTTCACCGTTTCGGAGACCATGGACAACGTGACTGCTACGGGCGGAATGAAGATTGTGCCCGACTACACATTTGCGAATGCCCCGGCTCCAAAGATCGTGGTCGTTCCTGCGCAGACCGGGTCAAAAGCATTGCACGCCTGGCTGAAGAAAGTCGCGGCAAGTCCGAATACCGATCTGGTCACTTCGGTCTGCACCGGCGCGTTTCAGCTCGCTGCGGCCGGACTGCTTTCGGGCAAGGCTGCCACAACGCACCACCTCGCCCAGAAGGGACTTAAAGCTCAGTATCCCGATATCGAAGTTAAGAGTGGCTTGCGATTCGTGGAGACCGGAAGAATCGACACCGCCGGAGGCTTGACTTCTGGCTTGGACATGGCGCTCCGTATAGTCGATCGTTATTACGGCAGGGCTGTCGCGAAGCAGACCGCCGAGTATATGGAATACCAAAGCACAAGCTGGATGGTTTAGTCGCGCAGCTTATCTGCGAGTCTGCATTTCCTTTGAGCTCATTCCACGTCGATTTGGACGGCATCGCCGTCTCACTTTAGCGATTTGTGCCCGCGCAAATTCCCGATAAACTTCAATTGAAGCGACTTGCGTTCGGGTGAGCTGCCCGCCAATGCATCAGCCGAGCTCGACGCACGCAATCGTAAATTAACAGGGAATGCTCATTCATGCTGAAGCGGCTCTTCTCACACTACATCGCCGAAGAAGTGCGGCCCATGGTGCGACTGGCGATCCCGCTAGTGCTTGCAGAGCTGGGCTGGATGACCATGGGCATCGTTGACACGATGATGGTGGGGCGCCAAGCGCACAGCGCTGAAGCAATGGGCGCCGTCAGCCTCGGCAGCATCCTCTACATGGCAGTGGCCATCTTCGGCACCGGGTTGATGCTGGGACTCGACACGCTGGTCTCGCATTCCTACGGTGCAGGCGATGTGGAAGATTGCCACCGATCGCTCGTCAATGGAGTGTACTTGAGCCTAGGGCTGGGGCCTGTGTTGATGGGCTTCGTTCGGCTCATCGAACCCATCCTGCGCTCTGCGAATATTGAACCCGCGGTGTTGAACCAGGCAATTCCGTATTTGCGTGCGCTCAATTGGGGCACGCTCCCGCTTCTGCTCTATTTTGTATTTCGACGTTACCTGCAGGGAATGAACCTGGCAAAGCCGGTGATGTTCGCGCTGATTTCTGCCAATGTCGTAAACCTTGTGGGAAATTGGGCGTTCGTTTACGGGCATCTTGGAATGCGAGCACTGGGGACGGTCGGGTCCGGCTGGTCAACTTGCATCGCTCGGCTTTACATGATGAGCGTCCTATTGGTTTACTCCGTGTACTACGACCATCGCTACAAGACCGGGCTGCGCCGAACTCGCAGGCTGCCGAATTTTTTCCGCATGTGGCGATTGGTGCAGCTTGGCTTTCCCGCCGCCACACAATTCGCGATGGAAGTCGGAGTTTTCGCTGTGGCAACTACATTGATCGGCAAACTTGGCGCTGTTTCCCTGGCCAGCCACCAGGTCGCTCTGAACACCGTGAGTCTCACTTATATGGTGCCGCTGGGAATTTCCTCCGCCGCGGCTGTACGTGTCGGACAAGCACTTGGCCGGCGCGACGCCCACGCAGCTAGCCGCGCGGGATGGACCGCAATGGCACTGGGGACCGGATTCATGACCTGCATGGGAATAATCCTGCTGGTGGCCCCCTATCCTATTGTGCGGGCGTACACGCCGGATCCGGCCGTAATCCATGCGGCTTGCGCCCTCCTGTTTGTCGCAGCGTTCTTTCAACTGTTCGACGGCATGCAGACGGTTGCAACGGGAGCACTACGCGGGGCGGGCGATACACGCACGCCCATGCTGTGCCATATATTTTTCTATTGGGGTATTGGTTTGCCATTGGGCTACCACCTCTGTTTCCGGCTTGATTGGGGCGCTGCTGGATTGTGGACGGGCTTGTGCGTGGCCCTGATTCTGATCGGCGTCGCGCTGCTCTATTTCTGGCGCCGCAAAGAGCGCTCCTTCTCGACTGGTGGCTTCACAGCGAAAAAGGCCACTCTCGCAATTGAATAAGCTTCGCGCCCTCGAGATTATCGCATTGCACCGTTCCGGACATTTACGGACCATCAGGCGATACCTGCGTTACAATCGCTTCCGTTTGCTTTAGCGCGCCGAATTACAAATCATCTGGCAGGGATGTTGAGCGAATAAAATAAAATGCACAATCCATTTATGGCTCGAGCAATTCAAGCTTCGCTTGAGAATATTCGTTCTGGACTCGGCGGGCCATTCGCGGCAGTGGTCGTAAAAGCTGGAAAAATCATCGCGGAAGGTACGAATCGCGTGACCTCCACGAACGATCCCACGGCCCACGCCGAAGTAGTGGCGATCCGCGAGGCCTGCAAGAAACTAGGACATTTCGAACTGACCGGCTGCGAAATCCACACCACCTGCGAGCCTTGTCCCATGTGTCTCGGCGCAATCTATTGGGCTCGCCCCGCGCGCGTATATTACGCCTGCACAGCCGCGGATGCGTCAGAAGTAGGATTTGATGACGCCTTCATCTACCAGGAACTCATCCGGCCGCATTCGGAGCGCAAGATACCAATGATCCCGACGATGCGCGAAGAAGCGCTTCAGGCTTTTCGTGTCTGGGAAGGGAAGCAGGACAAGATCAAATACTGAGGGAACCAGTGGAAACGCGCTTCATCGGGACGTCCGTTCCACGGAAGGAAGGCCGCGAGAAAGTCACCGGCCGCGCCCGCTACGTGGACGATATTTCGTTCCCTGACATGCTTCATGGCGTGACGGTGCGCAGCCCTGCACCGCGCGGACGCATTCTCTCAATCCATTTTGAAGGTGATATCCCATGGAGCGAATTTACAATTGTTACGGCGAAAGATATCCCCGGGAAGAACTGCATCGCACTTCTGATTGAAGATCAACCCTGCCTTGCTGCTGATTTCGTTAATCATCCCGAGGAACCGGTCGTGCTGCTCGCGCATCGCGACAAATATTTGCTGGAGGAGGCACGGCGGGCGGTGCGCATTGAGATCGAGCCTCTGCCAGCCGTCTTCACCATCGAGCATTCACGCGCAAATAAACAAACGATCTGGGGAACGGACAATATCTTCAAGTCATTTCGCGTTGAGAAAGGCAATGTGGACAGCGCCTGGGCCAATGCTGATTTCATTGTCGAGGGAGCTTACGAAACCGGTTCACAAGAGCAACTTTACATCGAGCCTCAGGGAATGATTGCTCGCGCGGCCCCGGACGAAGGAGTCACGGTTTGGGGCTCGCTGCAATGTCCCTATTACGTTCACAAGGCCCTCGTGGTTCTGTTCGGACTTCCGAAGAACCGCATTCGCGTGGTGCAGACTGAGACAGGCGGTGGATTTGGAGGCAAAGAAGAGTATCCCTCCATGATTGCCGCGCATGCAGCGCTGCTCTCTTGGAAAGCTCGGCGGCCGGTGAAGATAATCTACGACCGCGCTGAAGACATGGTAGCCACCACAAAACGCCATCCGTCGCGCACGCGGCATCGCACGGCAGTGACGCGCGACGGGAAGTTGCTCGCCATGGAAATCGATTTCACCATTGACGGGGGAGCATACGAAACACTCTCACCCGTGGTGCTCTCGCGCGGCACGATTCATGCGGCCGGTCCTTATAATTGTCCCAACGTGCGAATCCTCAGTCGTGCTGTGGCCACGAACGCGCCGCCGCACGGAGCGTTCCGCGGTTTTGGCGCGCCCCAAAGTGTCTTTGCGCTTGAGCGGCATCTGGATCGAGTGGCTAAAGTGATCGGCATGGCTCCGGACGAATTGCGAAGCCGGAATTTCATCCACGAAGGGCAAGCGCTGGCCGTCAGCCAAGTGATCACAGAAAAAGTGAATATGGCCCATTTGATGAATCGTGCCTTCGAGTTAAGTGACTATCACGCGAAGCGAAAAAAATTTGACGCGGAAAATTCCGAGAACACGATCCGGCGAGGGATCGGCTTTGCCACTTTTTTGCATGGCGCGGGTTTTACAGGTTCCGGCGAAGAATATCTGGCGTCTGAGGTCGCTGCAGAAGCAACCAGCGACGGGTATGTGCGCGTGATGGCGGCAAGTACGGAAATGGGGCAGGGCACCAACACAATATTCTCGCAGATTGCCGCGGAGACTCTTGGCCTTGGCATCGAGCAGATTGAAATTATGCAGCCCGACACGGCGGGCGTGCCGAACAGTGGGCCTACAGTCGCTTCGCGGACTTCGATGATTGTCGGAAAGCTGGTGGAATCCGCGACGCGAGAAATTCAGCAGAAGCTGTTGGCGGGCGGCCTGCTGAAGCCCGCATACACTGCTAAGGATTTTGCCCAGGCATGCCGAAATTACATCGCCGAAAATGGACCGTTGCACACCCTCGCCAAGTACGAACACCCGCGCGACCTTCACTGGGACGATACCCGCTATCGAGGTGACGCGTATGGGGCCTATGCCTGGGCCGCCTATGTCGCCGAAGTGTCCGTGGACAGGCGTACCGCCGAAGTTCGTGTCGAGGATTTTGTTGCGGTCCAGGAAGTGGGCAAAGTGATTAATCCCGTTCTTGCCGCAGGGCAGATCGAAGGTGGCGTGGCCCAGGGAATTGGCTTTGCGCTCTACGAAAATGTAGTTTGGCAGGAAGGGCGAATGCTGAACGCGCAGATGACGAACTACGTGATGCCCACCTCAATGGACATTCCCTCGATACGCGTTTTTTTCGAGGAAATTCCGTACTCGCGGGGGCCAGCAGGGGCAAAAGGAATTGGTGAGCTGCCGCTGGATGGAACTGCACCCGCAATTGCAAACGCCATCGCGCACGCCACCGGCGCAGATATCACGCGAATCCCCATCACTCCGGAAGTGCTGATGGAAACGTTGGAGAGCGTGCATGCCTGATGCTGTACGCAAGATTCGCGTTAGATGCCACGTGAACAATCGGCCGGCGGAGTTCGAAGCATATCCAATGTCGCGGCTGCTCGACGTGCTCCGCGTGCAGGGGGAGTTGACGGGAACAAAGGAGGGCTGCGGCGAAGGAGAGTGCGGTGCTTGCTCAGTTTTAATTGACGGAGTCCTGGCGAACAGTTGCCTCGTTCCCATTCTCCAGGTGGAGGGCGCATCGATTCACACAATTGAGGGTGTTGCAGAGGGCGATCGTTTGCATGCCGTGCAGCAGGCTTTTATCGCCCATGGCGGAGCACAGTGCGGTATTTGCACTCCGGGAATGATTCTCGCGGCTGTGAATCTCCTCTCTCGCTACCCTCGCCCGACAGAAGCGCAGATCCGTGAAGGGCTTGCCGGAAATCTCTGCCGTTGCACCGGCTACATTAAAATTTTCGACTCAGTTGTGGCTGCTTGGCGCAGCAAGGAGCGGAACGCGTGAGGTCTTACCTGCCATCCTACCAATTGGAGGCTCCGCGCGATTTAGCTTCGGCGCTCGACCAGATGAAGCGGGAGCCCGGTGTGTGGAGACCATTTGCAGGCGGAACGGACCTGATGGTGCTTCTCGAAGCAGGGAAGCTGCCACACCGGCGATTCCTGGGCATTTGGAAATTGGCGGAGCTTCAAGAAATCGAAGTGGGACCAGAGTACGTGACGATCGGCGCACTGACCACGTATACGGCGGTGCGAGGGCACGGAACTCTCTCGCGCGAGTTTCCTTTGCTTTGCCAGGCTGCTGCGGAGACCGGCGGGATCGCAACGCAAAATCGCGGAACGCTCGGCGGAAACATCGCGAACGCGTCGCCGGCAGCGGATTCACCGCCGGCATTGATTGTGTACGATGCGGAACTAGAACTTGTCTCCCACAGCGGCACGCGCTGGCTGGCCTACCGTGACTTTCACACCGGTTACAAACAGATGGCGCTACGCGCGGATGAATTGATCCGGCGGATCCGCTTGCCACGCGGAATGTCCGCGTGGAAGCAGCATTACAGAAAAGTCGGGACGCGACGGGCGCAAGCCATCTCCAAGGTATGTTTCGCGGGGGCGGCAAGAATCAAGAATGCACGAATTGCCGACGTGCGCATCGCGCTGGGAAGCGTCGCCCCCACGGTAGTGCGCGCCGTCCAGGCGGAGAAATTGCTGCGGGGTGAATTGCCAACACGCGCGGTGCTGCAGCGTGCGCAAAGTGCGCTTGCGCGGGAAATCGCTCCGATAGACGACATGCGTTCGACAGCGCATTACCGGCGAAGAGTCGCGCGAAATCTTCTCGCCGAGTTTTTCGAGATGCTGTCCACTTGAGCGGCAATGCCAACCCTTGATAGCCCAATCGCAAATCCTTCAACGCCGCCGGATCTGGTACTGCGCGGCAAGCGGGTCGTGACGCCAGAGGGCGAGCGCGCAGCGGCGATCCAGATTCGAGGCGGCACCGTTGCAGCAATTTCAGCGTTTGATGATTTTCCGGCTGGAGCTCCGCTGCACGACGCGGGTGAATCCGTCGTCATGCCTGGTCTTGTTGACACGCACGTTCACATCAACGAGCCGGGCCGCACGGATTGGGAGGGTTTTTCCACGGCAACGCGCGCGGCTGCTGCGGGCGGCGTCACGACCCTCATTGAAATGCCGCTAAATAGCATTCCCGCGACCACCACAGCCGCGGCATATCGCGAAAAACTTGCAGCAGCGATGGGAAAGCTCTGGGTGGACGTGGGCTTCTGGGGAGGCGTTGTGCCTGGCAATACTGCCGAACTGCGCCCACTTTGGGAAGCCGGGGTGTTCGGATTCAAATGTTTTCTCGTTCCGAGTGGAGTTGAGGAATTCGCGCACGTAAGTGAAGGGGATCTTCGCGCGGGTGCGCCCGAACTGGCAGCTCTCGGGGCGCCACTACTTGCGCATGCCGAGCTGCCAGGCCCGATTGCAGCGGCTGCGAAGAACCTGTCGAGAGCGAACCCAAAATCCTACGCCACATGGCTCGCAGCCCGCCCACGCGAGGCAGAAAACGAAGCGATAGCCTTGCTCGTGCGGCTGTGCCGCGAATTTAACGTTCGCACTCACATCGTGCATCTCTCCTCGTCGGATGCCATTCGACAGTTGCGCCAGGCGAAGTCAGACGGCCTCGCTATGAGCGCGGAGACTTGTCCGCATTATCTGACGTTTGCGTCGGAAGAAATCCGCGAAGGCGCGACTGAGTTCAAATGCGCACCACCGATTCGTGAACGCGGAAATCTGGAACAACTGTGGGCCGCGCTCGGCGACGAAACAATCGATCTGATTGCCACCGACCATTCGCCTTGCCCACCCGCGATGAAGCTTTCGGGCGAAGGCGATTTCATTCATGCCTGGGGCGGGATTGTTTCCCTTCAGCTCGGTTTACCCGCGGTGTGGACGGAGGCAGCCCCGCGCGGATATGCTGTGGCCCGTCTGGCCGCATGGCTTTGCAGCAGACCAGCCCGATTGGCTGGAATCGCTCAACGAAAGGGAACTATTGCCGTGGGTTGCGACGCCGATTTGGTGATCTGGAATCCGAACGCGAGATTTGTAGTTGATCCCTCACAACTCCACCATCGACACAAAATCACGCCTTATTCCGGACGCGCACTGATGGGCACGGTGAAGGCAACATTCCTTCGTGGGAGAAAGATTTATGATCGGGGGGAATTCTGCCCCAGCCCCATCGGGCGAGTCTTGCAGCGAGGCAGGGAGTGAAGGATTTCACAAAATTTGTTGATCTTGCCTCGGCACGGCTGGGCGGCAAAGTGCTGGATGCCAATGACGATTTTTTCGCGTCCAAGGAAAATCTGCTCAAGCCCTCGAAACCCGCGTTCATCGAAGGCAAGTACACCTCACGCGGAAAATGGATGGATGGCTGGGAAACTCGCCGCCGACGGACACCCGGACACGATTGGTGCGACATTCGTATGGGTCTCAGGGGAATCGTTCGGGGCGTAGTGGTGGATACAAGTCATTTCAAGGGGAATTTTCCATCGCACTTTTCGCTTGACGCGACTGATCTGAACCTCTCCTCGGGACACAAGAACGAAAGGAGGCTGCTGAGAGGTCCGACAGCGCGTTGGGTAGAACTTATGCCACAGACGGCGTTGCAGGGCGACTCGCTAAATCGATTCTCGTTGGCGCATTCAACCCCATGCACACACCTTCGTTTGAAGATTTATCCTGATGGTGGCGTAGCACGGCTCCGCATTCATGGCGAAGTTGTTCCCCAGAAGGCCCGTTTGTCGCGCGGTGAAATTGACCTGGTCGCAATTGAGAATGGCGGCAGTCTGGTGGCGTCGAGCGATGAGTTTTTCGGCGCGCCACTGAATCTGCTGATGCCCAGGCGCGGAAAAGACATGGGCGACGGCTGGGAGACCAGACGGCGGCGCGGCCCGGGGTACGATTGGGTGATCATGAGGTTGGGAGTGCCTGGTGTGATTGAGCGCATCGAGGTGGATACCACACATTTCAAGGGAAATTATCCCGATCGTTGCTCGATCGAATCGTGTTACTTGGAGGAACGCGCGAATGAAGATTTGGTGCCAGCCTCAACCACATGGAAGGTGGTGCTGCCGGAGACAAGGCTCAAAGCGAACCGCCGACACTTTTTTCGTCAACAATTGAAAGGTGCGGGCGCTGCCACTCATGTGCGCTTCAATATATACCCGGACGGCGGCGTGAGCCGCTTGCGCATTTTCGGACGAGCACAATTTCGGGGTACTCGTTCGACGGGAATAGCATGGTTCAATCAGATCTCCACGGCACGGGCTCGCAAGGCGTTGTTTGGTTGCTGCGGGTCAAAGAAGTGGGTGGCACAAATGATCGCGCGACGCCCTTTCTCAACTGCCGCGGAGTTTCTCGAAGCATCGAACGGGGCGTACGCTTCACTCGGACGACGAGATTGGATCGAGGCGTTTCACCACCATCCTGCAATCGGCCAGACCCGCGCGAGAGGAACGCAATCCAAGACGGCGCGGCAATGGTCAGCCAGCGAACAATCTGCGGCACACAAGGCTTCGCCGGAAACG
>Ga0307477_10003710_pt1 | contig 11286 bp, 11 predicted proteins | sample atmos_gasesECM2C_FD_203316 | JGI IMG/M metagenome (GOLD analysis project Ga0307477, IMG submission 203316) | Hardwood forest soil microbial communities from Morgan-Monroe State Forest, Indiana, United States - atmos_gasesECM2C_515 | ecosystem: Environmental > Terrestrial > Soil > Temperate... | reverse complement strand
TGCGGAGCGGCGGCGTGGACGACCGCGCGCTCGCCGACTACCTCGCCGCCTTGATGCTCGAATTCGGCGATCACGATCGGCACCGCCGCGTCCGGCGCCAAGACGATGACGCCTACGGATACGTCGTCGACATCGTCGCTCATCTCACGACGCAGGATGCCGCGGGGGAGCGGGGCTTTCTGCTGCAGGCGCACCTCGGAAACTACAGCCTCTGGCTCGCGGGATTGTTTCCCGACTACGTCGCAGCCCGGCGCCACCGCGCCGGCGGCCCCGACCTGCCCTACTACGACGAGCTGGGGCGCCACGGCTACGATCTCGCCTCCCGCCACGCGCTCGCGCGGCGGTCGGGCCTCGCCGACATCTTCCGCGCCGCGGCGGACTGTTTCCCCATGCTCCGTGTCGCGTTCAATCGCCTGAGCGACCGCTTGCTGTTCCCCAATGTCCTCACACCCGACCGACTCCTTCGTTCGCTCTAACCCGCCCTACTCGTCGAGAAAGCGCGTGGGCACGCGAGTCGCCGCGTCGACTAGGGCCTCGGCCGACTTAATGAAGCGCACGACGATGGGCAGCGAGCCCTGGAGCGCGATCTTCCGCTGCATGATCCCCGCAATGGGTCCGAGCTCCTTGCGGATCACTTGCTTCCAACGGGCGTAGTCGCTCGTGAGGACGAAGGGCGCCTCGGTCGCCTGCGCCTGCGAGACGACGCTCGCGGCCCGGCACGCGCCGCGATCGAGGTCGAGCCAGATACCGACCGGGTCGGGGATCCCGAGTTCCGGCACGGCGTTTACGACGAGCGCGACCGCGCCGTGGGTCCACTCCGTGGACGCCTGTCGGTAGGCGGCACTGGCGTTGATCGCCTCCCCGTACGCGGACACCCATTCGGGGGAGGGAAAGGGCCAGGTCATCGCAACACCGCGGCGAGCCCCGCGAAGAGCGTCCGGTCGATGTCGTCCTCGGGATGCCACTGCACCCCGAGGAGCCATCCCCCGCCGGTTGCCCATTCGACACCCTCGATGACCCCGTCGTCGGCCCACGCTGTCGCGCGTAAGGGCGGCGCCACGTCGCGAATCGCTTGATGGTGGCGACTGTTCACCGCTCGTTCGGTGGTGCGCAGTGTCTGCGACAGGAGCGAGTGCGGGTCGATGCTTAGCCCGTGGTGCCCCGCCTCGTTCGCGTGGTCAATCGGACCGGGACGCTCGCTCGGGAGATCTTGGTACAAGGTGCCGCCGAGCGCCACGTTCAGGATCTGAATGCCGCGACAGATACCGAGGATCGGCAGCCGCCGTTCGCGCGCGCCGCCGACGAGGGCAACCTCCAGAGCGTCGCGCACGAGGTCGGTCGCCTCGAGCTTGGGGTGCGGCGCGGCGTGGTAGCGCGCGGGATCCACGTCCTCGCCACCCGTCAGCACGAGGCCGCGCACCTGCTCGAGCACGCTTGAGGCGTGCGCCGGAGCGAGCGTCGGCGGCACGATGAGGGGAATCAGCCCGGCGCCTGTCAGCGCGGTCACGTACGAGGCATTGAGGGCGACCCGTTCGTGACCGTCGTGCGTCCGGCGGGGTGCTGTCACCGCCACGACCATGCTCATCGCGCCGCGGACGTGCCCGGACCGAGCAGTGGGCACTTCGGATTGCTGACACCCGTCCAGTCGACCCGGACTCCGAACAAGGGGACACTGCGGTCCGTGCCCGTCACGGTCCCGAGCGACGGAAGGGTCGCGGGCGCTTCGGATTCGTACAGGAGTACGCCCTGCGCCCGCTCGGTCGAATCGTCGACCACCAGCACCCCGTAGCCCCCGGGACTCGCAGGAAAGCCCGTGCCCTGGTAGCCCATGACGAGCTGCCCCTGGACATAGGCTACCAAGACGTCGCCCTCCGCCTGCCCAGGGACGCGGGCTGGGAGCGTCGCCGGTAGCCCGCGCGGCGCATCGCTCAGCAGCGCGCCGGGGCTGCCCATCCGCTGTTGCACCATGGTGGGCCCAACGAGCTGGGCGATGCCGCAGGTGGGGCGTGACCGCTCGCCGGCGCAGCGCGCCAGGGCGACCGTCCCGAGCAGCGCGCCGACCGAGCGAGCGATCATGCGCCCAATCTAATAGGTCCAGGTGAGCGTCACTGAGACGCTGGGCACGGGCGCAGGTGTCCGCGACACCAGGTTGTCGAGGTAGTTGCGCGCTCTAGCGACAAGGAGCCGGGCCTTGGGTGCCACGTATGGATCACCCGGTCCGTACAGTTCGGCTCGGGCCCGATACGGCGGGAGGGTGGCCGCGGCGATCGGCTGGAGACCCCCGACCTGGGCCGCGGACCGGGCAGCGGCACGAAAACCGCGCGGGCGCGCCGACGCATGGCTGCAATCCGAGCGCGGGACGCGCGGCGTCAACTTGACCCGAGTTTGGCGCGCCAATAACGTAGACGCGCTATGCCAATCTACGAGTATCGCTGTGCGAAGTGCCACAAGCGCTTCAGCCACGCGGAGCCGATCACCGTTCACGGACGCCGCCGACCCGCGTGCCCGAAGTGCGGGTCCCGGAGCGTCGCGCAGGTGTATTCGGCGTTCTTCGCGAAGACGGTGCGCAAGAGCTAGGCCCCGTGTTCGAGCGCCTCCGCCACGCACTGCGGGCTGCGCTCGACGCGGCGACGCCGCCCGGGGATCTGGGCGCGCTCGCGCGCGAGATGCGCGAGGCCGTGGTCGAGGCCAAGGTCGCGGTGACGGAGATGCGCGAGGGCGTGGGGCGTACCGAGGACGAGCTGTCGGCCGAACGCCAACGACTCGCCGACGCCGAGCGGCGCGGTCGGCTCGCCGCGGAGGTCCTGGATCGAGAGACGGCGGAGGTCGCGCGCCGCTTCGCCGGCCGACATGCCGAGCGGGTGGGGGTGCTCGAGCGTAAGCTCGCAGCGGCCCGCGACGAACTGGCGCTGGCCGAGCGGGAGCTGGCGGAGATGCAGGCCGAGCTCGCGCGCGCTGAGCGAGACCGGCCGGCCACGGAGGCCGAGCGGAGCGCCGAGCGCGCCTGGCGCCATCTGCAGGAGGCGGGCGGCACCCGTCCGGGGGTCGACCCCGCGGGTGAGCAGCTCAAGAGCGACCTCGACCGCGTAACCCGGGAAGCGGCCGCCGAGCGGCAGCTCCGCGAGCTGAAGCGGCGCATGAAGAAGGATTAGCGCGTGTTCCTCCGCCGGATGGTCGCGTGGTTCCGCGACGCCTACGGCGCGCCGCGAGGGACGCCCGACGGGCGACGTACCGGAGGCACCATGGACATCAAGCGTGACCGCATGGTCTTTCTCGGCTACGGGAAGTACTGGCGCTCCGACGCGATCGTCGGGCTCATGCCGATCGAGGAGGAGCGTGGGCCCCGACGCCGTACCAATGTGTTCGTCCAGGGACGCAGCGAGCCGATCGTCGCCTCGCGCGCCGAGCAGAGCATTCTCGAGGATATGGGCGCGACCGAGGATGGATTCCAGACACACGCGCTGCGCGAGGCGGTAACAGAGCTCGTCGCGGCCTTCCACGAGTTCACTCCCGCCCTGCGGCGCGCGCTGCCTCTGGAGCATCACTTCGACGTCGATACCTGGGAGCAGCGCCTGGGCGAGTTGCTCCGGGCGCCCCAGGCGCCCGAGGCAGTCGAGCAGAACGAGCTGTTCGATTGACGGCGGTCCCGACGGCCGCCGCCCCGGGACGCGAGCCCGCGGGCTGGTTCGGCCACCCGAGCGGGCTTTCCACGCTCTTCTTCACCGAGATGTGGGAACGCTTCAGCTATTACGGGATGCGCGCGTTCCTCATCCTCTACATGACCGCCCCCCTGGCGGCGGGTGGGCTCGGCTTCGACGTGCGGCACGCGGGCTCCGTCTACGGGACGTACACGAGTAGTGCGTGGGCGGCCGCGATCTTCGGAGGCATCGCGGCCGACCGGGCGCTGGGCCAGTACCGCAGCGTGTTGCTCGGCGGAATCGTCATCGCCCTGGGTCACTTCACACTCGCCTTCAAAGCCCTGCCGTTCTTCTACGCCGGACTGTCGCTCATCGTCGTCGGTACCGGACTCCTCAAGCCGAACGTCAGCACCCTCGTCGGAGGTCTCTACGACCCGAGCGACGCGCGACGCGATGCCGGGTTTTCCATCTTCTATATGGGGATCAACCTCGGCGCGGCCTTGGGGCCGCTGATCGCCGGGTGGTTCGCCCAAAAGGTCAACTGGCATCTGGGGTTTGCCTGCGCCGGGGTCGGGATGACGTTCGGCCTGGTGCAGTACGTCCGCGGCAAGGGTCGTCTAGACCCGGCGCGCGAGCGGCTCGCCGCGCAACGCCGCGCCGCGGGCGCCACGCCCCCCGGAGGCGCTGGGGGCGCCACCACGTCAGCCCCGGCGGCGGTGCGCATCGAACCGACAGGGCTGGGGTTCACGGCACGCGAATGGAAGCGGATCGCGGCGATGCTCGTGTTCTTCGTCTTTGCCGCGGTGTTCTGGGCGGCGTATGAGCAGGCGGGCTCGACGCTGAATCTCTTTGGCGATCGCTATACCCGGCTCTCGGTCCTCGGGCTCACCTTTCCCTCGAGTTGGTTCGTCGCCGTCCAGGCGATCTTCGTGATCCTGCTCGCCCCGCTGTTCGCCTGGCTGTGGGTGCGCCTCGGCCCCCGGGAGCCCTCGAGCCCCGCGAAGTTCGCGTGGGGGCTCTTCTGCATCGGCGCGTCGTTTGTGCTCCTCATGCCCGCCGCGACCTACGCCCAAAGCAGCCCAGGCGTGCGGGTGAGTCCGCTGTGGCTCGTGGCGTGTTACTTCGTGCAGGAACTGGGCGAGCTGAGCCTCTCCCCCGTGGGACTCTCGGTGTTCACCAAGCTTGCTCCGGTGCGGATCGTTGGGATGATGCTGGGCGTCTGGTTTCTTGCGGATGCGCTGGGCAACAAGCTCGCGGGCTGGACTGCGGGGTTCTTCACCGCGATGCCTCTCGCGCAGCTCTTCAGCATCGTCGCCGCCGCGTGCCTCGCGGCCGCGGCGATCTTGCTCGTCTTGATTCGCCCGCTACGAGGGCTCATGGGCGGCGTACACTAGCGCCCCGTCGGCGCCCCGACGCGCGGCAGCGGCCGCCTGACAGGGCCCCGATGTCGACCTCACTTGAGCGGCTCGCGCGTCCCACCGGATGATTGGCGCTCGGGGCGGTAACCGAGCCGCGCCCACAGCACCCACAGGGACGCGTTCAGGATGAGCCCGGCGATCGCGTTCACGAGCGCCACCCCGGTCGCGAGGATGTAGACGAGCGGCCCGATGAGGTTCGCCCGGCCGATGCGGGCGATGGTGGCGGCGTCGACGTCGGGAGCGATCAGGCCGCGGCCCACCATGACCCGGAAGAGCAACGCCCAGGAGATGCCGACTACGATGAAGGTGCCACAGTAGAACCCGACCGCCGCCCGGGCTGCGGGAGTGACGAGGTGTTGGGCGAGGACCGCGGTCGGAAACGGCACGAACGTCACCATCAGCAACACAAAACCGTTCGCGAACAGGAGCGGATAGTCCACCGCCTGGAGAAGCCTCAGCAACTCGTGATGATTGACCCACATCAAGAGGATGACGAAGAAGCTCAACACGAAGGCGAGGTAGGACGGCCACAGGGCGCGGAGACCCGCCCAGAGCTCAGCGTTCTCTGAGCCCCCCGGAACGCGGAGCTCGAGGACGAGGAGCGTGATAGCGATGGCGAAGACGCCGTCGCTGAATGCCTCGAGTCGGGTCGTGTCCTCGGTCATGAGGGTCGAGGGGTTGGGGGACGGGGAATCGCGAGGGCCCGCCCCTCGGGCCTCCAGTGCCGGGGCGTCCCTCCGCGACAGGGCGGAATTTGAACGCGGCCGCGCGGCGTCGCCAGGGAGCGCGGCGGCCGCGAGCGAGCGCTCACCCGAATTGCGTGGGCCCTCGTTCCTCGGGGAGTGAGAGGGCCAGCACGCCGGCGATCACCAGCGTCCCGGCTAAGAAGGCAAGGCCGCTCTCGAAGCGGTGCGTGCGCTCTTTCAGGAAGCCGATGACGGTCGGGCCCACGAATCCGCCGATATTGCCCACGGAGTTGATCAGGGCAATTCCGCCGGCTGCAGCCGAGCCGGATAGGAACGTGGTCGGCATGCTCCAGAACGGGCCCAGCGTACTCCAGATCCCGGTCGCCGCGACGCAGAGAGCGAGGAACGCGAGCAGCGGATGGTGCGATGCCAGAGCCCCGACCATGAGACCGGCGGCCGCCGCGAACGCAGGCACCGCAACGTGGCGGCGCCGCTCCCCCGCATGGTCCGAGTGCCGGGCAACGAGGACCATGCCGACTGACGCGACGAGGTACGGCAGCGCGGAGAGCAGCGAGGCCGCGGCGTTGCCGAGGCCGGAGAAGGTCGAGAGGATCTGGGGCAGCCAGAAAGCGACGCCGTAGAAGCTGATGATCGTCGAGACATACAGCAGCGACAGGCGCCACACGCGACCCGCCGTGAGCCCCTGCCACAACGAGAGGCGGCCGTCCTGCTCCCGGGCCGCTCGCTCCGCCTGCAGCGTCTCCACGAGCCACGCCCGCTCGGGGACGCTCAGCCAAGAAACGTGGGAGGGGTCGTCGGGGAGGTAGAGGAACGTCGTCACCCCAAGGACGATGGCGGGCAGCCCCTCGACCAAGAAGAGCCACTGCCACCCGGCGAGCCCACGGGCCCCGGCGAGCGTGAGGAGCGCGGCGGAGACGGGGGCGCCGATCACGCCGGCGAGCGCCGTCGAGGTGAGGAACAGCGCGAAAATCCGGGCGCGATCACGGGCGGGAATCCAGTGGGTCAGGTAGAGCAGCATGCCCGGAAGGAACCCGGCCTCCGCCGCGCCGAGTAACAGCCGCAACACGTAAAAGCTGCGCGGCGTCCTGACGAACATCATGCAGCAGGAGAGGACGCCCCAGGTCACCATGATGCGGGCGATCCACCGACGAGCCCCCACCCGCTGGAGGATAAGGTTGCTCGGGATCTCGCACGTGACGTAACCGGCGAAGAACATGCCGGCGCCGAGCCCGTACACCGCGTCGCTCAATCCGAGGTCGGCCTTCATCGCCGAGGCCGCGAAAGAAATATTGAAGCGGTCCAGGTAGTTCACGATGTAACACAAGAACAGATACGGGATTAGGCGGCGCGTCACCGTGGCGGTGACGGGGCGTCCGTCGTTCATGGGAGCCGTTAGAAGACTCTCCGCTTCAACTGGTCCACCGTGAACTTCGCGGTGTCCGCGGTGGCCATCACGCTCATCACGCCGGCCTGCACGGGGTCGGTGACAACGAGGTCGGCTGCCTCAGGCACGCTCCCCGCCATATTCAGACTCACCACGAGCAGCCCCTGTGCGCGCACCTCTCGCACGGCTCGTTCGATGTCGCCGCCCATGAGCGAGCCGGCGAGGACCAGGGCGGACGCCCGTGGGAGGCGAGCGACCGCCCGGACGGCGTCCGCTAATGGCTGCTCGCCGACGAGGGGAATGGTATCGACCGAAATCCGCTCTCCCCGGATATTGTGGCGATCGGCTTCAGAAATGGCGCCAATCGCTACCTGCCCCACCTGGGCGCCCCCGCCCATGATGATGACGCGCTTCCCGTAGATCAACGCGAGCGTCTTGACGACGCCTGCCTCGCGGACGATCGGGAGGGCTCGGAGCTCGGCGATGAGCGGCTCGGGCGGCTCGGGCAGGTCGATCTCGAAGTAGATGCGGGCCTCGTCAACGCCCTGACCGATGATCGCGACCGAGGAGATGTCGCCCCGGCGCTTCGCGATCACCCCGGTCAACTGGTGTAGCACGCCCGGGCCGGAATCGGCGCGTACGAGAAGCCCGATAGTCTCCGCCATGCCCCTCCCGTCCTCCCGCGTCGCGGCCTCCCCGTGTTCGTGACCCGCGCCGTGCGGGGCTGGGCCGCTGCCATTGGGTCGCGCCAGCAATTCTACCGTCACCCGCAGGGGCCGCCAGCCTCGCTTGCGAAGGAGGAGGCGGGCGCCGCCGCGCGGCAGCTTCTCGCACCGTTCAATTGAAGCCCGTCGCACGCCACAGGACCCAACCCGTGCCCACGAGCAACCCCAGGGACGCGATGCTCAGCGCCGCGAGCGCCCCGGCACTCACCGCAAGCTGCGGCACGCGGGCGACCGCCCCGAACGCTACGAACACTCCGGTCGCCACGAGCACCACGCCCCAGTCGAGCCACCCGCGTTTCACGCGACGGCCGGTCCCCTCACCTACGAGGCCCGATTGCACGTAGGCGGGGTCCACGCCGTAGCGGACGCCCTCCCGGGTCGCCGCCTCCTCCCAACGCCGGTGCTCGGCGGCGGTCGCCGTGGCGAACGCGATCGCCGCGGCGCCCAGCGCCATCAGGACCGATCCCCCGATCACCCGCGCGTAGCCGCCGGTCCCGCTGCCCCGCAGCTCTCCAAAAACGAGGATTCCCCACAACAGGCCCCACACCTGGTTCGTGTTGGACAGGGGGATTCCACGGCTGATCCCCACGTACTTCGCGGCGTACTGCTGGAACAGGTCGCCCACCACCCACACGAAGCCCCCACACAGCAACCAGAACAGCACGTGGCGCGCGCGGACCAGTTCGGCGACGAGGGCCGTCGGGCCGCGCGTATCGCTCATGGCGAGGGCGGTCATCATGACCAGTTCGCCGAGCGTGAAGAACGTGATGAAGGAGAGCGGGTTCATTCCGGTCAGATAGGCTTTGCGATAGGGGATGTACATCGTGCCCCAGAGCACGCCCGCCGCCAGCGCCGCGACGATGCCGCGCGCCGCGTGCGCGCTTGCCCCCGGCGCGCTGGCGGATGCGGCCGCGAGGAGTCCGGCGCCACCAAACATGAGGAGCGCGCCGCCGAGCACGCCGAGCCAGCGGGTCCACTGCGCGTGGCGCAGCTCGTTGAAGAAGACGAACCCCCAGGCGATCCCGAGCAAGCTGTTCGAGTTCCACAGCGGAAACGCGATCGACAGTCCGATGTCTCTGATCGCAAAGATTGTCAGCGTGTTGGCCACGGCCCAGAGACCTCCGGCGAGTACGGCCCACACGACGAGGTGCGGTGCCTGGCGCACGTCCGCTCCGATCGCGGCCGACCCGCGCAACAGCGCGGGCAAGCTCCAGCGCGCGAGGAACACGCCCAGCACCATCGCGAGCGAGATGACGACGGGCGAGATCCCCAGGGTCACTAACTTGGTCGGGGCCTCCGCAGCCCCGAGCCACGCCCCGGCCGTGAAGCCGCTCGCCATGCCGACGCGCTGCAGGGTCCGCAAGCGCGCGCCGTCCAAGGTCAGCGGATCCATCGGAGCACCAACAGACCGGCACAGAGGACGAAGACGGGCACCCAAAACTGGGGGTCCCGCAGCAGGGCGGCGAGCCGCGCGTTCGATCTCACGAGATCTCACTCACCTCCGCGAGCGCGCGCCCGCCGAGTTGGTCGGTGTCCGTGGCGACCTCCAGCGCGACGATCGAGTGGGAGGCGCACCGGTCATCGCCCAAGGGATCGTGGGTGGGCAGCCGTCGCCTCACATCGGCTCCTCGGCGTAGTGGCAGGCGGCAAGGCGCCCGGGTGCGACCGCTCGCAGGGGTGGTGCCTCACGCCGACAGCGCTCACTCTTCAGCGGGTGCGGGCAGCGGGGGTGGAACGCGCAGCCGGCAGGCGGATGCGTCGGCGCGGGCACCTCGCCGGGCAGCACAATGCGCTCGCGCTGCGCATTGGGATCCGGCACCGGGATCGCAGACAACAGCGACGCGGTGTAGGGATGGCGCGGCGCCCGGTACAACTCTGGGGCGGGCGCCACTTCGACCAGCCGCCCCAGGTACATCACGGCCACGTGGTCCGCGACCTGCCGCACGACCGCGAGATCGTGCGCGATAAACAGATAGGTGAGGCGGCGCCGCTGCTGGAGCTCGGCCAGAAGGTTCAGCACTTGCGCCTGAACCGACACGTCGAGCGCGCTCACCGGCTCGTCCAATACGAGGAATTTCGGCTCGACCGACAGGGCGCGGGCGATGCCGACACGCTGGCGCTGTCCGCCGGAGAGTTCGTGCGGGTAGCTCGGCGCGAGGCGCGGGTCGAGGCCCACTTCCTCGAGCAGGGCCGCGATGCGCCGGTCACGCTCGACCCCGCTCGCGAGGCGGTGGATGGCGAGCGGTTCGGCGAGCGTCTGGCGCGCGGTCATGCGGGGGTTGAGCGAGCCGTACGGATCTTGGAACACGATCTGCATGCGACGGCGCAGCGCCCGCAGTTCCCTCGGGCGTAGGGCGAGGACCTCGGCACCGTCCACCATCACGCGGCCCCCGTCGGGCTCGATCAAGCGCAGCACGGCGCGGGCGACGGTCGTCTTCCCGCACCCCGACTCGCCCACGAGGCCGAGGGTCTCGCCAGGCGCGATCTGGAACGAGACGCCGCGCACGGCCGGCACCTCGGGGCGCGCCCACCCGACGGCCCAGCGGCCGCGGGTGGCGGGGAATCGCTTGACCAAGTCCTCCACGAGGACGAGCGGGGCGGGGCCCGTGCTCACCGCTGCCGCCTTCGCCGCTCCGGGTCCGCGAGCAGCCAGCAGCGCACGAGATGACTCGCCGGTTCACCGAGGCCCGCGTCGAGGAGCGGCGGCTCCTCTTGAACGCAGCGGTCCCAGGCGTAGGGGCAGCGCGGGTGAAAGCGGCACCCCGGGGGCCAGGCCGACGCCGCGGGGACCTGCCCGGGGATGCTGTGGAGCCGGCGGCGCGGCGTGTCGAGTCGGGGCACGGAGGCGAGGAGCCCCTCGGTATAGGGATGCAGGGGCCGCGCGAACAACGCGGGCATCGGGGCTGTTTCGACCACTTGGCCCGCGTACATCACCAGGACTCGGTCCACGGCTCCTGCGATGATCCCGAGGTCGTGCGTGACGAGGATGACCGCCATCCCCAGCTCGGCCTGCAAGCGGTCGAGCAACTCGAGGATCTGGGCCTGAATCGTCACGTCGAGCGCCGTCGTCGGCTCGTCGGCGATGAGCACCTTGGGTCCGCACACGAGCGCCATGGCGATCATGACACGCTGGCGCATACCGCCCGACAGCTGATGCGGGTAGTCGTCCACGCTGGTCGCGGCGATGCCGACGAGCTGCAGCATCTCGATCGCCCGGGCTCGGGCCGCACGCCGTGACACCCGTTGATGGACGACGACCGCCTCCGCGATCTGGTCCCCGACGCGGAACACCGGGTTCAGGGAGGTCATCGGCTCCTGGAAAATCATTGCGATCTCGTTGCCGCGGATGGCCCGGAGCTCCCTGGGCGCGAGCGCGAGGAGATTGCGGCCCGCGAACTCGATGAAACTCCCGGG
>Ga0307477_10003709_pt1 | contig 11287 bp, 14 predicted proteins | sample atmos_gasesECM2C_FD_203316 | JGI IMG/M metagenome (GOLD analysis project Ga0307477, IMG submission 203316) | Hardwood forest soil microbial communities from Morgan-Monroe State Forest, Indiana, United States - atmos_gasesECM2C_515 | ecosystem: Environmental > Terrestrial > Soil > Temperate... | reverse complement strand
CACATTTCAAATCAGGGATTTGTCGGTTTGGTACGGCGAGAAGCGGGCTATCGAAAGCGTAACGATGGACATTCCTTCCAACGCCGTGACCTCGATCATCGGGCCAAGTGGTTGTGGCAAATCGACCTTTCTTCGTTGTCTTAACCGGATGCACGAACTCGTGCCACGAACCCGAATGGATGGAACAGTATTGCTTCTGGGTCAGGACCTTTATTCATCCAATGTCGATCCTGCAATCGTCCGAAGGCGCATCGGCATGGTGTTTCAAAAATCGAATCCATTCCCAACCATGTCGATAGGCGAGAACGTGATCATCGGACTGCGATTGAACGGCGTTCGCGATCAAAAGTTTCTGAACGAGCGTCTCGAGAAATCGCTCCGCATGGCCGCGTTGTGGGAAGAGGTCAAAGATGATTTGCACAAACCCGGCACCAGTTTGTCGGGCGGGCAACAGCAGCGACTCTGCATCGCGCGCGCTCTCGCGGTTGAGCCAGAGGTTGTGCTCATGGACGAACCTTGTTCGGCACTCGATCCGATCGCCACCGCAAAGATTGAGGAACTGATTCACGAATTGAAGACGCATTACACAATCGTCATCGTGACCCACAACATGCAGCAGGCCGGCCGTGTCTCCGATTACACTGCTTTCTTTTATCTCGGTAAGTTGATTGAGTTCGGGCCGACCACGACAATTTTTACAAAGCCTAACGAGAAGAAAACGGAGGATTACATCACCGGTCGGTTCGGTTGATCCAAAATAGAAAATGGTCTCGCCAAAACATATTCTCGGAACTTTCGACGAAGCGCTCGCTTCGCTGCGCAACAACCTGCTGATGATGGCGGGTCTCGCCGAACGGACACTCGATCGTGCCGTTCGTGGACTGCTTCAGCGCGACGATAATCTGTGCACGACGGCGATCGCCGATGATGAGGAGATCGACCAACTCGAGAAACAGATCGATAAGGACGGCGTGGATGTCTTGCTGCGTTTTCAGCCGGTCGCGTCGGATCTACGGCGCGTCGTCGCAGCGATGAAACTTTCACCTAACATCGAGCGTATCGCCGATCAAGCGACGAACATCGCGCGCCGGGCGCGAAAATTGAACAACCACGCTCCGTTGCCGGAAGTTGATTTGATCGTTCCAATTCAGGCGCATGCCATGGCCATGTTCAAAGACGCGATCGATGCCTTTGCCCGGGAAGATGTCGATCTGGGTCGGGCGGTGGTAGCGCGAGACAAAGATCTTGATCTAATGAATAAGAGAGCCAGCCGTCGCCTGACCGATCGGATGGCAGAAGATCCCAAACAGCTGCGCGGTTACCTCAATTTGATTTTCATTTCCCGCTGTCTTGAGCGGGTGGGCGATCATGCAACAAACATTGCGGAGGACGCAGTGTATGCTGCTGCGGCCGAGGACATTCGACACCAAACGATTGCCGCTGCCAGCTGAGCCTGTCGGACTTGTCATGGCGGCCTGATCGCCGATCTTTGAAAGATGCCGCAGGCCCAATCCAGGATCGAAACCGAACAAAGTGCAGCAATCGTTCCAATCAACGATGAACGCAGTGCGCATGAACGGTTTGGTGATCCAAGAAATTTCATCAACCGCGAGCTGAGCTGGCTTGAGTTCAATCGCCGCGTTCTCGAAGAAGCGCAGGATGCCTCCCAGCCCCTGATCGAGCGGATCAAGTTTCTTTCCATCTTCAGTTCGAATCTGGACGAGTTTTTCGAGATTCGGGTCGCCGGCATTAAGCAGCAGATCGAGAGCGAAACGAGCGATGTCGGTCCTGATGGGTTAAGTCCAACCGAAACATTTAATCAGATTCAGCGGCTCGCCCACGAGTTGGTCGCCACCGAATACGACCTGTTCAATAAGGACCTGCTGCCGGAGCTGGAGAAGAATCGCATCCGCATCCGTAAAGTATCGGAGCTCGGCACGCGTCGCGCAGCCTGGTCGCGCAAGTATTTTCAGGAAGAAGTTTTTCCGATGCTGACGCCGTTGGCCGTCGATGCCAGCCATCCTTTTCCCGATTTGCTGAACAAGAGTCACAACCTTTTGGTGCGTGCGAAAACGAAGCGTCGCGGCGAGCCTCTCTTCGCCATTGTGCAGGTGCCGCGGGTTATTCCGCGTTTGATTTTGGCGCCACGCGGTCACGGCGACGACGAACCGTGGGATTACATTTACCTCGCGTCACTCATCAAGCAGCACATCGCCGAATTGTTTCCCGGTTTGATCCTCGACGCGGTCCACGCTTTTCGTGTCACGCGAAACAGCGATCTCTACATCGATGACGAAGAAGCGGAGAACCTGCTGCGGACCATCGAGCAAGAATTGCGACGTTCGAGCAAGGGCGACGCAGTTCGATTGGAAGTGGAAGCCGATTGTCCAAAGGACTTCATCGAATTGCTGCTCGAGTTTTACGACCTGACCGACGCCGACGTCTACAAGCTGGACGGCCCGCTTTCGATGACCCATCTCACGCCAATTTTGACCAACGATGCCTTTGCCAAGCTTAAAGACAAATCGTTTCAGCCGGGACGTGACCCGGCCCTGCCGCCGCACGCGGACATGTTCGATGTGATGCGACGGCAAGACGTGCTTTTGCATCATCCCTACGACAGCTTCGACCCTATTGTCGATCTGGTTGAGGAAGCGGCGCGCGATCCTCAAGTGTTGGCAATTAAGATCACGCTATACCGCACGAGCGGCGATTCACCCATCGTTGAAGCGCTGATCGATGCAGCCACCGCTGGCAAACAGGTGACTGCGATCGTGGAATTGCGTGCGCGGTTCGATGAGGCGGCAAACATCCAATGGGCGCGTCGACTCGAGGAAGCGGGCGCTCACGTCATTTATGGCGTGGTTGGATTGAAAACCCATTGCAAAGCGTTGCTTATAGTCCGACGCGATTCCGACCAGATCCGGCGCTACGTCCATCTCGGGACTGGGAATTATCACCAGCGGACCGCACGCATCTACACCGACTTCAGTTTACTGACGAGCAATCCGCAACTGACCGAGGAAGTCGCGATTGTTTTCAATACCCTCACGGGCCTCGCCGGCTATCCCGGCCTGAAAAAACTAATGGTGGCTCCGTTCGACATGAAGCAACGCCTGATCGCAAAAATCGAGCGCGAGCGAGACAATGCCCGCGCCGGCAAACCGGCCCGCATCATCGCCAAGCTCAATTCGCTGGTCGACCAGGAGATCATCGAAAAATTGTACGAAGCGTCGAACGCCGACGTCACGATCGACCTGATCGTCCGTGGAATCTGTTGTTTGCGTCCTAAAGTCCCCGGATTGAGCGACTACATCCGTGTCGTTAGCATCGTCGGCCGTTTTCTCGAGCACAGTCGTATTTATTATTTTGAAAATGCCGGCCAGCCCGAAGTGTACCTTTCGAGCGCGGATTGGATGCCACGGAATTTCCTGCGTCGAGTCGAAGTAGCGTTTCCGATCGAAACTCCTCAACTGCGCGACCTGATCATTAACGAAGTTCTTCCTCGCTTTCTGAACGATCGCGTCAAAGCGCGCGAATTGCAGCCCGATGGCAGTTATCGGCGGTTGAAGCCGGAAGGACCCGAGGCGAGGTCCCAGGCGCAATGGCATTTTCGCGAGGTTTCGCGAGAACGCGCCAAACAGCAGGGCCGGAAGAAACCACCGCCTGCCGACAAATTGATTCCGATCACGGTTGCGCCGGATCCCCCCAAAAGATCGTGAAAAAGAAACCTCTCGTCATCGACGTCGGCGGCACCCACGTGAAGTTGATGATCTCCCGCAAGAAACGGCGGAAATTTAAGTCGGGACCGAAAATGACTCCGCGCGAGATGGTATCGCAGATAAAAGTGGAGTTGAAGGGTTGGAAATTCGATGCGGTCGCTGTCGGATTTCCGGCGCCGGTCCGCGATGGTCGAATTCTGTGTGATCCGAAGCATCTGGGGAAGGGCTGGGTTGGATTTAATTTCGAAAAAGCTCTCGAAAAACCAGTCCGCATTCTCAATGACGCGGCCCTTCAGGCGCTGGGCAGCTATCGCGGCGGCCGGATGCTCTTTCTCGGCCTCGGCACCGGGCTGGGTTCGACACTGGTGCTGCCGGACATGGTTCTGCCGCTGGAATTGGGCGACTTGCCTTATTGCGATCATTCGATCATCGAAGATTTCTTAGGAAAGACGGGAATCGACAAGCTTGGCGGCAAGGAATGGGAGCGCGAGGTTCATTTCGCCGTTTACCACCTGAGAAAGTCCCTGATTGCAGATTACGTTGTGCTGGGCGGAGGAAAGGCAAAGAAGCTCCGTGAACTCCCAGAGGGTGCCGAGCTGGGACATAATCGCAACGCGTTTCTCGGCGGTGTTCGGCTCTGGCAAAACGATCCGCGCACCGGCCGTCCGAAGTGGAAAATATTTTAGTCAAATCAAAGACTGAGAGGAAAACGAAGGGATAGGATCGAATGGAACTTTATTTTCTCAGACATGGCGAGGCCGATTGGCCAGAGTGGAAAAAATCGGACGACGAGCGTCCGCTCACCAAACACGGCAAAAAAGAAATGTGCGACGTTGCCGCTTTGCTGAAACGGATAAAAGCGCGGCCGGATTTGATCGTGACCAGCCCGTTACCCCGTGCTTCCCAAACGGCGGAGATCGCGGCCGAACGTTTGAAGGTCAAGTGCCGCGAGGACAAATTGCTCGCGCCGGGCTTCTCCCGCGCGGATTTGGAACGATTGCTGAAAAAATATCCCGAAGAAAGTCTGATGATTGTCGGGCACGAACCGGATTTTACGGAAGTTATTTCGGAATTGACCGGCGCAACGCTGAAACTTTCGAAAGCCGGCACGGCGTTGGTGGAACTGAATCGTTCCTGGCGGAACGGCAGATTGCTTTGGCTCATTCCGCCAAAAGCGGCGACGGCCTGACAGCTCAGGCAAAGAGCTTTTCGGGAATGGATGACGATGCGTCGTTCTCCCAATCTTCGAGGTAACCGCCGATGCGATCGCCGAAATCCCGCGGGCGTTCGGCGAAAAAGTGTTCCGCCAATTCGGCGGCGCCGCGCTGCAAATCGCCCTGACTCACTTCAATGACAGCGAGAAGTTTGTGCCCTTCACGTTCCCAGTCCGAGTTTCGTTCTTCGCGGCGAAGCCGATCGGCCAGAAAACTCAAGTCGTGGGCGCGGCCAAGTAAACTTCCCAAGGCGTCCAGATCGTCGGTCAAATTTTTGAGAACCACCGGATTGACCGGACGCACAATCCGCAGGTCGTACCAAAGTCGCTTCGCCCGGGTCCGGAAGCGATGAAAATTTTCAGCGACGGGTGTGGCTTGAGCGCACGCCAGGGCCTTTCTACCGCTCTTGTAGCTCCGTTGCACCGCGCGCCGCAACTGTTTGCGATCGAAATGCTCAAGCGGCCAACAATCGATATTCGCGCAGGCGCGCTCCAATATCGGAACGGCCTGGGTTTGCCACTCCGCAAACGCCGCCATGAAATTTTCCAGTTCGAGTATGAGCAGCTCCTCCAGCTTTGGATAAGCGCCGCGCCTGCGACGTTGGTTGACGCCCTGAAGTTCCCGCACCGTCTGTAATCTTACCTCGGCATCGCGGATCTCGGAAGTGAGTCTTCCGACGTCGCGCAGGCAATGATCCTGTTCCCGGAAAAGACCGGCACCGATTTCCTTCCGCACCAAACGAAGTGCGGCGCGCGTTTTCTTCAAATGCTTGCGCATCTGATGGACCGGTGTGTCGCTGGCTTTCTTCTCGCCACTCGCAACTGCTATCGCAGCCTCAATCTGCTTACGGCAAATCCGGCGAAGGCCGTCGCCGAGCGTTTCTCCCTTTCGCAGTTGATAGCTCATTGTCGATCTTATTCTTTGGCCAGTCTCACATTGCTGTATCGCTTCTCGCCGGTTATTTCACGTCCAAACCAGCGCGGCGGTTTAAATTTCCGGCGGCTCGAGTGGTTCGGAAATTCCACCTCCGCGACCATCAGACCATGATTGCGGCCATGATAAATGTCGACTTCGATCTTGAGTCTCTTCCACGGAATTTCGTAGCGAGTCTTGCTCAATCGCCTTCCCCTGGTCGCTGGCCACAGCGTGACGAATTGTTTACCGCTCAATCTGATCTCCCGCTCTTCCCGGCTGGGCCCGCGCCCGCGGCTGACCTTGAACGTGAGTGACATTACCTTGCCTTTTTTTCGCAAGCGCACGTGTCGGCCCCGCGGTTCATTAGCCAGATAGCCTTGGCGGAGGGGATTGTGGCGCGAATGAAGTATTTGGACCGGCAGGTGCTTTATCAGAAACTTGCGCTCAATCTCGCGGCCTTTCTTGTGTTTCATCGCAAATGCTGCCGGACTTTCGTCGAGTGAAACGGATTTTGCCGGGCGTTGCAACAACCATGGTTTTTTTGTTCGACGGCTAGAATGTCTTTGGCGCGGCAGATGAAGTACGGCAACAGTTCGGCCACACTATTCATCCCGCTTTCCGGCGAAAGCGCGGCCGAGACGCGTTCACCGACACCGTTTCCTTAAACGGTGTCGGGTGGGAATCTAAAGGAATCAGCCGCCGACCAACGGCAAGAATTCCTCGCGCACAATTTTGCCGCTCTTGACCGTGTAAACGCCAACTTCCGATAGCTTTCGGCGCTCTTTCGATTTTTTATCTGTCACTTCAGCGTCGTATTTCACGACGAATCTGTCGTGACCGACAAATGGACCGTCCGCATCGAACCGGTGAACCTCCATCGCGTTGACCCACCAGTCGATTTTGCCGCGCACGCCTTCTTTGCCGCGCGTTTCCGTCGAACCGCCGCCCGCCGAGAAGGCTTCAACGCTGACAACATTATCGTCGTACAACGTGTCCAGCGCTTGATACCAGTCCTGTTTGCGGACCAGTTCGATCACTTTCTGTGCAACTTCTTGTGTATTCATGTTTTTCCTTGCTTGAATCGGCCGCCTTCGCGAGAGCTACGGCGAGCGAGTATTCATTTGGTGAAGAATTTCTCCAATCGATCGAGGACACTATTCCAGCCTTCGTTGTGACGATCCCGAGACGCTTCACTCGGCAATTTTACGTGCGTCAACTTTACCTCGGTCCCGCCATCGCGGTCCGAAAGTTCGATTGTGACAATGCTGTTTTGCGTTTCCCAAGCTTGATCGTCATCCCATTTCCAGGTGAACACGACCTTCTTTCCGGCGATGAGCTCGCGGTATTCGCCGAGAACCGTCATCTCTTCGCCTTCCTGATTATACAAATCCCACCGATATTTGCCGCCAACGCGCGTGTCGGCAGTGAAGTTCCGTGTCTTAACTTCTTCGGGTCCCCACCATTGTTTTAGTTGCGCGGGATCTGTCCACGCCGCGTAAACGCGGTCGCGCGGCGCGTTGATGAATCGTTTAATCTCGAGCGACGTTTTCTCGTCTGCTTTTGTTGCCATAGTTTTGTTTCCTCAGGATTGATCCGGAATTTCGGCTTCGACGAGTTTAGCCAGCAGGGTCAACGATTCCTGCCAGCCGAGATAACATCCTTCGGCCGGAATCACAGCGGGGATGCCCTCCTGCACGATCGTTACTTCGGTACCGCACGAAACCTCTTTTAACGTGATCGTCGTCTGCATTTCGCCGGGCAGGTTCGGATCGTCGAATTTGCCGGTGTAGCGAATGCGTTCGTGCGGCTTCAACTCCAAGTAGGTCCCGCCGAATGAATGGCCCTTACCCGCCGTGAAATTGGTGAACGACATTTTGTATGTGCCGCCCACTTTCGCGTCCAAATGATGAACCGTGCAGGTAAATCCGTTCGGCGGAAGCCATTTCGCCAGCGCGGCCGGATCCAGAAACGCGCGGTAAACTCTTTCCGGTGTTGCGCGCAGGACTCGGTGCAGCCGGACCGTGTTCGGTGGTGCGGCTTCAGTTTGCTTTGCCATCGCTTTTCCCTTCTACGAATTGTTTCAGCTCAGAACCGATAAGTTGCGTCCAGCCCTTCTCGAATTTCTCGCGAGCGAACGCCGCGGTCTTCGGGAAAGTGTCCAAACCTTCATGGGTAAGTTTCAGGCGCGTCTTCTCGCCTTCCGGAAACAATTCGAACGTCACCAGTGAATCGCCCTCGTGTCCGTGATACCGCCAGGTGTAAGCGATTCTCTTTTGCGGAATCACTTCCGTGATTTTGCAACGGTGATCGTAGGTGTTGCCTTCATGTTCGACCACGAAACCGAATTCAAAACCGACCTCCGGTTTGAATTCCTTCAAGTCGAAATACCACTCCCGCATTTGATCGACATCGGTCAGCGCCATCCAAACTCGCGCCACCGACGCGTCGAACGTGCGCTCCAGCACAACCGCATCCGTTATCTCACTTTTTGTAGTCATTTTGTTATTTTGCTTTCGTGTCCGGTTCGATGATGCTGAAAACGTTTCCGGCCGGATCTTCTGCGTAAGCGAGCCAGCCGACTTTCGGTATCGCCATTTTCGGGACACAGATTCTTCCGCCGCGTTGTTCAATCTTTTTGATCGTTTTCCCTAGTGACTCGACCGCGACTGTGTTTATCGTTCCGGCGCTTTGGCCTTCGCGCGGCCTGGTCATTCCACCGTTGATTCCCGGTTCTTTGTCAATTCCAGTCGTGACTAGCCAATACTCAATCGGTCCACCCTCGAATTTCTGGAACTTCCAACCGAACACGTTCTGGTAGAACGGCCGCACCTTTCTCGGGTCGTCGGTGTAAATCTCAGAATGTGTAACGCGATTCATAATATTTTAATTTTCTCCCTTCAAAGAGTCTCGATAGGCGCGAAGTTGCACCAAGCCGGGTGTATCGGAATTCGGTTCCGGTTCGTCGTGCCAGATCCACCACTCGTACGGCGGGGTTTGGGGATAGCCGTTTGGCGAGTCCTCCCATTCTTCCTGACGTCCCAGCGCGGTGATGTCGAGATAGTTCCAGGTGCTTCCCATCCGCTCGTCGCCGCGGTCGTTGATGAAGCAGGTGCGGAACAGCCGATCGCCGTCACGGATGAAGGCGTTCGTGCCGTGCCACTCGTCCACGCCGAAGTCCTTATCGAAGCTGTCCGTGAGTGTGTACCACGGGATGAACTCCCAGCCCATTCGTGTCTTCAAACGCTTGATGTCCTTCTGCGAAGCGCGCGACACGAACACGAGGGTAGTGTTGCGCGCGTTCAGATGGGCGGGATGCGCAACTTGGTCGGCGACCATGGAACAGCCAACGCAGGCATGCTCGGGCCAACCTTTCACCCCGGGTTCGAAAAACGCGCGGTATACGATCAACTGACGGCGACCGTCGAACAGATCGAGCAGGCTCACTTTGCCGTTGGGCCCGTCGAATTTGTATTCCTTTTCCAGGGCCAACCACGGCATTCGTCGACGCTCCGCGGCCAGCGCGTCGCGGGCGCGGGTCAACTCTTTCTCTTTAACGAGGAGTTGTTGGCGCGCAGCTTCCCAATCCTGCGGTGAGACAACATTCGGTATTTCCATTTCCGCTACTTTCATTTTGTCTTTCCTTCCTTTGATATTTTCTTTTTCGTTTTAAAAACCTATTCACGGCAAAAGTGCCGACCCCGCCGCCGGACGTTGCGCTGACTGCCAACAAAACCGCATTCGCGACGCACAACGGACACATCAGGACCTTCCTTTCTTTGTGCCCGGCTTGGTCGTTTTTTCTAAATAATCGGCCAGGCGATCGAGCGAACCTTCCCAGAATTTCCGATACTCCTCCACCCATTGGGCGGCCTCTCTGAGCGGCTTCGCTTGTAAGCGCATTTCGTGCACTCGGCCGTAACGGCGCCGGCGCAGGAGTCCGGCTTTTTCGAGCACGCGCAAATGTTTCGAAACGGCCGGCAACGACATGGCATGGGGGCGGGCCAGACTCGTGACCCGTTGATCGCCGCGAGCGAGGTGGGCGAGGATTCGACGGCGGGTGGGATCGGCCAGGGCGGCGAAGGTGCGATCAAGCTTTGCTGAATATTTAACCATCTGGTTAACTATTTAGCAGATCGATTCCTTGTCCGCAAATGCTTTTTATAAGCACTCCGTAATCGCTCCCGCTGCCGCCAGGATCGGCCACGCCGAGATCACCAGCAGGGGTGCCAAAAAGCAGGGCTTCAATCGCAAACTCCACCTGGTTCTCTTTCGCAAAAAAATCTCGTTCAAAATGACGCATGCGACGACCGCCTGACCTGTCTTTGTTGTCCCGTTTACGAAGGCTTCGTTGAATTTTGATTACGCGCATGAATCAGCCTAATCGCGCGCTGACCCTGGTCAGGTAACGAATTGTCAAAACCGCGTGACGTTTGCGAAACGGTTCCACCTTTTGCAGTCGAATTTGCCTGAAAAGAGAAAGTAAAAGCCCGCCGGAGCTTTCTCGGCGGGCTTTGGTTAACCTAACCTTTTAACTGGATGGTTCGAGGGTGCTTTAGAACTTGATGTTAAGGTCAGCAAAGAACAGTTGGTACTGGTCGAGTACGCTGACTCCGGTGATTGCTACCGGCGTTCCACCGGTGCCAAGCGCGTCGTTATAGCGCCAGCCATAATTGTAGGTGAAGTTAATACTGACAGCATCGCTCAGGGCGTATCCCGCCTTGACCACGATGCCTTGCATGTTCAGGCGGTCGTCGAAAATATCGTCGTCGACTAGATTTGTATCCAGCGCGTATTGCTCGGAAAGCTGGTAGTAAACGTCGAGCTGCCAATCGTGCTTTTTCTTTAGCTGGCCAACTCCCGCGCCCCCTTGAAATGCGTAGCGCTGATCGCCGAAGCCGGGATGTCCGGCCGCTTTGGCGCGGTCATCCGCTTCAAGATTGGCCGCAAAGTCGCCAAACAAGTGCATGGGTAGATTCCAGAGCTTCCAACCGAACTCCATCGGCATGTCGAAAACGAGCAAACTGTTGATTCCAGTTTGGTTTTGCGCCAATGACGCTGCGTTGGTCAGGTTCGGGTCACCGCCTTGGTAATGAATGTTAAATGAATCGCCGTTGCCGGTGTAGTTGTAGATGGTCGGCGCGACTTGAAAGAAAATCCCGTGCGGGAACGTCGCTTTGGCTCCAACCTGCCAGGCCATTAGGAACGCGTCGGTGTTAGGAATTAGTTGGCCCGTTTGGTGAGTCGGTCCGCCTGCGGCGCCCGATACTGTCGCGCGCGGGCCGAGCGGATTTTCCGGATTTGAGTCATCATATACGAACTGGGCCAGATTGACGAAGATATCCAGTTTGACCAACGGCTCCGATTTGGCTGCAACAGGAGCGATGTTCTTGCCATCCTTGCTGTACGACGCTGCTTCGCTGCCGGTTTCGCCAAAGC
>Ga0307477_10003708_pt1 | contig 11289 bp, 10 predicted proteins | sample atmos_gasesECM2C_FD_203316 | JGI IMG/M metagenome (GOLD analysis project Ga0307477, IMG submission 203316) | Hardwood forest soil microbial communities from Morgan-Monroe State Forest, Indiana, United States - atmos_gasesECM2C_515 | ecosystem: Environmental > Terrestrial > Soil > Temperate... | reverse complement strand
GCCGGAAACACGCAGGTATTGTTCAACGGCAAAGTCTACCAATCGGTGTACCTGCAAGTTGTGATGACCTCGACTCTGACTACCGGGGCATTCACTCTCCAAGGCACTGTTGACGGCAGCACATGGGCAGACCTCAGCGAACAGCAGATTTTTCTCGCAGCTTCAAACCCCGGTCAATTCGTGCAGCAGAATTTGTTCAATGTAAACCCGAACACAACCCTCGCTCTGTCGGTAAACATGAACGGGCTTCAGGGGTTGCGTGTACGTACGAGCACGAATATCAGCGGAACGGGAACGGTCACGCCGAACTGGATGACGTTGAACTTCTCTCCAGTCGTTTACACGAGAAGTGACATCTACGGGCAGTACAATTCCTCGCTGCCATCAGTCGGCACTGGCACCGCGAACATAATCCAGATCGACGCGGCAGGTCAGCAGCTTGTTGATCTGAATTACTATGCGGGCAGCGCTCTCGGTGCTCCGTCCAACTATGGAACTTCTCCCGGCGCTGTCGCCGTGATGGGTGTCAACGCATTCATCACCAATGCAAGCTCCATAGGCAGCACACAGTACGTCGATGGAACAGCCGAAAGCTCCGGGGCATTCACTGGAACCGTGGTGATGTCTTATAACGGAACCGATGTTGTCGGTCTTCGGAGTGATGCTTCCGATAACCTTCTTGTGAAAGTGAACGTCGCCCTTCCTGCGGGAACAAATGTCATCGGGCACGTGATTTCGGATTCCGGTTCTGTCACAGCAGCGACTCAGTCAGGCACGTGGACTGTGGCGACCAATGCTGATGGTTCGCTTTCTGGTGGAAGCGCGGGGTCTAAGTCTCTTGCAGTCGGTGGTGTCTACAATTCCTCGGCTCCCACGTTGACCAATGGTCAGCAGTCAAGTCTTCAACTCAACTCCAGTGGTGCTCTTGTCGTTACAGGAGCGGGTGGAGGAACTCAATATACGGATGAGACTGCTGAAACAGCCGGGGCTTTCACCGTCACGGCTGCGGGTCTGTATAACGGGACCGATGTCGTGGGTCTGCGCGGCGACGCGAGCAACAATCTCTATTGCAACATCAACGCGCAATCCCTGACCGCGCTTAAGGTCAGTGCAACATCTTCGGCGAACGCCAAGACTAATCCAATCTTCACGCAGATCGCGGATGGAACGAACGATGTCATCCTTGTTAACAATGGCTCCCCGCCTGATGTTCTCAAATATGCTCTCCCGGTTATGGCTGGGTTGTATGCAAGTGTCGGCGGCACGCTGACCGGGATCACAGGAACCAGCACTTCGCTTAACGTAAACATTACCGGGGGTGGCGGAACGCAGTACGCCACGGGCACCGCAGTCGCGACCCCGACCGGAACTGCTGCGCTCGGCTGGGACGGCACGGATGTCCGCGTCCTCAGCACCAACTCCAGCGGTCAGCTTAACGTCATCTTCCCGTCCGCGCAGGCTGTCACTCTTACCTCAACGACCATCACTGGGACTGTGGCTGTCACACAATCGACTTCGCCTTGGACGGTGCAGGGAGATGCTGCCGCAGGTTCAAACGTAGCTGGCAATCCGATTTTGATGGGCGGCTCTGACTACGGCGGAACCGCAAAAGCACAAACGCTCAAGGTAGACTCTTCCGGGCAGATTTACATTGGCAACTCTTCTATCGCGGTGACTGGCACATTTTGGCAGACAACCCAGCCCGTCAGCGGCACGGTTGCTGTCTCAAACTCGTTTGCTCTGGATACCAGCGTCAACGGAATCCTTGTCGCACAGGGATCAACAACTTCCGGGCAGTCTGGGCCGATCATTCAGGGTGCAGTCACAACCAACGCTCCAACTTACACGACTGGAAAAACTGATCCACTCTCACTAACAACCGCTGGTGCTCTTCGGGTAGATGGTTCCGGCGTAACTCAACCCGTAAGCGGAACTTTCTGGCAAGCCACTCAGCCAGTGAGCGGGACGGTTGCTGTCACTCAAAGTACCAGCCCTTGGGTTGTTTCTGGCTCTGGTGTGTTTGAAGTCGCCCCGACTGGCTCCGCGAACACGGCGTCCAACCCGTTCTTCAATAGCATCGTTCAGGGCGGGAACACCGCGAGTGTTAAGCCCGCCGAGACGGGCGCTGCGGCGGGGGACTCCGCGCTGGTCGTGACTGAGTCGCCGATGAACGGCATCCCCAACGTCACGCTCAACAACGGGGGAACCAGTGCGACGAGCACCAAAACCATAAGCCAGACGGGTGTCGCCGTCGCTGCGCACCAGACGGTCATCGTGGCGTTTGGCAGCGCCAACTGGGCCGCGTCGAATTGGGCCGTCGCCTGCTCAGACGGAACCAACACTTACGTCTTGGACAACAGCAACGAGCAGGGCACGACAGCCTACGCTGCCATCTTCCGTGCGACGAACTGCCAAGCGGGCACCTACACGATCACGGTTACTATCAGCGGGAGCAGTTCCTCCAACACATCGCTCAATATCAACGCGTATGTCGTGGATGGTTTGCTGCTACCTGCTTCCCCGTTAGACCAAACCGCAGTCGGGGCAAACTCTGGCTCAACCGCAGCGAGCACCTCTGCCGTGTATCCACAGGGGCCGAACGAGTTCGCCGTCACTGCCCTTGAAATCCACGGGTCGTCTACTACAACTGCGACTGGGGGATGGACGAATGATTTTTCCCACAACGACAGCGGCGCTGGGATCGCGAGCTTCTCTTCTGCGTCCCAGATTTCGCCCGCAATGGGTTCCCTCGCTGGGTCAATCACGCTGGGCACCTCAAGCGCGTGGGCGATGGCTCTTGCCACATACCGCACGCCCGCAGAGAACGTCGAGGGCACGGTTCAGCTTGAGGGTCAGGGCAATATCGCGACCGTCAAGGCTGCGAGCACACAGTCCGCCGCTACTGACACTTCAGTCATCGTTCAGCTAAATCCGAACCAGCCGAACCTGACAACGGCGCTTAACGTTGAGACTGTGTCCGGTAGCACCACGGCTGTAACGCAGAGCACCGCAAGCAATCTCAAGGGTGAAATGGTGCTGCTGGATTCCGGGGGCACGAATCTCGGTACGATCAAGGCTGCATCCACGGCTTCAGCAACCACAGACACGTCGCTGGTGGTCAGCCAGAACCCGCTGTCGCAGGCATCGCTGCTCGGTTATGTGATGGATTCAACCGGGGTGTTACGCGCCATTTCCACGGCGACATTCACGACATCTTCATCCGGCACGGCTTCCGTCGTTGCGGCATCTGGTAGCACCAAGATTTACGTGCTGTCCTACAAAGTGTCCGTGAACGGAATCACGAACGTGAATTTGCAATCCCACACAACCACGACGAACACTTCCGGCATTGACTACTTTATTGCCAACCAAGGCGCGGTCTACCCGCACAATCTCGGCACATGGATCACGACCACGGCGGGCGAGGGTCTGGACATCAACAACTCGCAGGCAATAGCCATCTCAGGCTTCGTGACCTACGTGCAGTTCTAAGGCTGACTGATGAGCATCTCACCTATCGGCGGGGCACACACAACCAATGCCACGAGTCCTGCGACTATCACTTACACGCCCAGCGCCACGGGCAACATAATTGTCATCCAGTCGGCTTGCGTCTCCACGCTCAGCGCCACTTCCAACGCTTACTGCAAAGACAATCTCGGCAATATGCTTCAGCCTGTCGCCGACTACACGGGAGTGACCATCGCTGAGGAGGGGCCGCTTTACACCTTCATAGGTTACTCGGTGCCAGGTCAGACTTCGTTCGTGATCACTTACCCTGCCGCCTCTGGGCTTGATGTTTCCGCCGCGCTTGAAGAGTACTCTGGTTCCTACGGCATAGGCGCAGTGGTTGCCAACACAGGCAGTCAAAGCGCTTCCGCGACGCTGACCACAACAGCGAACAATAGCTACGCCGTGGCGGGGTTCAGTCTCGCTTCAAATATAACTTTCGGTTCCAGCGCGGGGACCATCAGACAACAAACTGGAACAATAGGCTCGGGAGGACACGGTCCAGTATCCGTTGCTTTGACCGATAACACTTCGGCTACCCCAGCCAGTGTCACGAGCACAGTAACAGGCACAGGGGTAAGCAGTTCCTACCCGATGGCTTTGGAGTTGTTGGTCGGATCGGCTCCAACGGTAGCTCCCGTGGGGATGAAAAGTTTTGACGCTGGGCTTGGAGCTTCTCTTGCCTGCTCCTACACACCCGTCACCATCGGCAACTATATCGTTTTCACCCTGACGCTGACCAAGCGCACAGTCGCACCGAGTGGGACCATCGCAGTCGTAGATAACAACTCCAACGCGCTCACTCTCGTTGCCTCATCCAACAACGGAACCGAGTACGCTTATCTTTTTGTCGGGGCTTCCGTGACGGGAGTGACGACGTATACCGCAAGTTGGACGGGCAGCGTTTGGGTTGGTGCGGGGATAACGGAGTACGCCAATGCGACGGGCGTGGGAGCCACGAACAGCACGTCAGCGACTTCGTCTACGCCGTCTATCAGCACGACGCCTAACCAATCCAACAGCACCGTGGTGGCAGCGTTTTTCACTGCGTTTGATCCTGTATCAACATCCTCCACGACGAACCGCAAGTTCACCCTCGCAGCGTCCTCGCAGACCATACCGAGGGCGTACGCCTATGGACGAACCTCCACTGGTGGGGGACAGGGTCTTCAAACGGACTACGCCGTCGCGACTACAGCAAGTTCGGCGGTCACGAACACGGTGAGCACCACATGGGGAAATACGTATGCACCTATCTCCATCGCTTGGGTTGCGCTGTCTGTTGAGCTTCTCGGCCCAGTGACGAATATCTTCACCCGGCGGCAGCGGGGATGGGGAACCTAAGGCAATAGCTGGACTCTGCTTCCGACTAAAGGCTGGGTATCCACAGACGGTACCCAAGAATCCAGCCGGACTTGCGTGCCGTCGCTCAAGGTGACAACGCCAGCAGCCCGGTCTATGACAGTTACCGTGAGAACCGGAAGCCTCGGATTGAACATATCGGGATTCGTTTGAATTGTCATGTGTCGAAGTCTACCACACCGACTCCAGTATTAATCCTCCGAGGTCAACTCACATGGTGATTTCAACAGCAATGGCAATGGGTGTCGGATTTGTGGCGGGAGCTTTCTGCCCGTCCGTGCTCCGCAAGATCAAAAGCTTTTTCGTGAAGGAAGCCAACGTCGTGAAGGCTGACGTGGTCAAGAAGCTGTAATGGATGTTCAGCCACAACACGTGCATGGCGTGATCTTCTATGTCCTCTGGGCGTTCGGTCCCGGCGCGGGAGTACTTGGCGCGATCTGGTGGCTGGGGAACCGTCTCGTCGTGTCCCCAATCAAGGACGCTTACACCGAGACTACGGCACGGTTGAAGAACATTGAAGAAGTCGCCGTAGTAGCGAACACGAATCACCTCTCCACCATTGAAGCAAGCGGCAAGAAGACCGTTGAGATTCTGGAACAGATGCACCTGACGCAGATGGAAATGTCAGGGTACATCAAGGCAAGTCTGGACAAAAAGTAAATGGCACAGAGAAATGAATTCGGGCAATTCCTTCCCGGCGAGTCGGGGAACCCTTCTGGCAAGCCGAAGACTAAGAAGGTAACGGATGCTCTCCGCCGCCTGATGGAGCTTTCCCCCAAGCAGCGGGAGAAGTACGAGCCGCTGGATGGCTACGAGGAAGCGGCTCTCATGCTCATCAAGTCCGCGTTCGGCGGCGACGGCAAGTTCGGTCAGCGCACGCATGCACTCGCGCTGATTTACGACCGCATCGAAGGCAAGGCTGACATCTCCGACAGCGAAGCAGATGCAATGAAGGGTCAGCGCACCATCGTGATGGATATGCCCTCGCCGCAGCCCCCGGCTGTTGTGCCTACCGAGGAAAAGCAGAAACCGAACTAAAGGAACCCAATGTCCGATCAGACCGCGACTTCAGGGTCGCCACTCAGGATCAGTTCGTTCTATGTTCCGCGTGCGAAACAAAAACTTTTCCACGAATCTACCGCTCCCTATCGCGGTCAGATCGGCGGCTTCGGAAGCGGTAAAACACGTGCCCTTCTGATGGAAGCCATCCGGCATTGCCTCACAATTCCGGGGTGCAACGCACTCATAATTCGTAGAACGCACAAGGACCTCAATAAAACAATAGTCAATTTACTTTTGAACCCTGGACCGGAAGGTCTGGGAATTGACCTTGAAACTCTCTGCGGTCGCAAGTCTCCCTACAACCACACCGATCACGTCTGCTACTTCCAGCACGCGGGCGGTGTGACTTCCAAACTTTTCTTCGGATACTGTGACGAAGCGAAGGATGTCAACCAGTACCTCTCAACGGAATATGTTTTCATCGGCATCGAGGAAGCGGGCGAGTTCCCACTCTCCGTGTTCACCGCGCTCTGCGGTCGTAACCGTTGCCCCGTGAAGTTTGATGTCTTCGGTCGCGCAGTTCGCTCTTCGGTCGGTCTCGCCACGAACCCCATGGGAATTGGGTATGGGTGGATAAAAAAATTATTTGTTGAACACAAGCCAGCCGGAGGCATGGCGAACTACAACCCCTCCGACTACTTCATGGTTCACTCGACGCTGTTCGACAATCCCACGTACGCGAGTGACACGGCGTACATTGCCAAGCTTGAAGCGCTGCCCGAAGCTGAGCGTCAGAAGAAGCTGTTCGGAAATTTGGAGTCAATGGAGGGAATTTACTATTCCAACTTTGATCCCAATCCACTGACCCTCGGCAGTCACGTTGTTCCCCATGAAAAAATTCAATTTCATCCGTGGCACCCGCGATGGATCGGATTTGACTGGGGCTTCGCTCCTGAACAAAGCGGCGGTCACGCTCTTGCGATCATCTTCTTCGCCAAGGCTGATGTCGAGCGACCGGGAGGCATCACGAAGACCATCAATGTCGCCTACGACGAGCTTGTCCTCTACAACAAGACGGAAGCTCAGATCGTAGAGGAGATTCGGAAGAAGATGAATCCCGGCGACCAGTTCGCCAACATCTTCCTTTCTCACGAACAATTCGGTCAAAGGTCTGCTGCTCGTACCGTAGCCATGCAGCTTGGCGACGAGTTGATCAAGCACAACCTCCCAAGACCTACTCAGTCAGACACCGACCGCAAGGGCGGTTGGAAGCTCGGCTACAACCTCTTCGAGTCCGATGACCTCGTCATCTCCACTAAGTGCGGGCAGCTTATCAACGCGCTTCAAATCCTGACCCGCGACCCGGACGACATAGAGGACATCCTGAAGGTTGACTCAGTTGAGGACGACCTTGCCGACGCCTTCCGGTACGGACTGAAGGGCTACTTGTCACCCGGCAGCAAGCCAATGGAGCTTCAGCACGAGGAGTACCTGCACACCGCGAAGAACAACAGTCAGCGCTTCATGATGGATCAAAAGTGGCAACAAGACCACCGCTACGAAGACCAGCTTGTGATCCCCGTCCCCAAGCGCCGCCTGTTCTGACCAGCGTATTAATCCAACGATGACGCTTCTTTCTATTGCTTTGTCTATTCGGGAGGCGTGGGACGCCTTATTCGTCTCTCGCCTCACGCTCTTTTTGGAAGCCGAGAACGCCCGACTGAGGGCACAGGTTGTCCATCTCCAACTGAAGATCGACGACTTCGGTAAGCCGATACAGGCTGCTCCGGCTAATAAGGAAGACATCGGCAAAGTTCCACAGCGTACAGGCGGGTTCCAGTTCTGGGATGCCGACCTCGCGAAGATGAAGCGCAAAGAGTTGTTCGCAACCGAGCTTCCCGAAGTGGAAGAGAACGTACAGGAGACCGTAAATGTTTAAGGCATCAGATGGCAAAGAGTTCGCGCACGAGGGAATGGGAAAGTCCTACGAAGGCGCACTTCAGGGCGGTAAGGGCGGTCTCAAGCCCTCCAGCAAGCCAGAACAGGAATCTCCTGAGTCCGTAGTTGCGGCTCACGGGCCGGCACACACTACCCACATCGTCAAGGACAAGATGAGCGGCAAGCACTCCGTCCACTCCGAGCACGAGGACGGGCACAAGCACTCCTCACACGGTCACAGCGTTGAGTCGGCGCACGAGCATTCAATGACGATGCACGGTCACGACGCTGAAAATCCCCGCGAAGACAACACTAACGAGCTTGAAGCGACAGCCTCCGAGAACCCGGAGACTGAAACTTCCAACATGGGGTCGTAATGCCGTTCGTTTCACAAGCGCAGGAAGGTTATCTCCATGCCCATCCCGAGAAGCTCGGCAAAGCCGGACTCGCTGAATGGGATGCCGCGACGAAGGGAAAGCACCTTCCGAAGCGAGTCGGAAAAAAGAAAGGCACGGCTATTGATAGAGCTTTGCGCGGGAAGAACCGCTAAGCCCCGGTAGCGGCGCACGGAGCAACGATGCTTCCGTCGAAAGACGCTTACCTATCAGTTCGCAGACGGCACCGCGCATAGAACGGGGAAATTTGGAGAAACACGATGGCGAAACACTGGATGCAGGGCGTGGCTAAAAAGATCAAGGCGAAGGGCACCGCAGGGGTTTTCTCCCGCGCCGCAGCCCGCGCAGGTAAGTCCACGCAGGAATACGCCCACGAACACGACACAGGAAATTCCAAGACAGCCAAGCGTGCTCGTCTTGCCGAAGCGTTTGCAAAAGCACGTCACTAAGGATTTCAATGGCTGAAGAAGTCGATAACGCAGTCCACGACCTTGAAGAGGATGAGCAGGTTACGCCTGACACGGACGATGGTTCGTCCGGTGAAGGGATAGAGGCTCGCTTTGTCGAGATTTCCGAAGACCTTGAAAAGTGCCTCTGCGAAGTCAAGGACAAGATGGAGAAGCGCGATCTTGTGTCGAACCGTATGCAGGTTCGCGACGCTTGGGAGCAACGCTACTTTGATCGTGGTGCCCAGCACCTCATTGAAGGCCCATACGGTCAGTGGGGGTTCCTCGGCGAAAATACAATCGCCACGAAAGCCGCTGGTTCCGAAGACACGATTGATGAAACCAACATCTACCAGGCTTACCGCTTGCAGCTTGCAGGCATCCTGACCCAGAACGTCCCCGCAGTCCGCTTCTTCCCGGTTGATAACAAGCAGCAGCTTGACAACAAGGCTGCCTCTCAGGCGAACAAGCTCAAGAAAATCATCGAGCGCGAGAACGACACTATTTCTCTTCAGAGCGACATCGTCCGCCTGCTCTACACGGACGGGCTTGCGCTCGTCATCTGCGAATTTGACGACAAGGAAGGCAAGCAGCGCCTCGACGCGGTCGGAGTCCTCGAAGCGAAGCTCCCCATCCAGCAGAACAAGCCGAAAGACATGCCCTACGCCATCGTGGCGAAGGAACAAGACATCGTCAGCATGAAGAACAAGTACAAGAGCGTGGCGAAGGACATAAAACCGTCCACCGCGCCCGCCGCCGAGTCGGAATACCGCCGCTTGGCTCGCGTTTCGGTCATGCAAGGCATGCGCCCGGCTGCAATGACAGGGGATTCGCTCCTCTACAACGTCACAGAGCAGAAAACGTGGCTCAAGGTTGACTGTTTCGTCGAAATCGAAGACGAAGACCTCAAAAACGAGGCTCTCGAAGCATTTCCAGAGGGTGTTTGCCTCTACCACTGCGGAAAAACGTTCTGCGGCGCTCGTCCGGCTCGCATGGACGACGAACTGACCATCATTTTCGCGATTGACGGCGACGGAACGCACAGGAACTCGATTGGCAAGTCTCTCGTCAACGTCCAGAAGAAATTCAACAACGCCGTGGAACTGATGCAGAAGACGTTGATGAATACCATCCCGGTCAAGTGGACTCACCCGTCTTACGTTGACCTTCCCGCTCTCGCGCAGCAGAAAAACATTCCCGGCTCGTACCTAAAGTTGGCAGCGATCCCGCCGAACGGTGATTTGTCGAATGCCTTTTACGTGGAAGAGCAGATGGAACCGCCGCAAATCCTGATGTCGTGGATCACGGAACTGCGCGACAACTTTGCACAGCTTCTTACCGGAGCTTACCCGGCATTGACCGGGGCTGGTGACCTTGGCGGTAACGACACCGCCCAAGGCATCGCAACTCAGCGCGACTCGGCAATGGGTCGCATCGGTGCGGTATGGCGTGCCATGAAGGCGGGCTACGCCTGCTTTATGCGCAACGCCGTCATCTGCATCGTCGGTCACCGCGAAGGAACCATCTCTGCGAACCTCCCGGCACGCGGCGGAATGATGCAGTCAATCAGCGTTGACGTTGACGACCTGCGCGGCAACGTGGTGTGCTTCGCCGAGACGGAAGAGGCATTCCCAGAGAGTTGGGTGCAGAAGAGGGGAATTTATATGTCCCTCATGTCTTCGCCTGATCCGAAGGTCGAGGCGACGGCAAACCTGCCGGAGAACCTCGTCATCGCCAAGGAACTTATCGGCGTTGAGGACTATTACATCCCACAGATCGTAAGTCGCAACAAGCAGCTTACGGAAATCACAAAGCTCTTGCAGGAAGAGCCGCAGCCGAATCCGCAGATCGTCCAGATTCAGAAGCAGCTTATGCAGGCTGCTGTGATGGCTCACCAGAATCCCGCGATGCAACCGCAGGTAGAGCAGGCGGTGCAGGAGGCGCAGCAACAGATTGCGACCCTGCCCCCGCTCGTATCAAGCATTTCCGTTGACCAAGATTGGGACGACCACGACACCGAGGCGGCGACTTGCGCTATGTACATCAACTCGGAAGACGGTCAGGAGATGAAGGAATCTAATCCTGCGGGTTTCAAGAACGTGCAACTGCATGGTATGGAACACAAGGCAGCACTTGGCGCTGCGCCGATGCCTCAGAAGCCCGTGGCGAAGTCCCTCTCGCTTGGCGACCTACTCAAGGCAGGCATGACGCCCGAAGCTGATCAGCTTCTCAAGCAGGCTGGTATCAATGCAGCCCCGGCTCCCGCTCCGGCACCAGCGGCTCCGGGACCGAACGAGTCCATGAATCCGACTGGGCAGAACGCACCGGGCACATCACCCATCGCTCCAGCGCAGCCGAAGCCCATCATCAATCCGATGCCTCCCCGTCTCTGATTTCGTATTAATCAGCGAGTTTCAGGCTTGTCTATTTCAGGGAGACATGAAGCATGGCAATACTCGTAGAAGGCACTCGTAAGTCCCGCAAGTCCACCGCAGATGCAGTCGTGACAGCAGCAGATGTCACTCCCGTCTTTCCAGACTCCCAGCCAGTCGAAATCCCTTACGTTCCGCTCAACGACTTCGTACTTGTGCGCCGTCTTGAGGACGGTGAAACAGTTGTCGGCGGCATCGTGCTAC
>Ga0307477_10003706_pt1 | contig 11293 bp, 10 predicted proteins | sample atmos_gasesECM2C_FD_203316 | JGI IMG/M metagenome (GOLD analysis project Ga0307477, IMG submission 203316) | Hardwood forest soil microbial communities from Morgan-Monroe State Forest, Indiana, United States - atmos_gasesECM2C_515 | ecosystem: Environmental > Terrestrial > Soil > Temperate... | reverse complement strand
CACCTCCCTTTGGGCGAGGTTCTGAATGCGAGCGGGCGGAGGACTTCGATGGCCTCGCCCAAAGGTCGGCGGCGAGAGATCCGCCGCCAGTGGCCCTCCCATCTCCTCCCCTTCGGTCACAGGGCTCTCCGGCGACCAGTCGTGGACTTGGGCATGGTTCGCCGGCTTCGCCCTGGATCGGACCGCGATGCAGGAGTCACACTTCTCTCGCCCCGGAGCACTGAGGTATTGACGGAAACGATCTGGGGAGGGACCGCAGAATGACCACGAGACTTCACGGTGCGCTGCTGGCGGCGGGTGTCGCGCTGCTGGCGCCGGCAGGCTTGGCGGCCGGCACGATCACGACGGGGACGATCCTCTATGGCGGCGTCGGCGGCTTGCCGCCGGGAGAGGGAGCGGTCAACGTCGGGGCGGTGGTCATCGTCGACCAGACCACTGCCGCGCTCACCATCGTCGGCTCTCCGGAGCCCGGCACCCGGCTCTCCGGGATCGCCTTCGACTCGACGGGCGCGCTGTACGGCTCGACGGAGGGTGCCGCCCTGCCGCCGATCACCAGCAAGCTGATTCTCATCGACCCGGACACCGGCGCCCTGATCTCGGCGATCGGTCCGATCACCGACGGTCCCGGCGGGCCCGCGATCGGCATCTCCGATCTCTCGGTGCAGCCCGGAAGCGACGTGCTTTTCGGGATCCGGGCCCCCACCGACCTGCATGGCGGCGGCGGCAAGCTCTACACCATCGACAAGACCACGGCGGTTGCCACGCTCGTCGGCGTCACGCCGGTCCGGCGCGACAGCATCGCCTTCGCGCCCGACGGCACTCTGTATGAAGCTGGCTTCACTCCAGGCCTGGTGCCGCCCACGCTCTACACCCTGAACCCGGCCAACGGCGCCCCGCTGTCCGCCGTGCTCACCCCGCCTCCGGACGACAATTACGGCGCTCTCGCCGTCCGCCCGACCGACGACGTCCTCTTCGGCGGCGACGGCGCCGGCGGCTTCATCTTCACCATCGACCCCGCGACCGGCATCCGTACCCAGGTGGGATCCAGCACCGGCAACACCTTCATCGGCGCCCTCTCCTTCCGCGCCTGCGTCATCGGCATCGCCAGCGCCACGGCCAGCCCTTCCTCTCTCTGGCCGCCGAACAACAAGCTGGTGAACGTCGCGATCGGCTACACCGCGACCGACACCTGCGGCGCCGCCGCGCCGGTGACCTGCTCGCTGAGCGTCGCGAGCAACGAAGGCAGCTCCGCGGACTGGTCGGTCGTCGACGCCCACGACGTCCAGCTGCGCGCCACGCGCGACGGCGGCGGCAACGGCCGGATCTACACGGTGACCATCACCTGCACCGACACCGCCGGCGCCGCCTCGAACGCGGCAGTCACCGTGACCGTCCCGCACGACCAGGGGCAATAACCTCCGGGGAATCAGCGGACATAGTTGATCGCCACTGCCGGGGTGATCGTGGCAGCCGTATTGCGGCCGGCCGCGATCACGCGGACGCCGAGGAGGACGCCCAGGTCGGGCCGCCAGTTGTATTCGATCGCCGGCGCGAGGCCGAAGGCGTCGCTGGTGCCGGAGTCCAGCTGGATGCGGGGCGCATTCTGCACGCCATTCACGTCCGGGACGTCGGTCCCGTTCACGCGGGTGTTGCCGCCGTGGCGGTAGAAGACGTCGGACGCCAGCACCCAGCTCCGGGTCAGGCTGTACTCGCAGGCGGCGTCGACGAAGAGGGAGCTGCCGGGCCTCGCGGACCCGCGGAATCCCGCCGCCGTGCCGTAGACGCTCGCGTCTTCCACGTGCGCGCTGCTCGAGAACGCCTGCGACACGTCGAGGCGCATGCGCAGGATGCGGCCGTTCGGCAGCCAGAGGTACGTCTGGGAGTAGAACGACAACGTCGTGGTGAAGGCGCCGCTGCCGAAGCCGTCGCTCGGCCGGTTGCCCAGCCGATCGTACCTGCCGGTCGGAAGGGTCTCCTGTACGTTGACGGCGGTCGCCGGCAGCCAGCTCCCCTCGTGGAACCGCGTCAGCCCGTACTGAGCCAGCAAGCTGGTATCGTTCAGCCCGGGCCCGGCACTGCTCTGGCCGCCGCGCACGGTGTTGAACCCCGCCGACGGGATCATCCCGACCGCCACCCTGTCCGCCAGTCCGTAGACCACGTACGTCAGCGACCCGAACCCATCCGCACGAGGAGCGGCCCGCCGCACGCCGGCGCGGTCGTAGCCGCCCACCCCGATCACGTCGAAGACATAAGGCTCGATCAGGAAATGCCCAGGCGCCGCGATCGCCGCCGTGTTCGCCAGCATGGGCCCCGTCCACCATGCATCTTCCAGCGACTGCCGCACCACAGGAGCCGGCGGCAAGACCTCCGACGCTCGAGCCAAGCCGGCCGTCATCGCCAGCGCAGCTACAGTCGCATGGACCGCTGGACAGCGGATCATCTTTCCGGGCTCATATGACGTGTTGACGAGGTGCCTGGGGAGCTGATCGACAATGACAGCGGTCACCCTAGCGATGACGACTGCCGGCGTCAAGAGATCATCACCGAGCCTGGGCTCAGTCGCCCTGCTTCGGGGTCACGACGCCGGTCGCCGAAGAGCCCCATGACCGGAGGGGAGGAGATGGGAGGGCCGCTGGCGGCGGATCTCCTCGCTGCCGACCTTTGGGCGAGGCGCCGCATTCCACCGTCCCCTCCTCATCCACGACCCCCAGCGCCTCGCCCAAAGGGAGGCAGCGAGGAGATCCGCCGCCAGCGGCCCGGGCCAGCGGAGGGAGATTCTCCGTAGGTGCCCGCGGGTATACTTCGCTCGCGTATGTCCAGTTACGAGGCAGTCATCGGGCTGGAGGTCCACGTCCAGCTGCTCACCGAGACCAAGATGTTCTGCCGGTGCCCGAACCGCTTCGGGGCCGAGCCGAACACCTTGATCTGCCCGGTGTGCCTGGGATATCCCGGCAGCCTGCCGGTGATCAACCGCCACGCCGTCGACCTTGCCGCCAAGCTTGCCACGACCCTGGGCTGCGAGGTGCATGCGACCTCCGTCTTCGCCCGCAAGAACTACTTCTACCCCGACCTGCCGAAGGGCTACCAGATCAGCCAGTTCGACCGCCCCCTCGCGGAGCGCGGCGAGCTGCCGCTCACCCACCACCCGAAGCGCGTCCGCATCGAGCGCCTGCATCTCGAAGAGGACGCCGGCAAGCTCCTGCACGAGGCGCCGGGCGGCTTCGACCTGCACGGCCAGAGCCTGGTCGACTTCAATCGCTGCGGCGTTCCCCTGGTCGAGATCGTCTCGCATCCCGACATGGCGAGCGCCGCCGAGGCCCAGGACTACCTGCAGACGCTCCACCAGCTGCTGCTCTACACCGAGACCAGCGACGGCAACATGGAGGAAGGCAGCCTGCGCTGCGACGCCAACGTCTCGGTGCGCGGGCGCGGCGAGACCCGGCTCGGCACCAAGACCGAGATCAAGAACCTCAACTCCTTCCGCAACGTCGGCCGCGCCATCGAGCACGAGATCGCCCGCCAGATCGAGCTCCTCGAAGGCGGCGGCCGGGTGGTGCAGGAGACCCGCAGCTTCGATGCCGACAGCGGCACCACGCGCACCCTGCGCAGCAAGGAAGAGGCGCACGACTACCGGTACTTCCCGGAGCCCGACCTGCCGCCGCTGGTCCTTGCCGCCGAGCGCGTCGCCGCGTTGCGCGCCGCCCTCCCCGAGCTGCCCTGGGAGCGGCGCGCCCGCTTCCAGGCCGCCTACGAGCTGCCGGCGGCGGATGCTCTCATCCTCTCGCAATCGCGCGAGCTCGCCGACTACTACGAGGCCGCTCTCGAATCGCTCGGCTCGCTCGACGCCGTCCGCGGCCCTGCCGGCGACGCCGGCGACCGCCCGAGCCCGAAGAGCATCGCGAACTGGGTGCTGACCGAGGTGCTGCGCGAGCGGAGCGCCCGCCGGGGCCGGGGAGAGCCGCTCGACCGCATCCTGCAGCCGCGCCGGCTGGCCGCGCTGGCGGCAATGGTGGAATCGGGCAAGCTCTCGAACAGCGCCGCCAAGGAGGTCTTCGCGGCGATCTGCGGCACGGAGGAGGAGCCCGCCGCGGCGCTCGAGCGGCTCGGCCTCGCGCAGGTCTCCGACGAGGCGCGGATCGCCGCGTGGATCGACGAGGTGGTCGAGCAGCACCCGGGACCGGTCGCGCAGTACCGGGCGGGCAAGACCCAGACCCTCGGGTTCCTGGTCGGCCAGGCGATGAAGCGCTCCGGCGGACGCGCCGAGCCCAGGACGGTGCAGCGGCTGATGCGCCAGGCGCTCGAGCGCGAGCCCGTCCCCGGCACCGCGGTCGAGTGATCTGCCGGCGCGGTCAGCCGGGTCGTGGGCCGCGCGGGGATTCCGCACCTTGATCCAGTTCTTCCATGTCAGCAAGCGCTTCCCGGGCGGGCAGGCCGCCCTGGAGGAGGTCACCTTCGACATCGCCCGCGGCCAGTTCGTGTTCCTGACCGGCGCGAGCGGCGCCGGCAAGACCACGCTGCTGCGCCTGATCTTCCGCGAGGAGGTGCCGAGCGCCGGCCAGATCGTGGTCAACGGCCGCAACGTCGCCTCGGTCCCGCCCAGCAAGATCCCCTACCTGCGCCGCACCATCGGCGTCGTCTTCCAGGACTTCCGGCTGATCGCCCGCAAGACCGTGTTCGAGAACGTCACCTACCTGCCGCGGGTGCTCGGCCTCGACTACAAGCAGCAGCGGCAGCTGGCCTACCAGGCGCTGCGCCGCGTGGGCCTGGCCCACCGCTTGAACGCCTTCCCGCCGCAGCTGTCGGGCGGCGAGCAGCAGCGCGTGGCCATCGCGCGGGCGCTGATCAACGAGCCCGACATCCTGATCGCCGACGAGCCGACCGGCAACCTCGATCCCGACCTGTCGCGCGAGATCCTGCGCCTCTTCCTGGAGGTGAACCTGCGCGGCACCACGGTCGTGCTGGCCACCCACGACCGCGACACCATCCAGCGCGTGGGCCGGCGCGTGCTCACCCTCGACCGCGGCCGCCTGGTCTCCGACGTCGTCATCGCCGGCACCGAGCCGCCGGAGCTGGAGCCGCCGCCGGAGCTGGAACGGCCGGTGGAGCTGGAGGCACCGCCGGAGCTCGAACGGCCGGCGGAGCTGGGACCATCTCTGGATAGGGAGCCGCCGCCGGAGCCGGAACGCGAGCCTTCACCGGCAGACCGTGAGCCCGAGGCGGAGGTGCCGCCGTGAGCCTGGCGCGAGCCCTGCGGTACTTCGCGCGAGAGGCCTGCCTGAACCTGCTCCGCAGCTGGCGAGTGAGCTTGCTGGCGGTGCTCACGATCACCGTCAGCCTGCTGCTCGGCGGCGCCTTCCTGCTGGCAAGCCGCAACCTGGCGGGCTCGGTCGAGGGCTGGCGCGGCCAGCTGCGCGTCGTGATCTATCTCAAGCCGGACACCCCGGCGTCCGACCTGCCGCGGCTGGCGGCCGCGGCCCGCGCGGCCCCATGGGTGGCCGGGGTCGACGTCGTCTCGCCGGCAGCGGCGCGCCGGCGGTTCCGCGACACCTTCCCCACCCTCGCGGACGTGATCGACAGCGGCGAGGGTGAGCCGCTGCCGGCTTCGCTCGAGGTGGCGTTGCGGCGCGAGCAGGCCGAGGCGGGAGGCCTCGACGCGTGGCTGGACGCCTGGCGCCGCCGCCCGGAGGTGGCGATGGTCGACGACGATCGCGAGTGGCTGGGACAGGTCGAGACCGCGGTGGCGGTGGTGCGGGCGGTCGGGCTGGTGCTCGGCGGCATCCTGCTCGGCGCCGCGATCTTCACCATCGCCAGCATCATCCGGCTGACGGCCTACCTGCACCACGAAGAGATCACCATCATGCGCCTCGTGGGAGCGACCGAGTTCTTCATCCGCGGCCCCTTCTACGTCGAGGGCCTGATCCAGGGCCTCCTCGGCGGCGTGCTGGCGAGCGCCGGGCTCTACGCGAGCTACCAGTTGATCCACGCCCGCTCCCGATCGCTGTTCGCGGCGGTGCTCGCCGGCCAATTCCTCAGCCCCCGCCAGCTCGGCCTGCTCCTGCTGCTCGGCGCCATGGCCGGCCTGATCGGCGCCGTCGCCTCCCTGCGCCGCGAGACTCTCTAGAAGCCGCCCGCATCAAAAGGAAAAGGCCCCGCTGCGGCAGCAGCGGGGCCTTCGAGGGGAATCGCCGGGGGAGCCGGCGCGCTCCTCCTACTGGGTCGTGGTGGTGAGGATCACCACGGCGCGGCGGTTCTCCGCCTTGTCGCTGGTGGCCTCCTGCCCGTCGCGGCCCTCGACCTTGATGCGGGCCGGGTCGATGCCGTGGCGGGTGACCAGGTAGCTCTTCACCGCCTCGGCGCGGCGCTCGCTGAGCTTCTGGCCAGCCTTCTCCGAGCCGTCGGCGTAGCCGATGACCTGGGCCGTGGCCGCCGGATCCTGCTTCATCTTGAGCGCCACGTCGTCGAGCTTCGCCTTGCAGATGTTCGACAGGCGCGCGCTGCCCTGGGTGAAGTTGCAGGTCACCCGCACCTCAGCCGGCGGCGGTGGAGGCGGTGGTGGCGGCGGCGGCGGCGGTGGCGGCGGCGGTGGCGGTGGCGGCGGCGGCGGTGGCGGCGGCGGTGGCGGCGGTGGCGGTGGCGGCGGCGGGACCTCCTTCACCTTGTGCGGGTAGTAGGCCAGTCCGATCACGCCGCGCGCCGGATGCTCCCGGAACTCGTTCAGGCGGTCCAGGTTCTGGCGCAGCCCGATGGTGAACGCCCAGTTCTCCGGCGTGCCGAGCCAGATGCGGAGGCCCGTCGCCAGGTCGACCCAGTCCTTGAACTCGACCACGTCGCTCTTGCTGTAGTGATGGCCCACGACCTCGGTGATCCAGTCGACCCGATGGGCGACCTGGAGGCCGTAGCCGACCCCGCCCGACAGCTCGTTGGGGAACTCCACCCCGCCGAAAGCCTGGGTGCGGGTGGAGTACTGGCCGCTCAGCACGAAGTCGCCGATGCTCCAGTCGAGTCCGCCGCCGAAGCCGGTGCGGTTGTTGGCGAAGTCCTTCTTGCCGGTGGAGGGGTCGACGAAGGCGTTGATGGCGAACGTCGACACGTCACCGGGCTGGCCGAACAGCCGGAGCTTGGTGCCGATGTGGAGGTTGCCCAGGCCACTGTGACGGTCGTTCAGGTAGGGCGCCAACTCGCTGGTGGTGTAGGCGTAGTTGTCGTAAGGGACCGAGAGCGTCAGCTCCCACCGGTCGGTGAGGCCATAGCCGATGCTGGCGTCGCTCTCGTTCCAGAAGAAGATCTTCTGGTCCGAAAAGCCAGGTTGGCGCAACACCGGGTTCCAGTTGTTGTAATAGACGCCAAAGTCCCACCCGCCCTGCGGCAAGGTATTGCCGCTCTGCAGCGTGAAGAGCCCGGTCTCGCCGGTGTTCGTCGGAGCATCTGCGTGCTCTCCCGCCCGGGCCGCGGCTGGTAACAGACCCAGCAACGATACCGAAAACAGCATCGGCAACAGCAGGTTTTTCAATCTCATGCTCTCTCCTCCACCTGTATTCACAAGAACCGGAAGGTTCCTGTAATCCTCGCTAATATATAAGAGCTACGCGTCTTCGGCCATCGGCAAGGGGTTACCGGTAGGTCCTGACCGAGAGACGCGCCTCAACGTGGTTCGTTCCCTTCAAAGGACGTGCCAAGATCCCGGAGAGGAAGAACCGGTAACGCCAGAGCCGGACGGAAGACTCGAAGCCGAAGCCGGTGTCCGGGATGTAGGCGGAGAGGTTGGTGTAGACGTTGGAGGTGAAGCCGATCGTCCCGGCTCCGGCATATAGGATCCAATACCAACTCTGCCAATCGAGATGAAGAAAATTATAATGCTGTCCAAGGAACCACGGCGTGAACAGCTCCCAGGTCGTATGGAGCTCCTGAGTGCCAATCAGATTGTTGCTCAAGCCCTTCAAGTTGTCTGCGCCGCCAATGGTGAAGAAATCCGCCAGGGGGATCGAGTAGCGGAACGGAAGATCGAAAGCGCCCGGGTTCGAGAGCTCGCTGTACGGGAAGCTCCCCACGTGCACCGTGCCGACCAGGAAGGTCCGCGCGGTGAAGTCGAAGCGCTTGAGCGCCTGGGCCTCGAGGCGGACGTAGTCGTAGTCCCCCAGGTGGAAGCCGTAGGTGAGCGCGCTGGTGAACCCGAACTGTCCCGGCCCGATCTCGCGCACCGCGGTGAAGATGGAGGGGAAGTAGGCGCGGGTGTCGCCGACGATGCTCTGGGTGCGGGAATCGCCGGGAGTGCCGAGCTGCGCGCCGACGCGGACGAAGGTGTCGGTGCTGTCGATGGTCGCCGGCACCGGCTGCTGGTTGGAGCTGATGCGGTCGAGCTCGCCCAGGACGAACGTGCGGAAGCTGTAGCTGTGCGGCCATTCGAGAAAGAGGTTGACGCCGCGAGTGCGGTCGAAGCGGTTCGACAGGCTCTGCAGGCGGCCGAAGCTGATGTCGTCGAAGACCTCGACCTGCGTCGTGCGGTTGTAGCCGTAGTAGCGATAGCGGAGGAAGGCGGTGATGTCGCCGCTGACGAAGGCATATCGCACCTGGCCCTCGAACAGGACCTTGTTGACCAGGCGGCTGATCTTGAGGTCGAGGACCCCCTCGGGGAAGAGGAGATCGAGGTTGGGAAGGAAGCGCTGGATGGGGGTCTCGCCGGGCTCGCCGGCGGCCTCGTCGGGGCTCCCCTCGCGGCTCGCCGCGCTCTGAGCGCCCGGCTCCGGCGGACCGACCTGCGCCGGCGGCGTCGGGGTCGGCGTCGGCGTCGGCGGCGCGGTCTGCCCGCTGGCCGGCGCGGCCGGCGACGCCGGCTGCTCCGCTACCGTCGGCGTGGAGAAGGCCCCTTGCGGGCCGCCGGACGTAGCGACCGCCGCGGCAGGGGTCGTCGCCAGGGTCCAGAAGGCTGCTGCCGCGAGAGCCCCGGTCAGGATATGGAGCGCTCCATGAGCTGCGAGACGCGGTCGAGGAAGGCCTTGCTCTGGTTCGGGCCGAGGGCGGCGGAGACCACCTTCTCCTCCGAGCGCACCAGGTCGAGCACCGCCTCGACGCCGCGGCCGCCGTCCATCTCCGCCTTGCTCATCCGCAGCGGCACGTCGAGCTCCGCCTGGCGGTAGTGACCGGACAGCAGCGCGCGCGCCTGCTTGTCGATGGCTTCCGCGAGCGCCGCGAGCTGCTCGGCGCTCATCTGGTGGAGCCGGTCGGTGCGCAGCCGGCTGAAGTCCTCGCGCAGGCTCACCAGGCCGGAGGTGATGAGGCCATAGAGCAGCTTGCAGGCTTCGAACGGGCTCATGTCGAGGCCGACCGCGACCTCCTCGATCGAACGGCGCTCGTCGATCTTGCAGATCAGCGCCCATTCCTGGGGCGTCAGGGACACCGAGGTGGTCGCCGCCTGGTTGGTGAACACCGGCACCAGCCGGGTCGAAGGGATGCGCTTGGACAGGACCTGCCACTCGTCGATGCGGCGGGCAGCTTCCATCAACAGGTTGGTGTTCGACTTCTGGATGGTGGTGAGGTCGGTCTCCTGCCCCGGGGTGAACACGAACTCGCCTTCCGGCCAGATGGCCAGCTCGTACACCGCCTCTTCGCCGGTCAGATCGCCGACGTGGGCGTGGACGATCTGGCCGCTGCGCAGGTAGATCTCGCCCGACGAATCGCCGTTCCGCTTCAGGGTGAAAACGCCGGTCTTACCCGAGACGGAGACCAGCTGGATGATGTCAGGAAGGGGCAGCTCCTTGAGAGAACCTTGGAATGCCATGACCTTGGTCGAGCAGTGCCTGATCGTAACACAACGATTCTATCGCTGGTGACCGCGCAGCTGATCCAGCCGCCATCTCTGGGCGCAGCAGAGGGCCAGGGCGAGGGCGTCGGTGGCGTCGGGGGACATGGCGCAGGCGGCTTGGGGGCCTAGCAGCAGCTTGACCATGCGGGCGACCTGGAGCTTGTCGGCGCGGCCGTTGCCGGTGACTGCCGACTTCACTTCGGCGGGGCTGTACTCGGTGATCTCGACGCCGCGGCCGGCCAGCACCGCGAGCAGGGCGCCGCGCGCCTGGGAGAGGACGATGAGCGAGCGCGCGTTGAGACCTTGAAAGGGCGTCTCGAGCGCCGCCAGGTCGGGAGGGTGGCGGGCCACCAGCTCGCCGAGGCTGGCGGCGAGATGGGCCAGCCGGGCGGGGAGGGCGAGGGCGCGCGGGCAGGAGATGCGGCCCGCCTCGATCAGGGCGACCGTGGATCCCCGCCGGTCGACCAGGCCGAAGCCGGTGTGCAAGCTGCCCGGATCGAGGCCGAGGATGAGCAATTCGCGGCCTGCGAGGAGTGCAGCCTAGCTGTGGGCCGCCGTCACCTGGTGGTCGACGGAGCTGGGGTCGAGGTTGAGCCAGACCTTCTGCACGTCCTCGTGGTCCTCGAGCGCCTCCGCCAGGCGGATCACCTGCGCCACCCGGTCCGGGGGCAGGGTCATGGTGGTCTGGGGCACCATCGCCAGCTCCTTGGCCGCCACCGGCACGCCGCGCCGCTCGAGCTCTTCCTGGACCGCGGCGAAGTCCTCCATCGACGTGAAGATCTCGTAGTGGTCCGGCTCGATCGCGATGTCGTCGGCCCCGAGCTCGACGGCGAGCTCCATGAACTTCTCCTCGTTCATGGGGTCCTCCGGGTTCACCCGCTCGATGGCGAAGTAGCCGCGGCGGGAGAACATCCAGGTCACGCTGCCGCTGTCGCCGAGGTTGCCGCCGTGGCGCGTGAACAGGTGCCGGACCTCCGAGGCGGTGCGGTTGCGGTTGTCCGTCATCCCCTCGACGAGGATGGCGACGCCGCCGGGCCCGTAGCCCTCGTAGATGACCTCCTCGTACGCTTCGCCCTCGAGCTCGCCGGTGCCCTTCTTGATCGCCCGCTCGATGGTGTCGCCGGGGACGCTGTTCGAGCGAGCTTCGACGAGGGCGCTGCGCAGCCGCGGGTTGGCCTTCGGATCGCCGCCGCCCAGGCGCGCGGCGACCGTGATCTCACGCAGGACCTTGGTGAACATCTTGCCACGGCGGGCGTCGGTGGCGGCTTTGCGGTGCTTGATCGTGCTCCATTTGCTGTGGCCTGACATCGCGCTACCCCCGAGGAGTGCCCAGAAAATCTAGTTTACCCGAACCCACGCCCGCGGGGAGTCGGATCTTCCCCCGGGGGGGGTCTTTGGGCGATGCATTGCAGTCCACCGGCCCCGTGCACGCGGGCCGCGGGGGGGGGCGGCGGCCCCCCCGCTGCATCGTAGGTGGGGGGGGGGGGGGAGGGG
>Ga0307477_10003704_pt1 | contig 11298 bp, 8 predicted proteins | sample atmos_gasesECM2C_FD_203316 | JGI IMG/M metagenome (GOLD analysis project Ga0307477, IMG submission 203316) | Hardwood forest soil microbial communities from Morgan-Monroe State Forest, Indiana, United States - atmos_gasesECM2C_515 | ecosystem: Environmental > Terrestrial > Soil > Temperate... | reverse complement strand
GCTTGCCCCGGCGGCAACGCATCTCTCAGTTGGCGGATGGTGCGGTTAAGCACAGGATGTCGGAGCTCAGGAGCGATTTCAGCCAGGGGTTCCAGCACAAAACGGCGTTGATGCATGGCCGGATGCGGAACGGTCAATCCCTTGGTTTCAACAATTGACTCTCCAAACAACAGAATGTCGACATCAATGATGCGGGGACCGTTTTTCTGCGCGCGCACCCGACCCATCTTTTGCTCCAAGTCGAGAATGTCAGCGAGCAGTTGCTTCGGCGTTTTGTCTGTCATCAGCTTGACGGCGCAATTCAGAAACCAAGGCTGGGCGGTAAAGCCGACTGGCTCAGTTTCGTAAAGAGACGAGACTGAAGTCACCTCACCCAGGCTTCGCAGGCTGGCGATGGCTGCAGCCAAGTTCGCACTGCGATCTCCCACGTTGGAGCCGAGCGAAAGATAGACGACTTCTTGCACCGTGGAAGTAGTTTCCAGTTTCTCGCCGCCACTTGCCAGAAGAAAAGTGGCTCGACCCCCTATTCGGATTCGGACCCCGAAGTCGGCGTGTCCCATCACGGGCCGGCTCCGAGCCAGGTATCCAGATTACAACTTGTAGTTTTCGAACCCAGCCGTCAGGCTTAATAAAAATTCCCCAATCAGGTATTGCCTAATGCTCCCGATTCACGTGAGGATTGATCGCGCACAACGATTGCTGCGTATGCTGGAAGAGGATGCGCCGCTCCTGGCCGTGCGGGTCGCTGAATTGGCTCCTGAGCACCAACAATCAGCAAAAAACTATGCTGCCCGGTTGACAGCCCACGCCCGGACAGAACTCGAGAAATTGCTGGATCAGCGTTCCTACTGGGATGCCAATGACCCAACGCCCCAACCCGCTGACTAGAAGTCTGGTAAACACTTCAAGCCGCCCAGTCCATAGCTGAGATTCAAGGCAGATGTGAAAAAAGGGCGTCGAGTTAAACTCGACGCCCACACAAGTTATTTCAGCAAGTTACGCTTAGAGCTGAGTCCTAGAACGCGTGGTCTTCTAGACCGCAAGTGCAGGTACCGCGGCCGCTGCCCAGAACGATCTCGAACGAGCAGAACTGCTGCAAGCCAGCCAGCTCAGCCGCCGAGAGATTCGCATCGTGCAACGGAGTTTCAGTAACCGCAAACGCCGAACGGATAATGCTGCCGGTTGGAAGTGCGGCTGCCTGAATGTGTGTGGCCCAGCCGCGGATTCCAGCGGTTGGACTACCCTTGGTAGGATCGCAACTTCCGGAAGGAGCATTCGTCGAAACCACCTTGATCGCGCCCCGGTGATTCACGAACGAGGTTAGAGAATTCGCCAGCAGGTAGTTGTTGACGGATTCCGAAATAAGGCCGTCGGCGGTTACCGGGCAGCTGCAGCACTCCTGCATCTCCTGGCTATCGTCGAACACGTAGAACGCCGCACAGAGAGTGCCCCCGGTGTCACCGTCGTTGATGACCCGCACTGTGGCATCCGGCGCGCCCGTAGTATTCGCGTTCGAATAATACGCGACAGCGTAGGTGCTATTGTCCTGGGCCAGAGCAGTCCGCGAGACCACTCCCAGCACGAGGGCAATGGCCAGAATGGACAGAACTGTACACAGTACTTTCTTCATTAAAGATCCTCCTCGTTGGGCGCTGCCAGTTCGGGGGAGGGAGACCGGCGATGAGGCGCCGGAGGAACTCTAACTCGCTCTCCTGGCTTTACAATTATCCAAGTGGTCTAGTCGGGGTCAGTAGACCTCGGAAGTTACTCCCAATGGGTTAGTTTTGTAATCGGGTCCATAGCAACGGTTTGGTGAGTGGTTGCTACTTGTAATTCAAGAAAAAATCACCGCGTCCCAGGGGCCTCCTGAGTCGATGCCAATTCGAGACCCCGGCGCCTGAGTTACATGAGTAATCTGTGGTCAGCAGCCTCTCTCTCCTGCCAATAAAACAAAATGCAGTACACTGTTGGCATGTTACGTTCCATGAGAATGGCTGCGTTGTTGATTTTTCTGTCCACGAATTTACTTGCCCAGGCTGCACCCTCTCAAAAATCCACGGTCAGACCTGAATCTGGATTCGTTTCCCACGAGAAGTACGCGAACGCGTTCTTCGGGTTTTCGCTATCGCTGCCTCAGGATCCATACATTCGAGACTTAAGCATCCCAAGTCACGACCGCTCCCGCCATTCTTTATTTGGCCTGCAGGCGCAGACCAACGGACTTACAGCACTGACCGTAGTGGCGACTGAGACGAGCGCTCGTGCATCCGAGGATGACGCGAAGAAGGCGGTATCCACCCCCGGCGCGATTTCGCCTGTGAAGATGCAGATTGGGGGAAAGGAATTCTGGAAGAGCGAATCGCATGAGGAGAAGGCTGGGACCAGCATGCAATCCCTCACCTACGCCACTGCCTTAAATGGCTACGTGGTAAAGTTCACCGTCGTTTCTTTCGATCCTCACCTCACAGATGAGCTTCAGCGTGGCATTGAGTCAATCACGTTTTTCGATCCCGCCAAAGCCAAAAGCATGGCCGGACCAAACAGTCATCCCTACGTCGTCACGCAAAAAGGCTTTGTGAACCAATTCTGACTGGGCCTTGCTGATGAAGCTCCAGGCGGGATACGTCAGGCCATCTGCACTGCGGGGTGGGCCATGGCAGCAGCCGAATCGCGATCATCCTCGACCGTGGTTTCCTCCCATAATGTATGGTCTTTTAGCACGCGAGAAACCAGCGCGGCGTGCATAGCATGGCCCGCCCTATCGGCAACCACACTGCCTAGAATTTGTTTGCCGAACAGCGCCAGATCACCAATTAGGTCCAACACTTTGTGGCGAACGAATTCATCGCCGAAGCGCAATGGCGGATTCATCACCTCATCGCGGGTCAGAACCACGGCATTCTCCGGCGATGCGCCGCGGATCAATCCTTGCTCGCGCATGGCGTCAGCTTCGTGCAGGAACCCGAAAGTTCGTGCCGGCGCAATTTGCTCCACGTAGTTGCCATCGGAGAGATCCACGCGGAAGGTTTCCCTCCCAATGAGCGGATGGCGAAAATCAATTGTATAAGCCACCGAGTAGGTTTCGGCAGGATACACCGCGATGAATTTATCACCTTCGCGCAGTTCCACTTCGCGCCGAATGCGAAGATAGGTGCGCGGACGGCGCTGCTTCCTGATGCCCGCTTTGCGGATGGCTTCAACGAATGGCCGCGCACTGCCATCGAGAATCGGTAGTTCCAGGTTGTCGAGCTCGACTATGGCGTTGTCGATGCCGCAACCGATAAGCGCAGAGAGAAGATGCTCCGTGGTGGAAATCAGCACGCCCTTCTTCATCAAGCTGGTGGCGTAGCTCACCCGCGCGACATTGCGGCTGACGGCTTCGACCTGGAAACCATCGAGGTCGATGCGCCGGAAGACTATGCCGGATCCCACTGACGCAGGCAGAATCCGCAAGCGCACAGGGGCTCCGCTGTGCAGGCCTATGCCGCGAACCTCCACGGAAGCGCGGATTGTTTGTTCTTGTCTCAAACTAAGACTTTATCGCTGGCACTGTTTGTTGTTTGATGAGAAGATTACAGCCCGCGCAGCGTGCGTTGCTGTGGCAAAGTAACCACACTCCGTGGTGAGAAAGAAACGCCACCTCGTTCCTGTCTGGTTACATCTCTTGATTTTGCTTTAGTTTAGGGGTGTTCAGCGAGGTCCATGAAAATCAACGGTGTCATCTTCCTAGTCAACGTGATTTCGGTTAAGGCTTCCCCGGATTGTAGGTGACTTGGGCTTGGAACATGGTGTCCGCCAATCCTTTGTCGTAACTGACGGAGCTAAGGAAACGCTGATTGGACATGTCCCCATTGTAGAAGCGGGTGAGAGTCAAAGGGGTCATGACCCCCTGGATCGGGCGGAAATTGTCATAGACCTCGTCTTCAATGTTACGTTCTTTGTCGGTCGGATCGCGCCAGGAAAAAGTCTTCTTTACCGGCAAATGTGTGTCGACGTCGATATAAAGCGTCACCCCTTCGTTGTGCGCGTTCATGACAGTGACTTGCTCCACTGGCTTTTGCTCGGCCACGGAGTGGCCTTCGTAAAACAAGGCCACGCCAGGCTCGGAGAGCCAATGGCGCAGGACCCAATCTAGCGCATAATGGCGACGGCGGACGGTGTCAGCCACATCCTTCGGTTCTTGTGCCCGCGTTCCTTTGTAAGTGATCTCGTATCCCTTGTCGCCGTTATTGACATAGATAACGTCGCGTTTCTTGGTAAGCTCGACGCGCTCTTTGTCGGGATATTTGTAAAAGCGCCAAAAGATGATTCCGTAGCTGTTGGGACGGCCATGATAAAAGCTGTAGGTACGACCTTCCTGGCTTATGTCCTGAATCTTCAGATACGCCTGTCCGCCCAGAGCCTGGATCATTTGATCGAGCAAAGCCCTGGCTTTGCGCACATTTTCCTGGTCGGCCGGGATGGACTCGGCTGAGGGCGCGGCTGGCGGAGCTGCAGGCGGATTTGTCTGTGCGGGGGCCAGACACGCAAGCAGAAGGATGGCTAACAGAGACTTCATGGCTTCCCAGATTAGATGCTCACAGAAAAGATCGTAGCCGTCCGACAGAGCAAGGCGCGGTGAGCTTTAGCCCGATAGCACGGCTCCGCCGTTAACGTTAAAAATCTCGCCGGTGATAAACCCGGCGTGTTCTGTGCATAGGAACAGAATTGGGGCGGCGATTTCCTCCGGCCTTCCTACCCTGCCCATCGGTATGGTCCTAAAAATGGCATCGCGGGTCTTGGGATCATTCAATGCCGACGCTGACATGTCGGTATCCACCCAACCGGGCGCTACTGAATTCACGTAAATGCCGGCGCTAGCAAGCTCTGTCGAAAGCCCTTTGACGATGCTAATCAACGCACCTTTGGTCGCAGCATAGTCGCAGTGAAAGGCCTCTCCGCGCTGTCCGGCGGTTGAGCTCACCAACACGATATGGCCGGCGGACGCGCCGGAACGCCCCTGCTTCTTCATCTGCGCGACGCAATGTTTGACGAGCGCGAATACGCTGTCAAGATTGACTGCAATGGTAGTGTGCCATTGCGCGTCCGCCATCTTATCGATGGGAGCGTCCTCTGGCGGCCAAATGCCGTGGTTGGCCACCAGGATGTCGAGACGACCGAAGCGCTTCACCGTCGCGGCAACCAGTTCGCCGGCAGTCTCGGTGCCAGAAAGATTGCACCTCAAGGCCACGCACTTGTCGTCACCCAGTTCCTTCACCAGTCGTTCGGATGTATCCTTCGCCTTTTCGTAACTAAACAAAACCTTCGCGCCTGCCGCGACAAACATGCGGACGGTGGCCGCCCCGATACCTCGGGAACCGCCGGTGATGAGTGCAACCTTGCCAGCGAGAGAAAGGGGAATGGTCATCAGTGCATTTTAGCCGGGATGTTCAATTTCCCATGCTCGATGCCCGCTCCGCCTTCAATTCCCGGAGAAGAATCCGCACCAGCATGCCGTCATAGCGAGTACCGCTCAGCTTTTCTATCTCGGTCAAGGCTTGTTCGTTGCTCTTAGCGGGAGCGAAGGTGCGCTCGCTGGTCATGTTCACAAATGCGTCAGCGATGGCCACGATGCGCGCCCACAGAGGAATCTGCTCGCCGCGCAGGCCGGCGGGATATCCCGAACCGTCGAACGCCTCATGGTGATGCTCAACAGCTTTCTGAAGCTTCTCGCTGCCCGGCACCGTAGCCAGAATTTCCGCTCCTACACGAGCGTGCATTTTGAGCAGGTAGTATTCATCCTCGGTAAGCGGTCCGGATTTGTTCAGGGTGCGTTCGGGAATAAAAATCTTACCCACGTCGTGGACTCTGGCGGCATAACCCAGGTCTGCAACTTCCTCCGGAGGCAGGCTCAGGGCGCGTCCGACGATCTCGCAATAGCGAGCCACCATCTCGCCATGACCCGAACTGTTCAGTTCTCGGGACTCGGCGGCATGGGTCAACGATTCGATCGATTCCCGCAGCACGGCGACGTTGCATTCTTCCTCTTCGCCGCCACAGAGTTTCTTGAGCGTGGTGATGAGTTCTTCCAGGTGCTCAGGTCCGGTGTGTTCGCGCTGCAGAAAGCCTTCGATATAACCAGAGATAAGCTGGCGCTGCACCGCCGCTGTCTCGCCCTCAGCGAACTCCTCGGCCGTCGAAACCCGGTCGCCCCCGGCATGCTTGGAAACGTACATGCCGGCATCCGCCACTCGGATGAGATCCTCCACAGAGAACCCGTGCACAGGAAAACTAGCCACGCCGAAGCTGCCAGTGATGTGATGCTCGTTTAACATGGTATCCGTTGCCACCCAGTGGCGGAGTCGTTCGGCTAGTACTTGAGCTTGATCTACCCCAGTCTCCGGCATCAGGATAATAAATTCGTCGCCGCCATATCGGGCTACCACGTTGGATTGACGGCATCTCTGCTCCAGAAGGCGGCCTACGTGAGCTAGCACCAGGTCGCCCTCCAGGTGACCCAGGCTGTCGTTGACTCCCTTGAATTTATCCAGATCCATCAGTACCACAGAGAAGGGACGACCGGAGCGCGAGGCCCGCTTCCACTCGGAGCTCAGGGCCTCCCAGAAGAAGCGACGGGTCTTGATTCCAGTGAGGCCATCGGTGATTGATTGCTGCTGCAATTTCTGAAACACAAAAGCATTGTGCAGGGCCGTAGCCAGCAGATCGGCCAGGGTGTTCATGACCAAGACGTCTTGCGGGGTGAAAGCATTCTCATTCCGGCTTTCTACGTTGAGTACTCCCAGCAGCGTTTCGCCATAAGAGATCGGGATGCACAGTACGGCCCGCGCATCAGGCAGCACGCCCTGTAATTGGGCCTCCCCTGTGGTCTGCACCAATGCACTCTCACCGGTGCGGGCGACACGACCTAAAATACCCGTTCCCAATGGAATGCGTTTGCCCAGCGCCTGGGAAGTAGTCCCCGCTTCTGCTTTGATCTCGATGTCCTTGGTGGCGTAGTCCAGAATGCCGATACCGATGTGGTCGAAGTGGAAATCCTTCTGAATGTGGCCCACGATTTCGGCCAGCATCTGCTCCGAATCCTCGCTGGATATTGCGGTCTTGGAAATATTGTTGAGGAATGCGAATTGGCGGGCCCGACGCTGTTCCTCGGCGAATAAGCGAGCATTCTCCACTGCCACCGACACCTGGCCGGCCGCAATCTGCATGACTTCCAGGTCGCGCTGCTCAAAGGCGAATTCACGCACCGTACTCATGGCCGCCATCATCCCCGCAGGCTTACCTCCGAGCAGGATAGGGGCGCCGCAAAAGCACCTGGCTGGTTTCCCGGGCACATAGGTGACACCCAAACGCTCGCGTGCCTTCTCGAGATCGGAGTGGATCAGGAGCGGCTGGCCGGTGCGTATCACGTAGTCGGTCAAACCGTTGCCAACTTTGCGGGAGCGCTTGCAGCGAACTTCGCTGTCTACCACTTCCAGTTCGAAGCGGATTTCATCGCCTTCCTGGAACGCGATATAGAAGTCGCTGGTATCGAAGATTTGTCCCAGCTCCTTCTGGATGGCGCGCAGGATCTCATCCTGATCGAGACGGGAACTGATCGCTTGTCCGATCTGTGTAAGCAACTCAAATTCCTTGGTGCGGCGTTGCGCGTCGTGCATTATGACGTAATTTTCGAGGGTCAGCCCGATCTGCAGGGCCAGTCCAATCAGCAGACGCAGGTTCGACGATCCAAACATCCGGCGCTGGGCGTGCGGAAAGAAGATCACGCCGAAATTGTGTTCCCGAGTCTGCAGGCTGACCGCGGTGAGGTTGCGAATATTTTCTTCGGTCAAAACCTTGCGAAACTGCTCAAAGCGACCTCCGGGAAACGCGGGCAACGGCTCCTGCATCTCGGGCACGCCGTGGAAGGTGACGAATCCTCCTCGCCGGTAGGCGAGTTCGCAGAGATATTCCCCCGCCCCACTCTTCTCCAGCTTGCCCACAAATTCAGGGGAAAAGCCGCGCTGCGCCGAAGGCAGAATGGCGCGCCAGCGCTCGGAGATACAGATAACGGCGCGACTAGCGGGCAGCGGCGCCACCAGCCTATCCAGAATGCTTTGCATGCTGGGCACCAGGTCCTCGGCTGAGAGCAGCCGCATCGGATCTACGCCCAGGGTGGAGAAGGCCAGCGCGTTTTCCTGCACCGCGTTACGCTCATTCTCAAACAGCACCATCACCATCGCGATTCCCAGAAGCATCTGTGGGATCGGACCCAGCAAATCGAACAGCTCCACATAGGAATTACGGAACTGGCCAAATGCCATCAAGACCGCCCACAACGCCAGCGCCATTGCCAGCAGGCTGAACGCGAGCGAATTCCTACGCTGGGCGTAGCGATAGAAATAGGCCGAGCAGTACAGGAGCACGATCGCCAAACCCACTTCCAGGCTGAAACGAGGGTTGGGGAGTACTTCGGGGTGGAAAACTCCGCCCACCACATGAGCATGCAGATTCCAGTAGCTGAGTGCCGCACCCGCGAAGCCGACTCCGACGTCATACCAGCGTAGCCGGAATCTCTCGCGCATCAGGCGAGTCGAGACAAAGATGCACAGCGCCATCGCCACCAACAGGAGGGAGCTGCAGAGGGAGATCAGGGCTGAGGGCTGGCGGAAGGTGCTCCACGCCCCCAGCGCGTAATGCAGCGCGTAGGCCGCCCAGCCCAATTGCCAGGCACGAAAATAATCTTGCCGACTTTGCTCGTAAAGGTAGGTAAAGACAAGGAATAGCAGCAGGGCGACTACGCCCGGCACCACCACCATAGTCATCGCGACGCTGTTCATGGCGCTGGAAACAGCTCTCCACAGCCCTTAAGGAACCGCGCAAAAGGGGATTTGTCTGTCAATGCTTTCATATCGTGCCCTGTAAAACAACTGATTTAAATACACTAAAGACACTAACGGAATCGGGCGATCCCCGGTCCGGGGAAACGAGGGTTTGATGCCGGCGGAGGCCGCAGGGCCTATTGCTGCACGCCTTTTTTTGTTCCAATCGTAACCTGCCACGTGATTACCTCCGGCGTCGTTCCCCAGTATGCCTGCTCCCGATTCGCTGGACGTTGAGCTGCACAAGGAATGGGTGTACAAGATACGGCATGAATCGTATTGTGCTCGGAGTTCTGTGCGGTATTGCGTTCGGGTTGATCGACGTCCTGATGACTGTTTTCGGAAATCATCCCGACAGAACCACGGGAATGTTGTTACAAGCTTTCTCTAGCCGCTTCGCTATCGGATTCCTGGCGACAAACGTTTCGCTGCGCGTTGCTCTGCATCTTCAGTAACTATTGGAGCATCGGCATTTATTGTTCTGATGCAACTCTACTATGCCGTCGCGCCACGCATTGCCGGGACGCCCCCGTTCCCGACTGCTTGTGGATACACTTACTGGGATTGGCGCGCTCGAATGAATCTCAGCCCGTATAAAATAGTGAGAACATGAATCCCCCTAATCCATCAACTGACGCCGCTGTCAAAATGCCGCCGGCGGCCCCGACCAGCCCGTCGAATTTTATACGTGACATCATCCTCGAAGATTTGAAGAGCAGCAAGTACGGAGGACGCGTGCAAACGCGTTTCCCGCCGGAACCGAACGGCTATCTGCACATCGGCCATGCCAAGTCGATTTGCCTGAACTTCGGTCTGGCGGCCGAGTTTGGTGGTAAGACCAATTTGCGCTTCGACGATACCAACCCTTCGAAGGAAGAAACTGAGTACGTCGAGTCTATTAAAGAGAACGTAAGGTGGCTCGGATTCGATTGGGAGGATCGCCTCTTTTATGCATCCGACTACTTCGACCAACTGTATGAGTGGGCGGTCAAACTCATCAAAGCCGGCAAAGCCTATGTCGATGATCTGACGGCGGAGGAGATTCGCATGCACCGCGGCACGTTGACTGAACCGGGCAAAGATAGCCCCTATCGAAAGCGATCGGTGGAGGAAAACTTAGACCTCTTCGAACGCATGCGGGCCGGAGAATTCCCCGATGGCTCGCGAGTTCTACGGGCAAAAATTGACATGGCTTCGCCCAACCTGAATATGCGCGATCCGGTCATGTACCGTATCCTGCACGCCGAACACCACCGCACGGGAAATAAATGGTGCATTTATCCGATGTACGATTACGCCCACGGCGAATCTGATTCCATCGAAGAAGTCACGCATTCCATCTGTACCCTGGAGTTTGAGGACCATCGGCCGCTCTACAACTGGTTTATTCAACAACTGGGCATTTTTCCATCGCGACAGATCGAATTTGATCGTCTCAACCTCACCTATACGTTGCTCAGCAAGCGCAAGCTGTTGCAGTTGGTCGAGGAAGGCCATGTGAGCGGTTGGGACGATCCCCGCATGCCGACGATTGCCGGGATCAAGCGCCGCGGCTATACCCCAGAAGCCATCCGCAATTTCTGTGGCGCCATTGGGGTTTCCAAGACCAACGGTTCGATCGAACTCGCCATGCTCGAACACTTCGTGCGCGAAGACTTAAACAAGCGAGCCCAGCGGGTGATGGCCGTGCTGCGGCCGTTGAAAGTTGTGATCGATAACTACCCGGAGAATCAGATCGAAGAGATGGACGCGGTAAATAACCCAGAAGATCTCAGTGCGGGCACTCGCAAAGTAGCGTTCTCCCGCGTGCTTTACATTGAGCAGGATGATTTCCGCGAGGATCCACCCAAACAGTATTATCGGCTATCTCCGGGCCGCGAGGTGCGGCTGCGCTACGGCTATTTCGTAACGTCTACGAGCGTAGTTAAGAACGACCAAGGTGAGGTTGTCGAAGTTCACTGCACTTACGATCCCCAAACGCGGGGCGGAAATTCTCCCCCCGACGGACGCAAAGTGAAATCAACGATTCATTGGGTTTCGGCGGCCCATGCCATCGATGCCGAAGTGCGAATTTATGACAACCTCTTCATGAAGGAAGATCCAAACCAAACTGAGGCGGGACAGGACTTTACTGCAAATCTCAATCCGAAGTCGCTCGAAATCCTAAGCAACGCGAAGGTCGAGCCTTGCCTGGCCAACGCGGAAGTGGAGAGCCGTTATCAATTCGAACGGCTGGGATATTTTTGTGTTGATCCCGACTCCGCTCCCGGGAAACTAGTTTTCAATCGCACGGTGGCATTGAAAGATACTTGGGCGAAAATCGAAAAGAAGACAGAGAAGGGCAGCCCGAAAAAGTGACAACTATCCAGGTCGCCTAAGCGGAACTGTCAGATCACAATCTCCAAACCCTCCGCCGCTGCTCGAACTTTGGGGTAGTAAT
>Ga0307477_10003703_pt1 | contig 11301 bp, 10 predicted proteins | sample atmos_gasesECM2C_FD_203316 | JGI IMG/M metagenome (GOLD analysis project Ga0307477, IMG submission 203316) | Hardwood forest soil microbial communities from Morgan-Monroe State Forest, Indiana, United States - atmos_gasesECM2C_515 | ecosystem: Environmental > Terrestrial > Soil > Temperate... | reverse complement strand
TCAAGGACACATGGATTCTTGAATGGCCGCGACCCGAAGATCCTCCGCGGCGAGCGACACGCAAGTTCTTCCCCGACTGGACCGAGCGTGACTGGGGCCTGATCACCAACCAGGACTACGCCAACATGGCCCATGTGCAAGCCGGCATGAAGTCACGCGGCTTTCGAGGATTGCGCCTCAACCCGCGCCAAGAGGGCAACGTGGTTCACATGCACCGCGTGATCGACCGATATATGCGCGCCGCCCATTAAGGGTGGGGAGGGCCGGCCGGATCACCCCATGACGCAATCGCGCTCGTCCACTTCCCACACCCGTTCGCACCGCTGGCAGTGTTCGCGCATCGTCCGCCGGACAAGGTCGATGTGCTCCAAATAGCCGGGCCCGCCGCAGAACGGGCAATCCTGGGGGAACCCCCAACGTGGACGGGTTTGGCGAGGTTCCACCACCTCCGGACGGCGAAGCCGCATATGTACAGGATGCGCCCGGTCTGTCAGGGCAATCCATAGCCCGAACGGGCTATTTCGTCATCCTCCGGGGCCAACCGGCCGGGTAGGCTGAGCCCTCGTGCCCCGCTCTACGCCCCTCGTCTCCCGCGCCCTTGGCGCTGCCGCCGCCGCGCTGGTCATCGCCGCCGCTGTGGCAGTGGCTGTGCATCACAACAAGCGATCCACGGTCGCCAGCACCACCGCGACGTCCGGCACGACCGTCCTGGGCGGTCCGGGGACCTCAGTGCCCGCGTCCGTAGGGTCGACGCCGACGAGCCCAGCGTCGCCGGTCACCCGCACGGGCCCGGCTACGAGCGGCTCACCCCCTACGGCGTCCGGACCTACGACGACCGGGGCGCCGACGGTCGTGCCCGTGGCCGGATCGGCCGGCGACCCCGGGAAGGTGCAACCGACGAGCCCAGGATCGTACGCCTACACCGAGACCATCAACGGCGACAGCCGGCCTCTCACCGAAGCGGTGTCCAATCAAGGCAGCAGTGGCGGTCAGCTCAACCAGTCCCTCGTCGACTCGAGCACCGACGCCAACGGCAAGCCGACCACGGTTCGCCGCGACCAGTACTGGCAGGCGGACGGGCTCTACGTGCGCAGCACCGACTTCGCCTTCGGCGGCTACACCGTGTCCTGTCACTTCGCGACCCCGGTGCATGAGCTGGTGCTTCCGGTCGCGGTGGGCAAGCAGTGGCAGGTCAAGGGCACCTGTCCGGTGACCGTCGCCGGCGCGCCGGACACGCTGACCTTCACCGGCACGGTCAAGGTGACCGGGGTCGCGAGGGTCGCGGTCGCCGGTCAAGCCGTCAACGTCTGGGTCCTGGCGAGTTCGCTGGACGTCACCGGGACCGGCGCGATCCCCTTCACCGCCCACCAGGACGGCACCGTGCAACTCGACGCCGCCGAGGGTCAGCAGGTCACCGAGGCCACCAAGACCGTCGTCAAGGTCGGGACGAGCACGATGACCGGAGACGAGTCGCGCCAGCTCAAGGCGCTCCGTCCGTCCTAGAGGCTCAGCGGGGCCGTACGCCGCGCAGGCCGCCCCAGGCCAGCTCGGCGACCCGAGCGGCAAGCCGCCCGGGGTCGAGGTCGAGATCTTGGGCAACCCAGTGACGGCTCGTTCCCTCTGCCAACCCGACCACGGCGTGCGCCAGGAGCAGGCGATGCTCGTCGTCGAGGTCCGCGGTGATGAGACGGGCGACCGCGTCGGCCATGGCCTTCTCCACGCCAAGGGCGACGGCCGCGAATTCCTCATCCTGGCGCCCGCCACCAAAAAGCAGGCGGAAGGCACTGGCGTGGCTGGCCACAAAGCTGAAGTAGGCCTCGAAGCCGGCCTCGACCTGGGCGTGGGGGCCCGCCGCCGTGCTCGTCGCCTCCACCACCGCATCCATCAAGTCGTTCCCCACCCCGCGCAGGATCTCGAGATACAACTCGCGCTTGGACCCGAAGTGCTGGTAGAGGACGGGCTTGGTGACGCCGGCGGCTTCGGCCACGTCGTCCATCGACGCCTGGTGGAACCCCTTGGTCGAGAACACATCGAGGGCCACGTCGAGCAACTGGCGCCGTCGGCGAGGAGCGGGGAGACGCACGGCCATAGTTACCCCACAGTAACCTCGCCGGGCCCGTCAGAACTGGGGCGATCTGGCCCGTTTGCGGCAGCGGCGAGGCTCGAACGCCGCGAAAATTCCTGAGTCGGAGCAGGAAGGCCCACCACGGAAAGCGAACGTTCCGTTGTGACCAGGCCGCCGAAGTCCGCTCCGGACAGGGATACGCGCCGGCCCCCGGAACCCTCGCGTCCCGCCGAGGCGCTCCGGCCCGGGGTCAGCCTGCTGGCCGTGCAGGTCCGCCGCCGCCGCCATCGGCGCGGCATGCTGCCCGGCTGAGCCGCCTCTCGCCGCTAGTAAACGATGACGGAGCGGGCGATCTCGCCGGTCTGCATGGCGTCGAACGCCTCGTTGACCTGCTCCAGCGTGATCGTCCGGCTGACGAGCTCGTCCAGCTTGAGGTCCCCCTTCTTGTAGAGCTCGATCAACTTGGGCACGTCTCGCTGCACGTTGGACGAGCCGTACCAGCAGCCCTTGATCGTTTTTTCCTGGAGCACAACGCCGAGGAATGCCGGCAACGACACCATCACGTCCATGCGGGGAACGCCGACGAGGATGGCCTGGCCGCCGCGTCTGGTCATCGCGATGACCTGGTCGATGGTCGGCTGGAGCCCGATGACCTCAAAGGCCACGTCGGCGCCGCGCTCCTTGGTCATGGTCATGACCTGGCTCACCGGGTCGGACTGGCTGGCGTTGATCGTGGCGGTGGCGCCGAACTGCTTGGCCATGGCCAGCTTGGTCTCGGCCGTGTCGATGGCGATGATCTCGCCTGCCCCCGCGATGCGAGCGCCCTGAATCACGTTGAGGCCGACTCCGCCACAACCGACGACGGCGACCGTGTCGCCCTTGGCGATCGAGGCGGTGTTGAGGGCGGCGCCGACACCGGTGAGCACGCCGCAGCCGATGAGTGCGCCGAGCTTGAGATCGAAGTCCTTCGGAATCTTGACCGCCCCGATCGCAGGGATGATCGTCGTTTCGCCAAAGGTGCCGCTGGCCGCCATCTGAAACAGAGGCTGGCCTCGGCTGGTCATGCGCGTCGTGCCGTCGAGCAATCCACCCGTGGCGAGGGCCGCGTTGGAGTTCTCGCACAGCTGGCCTTGGCCGCGCGTGCAGAAGTAGCACTCGCCGCATTGCGGGACCCAGGAGATCACAACGTGGTCGCCGACCTCGAAGCCGGTAACCCCGGGGCCGATCTCCTCGACGACCCCGGCGCCTTCGTGGCCGAGCACGATGGGAGTGGCCGCCATCATCGTGCCGTTCTGCATCGACAGGTCGCTGTGGCACACGCCTGACGCGGCCATGCGCAGGCGAAGCTCCCCAGCGTGGGGCGACTCCACCACCACGTCGTCGCGGATCTCGAGCGGCTCGAGTAGCCCGTTGAGAACGGCAGCCTTCGACATGGGAACTCCCCCTCGCGCTGGACGGTGTCAACGAATCGTCGCACGGGGCGAAACCCACGGCAACATCGCCGACCGTTACGCTCCCGGCTCCGATGTCTGGCTTGCCCGCCCCCGCCCTGACACCCGGACACCGCTACTGGTTGGTGGCCGCCGATGGAGGGGTATTCGCCTTCGGTGAAGCCGGCTTCTTCGGGTCAGCCGGCGGATTGGCTCTCAACCACCCGGCGGTGGGCATGGCGGTGACTCCCTCGGGTGAGGGCTACTGGTTGGTCGGGGCCGATGGTGGGGTGTTCGCTTTTGGCGACGCGTCATTCCATGGGTCGGCCGGCGGCCTCGCCCTCAACCACCCGATCGTGGGGATGGCGGTCGCGCCGTCGGGTGAGGGCTACTGGTTGGTCGGGGCCGATGGTGGGGTGTTCGCCTTTGGCGACGCGTCGTTCTTCGGGTCGACGGGCGATCTTGCCCTCAACTGCCCGGTGGTGGGCATGGCGGTCACGCCGTCAGGTCAGGGCTACTGGCTGGCAGCCGCGGACGGCGGCGTCTTCGAGTTCGGCGACGCACCGTTTCACGGCTCCGCCGGCGCCCTGCGCCTGCTCCGACCCGTCGTGGCCATCCTCGGCACCCCGACCGGGGACGGGTACTGGCTGATCTGCTCGGACGCCAGCTCGCTCAACTTTGGCGACGCCCCCATCGTCGACGGTCCGGCCCGGCCGCCCTCTGCTTCCGTGGTTGGCGCGGCGACGAGCCGGGACGGGCGCGGTCACTGGTGCGTCGGACGCGACGGCGGAGTGATCCCCCGCGGCGAGGTGCGCTTCCTGGGTTCGATGGAGGGCGCCTTGTTGGCGGCCCCCCTTGCCGGCATCGCTGCCATCTAGGCGCGCGCGGCACTACGGCATTAGCCGGCCGGCGGTTGGCGACGAGAACGCTCGCGGTCCTCACGCTCGGCGGCCTTCACGGCGAACCCGAAGACGATGGCTGGAGCCAGTACCACAGAGCCGGCGGCGAGACTGGCCATCACCACGGCAACCACGGCCCCCGAGAAGCCAACGACCGCCCCGAGGACGAAGGCGGTAACGGCCAGGCCCAACAGGCCGTAACCAACACGCTGGCCGAGGTCAGTCAGCCGGGCGATGCGGGCGCGCCGAACGAGGACGGGATCCTCGGTCACGATCGTGGCCCGGCCATCACGTCACGGAGAAGGGTGCCGAGGGCCTCATCGAGGCGGGCAAGGGAGAACCACCGCTCAGCCACCCGGTGATTGTGCTCTAGCCAGCCCGCCGGCGGCCGATCGAGCCAGTTGCGCACCCCAACGGGATCGTCGGCGGCCAGCCAGCGAAAGCCGTAGCGGGCTAGCTCCTCGGCCACCGGGTAGCGCCCGATGGCGAGCGGCCGACGGTGGATCGCCGACTCGACGACGGGATTACCGAAGCCCTCCCAGCTCGAGGGGAGGACTATCACGTCGGCGGCGGCATACGCGTGGGCCACTTCGTCTCGCGCCGCCGTGCCGCCCGGCCCGTGGATCACCGGAACCGAGCTCGACGCTACGATCGCCGCCAGCTCCTCGTCGTAGCCCTCCTCGGCCGGCCCGACCAGCCAGTAGATCGCACCCAGGGCCTCCGCCAGCGCGACGGCGCCGGGGATGTTCTTGCGGGCGATGGCACGCGTCGGCTGAACCAACAGGAGGGCGTCAGGCTTCAACTCGAGCGCGGCGCGTGTTGCCGCCCGATCGCCCGCGGGGGCGTCGATGGCGAATGCGTTGCGCACCGTCACGGCGGGGATGCCTCGCTCTTCTAGTTCGGCGCGCGAGAGGTCGTTGATCGTGACGTGGCGCCAGTGCGGATCGTCGGGCGGAACGTAACCCTCGCCCGCGAACCGGGGCCGCTGCCACGCCAGGTCGTGATGGTGCAGGATGGCCGGCCGGCCGCTCAGGCTTTGGCTGACGGCTCGTGCGGCCACGGGGTTGAGAGGCAACGAGCACACGTTCTCGACGACCACAAGGTCGACGGCCGCGAACTCGGCCGCCAGGATCTCGGCCAGCTCAGCGGCGCTGACCGTGCCGGTCGGCGTCATGCCCAGACCAGGCACCAGCCTGTCTGCCTCGCCCTCGCCCGCCAGGGTGCGTACGGTCCAGCCGAGCCGTCGCAACGAGGCGCTCCACTTGGTCGCCTCCACGGACACGCCGTCGGTTCCCCCGAGGCGGAACGACACCAGCGTTGCGGTGCCGGTCAGGTGCGCGAGAGCTGGGTCAGGCGTCGGTTGGTGGCATCGAGAACGGCGCGCACCACCGCGTCGTGCTCGCCGGCGGCGCGCACGATGGCTGAGCCGGCCACGACCTCCTCATAGGGAGGCACGGCAAACACCACGCTGGCGACCGCGGCCTGGCGTTCGCCTAGGTGGACGAGCATCACGGTCTCGATGTCAGCACGGGCGGCCGCCGACTCGAGCTCGCGCAAAGCGCTCAACGTCGCCCTGGCCACGAGGCGCAGCGCCGATCCGGAGACCAGCACCCCATCGGCCACTCCGACGGCGCGGTCATCCCATCGGCGCAAGCTCACCTGGGCCGAGCAGTGGGTGCCGTTGCGGAGCGCCGTGACCGCGTCGATGACGATACGGGCGGAGCGTTCCCGGCTCGCCGACGATCGCTCCTCGGTCGTCAAACTGTCCAGTTGGACAACCGAGATGATGCGCCGGTCGAGGTCGAGCCCAAAGGTGGCCATGGCGACCGATTGCACATCCCGCACGATCTGCTTCGGGTGCTTGATCGGTGAGGCCACGATGTGGACCTCGATGGGCCGACCGGTGTCGTCGCCGACGATACGGACAGCGTTCACCTCGGGAATGCGACAGAGCTCCCGCTCGACCGCCAACAGGTGCTCTTCCATCCCGTCGTCGGCCTCCATCCGGGCCCACGATACTGGCCAGGGCTGTCGCGTCGCCGGGATCCTGACGCGCTCCGTGGTCGTAATCGCCCGTGTGGACGGTGGGGTTGCTGGGGCTTGTGGGGGAGCGATCGGCGGTCTCGACCACAGAGCGTGATACTGACATTGCCCCTAGCGTCGGCAGCAAGCGGGTGGCACACTTTTCCTCAGCAGGGCGACGATCTGGGGATAAGCCGGGTCGTCCAACACCAGGGAGGTTGAGGTCGGCGATGCCGGCCAGGCCTCCTCGGGCGCAGCTTGACAACCGAATCAGGGAGAAGGCGGCAGCCTCACCTCGAGCGGAGCGGATCCGGGTCCCGCCATTAGCGGAGCGGGGACCACAACCCTCACCAGCCGAGAGGAGGTGTTCCCCTTCAATGAAGCCGCTCCGTGTTCGTATCATGGCCGTCGTCGCCGCCATCGCCGCTCTTTTGCTGGCTGGTGGTGCCGGCTTTGGTTTCCAGTAGCAGCGTTGCAGTGCATACAGCACAATTCTCCGCCTTCTCCCTGAGTTGGTTGACGGGCGTCGCCCCCTAGCGAGGGTCGACCATTTGAGAACGAGCACCGCGTCACCTTGGGGCACTGGGCGGACGGTGGCCTTCGCGCTCGTGAGCGCGCTCGCTGTACCGGTCTTCGTAGTGGCGGCGATCACCACCAAGCATCTGCCGCCCGCCGGCGTCGTTCTGGTGTTCGCCGGGTTCCTCGCCGTCGTCACCAACTTCCGGGTCAATCTCGGGTCGCTCATCTTCGTGTCGCCGGATCTCATGGTGGTCATGGCGGCGATCGCTGCCTTCCCACACAGCGGCACTGTCCTCGCCGCCGCGATTATCGGGCTGAGCGGGGGCCTGGACTGGAAGGTCCTGACCCGGCGGGATCGACCCCCGTGGGCCAACGGTCTCGTCGTCGCCTTCAACTGCTCGCAGTTCATGCTGGCCGCCGTCGCCGCGGCGCTGGTCGACGGGGCGTTTCCCGGACGGGGTGAGGTTTGGGTTCTTCTGGCCGCCCTCACAGCGGCGGTCGCGTACGCAGTCGTCAACGTCCTGCTCATGCAATTCGTGGTTGTCGCAGGCGGGTTGAGTTCATCGCAGGTGTGGAACGACATGCGGCCGGCGTTGCCCAACTTCTTCGCCTTCGGCCTCGTCGGCGCCCTCGTCGGCCAGCTGTACTCCGTGCTCGGCCTCTTCTCCCTCGGCCTGCTCGTTGTCCCGTCGCTCATCGCCCGTCGTACCTATCGCTCCACCCTCGCCCTGCGTGAGGCCAGGGACTCGACCATCCAGGTCTTCCTCAAGGCCCTTGAGGTCAAGGACCCCTACACCGCCCGCCACACCCGCCGCGTCGCCAAGTTCAGCTGCTACATCGGCGAGGAGCTCGGGCTCAAAGGCTCCCGCCTCAGTGATCTCCGCCACGCCGCCCTCATGCACGACATCGGCAAGCTGGCCGTGTCGTCGCGCCTCCTCAACAAGCCGTCCCGCCTGACCGAAGGCGAGTACCTCGAGATCCGCCGGCACAACGAGGTCTGTGTCGAGATCCTCAGCCAGATCGAGTTCCTGCGCAACACCATCCCGGTGGCGGCCGACCATCACGCCCACTTCGGGGCGACGGCTTCGGCCGACACTACGGCCCGAAGCGGCTACATCGTCGCGGTCGCCGACGCGTTCGACGCGATGACCTCGACCCGCTCGTATCGGCGTGCCTTGCCCCAACAGGTCGCCTTCGCCGAACTTCAACGTGGGGCTGGCACACAGTTCCATCCCGACTGTGTCGATGCTCTGATCCGGGCCATTGAGCAACGCGGCGAAGAGTACGGACTTGGTCACGAAATCGACCTCGTACCGTTCGAGATCGAACCGCCTTACGCGGGGGTGGGCTCGGCTGGTCTCGGCGATCTTGTTGACGGCGCCGCGGTGGGCAGGCAGAGCACACCGAGGTTCCCCGTCAGGCAGCCCGAGCCCTCGTAACCTGGCTGGGATGGCCGCCCTCATCTCGGGCCGGCGCGACGCGCTGGGGCTTGCCGTGGTGCTCGCGCTGTTCGTCGTGGGAGTGCTGGCCCTTCCGTCGAGTCAGGCGCCGTTCGCGTTAGCCGGGTTGGTGGCCCTCGTGGCTGCCGCGGTGCTGTTCGAAGTCACGCTCCCCTGGGGGGGAACCGTCGCCATGGGCCACGCCATCGTGATTGCCTTTGCCGGGCGCTTGTCGGTGGCCGACTTCATCGTGGTCATCGGTTTGGCCTTGGCCGTGGTCACCCTGCCCGAATTACGACGATACGGAGTGACTCGCGGCGCCCTGGTGATGGGCGTGCTCGTCTGCTCGGCGAGCGCAGCATTGGCGGGACGCGTCGCTGGCAATGCCATCGTGGCCACCCTCTCGCTCGACGACCGCAGCGCAGTCGTTGTTCCCGTGGTGCTGGCCGGGATCGCCTACCTCACCGTCGTCGTCGTGGGCCAGATCGTTCTACCCTCCATCGGCGGGCGGCCGACAGGCTGGCGGTCGGCTCTCAGTATCTACGTGAGCCTCCTGTGCGCGGCCACGCTGTTGGCCCTGGCCAGCGAACGCAACACCGCTTTGGGGGCCGTGGCCCTCGTTCCCCTGCTCGTGCTGCGGTACTCGTTCCACGAATACTTCGAGGCGAGGCGCACGTACCTGCAGACCACCCAGGCGTTGAGCATGATCCCGGAGGTTGCCGGCCTGACCCCGTTGGGTCACGGGGAGCGCACGGCGGTCTACGCCGCCGCCCTCGCCGAATGGCTTGGGTTCACCCCACCTCGGGTGGACCTCGTGGCCACCGTCGCCCGGCTGCATCACATCGGTCAGATCGCTCATCCGGAACTTCCGGATCGACCGTTTGGGCCGGAGCCCGAGGAGGTGCGACGCATCGGGGCCGCCGGAGCCGAGATCCTCGCCGGCACGGGCTTTCTGCGGGACGTCGCTCCGATCGTGGCTGCGGTTCAGGGCGGCGATTCCGAATCGATCACCTCTGTCGAGGCCGTGGTTCGGGTCGCCAGCACGCTCGACGACCTCGTCGGCCAGGACCCCACCGGATTACCCGACGCGCTGATCAGCGTGCTGGCCCGCCACGGGCACGGGCTTGAGCGCACCATGGCCCTCTCCTTGGCGCAGCTGTGCCATGCCCGGCCCGGGCTCGCCTTTCAAGCGTGCGCCGCGGGCGCCACAGTGGCCACCCCGGGAGTAGGTTTGGGGCTGGCTGGCATTGACCGATGACCCGCGAGCGCGCCGCCCGGGATGCGCAGCATAGGTCGAATGACCTATCCTCCTGAGGCATTATCTTCCCGCGTGGCTGGACGCGGGACACTAGGGCGCGAACGGGACGATGCGACGGTGCAAGACGTGACCGCTGGGGTGCAAGGCGCAAATTTGCCGGCTGATGCCCTCCTCGCCGAATTCACCGCGATGCTCGCCACCGCGTCCAGTGGGCTTTGGTTCGTGTACCGCGCCCTCGACCTGCTGACCGAGCGCTGGACGCTCGACGACGCTGTGCTGGTCACCGATGCCTCGGCTACCGGACGGCAGGTGTTTCGCGCCGGCCGTCGCCCGCTCGACAGCCCGTGGTGCGCGTCGCTGGCGTGCAGCGGCGCGCGTGGGCTGTACACGGAGCCGGTCATTCTCCAGCCCGACGTGGCCGACGGCTTGGTCGGCTTGGCAGAGATCGCGTTGCGCCTCGATGTGCTCGGTCACGATGCTGCTCATGACCCGTTGACCGGGCTTCTCAACCGCCGCTCGTTCGACCAGCTCCTCGAGCAGGCGCTGGCTCGCAGCCGGCGCTACGGGTGGCCGTTCAGCCTCGTGATGTTCGACCTCAACCGGTTCAAGGCGCTCAACGACCGACTCGGCCACGCTGCCGGTGATCGCGTGTTGCGTCGGATCGGAGCCGTCCTTCGTTCGAGCCTGCGGGCGGGCGACGTCGCGGCGCGCATCGGCGGGGACGAGTTCGCCGTGTTGCTCAACCGGGGCGACCGCCAAGCCGGGGACGTGCTCGCCTCGCGCGTCTGCATGCTTGTCAACAACGATCTCAAGTGGGCCGACATCGGGTTCGCCGTCGGGGTGGCGACCGCACCGGGCGAGGCGGTGGAGGCCGACGAGCTGTGCCTCTTGGCCGACACGCGGCTGTACGAGGCCAAGGCGGGCTGAGCCCTTGACGCGCGGCTCGGCCGATGTCGGCGACATCGATGCCTTCGAGCTTCAATTGCGAAAGCTCGCCGGGGTTCTCGGCGTGGGCTTCTCCGGTGAGGGCCAGGATCGCACGGTGCATCTGGCCGTCAACGCGGCGTCCGACGCCCCTCGGGTGCGGGCCGAGGCCGAAGAGTTGGCCCGGCTGTACCTCGACCGGCCTGTCTGGCTGGTCGTCGGTCCCGTCTCGGGCCAGGGCGATCCGTCTCCTGAGCCCGACGATTGGCCCGAGTACTCGACCGTCGAGCAGATGCGCCGAAACGAGACGGCCCGCGCCATTGACGCCGGGCAGGCGCTCATTGCTACCAAGGAGGGACGCGACCTCCAGGTGGTCAACTCGACCGAGGGCGGAAACCCTGAGGACCCAACTAGGGAACAGGAGGCGAAACGCGGACGAGCCCGATCAGGCGGGCGGGCCCAAGCCAACCCGGCGCCGGACGCCCCCGATACTGAGCCTTCGCCCGCGCCGCAAGCGCCGCCCGAGCCAGAAGGCGAACCCGAGCCGCAACGTGAGCCAAAGCCCGAGCCCGAGTCAAAGGCCGAGCCCGAGTCAAAGGCCGAGCCCGAGTCAAAGGCCGAGCCGGAGCCGCCAGGCGACCCCAACGGCGCGCTGCCCGGTAATGAGCTCACGTCCCGGCCCGTCATCCGTCCGTCCGGCCCACCGGTCCTGGTGGCACCGGTTGTTCACGGGGGAGATGCCTTT
>Ga0307477_10003702_pt1 | contig 11303 bp, 11 predicted proteins | sample atmos_gasesECM2C_FD_203316 | JGI IMG/M metagenome (GOLD analysis project Ga0307477, IMG submission 203316) | Hardwood forest soil microbial communities from Morgan-Monroe State Forest, Indiana, United States - atmos_gasesECM2C_515 | ecosystem: Environmental > Terrestrial > Soil > Temperate... | reverse complement strand
GCCGTTAAAATCGCCCGACACTATACGCGGCGCCAGGCGGTGATCGCGTTTGAAGACTCTTTCCATGGCCGCACCTGGCTGGCCATGGGTCTTACGGGAAAGTCCAAGCCTTACAAAACGGGTTTCGGACCGTCTGCGCCGGGCATTTATCGAATGCCGTTCGCCAATTGTTACCGGTGCGCTTATCACCTCACCTATCCCGCGTGCAAGGTCGAGTGCGCGCACAGCATCGAGTCGATATTCAGACGACACATAGAAGCGGAAGCGGTGGCCGCCCTGATTTTTGAACCGGTTCTCGGCGAGGGAGGATTTATTGTACCCCCTTCCGAGTGGTTCGAAGTCATCGCCCGCAAGTGTCGCGAGAATGGCATTCTGCTCATCGCCGACGAGATTCAAACCGGGTTCTGCCGGACTGGCCCGCTGTTCGCGTGCGAGCGATTTGGAGTCGAGCCCGATCTGATCTTGAGTGCAAAATCGATTGCCGGAGGCTTGCCTCTGGCGGCGATTACGGGACGCGCAGACATCATGGATTCGCCCGGTCCGGGCGGGCTGGGCGGGACCTTCGGCGGGAATCCGGTAGCCTGCTCGGCCGCGCTAGAGACGCTAAAAGCCGTGGACTCGCTTCATCTGTGCGACCGTTCCGAACAGATCGGGCGCCTCTTCGAATCAGTCACTCGCGACTGGCCATCGCGATTTCCTCTGATCGGCGACATCCGCGGCATCGGCGCAATGCGAGCGATCGAGTTGGTGAGAGATCGCGGCACGAGAGAACCCGCCGATGTCGAAACCCAGAGAGTGCTGGCCGCCTGTCACCGCAACGGGCTGCTGATGATTTCCGCCGGCACGTTGGGGAATGTGATCCGATTGCTGGTGCCGCTCACTGCGACTGATGAACAGATTCGCGAGGGTCTGAACGTAGTCGAACACGCGTTGGGCGAAGTACCGTTCACCGGGCGCAACTGATTGCGACTGGCCGAAATCAGGAATAAGAATCCGGCCAGCTCGGCTATGCCCTATGCCGCCCCTGGCCGGAGCTAGGACGCAAAAAAGATCCTGGCCGATTTGTTCAGCCGGTTGGACCAAGGCGATTCCGTTTCCACGGCGATCGCCCAGGTGTACACCGGACTAGGCAACAAGGACCAGGCATTCTCAGAAACGCCCGCGGGGCGGGCGGGGAACCTGAGGGTTCGCGGAATCGCGCTTTACAGATCAGTCAAGCCAATTCCTCAAGGGCTTGCGGATATTGGCCTGACCAAAGATAGCTCTGCGCCTTCCGGCAGCGGAGTTCGAGATTGTCGGGCTGCGCCGCGACAGCGATTTTCAACTGTACGGCCGCGGCATCCTATCGGGCCGAACCGTAATAGCTCATCCCGAGCAGAGGCCGAGATGCCTCTCGGCATCGCCCAGGTAGAGCGAGTTCCAGTCAGAGCTGACGCAGCAACCGCATTGCCCCGTCATATTATCTTGGCCGCTTGCGCACTGTCAAGCTGACCGCCGATGGCGAGTGCGCGTCAGTAGAATGCAGTTTGGCCCGCGATTTGCCGCGGGTTAGCCGATGCGCAACTCGTGTGTTGGTGCCGTCTCCGAGCGCGCTGCCTCGCCCGCCGCGTAGCCTGTGGAGACTAGATCTTGCCCCAGGACGTTGTCCGCTGCGGTGTGATTCGGATGATCGGTGCGTCATCAGCAAGCATTCCTCGGGTGTAGTGCGCGTATTTGGCTCTTAACTTCCGAATCGCCCACGCACGCTCTCGATACGCTGAATCAGGAATCACCTTCGCCGTTCCGCGCACCAGGATAAACCAAAGCTGCGTCCAGTCCTCGTCGTACTCGTCAACCAGAAGGGCGACTTGGGGTACTGCTCGGATATTTTGCAGACGTGCCAGCCGTTCTCGGGGCAATCGTTTCGGCTTTTGGTCGACCGCCGTGTAGAAACGCTTGCCATCATATGCAAAACAGACCGGTACAATGTGGGGCCGGCTCCTGGCATCCACGGTCGCGAGCCTCGCAACTCTGGCTCCCTTCAAAATTCTCTCAATCGCGCGGGAAATTCGTTGCCGTTTACGAGACATCGGCTCGCAACCGCGCGTACTTATCGATCACACCCAGGATTTCGTCGCGAGTCAGATCCGGAATCGCGAGGACCGCGCGATGGATCCCCAGGTCGCGGTATTGGGCGAGAATTGCCGCATCAGCAGGCGCTCCGAACACACTGATCGACAGCGTAGAGAAGTCCCGCCCGGCCGCCGATGCCGCTTGACTTAACCGCGCGGCCGCTTCCTTCGGGTTGAAGCCCGGCCTGGCAATAGGCAGCCAGCCATCGCAGAACTCCACGACGCGCTTCACGGTATAGTCGCTCGAACCGCCGAGAAGTATCGGCGGGTGGGGCCGTTGTGCCGGTTTAGGGTAAAGCCAGGCGGGATCGAAGTTCACCATTTCCCCACGGAAGGCTGCCTCCTCCTGTGTCCAAAGCGCCTTCATTGCTAGGATGCGTTCGCGCATGAGCTTGAACCGCGTCTCATAGCAAGCTCCGTGATTTTCCATTTCATCGACATTCCAGCCGCCGCCGATACCGAACAGGAACCGGCCGTTGGACAACTGGTCCAGACTGGCCACGCACTTCGCTGTTACGATCGGGTCTCGTTGCGGAATCAGGCAGATGCCCGTGCCGAGCAGGATTTTCGATGTGACCGCGGCCGCAAACGACAGCGCAACAAACGGGTCGTGCGTATGGGAATAAGCCTTGGGCAACTCTCCGCCGCCCGGGAATGGGGTCCGGCGAGACTTTGGAATGTGGGTGTGCTCCGGCACGAGCAGCGATTCGAAGCCGCGCTCCTCAGCCGCGCGGGCCAGTTCGCGGAGGTCGATGCCATAGTCTGTTGGAAAATAGAAAACGCCAACACGCATTGTTGGTCCTCCTGAATTTTCGCCCGGCCAGGGTTATCTTAACGCTTAATGGGTGAAATCGTCTGCCCCGGGGGGCGGCTACCTCTTCAACCACGGGTACCTCGCGGTGTCTTTCCCAGCGTAGTCGGGATCCAGATAGATGAAGCAGCGCCGGATCAGCCCGTCGCGAATCTCGAAGACGTCGCACCATCGGCCCGCGCCCCATTCTGGATCTCCGGCGCTCCAGGGCCCGTCGACGTGTTCGCCGTGGCTTGTGCCTTCGCACACGACAAGGTCCCCGCCGGTGAAGATCCAATTCAGTTCGGAGTAATGGTGCGCGATGGACTTAAGAGTACCGCCCACATCGCTGAAGAGTTTCTGAATTTGTTCCTTCCTCCGAGCCATGCCCCACTTAGGGAAATAGACCTGCGCGTCGGGGGCGAACAAGTCCAGAATCGAACCGCCGTTCGAAGTGACGCCTCCGTTGTCCAGGCCTTTCAAGTATTCCAGTGCAACCTGCTTGCGCTGCTCGTCGGTCATCGGTAGCCCTCGTGCCGGTCGCGGAATCGGAATTCCTGGGACGCGATCAACTGCCCGTAGGAGCCGAAGCGGTCATGGATCCAGCTGGGCTCCGCTTCCGCCGGCTCCTGCTCGAAACTGCGCAGAGTTCGGTAGGTGGTCGAGCGCTGGACAGGAGTCCTCCCGGCATCGCGGATCCACTTTCGCATTTCCGCGGAGTGCAGGAACTGGCCGTGGGGAGCGCCTGCCGATGTAGAAATGCCTTCGTTCATGAGGGTGCCGCCGAAGTCATTCGCTCCAGCTTGGAGGCAGCGCTGCGCCAGCCGGGGCCCCTGCTTTACCCACGAAGCCTGGATGTTAGCAATCCAGGGATCCAGCATGCGCCGCGAGACGGCATATATGCGCAGCACCTCTTCATCGGGCATGCTGGCGGCTATCCCGGGCACCAGCGACTTCTTGTACATGGGCGCTTCGGCAGCGATGAAGCTGAGCGGTACGAATTCCGTGAAGCCGCTTACGAAGCTCGAATGCATCAGGAGCCCATGGCGTAGGTGTGCTCGGGCTCGATCTTATAAATGACGCGGACCTCACCCGGCCCGCGATATGGGTATTTATCCTGGCCGATGTATTTCTTAGTGAGTTTGTCGATATGCTCGTCCGCGCCGCGCTCCGTGATCTCGCCGACGCGGCCCCGGATGGAAAGATGGCGATACGGGTTGTCGGGATCCACGATATCCATGCCGACCCGCGCGTCGCGGCGCATATTGTTGTCCTTGACCCGCCCCTTGGCGCTGTTGATGAGGATATATTTCCCATCATATTCGAACCAGACCGGCGACACTTGAGGGGTGCCGTCCGGCATCAGGGTGGCCAATTGCAAGAAGGCCTTCTTCTGCATTAGGTCGAGGTATTTCTCGGGAATGGTTGCCACGATGCTTCTCCTCGTTTCGGATGATTCAAGGGTACACCAATCCAAATGACTTCGGCGTGGGCTATTTTAGGATGAGTGCGTCTACAGACAAGCATTGCGATAGTGGGCGGTACCGGAGCGGAGGGAAGCGGCCTGGCGCTTCGCTTTGCCAAAGCCGGCGCGCGCGTCCGCATCGGCTCACGCGAATCCGGCAAAGCGGAAACCGCGGCCGCGCGCATTGCAGTGTTGGCGGTTAGTGGAGAGGTCACCGGCCATGCCAACCCGGACGCTGTTTCGGGAGCCGGCATTGTCGTTCTGACCGTACCGCTCGTTGCCCAGATCGAGATTCTCAAGTCGATTCGCGACCGTTTGGAGACCGGCACGATTCTGGTCGATGCCACCGTGCCGCTTGAGATCGCTATCCGGGGACGTCTCTCACGCACGCTGACCCTGTGGGACGGTTCCGCCGCCCAGCAGGCGGCGCGGCTTCTGCCTGCCGGCATCGCGGTGGTGTCCGCGTTTCACTCCCTGAGCGCCGAGGCCCTGGCGCACCTCGACCATCGGGTCGACTGCGATACCTTGATCTGCAGCGACCATGTGGAGGCCAAGGCCACGGTGTGCGAACTGGCTGCCATGATTCCAGGGGTGCGCGGCATCGATGCCGGACCGCTGGACAATGCCCGCCTTCTGGAAAGCGCCGCTGCCCTGCTGATCTCCCTGAACCTGCGGCACAAAGTGACCAGTTCAGGAATCCGTTTCACCGGCCTCGCGGCGGGCGGTACTCGCCCATGAAATCCCCTCGCGTGGTGGCCTTGGCGGGCGGAGTCGGCGCCGCTCGTTTTCTAGATGGCCTTGCGCGCATTCTTCCGCAGGAGGAGCTTTTCATCGTTAGCAATACCGGTGACGACGCTGAGATCCACGGCCTACACATATCGCCTGACATCGACACTGTCACTTACACCTTGGCCGGCTTGGCCGACCCCCAACGCGGCTGGGGCATTCGCGGCGACCGCTTTCAATGCCTGGAAGCTCTCGCTCGACTGGGCACCGAAACCTGGTTCCAGTTGGGCGACCGCGATTTGGCTACGCACCTCTACCGCACGGAACGCTTGCGCCACGGTCACACGCTGGCCAACGTGACGGCGGAGATTCGATCGGCGCTGGGTGTGAGGGCGCAAGTTGTGCCCATGTCTAACGACTCCGTGCGCACCCGCGTGTGTACGCCGTCGGGCGAACTGGAGTTCCAAACCTATTTTGTAAAACGGCGCGCGCGCGATAGCGTGAGCGGCGTGCGCTTCGCCGGCGCGGAGCGCGCGAACCCCGCCCCGGGGGTCCTTGAGGCTATCGCGCACGCCGAAGCCATCATCCTCTGCCCTTCGAACCCTTTCATCAGCATCGGTCCCATCCTTGCCATTCCCGGCATCCGGGAAGCGCTGAGGCAACGCCGGCAACGCATCGCCGCGATTTCGCCGATTGTCGGTGGGCGCGCGCTCAAGGGGCCGGCCGCCCGAATGATGAGAGGGATGCGCCTGACTCCATCTGCCGCCGAAGTCGCTAGGCAGTACGCCGATTTCGTCGGCGTCTTCGTGGTAGACCAGATCGACTCGAAGGAATCGCCGTGTGTGGACGCACTCGGCATGCGGCCGGTAGTAACGAACACGGTGATGTCCGGCCTGCGCGAGCGAAAGGCTCTCGCTCGGCAGGTCGTCCGGGCGCTGGAGATCGAAACGTGATCTTTGCTCTGCTGCCGGTCAAAAGCCCGCAAAACGCGAAACAGCGGCTGAACGGATTCCTTCCCGCGGCGCATCGCGAGACTCTCGCCCGCCTGATGTACGAGCACACCATGGCGGCCCTTTGCGGGGCGCGCGGCATCGATCGCGTGGTGGTTGTCACGAGCGATAATGAAATCACTGAGCGTGCCCGTGGATCGGGGGCCCTCGTGTTCGAGGAACGCCAGCAATCGAGCCACAGCCTCTCCGCCGATGCGGCCTGCCTTCGAGCGCTCGAACTCGGGGCCACCACGGCTCTACTAGTTCCGATCGATGTCCCGTTGGTCACCGCCGAAGATTTCTCGCTGCTGGCGGCGACAGCGCGGCCCGGGGTCGTGGTTGTGCCTTCGGCCGACGGTTCCGGCACCAACGCCCTGGCGCGCACGCCGCCCGATGTGATCGATAGTTGTTTCGGCCCAGGCAGCTTTCGCGCCCACCTCGAACAGGCCTCCCGGAAAGGTGTAGCCGCTGAGGTCCTGCGGTTGCCCGGCTTGATGTTCGATATTGACACTCCGGGAGACGTGGCCGAGCTCCTGGAGCGCGCGCCGGAGAACCGAGTGGCTTCCTTTCTGCGATCCGTATGCCCATCGAAATAGCCGGGCTGGAAACCCTACCCGAAGTGTGTCCTGGTGATGACCTCCCGTTTCTGATTCGGACAGCGGCAGCCAGGGAACAGCAGCTTGTCGACGGGTCGGTGCTGGTCGCAGTAGCGCAGAAGATTGTTTCGAAGGCGGAAGGCGCCATTGTAGACTTGCGCAAGATCGAGCCATCGGCAATGGCTCGCACCTGGGCGGCCGCGTGGGGAAAGGACCCGCGGCTGATTGAGGTAATCTTGACGCAATCGCGGCGCATCGTAAAGATGGATCGGGGTGTTCTGGTGACTGAAACCCGAAACGGTCTGGTCTGCGCCAACTCGGGAGTAGACCAGTCGAATGCGGGTGGCGGCGACCTCGCAACGATTTTGCCCGAGGACCCCGATGCTTCGGCTGCACGGCTACGCGTCGCGCTGGGTTGTGGCGCGGTTGTGGTAACCGATACGTTTGGCCGGCCGTGGCGCGAGGGCTTGGTGGATGTGGCAATCGGTGTGGCGGGTCTCGACGCTTTGGACGATTACCGCGGCTCGGCCGACAGGCACGGGCGGCAGCTTGCGGGCACGATCATCGCGGTCGCCGATCAGCTTGCCGCGGCAGCCGGATTGTTGATGCGCAAACGGGACGGCTGTCCGGTGGTGCTGGTGCGGGGTTTTCGCTGGCGCGCGGCCGTTGGTTGCACGCGAGATCTCATCCGGCGCCCCGAGCAAGATCTATTCCGTTGAAGGACTGGGAATCAAGACAGCCGGCCCAGTGGGCATCATCTGTTGTGTGACAGGGAAGCTGCTACACTCTTTTCAGCGCTGACCTAGAGGATTCTGATATCACCCGCCAGACAGGCCACGGCACAGAAAAGCCTTTGGAAGGCCAAAACCGTCGCGACTCACCGGAAGCTCTCGCAAAGCCAGCAAAACATCGAAGGTCTTGGAACTGCTGAAGCGGCTTCATGGCGCGACTCTCCCGGAACTGATGAAGAAGAGTCTGGCAGCAGAGGCAGCATCATAATAATCACACTTCTATTCCCTGGGCGGAGCACGACACAGATGTAGGCGCCGCCGCGTTTCCCTGAAGGGATGTCCCGAAGGTAATCCCATCTACTCGCCGCCAAGCACGTCAACAAGCAGACGTGCCGGGGCAACAGGCTGGTTCCTTCGCTCAGCGAGCGGTTGCCAGTTGCCAGTGAGCCCAACAGAACGCTATCTATGCGTCTAGGGCGTGCTTACGACGAATCTGCCGTTGTTCCCGGGTCGCCTCCAACTTCCGGTCGCGATCTGCGTGGATCTCCTGCTGCCGCCCTGTCAGCATGTCCTTCGGCGTGATGTAGCCCGTGGCGCTGTTTCGGCGGACGTTGTTGTCCGCGCACCAGACGCCGTGCACCATCGAGCGATGACGGCAACGTCCGGGGGAGCACGCGGCAAGCCCCTGCTGGGGAGCTGGCACGGTTGACGTGCGTGACACCGCCAGAAGTGCTTCAACCAACGATTTGGGCAGGTAGAATATCATCCGTTTCGATTCCTCCGGTTGCGTGTTGATGATGCATTCCGCCGCACGGACCCGAGTGGACGGTGGGGCAGTCTGTTCGTCCATCACCGTGCGATCGATCGTGAAAGATTGATAACAATATGGCGTCAACGGGCGCGCGACGGCAGAACAGAACTATACCCTAGCGACCTTGCAGCCAGAAACCGTATACTAAAACGCCTCCGGGAAGCGGCTGTGCACCGAAGGCGGCGCAGGCGTGCCCTTAATGGCGATCCAAAGAATATCGTTCAATTCGTGTTCGTCGGCCATGTCGGACGCGCTGAAGTCCAGCTTTTCGGAACGCGCTGCGGTTGGCGAACGCTCCGGATTCTTTTCATCGAGCGGCACGCGAGGCGGCTCATGGTGATACGGCACTAGATTCGGCGAATTGGCGAAGGCATTGGCCATGGGACGTGCGGACGCGTCGAACATTGTCATGGGCTTCAAACCCAGGATTAATTGGATAGTGCGAAGGACAGAGGTCGTGTTGTAGAGCGTACTGTCCACAACGCCGCGGCGCGAATACGGCGATATGACATAAGCAGGAGATCGGTGCGAATCGACATGATCGGGACCATCTTGTGCGTCATCTTCAAGAATGAACATCGCCGTCGAGGCCCAGAACCTGCTCTTACTCAAACCTTCCACCATAACCCCGACGGACTGGTCGTTATCGGCTACGCAGGAAATAGGCGTGCAACTGCCGGGACGTGTGCCCTCAGTGTGATCGTTGCCAATAGTCATGACGATCAATCGCGGCATTTCACCTTTCTTTTCCCACGCAACGAGGTCGCTCAAGAACACTTGGATGCGTTTCACATCAGAGAAGGAGCGATCGTGTTGCCGGAAGTAGTAATTGGTGTGCGGCTTCAGCACGGGGTCCCGGACATCTTTTATCTGAATTCCAGTCTCTGGTGGATGTGGCAGGTTGACGGCACTGAACCCGTAGTTATAAAAAGAGACACCAGCTTCGGCAGCCTTGTCCCAAATGAAGCCGCCGGGCGCTTGGCGGATGCCCTCGGGCGTGTTTGGGACGATGCTAAACATATTGGGTCCTTCTAGCGGAGGATAACGGCGTCCCGCGTATTCCATGGGCCAGGTTTTCAAATCACTGTCGGGATCGATGGCGGCGGTGGTCCAATAATAGCCATCCGCACTAACATCGGCGTTGACGTAGAAATTGTCGAGCAGCACAAATTCTCGGGCCAGTTTGTGGTGGTTGGGAGTAACTTTTTCGCCGAATAGCACGAGGTTGGGGTCGCCGTTACCTTCTTTCATATCGCCCAAAACCTGATCATAGGTGCGGTTCTCCTTCATGAGCAGAACGACGTGATTGATGGGAGTGGGGCCGCCCGGGGTATCTGGGACTGGGTTACCCTTTTCGATACCAGCACTCTGCAACAGCGAATCGCGATACGGAGAATTTTCGAGCACAGTTCGCGTGGAAGCCTGAAGTTCCGCGCCGCCAAGGTTGCTGATGAGGGAAGCTGAACCTTCCTGAATGGCGGCAACGTACTCGAATCTCACACCCGGCTCGCGTCTGCGCGTGAAGTTGGGCCCGTCGGGATTGGGGTGGGAACCCAATCCTTTGCCATTGAGTACCAGGAGACGGCCGCCACGAAGGGCGCTAACCGTGGTGGGGTACCAGCCTGTCGGGACGAACCCAAGAACCTTGCTGGCGGGGCCTGTAACCTGAATGACGGCCACTGCGTTAGCGTCGGAGCAGGCGACATACAGGTGGTGTTTGTCGGGACTCAGCGAAAGGGCACTTGGCGTCATGCCCACTGGTTGTCGCGGCGTAAGCGCCACATTTACCTTCTCCTCTACGCGCCATCCGCCACGCTGTTTTTCGAGCACGTAGACGAAGTTTGTATTGGCACAGGCTACGGCTAGGCGGGGGAAAGAAGAGCCGCGTTTGTCATCATCGTTAGAGGGGCGGCCATTCGGAGGGGGAAGCCACACCATTTCGGTGGGGTGAGCGCCTACGGGGATACGCTCCAGTTGAGCGCCGTCAGAAAGGCGATATTCGATTACTTGCGCCGTGCTCCAGCTTGAAATAAAAAGGTCTTTGCCGTCAGGGCTGAGCAGCATGGCGTAAGGATTACGCCCGACAGCGAGGCTACGCAGCACCCTTGCTTGAGCGGGATCGACCACCGTCACTTTGTCCTGCTCTTCATCGGCAACGAGCAGCGTGCCATTTCCAGCGACGACATCAGCGATCAGATGCGGTGCCCCCGGTTTTTCGTCGGGATAGAGAGCAATCTTGCGTTCGATCGAGAGATTCGTGCCTTCGACTCGGAACTCGGTAAGTGAACCGCGCGAGCCATTGCCCGCATAAAGTTTGTCGCCCGCAGGGGAAAAAGCTAAACCGCGCCAGCCATCACCTATGGTGACGCGGGCGGACTCTCGCGCAGTTTCCAGGTCGACCAGGCTTACAGACGCAGGCGCGAAACCGCCATTGAGCACCGCCAAAAGGCGCCCTCCGGGAGCGAGCGCATAAGACATGGGCAGCGTCGAAAGTGGGATGTTCTTTCCCGCAGGCCGAATGCGCCAGCCCGAGTTGAGCAGGAAGCCGCCACCTTCGGTTGGGCCCACTGTGTGAATGCGGCCCCTCTGTGAAAAGACGACCCCGCCGATCACCAGAACCGCCACGGGTCCGATTAGGATCCTTCGACGCATATGTTCCTCCTCGGAGGCCGTGTCCAATAATAGCGCACGGGCGTTACAGGCGAATCACCGCGGGCTTTAGGTCCCGACGGTATCCGCACGAGTCGCTTCACCTGCGGCTCACCAAATCGTATGTCCGCTAAATAGCAAGGGGCGGGATTCTGAACGGATTGCTAACTGAATACAGAAACAACGCGACGCTTTGGTTTCCATGATTCTCCTCGGTCAGAACGAGAACCGCAAAGCGAACTGCATGACTCGTGGGTCGCCCGCGAGTGAGGTAATTTGACCGGCTGAACTCTGGCTGAAGTCGTTGCTCGGCGTGGCGAAAATCGGGGTATTGAAGAGGTTGAACGCCTCCCAGCGAAATTGTAGTGACGTACCTTCTTTGAAAGCGAAATCCTTCATTAAGTCGAAAGCGAAGGAGTTAACGTGGGGTCCGCG
>Ga0307477_10003701_pt1 | contig 11305 bp, 8 predicted proteins | sample atmos_gasesECM2C_FD_203316 | JGI IMG/M metagenome (GOLD analysis project Ga0307477, IMG submission 203316) | Hardwood forest soil microbial communities from Morgan-Monroe State Forest, Indiana, United States - atmos_gasesECM2C_515 | ecosystem: Environmental > Terrestrial > Soil > Temperate... | reverse complement strand
AGCGTTGAATCGGACGCTTGTCTCGGTATTTCCCGAGGAAAGCATTTATCGTATCGACCATTACCTCGGCAAAGAGACGGTGCAGAATATCCTGGTTTTTCGTTTCGGGAATTTTCTGTTTGAGCCCGTCTGGAACCGCAATTACATTGACTACGTTGAAATCACGGCAGCGGAAACCCTTGGGGTCGAGCAGCGCGGCTCCTTTTACGAGGAAACTGGAGCGTTACGCGACATGGTCGCCAATCACATGCTGCAGTTGCTAAGTTTAACCGCCATGGAACCGCCCTTGGCCTTTGACGCCGGCTCCGTACGGAGCAAGAAGGTTGAAGTACTAAGCGCTATCAGGCCGATGACGCCGGAGGAAGCGGCGGAGCGTACCGTGCGCGGAGAATATGGCCCCGGCCAGATCGACGGCAAACCTGTTCCGGGCTATCGGCAGGAACCTGGCGTCGCACCAGGCTCAAGGACGGAAACTTTCGCGGCAGTGCAATTCTCCATCGACAACTGGCGTTGGGCCGGTGTTCCGTTCTTCGTACGTACCGGCAAACGCTTATCGCGAAACCTCACGGAAATTGCCGTTCATTTCAAACGAACTCCGCAACAGATCTTTGCCCAGGAGGCCGACAGCGATATCGAGCGCAACGTAATCGCCTTCCGCATCCAGCCAAACGAAGGGATCACGGTAGATTTCGCTGCCAAACGTCCAGGCACAGAGATGCACACGGCCAACGTACAGCTCAATTTCCGCTATCGTGAGGCATTCGGAACCAAGACTCCCGTGGCTTATGAGACGCTACTACTCGACGCCATGCGCGGCGATGCAACCCTGTTCACGCGGCGCGACGAAGTAGAAGCCGAATGGCGACTGATTACTCCTATTGAAGACGCTTGGGCGGGCCTGCCGGCCGTGAAGTTTCCCAACTATCCAGCCGGAAGCAGCGGCCCGGAAGCAGCCGACATGATGCTGGCTCGATACGGATGGAGATGGCGCAGCCTTGATCCATTAGCTTAGGGAGTCGGTTGCTTTTTCTTACGATGAAATAGTCTCCGCTGCACATCGGGCGAAAACTCGCTAAATAATCCACCTGCGCTTCCGTACAAGACCGAAATGATCGAGCGGCTTACAGTGAGTGCAAATCCGCGATCGTCGCTTGGATAATATGCGTTGGAAAGCGTTCCCGAAGTAAACGCTCCAAGGACGTTTTCAAAAGCGAAAGTCTTCCCACCGTTGTCTTTGCGGGCGACAAATTCTTGTTCAAGGGAATAGACGACGCGTTTCTTGACGGTTCCGCGACCGAGACGAAAATAACGCGGATCCTCCTTCAGCAGCACGGGATAGAAGAAATTCGAGAAAAAATTGCTGGAAGCCTGATCGGCAAAAGACGCTCCATAGCGCTTCGCGTATCCCTCAGCCCCCTGACCATATTGAGGAAACTCGTCAGTGGCCTGGCTTAGACCGGCTTGAAGCCCTGCGGCGGCGAAATTAAAAGGATCGAAGCTGCTGCGCTCAAAAAGCTTGAACTTTTGTCCGGTCGTCAGCGGAGGAGCTGTCAACTGGCTGGTTACTGTGAATTGCGGGATCACCCCGAAAGCGCGTTGCGATCCATCCGTCTGTTTTTCTTGCGCTTGGGCGCTGGCTCGCGGAAGATTGGTAGGAGAGCTGTTCTGGGCCGCCGCTGCTCCAAGGAACACTGCCAGCAGCACGCCGGCAAAACTGAACGCTTTTGTCTGGATCAAAAATCCTTCCGTTCTCGCCTGAAACTTCAACTCTAACGCAAAAGCGGAAAATCCGCCGATTGCCCCTACTCGGTTCCCCCTGGTGCTTTCCGGGCAGAGTTGCTCATGCCAAGAAACTCGGTTGGAAGCGACACAACACCGCAGACACTCCCCTCATCAGAAGTTAAAGAACAGCTCGGGTTACGAGCGTCTTTGAGGGACACCTAGGGAGACTTCCATGAAAAGTTTGTTTCTGACTCTATTGATTCTTGCCTTTGGCTGTACTGCATTCGGTCAGGCTGCGACCACGAGCAGTCTTGATGATCAAAATCCGGCGATCGCCAAGCGCGTGGATGCCGCCACTTCACTATTGAAGGACATCTTTGCCGCGCCGGACAAGAGTGTGCCTTCCGACCTGCTGAGTAAGGCCAAATGCGTCATCGCCATACCCGGCGAGAAAAAAGCCGCATTGGGTATCGGTGGAAACTACGGCCGCGGTTTCGCGACTTGCCGCATTTCCAACAACTCGGAAGCATGGAGCGCGCCAGCCCCTGTATTCATGGGCGGCGGAAGCTTTGGAGCGCAGCTTGGCGGTGAAGCCACAGACCTGTTGTTGCTAGTCATGGACGACAAGGGAGCGCAGGAGCTGCTTTCCAGCAAGTTCAAAGTCGGCGTCGATGCAAGCGCCGCTGCTGGCCCAGTCGGCCGAACCGCCTCAGCCGATACCAATTGGAAACTGGATTCTGAAATCCTGACCTACTCGCGTGCGAAGGGCCTCTTCGCGGGCATAGATATCAACGGCGCCGAAGTTAAACAGGATGACTCGACCACCAAGGATCTTTATGGAAAGGTTGTTCCGTTTAACCAGATTCTGAATGGTCAAGTGCGCACGCCTCCTGCGGCTCGCGAATTCATCGCCGAAGTTCATCGCGATTTTGCCGAAGCTCGCGCCAGTAAGTAACTGAATTCAACTCTTTCTAAGACCCCGCTCCGGCGGGGTCTTTTTCTTGACGTGGAACCGGCCGCCCTCGGCCGGGTGTTGGTTTGATTTATTTGTAATTTCGCGATCCTGCGATTTGCGATTCTCAAATCACGAAATCGCGAGATCTCGAAATGCACAATAACACCCCCGCCGAGGGCGGCCGGGTCCACGTTATTCCACCCACATCCCTGCCGAACCGCCGACCCATTCAAGATTGCGATTGTGATCGACTCCCATCATCTTTCCTCGACCCATCCGCACTAAGGTGAGCACTGGAGTTGGTTTTGGATCGGAGTCAAGCCAGATGTACATGATGCGAATCTCGGCCTGTGTCAAACCGTGCGGCGTCTCGATCACCGGCTCAAAAGCGATGCGCTCCTGAATGATGTACTCATGTCGGCGCTCAGCAGGAATGCGTGCGATATCGGTGTCGGTGGGAGCGAATTTGATGCCGACCCCGGCGAATGAATACAGCGGCTTGAGCAGATAGTTCTCGCGATCGTCGGGAACGGCGTCTAGTTCATCCAAAAACCAGGTGCGCGGAACACACTCGTGCTTCAGAAACGGTATGGAAAACTTGCTGATGCGGAAGTACCAATTGGGATGTCCCGCCCACTCGAGGTCGAGTTCCTCGCGAAAGTCGAACGGGGGTTTCACACCTTTCCGCATGATCTCATCGACGATCATGCGGTTATAGATTCGTTCTACCTGAACCTGCTTGCTCTGATGTTCGTAGTACAACTTCTTTCCGTTCTTCTTGAGATCGCGAACGTTGACTGTCTCAATCCCGCAAAGCTCTTTCGTCAGCAGAAAGTCGGGCAGAGTCTTCTGCTCGACTGGATCGATTTCCATCAAGATAACGTTCTCTGGCGAATGTCCCCCGAGAATCGCCCGGCACAGCACTTGGCGATAGTTGTCGAAGTCAAGCCCGGAGAGAAAAGTCCCCAATCGGGAATCGAGACCGTAACTTTCGGAGTATTGCTGCGTGAGTGCAGGCTGATAGGCGTACAGCGACGGGAATGCCTGTAATTCCACCAGCTTCGGTTCGATTCCGCCCTGCGCATTGCGAGTGAGCCCAAAGTCAACTTGGAGAAACATGGGCCGCTCAGATTCGTTCGGCACGTTGTATTCAGGTGGAATGGTTTTTTCGGACTTCTTGCGGTACTCGGGGCTTTCGAGAAGCTGATTCACCAGCTCGCGCCCATCATCGGCCATTTGCTCCAACAGAGCTTTGGGAAAGAAGCACGGCGTCTCGGCCACCCGAAACTTCACTGGCGTGCCGCAGCGCCGGTCCAGCGCAGAAAGAAAGGAACGATACTTTTCCGCTGTGAAACTTTGATTGAAGGCGCGGCGTAGCTGAGGAACCATAGAGGAATTTCGTAATTTGGCAACGCGTAATTGACGACGCAACCGGGCTGTCCGCCTTCAAATTACGAAAGTACCCGATTACCAAATTACGCGATCTCTTTCAGGCTTCAATCAGGAACTTGCCTTCACGCATGATCTGGTTACCATCGACCCAGATGTTGAAGCGGCGGCCAACAACATCGATATGTGTGGAGGAGTACCACTTGGCGCCGGTGTGCTCGCCATAAGGGTTTCCGAAAGCGATGTGGATACCGGGAAACTTTTCATCCTGAAGGATGTGGCCGATCACGTCTTTTATCTCGATGTTGGTGCCGATAGCGAACTCTCCCACGCGGTCGCTATTCTCGTCGGTATGCGTGTATGCCCAGAAATCCTGCTCCAGTTCCCTGTTCCGGCTGTGGGCTTCGGTTAGACGATTTCCTTTCACCCGGATGGTCAACGGATTCTCTTTCAAATCGCCGAACTTTGCGCACAGATAGTCGCCGACTACGCCATCGATGACAAATGTTCCATTGACTTCGCCGGGCGTGGTAAACACTTCGCCGCCTGGGAGATTTCCCCATTTATCCGGACTGATTAAGCCGCTGGTTTTCATCCAGCGATAGGTGGGCTCAAGTTCTGCGATCAAGTCAGTGCCCGCTACTGTCGTGGCCCTGATTTGTTTGGCGACCTTTACCAGTTCCAAAACCTTGGCGCTGATGCGATCTACCTTGAGAAAGTTCGCTCGCATCCCCTCCAGCATGATTTGCCGGTTGATGTTCACCATGTGCGCGTGCCGGATGCGACGCCGGTTGACGACCTCGGTCATCTGCATGCGCGAGCGCAGCTCATTGGTTTGGACTTGTGCGGCGAAGATGCTGACCTGACTGGTTTCCAGATCTTCGAGAATCTCCGAGGGCAGCGCCTGCAGAGGACGCGGAGCGAGTTCTTCCAGCACAAATGCGTTGAGGGCCGCGCCAACATCCTCTATTTCTTTGGCCAGGCTGGCAGCGATCTCGCGACAGACGTTGTCGGTGATGATAGTAACTTTCTCGCTTGGCTGGATGCGCAAACAGACTCGCACTGCGTTGCGAGCGCCCGGAGTCAACTCCGGGTCGAAGGGTGTGTTCTTTAATGTTGCGGCTGTTTGGACAGCGGTGCCTCGGGGCGTCATCAATGTGTCACCGACGAATGGCTCAGCGACGCGGCTTCCGTGTCGAAGACGCCTACCTTGGTCTCTTCAATCATGTAATCGACTACTCTCCTCAGGTCTCCGGTTTCTTCAAACACTCTCAACTGCCGGTCCGCGCCATTTCCCATCTCCAGCATCTGATGGATGTAGTTGACCTCATCGCGGCTCTCGAGCTCATCCAGCACATCGTCCACAAACTCCAGGTACTCGTAAATCAGATCGCGCTCGTTGACTTCAGTCTCCTTACCGAAGTCGATCAACTTGCCGTCGAGGCCATAGCGCGCCGCGCGCCATTTGTTCTCCATGATGAGAGGGCGGCCATACATACGAAATCCCTGGTTCCGCGAATGCAGCTTGTAGAGCTTGGCGATAGTCGCCTGTATCAACGCAGCCAGAGCGACGGTCTCGTCGAGGCGCATGGGAATATCGCAGACTCGAAACTCCAACGTACTGAAGAATGGATGTGGGCGGATATCCCACCAGATCTTTTTCGCGTTGTCGATGCAATTGGTCTTGATCAGCAAATTCACGAAGTTCTCGAATTCGGACCAGCTCGAATAGGTGTCGGGGATGTTGGTCCGCGGAAATTTATCGAACACTTTGCAGCGGTAGGACTTTAGTCCTGTTTTCATTCCTTGCCAGAAAGGCGAGTTTGCCGACAACGCCAGCAAGTGCGGCAGAAAATAGCGCGCCTGATTCATGACGTGAATCGTCGTCTCGCGGTCTTCGATCCCGACGTGCACGTGCAATCCGAAAATGAGATTCGCGCGCGCCACGAGCTGCAGGTCTTCGACTACTTTCAGATAACGTTCGTCGGGGTAAATCTCCTGAGATCGCCAATCCGCAAAGGGATGAGTAGCTCCAGCGGCCAGCAACAAACCATTTTCCTTTGCCAGCTTAATCATGTCGCGCCGAAGGCTGCGGATATCGTTCCTGGCCTCTTTGATGTTCTTGCAGACACCCGTTCCGACTTCCACGACCGATTGGTGCATCTCCGCCTTCACCCGCTCTTCCATCAGCCGCTTGCCCTTAGAGATGATTTCGCTATGAATGTGCGAGCGTAGATCGCGGGTTTCCGGATCGATGGTCTGGTATTCCTCTTCAATCCCGATGGTGAATGACGGCTTCATGGCAATGCTCGCTGAGTTAGGGGGCTGCTTGCGCTGCTATCTTGGATCTCGTCTTTACCGCGGATCTCGTGCTCTTCTTTGGCGATGCCGGTTCGGAGGATCGCGCAGGTCCAGCAAGAAACGTAGACCAACGCAGGTCCGCCGCCAGATTTTCTTCGCTCAGCGCTTTCTTCACCGCGAGTTCGGCGACCGCGTTCACGATCCAGGCGAAATTCTCCTGGCCGACAGAGTTCACGTCAGCATCGGGAGCAGGATTCATGAAGTCGATTGCGTAAGGAACCCCGTCTTCGCAGGCGAATTCAACTGTGTTCAAATCGTATCCCAGAGCGCGGCACAAGGTCAGAGCATCGCGCTCGACTCGCTCCAGCAGCTTGTCACTTATCTTGGGACCATCCTTGACGTAACGCTCATGATGCGGACGTCGTGGATCGTATTGCATGATGTGGACCTTTTCCTGTCCGACAACATAACAGCGGAAGTATTCCTGGAACTTCACTGCGCGCTGCAGTGTCATGCATAGATCGCGCGTCTGATCGTAAGCGTGAAAGAAGTCTTCCGGCGTGTGCACGTGATAGACATCGCGCCAGCCGCCGCCGTTAAAGGGCTTCAGGAATGCCGGGAATCCGACGTATTGGAAGACCTCGTCCCAATTCATGGGATAAATAAGGTTCCGCATCGACTGGTCAGTCGTGCCCACAGGATGTTGCTTGTGCGGCAGGATCACGGTCGGAGGCACCGCCACGCCCAGCTTCTCGGCAAGTGCGTAATTGAAGAATTTGTCGTCGGCGCTCCACCAAAAAGGATTGTTGATGACGATGGTTCCGCTCAACGCCGCGTTCTTCAGATAGGCGCGATAGAACGGGATGTCGTGCGAAATACGATCCACGATCACGCGATAGCCGCTCGGCTCGGCCATGCGAATGCCGCCGATCTTCACAAACTCAGCGTGGACATCGCGGTGGCCCATCGAGTTCACCTTCTCGACAAAAGCGCCAGGGAAGGTGTTCTCCATCCCAAAAATAATGCCAATCTTCTTTATAGCCACAAACGTCGCTCCCGAGGGCTTCTATTCTACTTGGGAAGGCTCCAGGCTCATAGCATCCTGGCTTTTGTGAGGTAGGTCAGTTTGAATCCACCTAGTTGGATCCAGTTGAACTGAGCACCGTTCCTTTGTCTTGGCTTCGGCCTTGTGCCCGTCTTGAGAGCCTGAGAGAATGGCGGCGTGAAAGGCCCAGGAAGCTTATTGCCTGATTCCGAACTGGCGATTCGCGTCGCAAAACTGTGGCCGCACAGAGAACATGAATCCAACAGCGTTCTGGGGCTATTCTGCCGTTTTGGCCTCCACCGTTGGCGTCGGTTGAATCTTGCAACGCTCGTGCCTGACAGGGACATTCTCTATTGTTTCAGGTGCTCGAAGGTCAAGGTCGATGGAATCATTTATGACACTTAGGCATCAGTTTCAAAGTGATTCACCGTTACCGCGATTACTTGCTGCCGCGAAATAAGAAAGCCAGCTCGATAATTAAGATGATGACCACCATCACCTCGAGCACGAAGCCGCGGGCCTGCTGAAATTGGTCGATCATGACGGAATAGAGATCCTCCGCAGTGTCGAGTTTCTCTTTCACCAAAGCCTGATAATCGGTGACGCCGATCCTCTGCAGACCCAACTTGAATAGACGGGCGGTGAACATGTCTCCGACGAATTTGAGCGCAGTAGTCGTGCGCTCCGTCAGCTCGGTTACTTCCAACAGAATTCTGCGCAGCCTGGCTGCTGCCGGACGCATTCTCCATCCCGCCAGCATGCCTTCGCCCCGCTCAACGCCGCGATACACGTCGCGCAGTTCTCGCGTCAATAGGTCATCGTAGTGGCGGAATTGCAGAAGCTGCGAGTTGGCATATTCCAGCAGACGAATAGTCGCATCGGCGCCTTGTTCAGTGTCGAGCAGGAAAGCGGCGCTCCAGCCGATGACTGCCAGATCATTCGGGTAGTAAGACATGCTCGCCTGCATCACCTCAGCGCATTCGGCATCCGAAAGCACTCCGGCTTCTCCGCGCACAATCTGCGCGATCTGCTGGCTGTGCTGGGCGATTACTTCGCTTGCGGTTGCCGATCCCGGAGCTGGCGCTACTTGAAAGATGTAGTAATCCTCGCTGATCCAATTCGCGTAAGGACGTTCGATCGCAGGCTGCAGGCTGGCGACCTTCTCGCGAACCAGCCGCAGCGAAAGCTCATCAAAAGTCGTGCCGGAAACCCATTTCGCTGCCAGATCCTTCAGGCGCTGCGAGTCGCCCACAAATGCAAAACGAAGCACCAGACTGATGACGCCGTAATCGTAGTAGCGAAATGCGGCGTCAAAGCGCTCACCAGACGGGATCACCACTGGCTCGATGGTTTCGATTACCGGAGGACGCTCGAAGCGAGGCGACTCCGGCGCTGTGTCCTTAAAGGATGGAGTTGTTGCTTGGCCTTGGATGAAGGGCAAGTCCTTAAGCCGAATCTCTTCGCAAACATCGTACAGCGCCAGAATCGAGATGGACCCGCGCAGCTCCATGAGCAGTTCAGTTTACGTCCAGCAGAAGTTCGTCCCGCCAAATGCTTTCGCTCATGAAACGTTAACACCGCCGTCACTCGCCGTTCGCAATTGCTTTGTTTAATGCCGAAGGGTGAAATTTAAGGAGAGTATCCATGCGATTCCGATTTAGGCTTTTGTCCCTGCTCTTACCGGTAACGCTTACACTGCTGGTCACGCGACCGGCGCTCGCCGACGGCAATCTGCAAAACGTGAAGCACATTATTATCGTCATGCAGGAAAACCACTCTTTCGACAACTATTTCGGTGCGCTCGCCTATGCGCCCGGCAGTCCATATCACAACGACGGTGACGGATGCCGCGCAGGCGATCACGCCTGCGTCAATGGCCTGACCTGCAAGAGCGATAAGGCCGGCAACCTGACGTGCTACAACTCCAACCCTGACGACGACGGCAGCACTGTATTCGTCTTCCACGACTCACGACGCTGCGCCGGACCCGATCTCGACCATGGCTGGTTCAACACGCACCGCGAAGCCAACTTCCTATTTCCCGACAACACTTTGGGGCAGGACCTGGATAACGGATTTGTCCGCGTCAACGACATCACTGAGCAGGTGGACATCGGTGCAGAGACACCCACTGACGATCAAACCATGGGTTTCTTCACGCAAAATGAGATTCCTTTTTACTACGACCTTGCGCAAAAATTCGCGTTAGACGACACCTACCACGCTTCGGTATTGGGACCGACATTCCCAAATCGGTCCTACCTGATGGCCGCGACTTCCTTTGGACACCTCACTACCAACGATACCTTCCCGCCTCCGGGAGGATACAAGCCGATTACTGGAACGATCTTCGATCTGCTCGATGCTCACGGCATCACCTGGGGCGATTATTTTCAGGACGCGCCCCAAGGTGGCAGCTTTCGTCTTTTCAGCCTCACGCCCGGCGGGACTTCCGATCCTCACTTTCTTCCGCTGACGGTGTTTCTCGCGCAGGCGAAGGCGGGTACATTGCCGCAGGTTTCGTTGGTCGATCCCAATTTCGGTCTGTTCGGCCCGGCATTGGAGAATGATGAGCATCCTCCCACCGACATACAACGCGGCCAGGCCTATGTCTCGCAGGTAATCAATGCGCTGCGCAACGGTCCCAACTGGAAAGACAGCATCTTAGTCCTCACCTATGACGAGCATGGCGGATTCTACGATCACGCCGGTTCGCCGCGCGCGCGACAAGGTCACGCCTTGAATCCGGATGGAATCAATCCCGGACAATGCGCCGATCTTTCCAATCCTCCGGCGAGCGAACAGCCCGGCGGCGGCGCGGAGTGCTCGGCAAATCCGTTTAGCCAGACCGACACGAGCATGAAAGATGCGGAAGAACTCTGTCCAGATCTGGCCGCCAATCCAACTGGACCTTATCCGGCAGCATGCGCAAACTTCAATCAGTTAGGAGTGCGCGTTCCCTTCCTGGCGGTTTCACCGTTCTCCAAGCCTCACTATGTCTCGCACACAACTGGAGACCACACTTCTCTGCTCGCATTGATCGAGAAGACCTTCATGTCCACGCCCGATAAGAAAAAACAGGATGCAGACGATGACGATGAAAACGGCAGCGTAGATCATCCCTTCCTCACCAAGCGCGATCAACATGCCAACACTCTGGAAGATATGTTCGACTTCGACCGCTCCCCTTCCCTCAATACTCCCATTGGCGTCGCTCTACCGCCCGCCAATGATTGCACCCCTAAATAAGGACTCTCTACGCCTCGATACAAGCCTGCCGCCCGGCAGGCTTTTTTTTCCTCAGTGTCTTCCAATTTCCGAGGCCAGTAAAAGGGGAGTTGGAGAATGCGCCGCTAACCTCCCATCATTGTTGAGATTAGGGCGTTTTTCCGGAGCCGGGCGCGAAAGCTATCAAGGAAGCGACAGGAAATCAGGCGGGATTGTTCGCGTAGACGCAGAGACGCAGCATGCTGCGTCTCTACCAGGTGGAGACCGTCAAGCAGCGCCGCCAGTTATCGCCGACTGGAGAACCGGTTGCTGTTTCTGTAGTTGTTGCTCTGATACCCCGACGGATACGGATACCCACCGCCATCGTAGGGGCCGTTGTAGCCACCATTTCCGTAGTACCCGCCGTTGTCCCCATAATAGCCATCGCCGTAGGCGGAAGACTGGTTGTAGTACTCATTGGCACGCCGGCGCCTGTCGATCTCGTAGCCGGCGGATGCTCCAAGTCCGGCGCCGACCAAAGCACCGGTCGAACCGCCGACCTTGTGTCCGATGTATGCGCCCGCCGCCGTAGATCCGCCGATGATGGCGACGCTCTTCCACGTATCGGCACTCTGAGCCTGCGCAGGCTGCATCGCCAACGAGGTAAAGGTCGCAACCATCGCAAG
>Ga0307477_10003700_pt1 | contig 11306 bp, 12 predicted proteins | sample atmos_gasesECM2C_FD_203316 | JGI IMG/M metagenome (GOLD analysis project Ga0307477, IMG submission 203316) | Hardwood forest soil microbial communities from Morgan-Monroe State Forest, Indiana, United States - atmos_gasesECM2C_515 | ecosystem: Environmental > Terrestrial > Soil > Temperate... | reverse complement strand
ACTTCGATTCCTGGCGGCTCGCGCAGCGGCGGTATTCCGACTTGGTGGAGACCGCGTTCTCTCCAGTTCCTGTGTTGCGCACCAAGCTCTTCGACCACGAGATCGTCGGCTTGGAGCACCTCGGCGAGATGGCCCTGTCCATCTACGGCAGCGAGGACCCCACCAAGACGTACCATCGCACGGTTTCGCAGCGTCTGCAGAAGGTGGGCGACTGCTATGAGCTGCGGCTACAGCTGCCCTTCGTCGACAAGGAGGATGTGGACATCACACATCGTGAGGGCGAGCTCTTCGTCACAGTGGGCGCGTACAAGCGCGAGATCTCGCTGCCTCGAGCTCTCAACGGCAAGAAGGTGACACGTGGGCGGCTGGAGGAAGGTGTCCTGTCGGTGACCTTCGCCGACCCCCGCAGATGACCGAGGCATGTCGCGTGTGTCCTGCCCGCATCGCCGAGGAAGCAGGCCACGTGCTTGGAATCACGCTGAGCGACATCGTGCCGCAGGAGGCACAGCTGCATCTTCTCAATGCTCAACGAGAGCTGCTGCTCGCGCTGATCGTGACCGTCGAGCACAACACCGCTCGCGTGAAAGGACAGCCCGCGAAACGTGGACGCGGGCGGGGTGCGACGAGCACCGCGCGCAAACCGAAGCGGGTCGAGCTCGACTAGCTCCGGGCCGATGACCGGCCCGGTCGACTATCTGCTCGTCATCCTCTACACGCTCCCCGGAGCTGTCATCGGTCTGGTTCTGCACGAGCTGGCGCACTCCGTGATCGCGCTGCGCGCCGGCGATCCGACGCCCATCCGAGAGAAGCGCATGACGCTGGACCCGTTGCGCCAGCTGGATCCACTTGGCTTCCCGGCTCTGCTCATATCCGGTTTTGGCTGGGGGCGTCCCGTGCACCGCGACGCTCCGGGCCTGCTCAACCCAGCGCAGCGAGCCGCGATCGCTGCCGCTGGACCGGTTGCCCACCTCGTGGTCGCCGCGATCTTCGCCGTGACACTGCGAGTGGAGTTGCTGACTTCCGGGATCGATCTGAGCGGCTTCGTCACGCTCTCACAGCGAAGCGCGCAGGGAATATTTGCCGCGCTGCTGCTGCAGGGCTTCTTCATCAACATCGCGCTTTTCATCTACAACGCACTCCCGCTTCCCGGGCTTGACGGTTACGCCTTCCTGCGGAGCCTGCTGTTCACGCGCGCGGCCCCCGTGTTCATGTGGGCGGAGTCGCACCGGTTCATCGTGTACGCCGCGGTCGCCGCCATCGTCGTGGTGCTGCCTCAGGTTTCCGGGCAGACCATCAACCCGCTCTCCGCTGCAACCGGGGGCACAGCCACGCAGCTCTTCTCGCACGCGGTCGAACCGGGGACCGTGCCACTGTTTCTGGGTCTGCCCAACATCTTCATGCTCTTCTCATGAGCCGGACACGCGCCCCGGTCGTGGAGGTGGACGGGATCCCGTGGCCGGTTCTGGGCGCGCAGGTCGCGATCATCCGCGACGGGCAGGTTCTGCTCCAGCTCCGGCCGTGGCCGCCTGGATGGGAGCTCCCCGGGGGTCACTGCGAAGACACAGAGAGCCCGGAGACCACGGCGACGCGCGAGGCGGAGGAGGAGACCGGCTACCGCATCCGCATCACCGGCCTTGCGGGCGTGTACACGTGGGCAGGGCTGCGCACCGTGGGCGATGTCCTATACCTCGCAGAGGTGACCGGGGGCGCACCGAGGCGCAGCATCGAGGCGTGGAGCCAGCGGTTTGTCGCACCCGAGCGGCTGCCACGCACCGTGTTTCCGTGGGTGCGTCTCCGCGTCACCGACGCGCTCGCGGTCGCGGCGGGAGCGCCACCGGTGCATCGCGTGCAGCCGGTGACGCTGTACCACGTGGCGGCGTTCGCCACCGCATGGCTGCGCGCCCCGCTCGACAGATGGCGACGCCGTAGGCGCTCCCGCGGGCGGGTGACATGAGCATCGCGCTCCTGTTTCTCGCGAGCGTGGTGCTTCTCGTCCTGGCATCGGAGCTCTTCACCAACGCCGTTGAATGGGCTGGATACCGCCTGCACCTGGGCACCGGCGCGACCGGAAGCCTCCTCGCGGCGTTCGGGACATCATTGCCCGAAACCGTGGTGCCGGCAGTTGCGCTGATCGCGCATGCGCCATCGGCAGACTCGGTTGCGATGGGGGCTGTGCTCGGTGCGCCCTTCCTCCTGCTCACGCTTGGCGTCATGGTGACCGGCGTCGCGGTCTTGTCGCGCCGTCGAGCGCGTACGCTCGTCCTCGATCGCCGTCAGCCCCGTCGTGATCTTGGCGTCTTCGTCGTCGCGTTCAGCGCGGCGCTCATCTGTGTGGTGCTGCCGTTCCCCGCGCGCGTCGCCGTCGGGGTCGCGCTCCTCGCCGGGTACGGCGGATACATCGTGGCGACGCTGCGCGGAGGGGTCCCAGTCGAGGAGATGCCCGAGCCGCTGCACATCGTGCGTTGGCGATCGGGGCAGCCGAACCCGCTGCTGATCTCGGCACAGCTGGCCGCGGCGGTGCTCCTGCTCGTTGTGGGGTCGAACCTGTTCGTCAACGCCTTGAACCAGGCCGCGTCGGCGCTGAGCATCTCCGCGCTGATCCTCGCGCTCGTGGTTGTGCCCATGGCCACCGAGCTGCCCGAGACGCTCAACAGCGTGCTCTGGGTGCGCAGCCGCGACGACATGCTCGCGTTCGGCAACGTCGCCGGCTCAGCCACGTTTCAGTCCTGCGTGCTCGCCTTCATCGGCGTGGTCTTCACCACGTGGCGTCCGGGCGTGGGTGGGCTGATCAGCGGCGTCCTCACGCTCGTCACGGCCTCCGTGCTCCTCGTCGTCCTCTGGCGCGGGCGCGCTCACGGCGCGCTGCTCCTCTGCGCCGGGCTGCCCTGGGCCGGCTACGTCGTCGCCCAGGTTGTGACCGGCGGCCACCTCGGCGCTTGAGCGATGAGCAGCGGCCAGACTCGTGTCATGCAGGTGCACGCGACGGGCGACGTCGAGGAGTACGCAGCCGCGGTCCTGCCGTTTCTCGAGGCCGAGCCATGCGCGCGCAACGTGCTGCGGTGGGTGATCGACCTGGTGCGCGCCGGCCACGGACCGACCGACCCCGCGAGCTTCTGGTGGGTCGATGGCGCCGCCGGAGTTGCCGGTGCCGCCCACCTCACACCACCGTATCCGCTGCTCGTCTCATCTCTCCCCGACGGTGCGGCTGCGCCGCTCGTGAGCGCGGTGCGCGAGCGCACTGAGGCGGTGGGCACGCAAGTGCACGGGATCAACGGACCGCGAAGCTCGGCAGAGGCGGTGGCGGCGGCATGGACGGCGACCGCGGGAGCGCCGCATCGCCCGATCCGCACGCTGCTGCTCCATGAGCTCGAGAGCTATACCGACGTCCCGCGACCGCGTGGCGGGCGCCGTGCGGCCGGCGACGGCGACATCGACCTCGTCGCACGGTGGATCGAAGCGTTCGCCGCCGAGGTGGAGATGGACCTCGTCGACGCCCGGCAGGATCACCGGCGCGCTGCGGCGCAGATACTCGAGAGCCGCGAGGCCGCGCTGTGGGAGGTGAACGGCGTTCCCGTGTCACTGGCCGGACATCGATCCCCGGCCGCCGGCGTGGTCCGGATCGGTCCGGTGTACACGCCACCGGAGCAGCGCAACCACGGCTACGCGCGCCGCCTCGTCGCCGAGGTGACCGCCTCGGAGATCGCGCGGCCCGACGTGCGCCGCTGCATGCTCTTCACTGATACAGCTAACCCTGTCTCAAACTCGATCTACCGGCAGATCGGCTACGTCCCGACAGGCGAACACGTCGAGATCGCGCTCGGCGGCTGACACCGGTGCGGTAGGGTACGCGGCCATGAGATTGGACAACAAGGTCGCCGTCGTCACAGGAAGCGGGCGTGGCATTGGCCGGGCGTATGCGCGAGCCCTGGCAGAGGCCGGCTGCGCCGTGGTCATCAACGACGTCGACGCAGACGTCGCGGCGGAGACGACCGACGCCATCACCGCGTCCGGCGGCCGCGCGGTGGCTGAGGTGTGCCCGGTGGGCCCGAGCGACGTCGCCGAGCAGCTGGTGGCCCGCGCGGTATCGGAGTTCGGCCGGCTCGACATCATGTGCACCAACGCCGGCATCCTGCGCGACCGCGTGCTGTGGAACATGTCGGACGAGGACTTCGACGTGGTCATCGAGACGCATCTGCGAGGGACGTTTACATGTGCTCGTGCCGCGGTGCGGCGCATGCGTGAACAGGACGAAGGTGGCCGCGTCGTCGTCGTGTCGTCGATCGCCGGTCAGCGGGGGAACTTCGGGCAGACGAACTACGCGGCGGCTAAGGCGGGTATCGCCGCGTTCGCCAGGACGTGGGCGCTCGAGTGCGCAAAGAACCGCATCACCGTCAATGCGATCGTGCCCAATGCGATCACGCGGATGATCTCCACGATTCCGGGGATGGCTCCCATCGTCGAAGCCGCGGAACGCGGCGACCCGCTGCCGGACATGGTGCGCAAGCAGATGGGCATGGGCACGCCGGAAGACGTGGCACCGCTCCTGGTGTTTCTCTGCTCGGACGCGGCGTCTGAGATCACCGGACAGTGCATCGGCCTTGGCGGAGACAAGCTGTCGCTGTGGGCGCACCCCAAGGAAGTCTCGGTGGCGTATCGCGATTCAGGATGGACCGCCGACGCGATCGCCGAAGTCTTCGGCTCGTCGGTCGGGGCGCAGCTCGAGTCGTACGGGATTCCATTCCTCGGCTCCAAGTGACCGCCGGCTCGGACGAGCCACTCATCGGCGGCCACGTCTCCACTCGCGGCGGCATCGACAAGGCGGTCGACAACGCGCAGCGAATCGGTGCCGAGGTGTTCCAGACACATCCGACACCCGCGCAAACGTGGACGCCGCTCCGCCTCGACGACATCGTCGTCAACGCTTACAAGGAGAAATTCGCTACAGCCGGCCTGCGCGGGCACTATCTCCACGCCGTCTACCTCGTCAACCTCGCGTCGCCCAAGGCGTCGCTGGTGAAGCAATCGGTGGGTTCGCTGGTGCACTACATGCAGCTGGCGCAACGGCTCGACGCGGACGGCGTCGTCTTCCATCCCGGCTCGCACCTGGGGGCGGGGTTCGAGGCCATGCTGCCGCAGATGGGCGCGGCGTTGCGCGAGGTGCTGGCTCGAAGCGCGGCCGACACGCCGCTGCTCCTGGTGGAAAACAGCGCGGGTTCCGGTGGTTGCGTCGGCTGCAGCCTCGACGAGGTGGCGCGCATCATCGAGGTGGCCGCGTCGGATCGGGTCGCGGTCTGCTTCGACACGCAGCACGCGTTCGCCAGTGGGTATGACGTGCACACAGAGGACGGCGTGGCGCACACGCTCTCTGAGTTCGCGCGGCTCATCGGCTTCGAGCACCTGGGCCTCGTGCACGCGAATGACTCGCGGCGGGGGTTGGGCAGCAACGTCGATCGGCACGCCAACATCGGAGATGGCGAGATCGGTACCGAAGGCTTCAGCCTCCTGCTCGCCGACCCCCGGATGCGCCGCGTGCCGTGGATCCTGGAGGTTCCAGGGGATGCGCAGGATGGACCCGATCTCGCGAACATCAACCGGTTGCGTGCGTGCGCCGGCCGGCCACCTATAGCGCCGGCGGCGGCCTGATCGCCTCAGGTGTGCGGCCCACGCCCGCCAGCGCGGACGCTGCGTTGTACAGCGCCGCAACACCAAGCACGACCAGCGCGACGAGGTATGCGGTGCCGCTGTTGAAGTTGATGTACGACGAGACGCTGAAGGGCACCCCTGCACCCGTCGACGCGTTGCTGATCTTGTCGACGACCGCGGTATTCGTGTGCGCCTGTTCGAGCAGAAGCAGCGCGATGGCGGTGAGCGACAGCACGATCGACGTGAATGCGCGCCACGAGTCGCGTCCCCGCCTGAGCACCGCGACCACACCGACCACGACACCGCCCGCGATAGCGATGAAGGCGGCGAGCGCGAGGGGCTGCACGCCGAGCGTTGCCTGAGAGCCTGCCGGCAGCGCGCTCGAAGACGCCGGCAGTGACGAGGCACCCGACGCGCACGCGGCCGGGGTGGATGCCAGCCCGCTGGGCGGGGTGCCGAACACGAGGTTGAAGCCGCTGTAGCTGAAGAGGTTATCGCCCTTGAGCGCGTCGAGGCAGCGATCGACCTGCGCGACGTCGAACGTCGCGCCGCCGAGGCTCGCGGCACCCTGCACCGTCGCCTTCGCCTGATCGGTGTTGCACGACACACCGGCGAACGTGAAGAAGAAACACAGGATCGCCAGGACGAACAGGGCGGGGGTGACCCGGCGCGCGGTGCGTTCCTCGAGGATCGCCGATGCAGTCATCGTCCGTCTGCCGGCGACGCGGCGTTCACCGGTTACGTGACCGCGAATCGCGTCGACACCGGCGCCTCCTCGTCGGAATCCGGAATCCTCGTCAGGCGGACCCGGCGCAGCACCACAGCACCGGCGACAAAGGACACGGCGCCGACGGCGAACAGTACCTTGTAGCCGCCGGTTCCGGTCGCACCGGCTGCGCTGCCCGTGTGCGCGTTGACCACGTCGATCACGGGTCCGAGGATGGTGGGCGCCGCCGCCTGGGAGCCGGCGGTCGCCAGGTTGGAGAAGCCGAGAAACTTACCGGCGCGAGAACGCGGTGCGAGGTCAGCCATCAGCGCCCAGTCGACCGACACAACTCCGCCGAAGCACAGCGCGGACGGGATCGCGAACAGCGCGACCTGCGTGAGCGACGTCGCAAGGAACAACAGAAAGAACGAGGCGGCCCCCAGAAGCGCCGCGATGATGATGACGGTACGGCGTCCGACGATGTCGCTGAGGCGCACAGCCGGGTACGTCGTCAGGATGCCGACGAGGATGATCAACGCAAGCACGAATGAGGTCGCTGTTTGGGCGGATCCGAGGTTCCAGCCGAACAGCCGGAAGTCTCCCTGATACGCGTCGTGAATGTAGTACGCGGCGAAGCGTTGGATGCCGGCGAGACTGGTGAATATGAGAAAGCGGCTGACCACGACCCAGAGGAAATCCGGATAGCGGCCGAACTCGGCGAAGTACCCGCGCAGCGTCGCGAGCGGCTTCCGGCGCGCGCGGTGATGCGCGATTCGCACGGTTGCGGCATCGATCGACGACCGCTCTGGCACGCGCAGCACCGTCACCAAAGCGGTGATCAGCACAACACCCGCGATCACCTGACACGCCGTGCGCGGCGCCAGCGGACCCGCCACGACGACGCCGGCGACGTTGCCTGCGAGCGTTGCGACGCCGAGCCAGCCGGAGGCGCGGCCGCGCTGGTCTGCCGGGACCGTGTCGGGGAGAAGTCCCTGATACCCGCCTTGCGCAACGTTCATAAAAAATTGCAGCAGGCAGTACACACCGACCAGGTAGACGAATGACGGAGACACCGCGATGAGCAGCAGGCTCGCGACCGCGCCCAGCGCGCCGACGGCGATCATCGGCCGGCGCCGCCCGAAGCGCGTACGCAGGTGGTCGGAGACGGCACCGGCCGCGGGCTGAACGAGCAGTGCGATGAGCAGGCCGGCGGTCTCGAGAATGCTCAGCGCCGTGTTCTTCGCGCCCGGCGCGACCAGCGCAGCGTTACCCGGACCGGCGTGTTCCGGCACGAGGATGAAGGGCAGCGTGACCGCCAGCAGCGCGCCCCACACGAAGGAGATGCCGAACCAGAACAACGCCAGCGTCAGCTGTCGCGACAAGCCCATCCGTTCCCATGGACGGCCCATGAGGCCCACTGTACGAGCCGGTGCGTCAGCCGATGCGATCGCCCGGCTCGCAGTCGCTGTCGGGACGCAGCAGCACCACCGCCTCCGTGCCGGCGCGATACACCCCGAGGACGAGGACCTCGCTGCGGACCGGCCCGATCTGTCGTGGCGGAAGGTTGACCACGGCGATGATGAGCCGGCCCACAAGGTCCTGCGGCTGGTACAGGTCGGTGAGCCGCGCGGACGAACGGCGGACGCCGAGCGGACCGAAGTCGATGGTCATCGCGTACGCGGGGCGGCGCGCCTCGGGAAAGTTCTCACACGTGATGACCCTGCCGACGCGGATGTCCACGTCGAAGAACGTCTGCGGCGAGATCGGAGTAGCGCTCGCGCCGGCGCTGCCGGACATGCGCCGCAGTCTAGAGCGACCTCGCGGCCGTCTCGATGAACGTACGCCGTGCTCCTATACTCAGCCGCGTTCACCGCAACTCGTTGGGGCACGACATCTCGAAAGCGCGCCCGACCCTCGCGATGCTCGCGACCACGATGGCCCTGCTCGCCGCGTGCGGCGGCTCGCCACCGGACCCGGCCGCGCTGCTGCGCCAGGCGAAGCAAGCCGTGGACGGTGCCTCTGCCGCGCACTTCCAGCTGACTAGCACGGGCGCCGTCGGGAGCGGCACGGTTCTTATCGGCGGTGAGGGTGACATCAAGCGACCCGACGGTTTCCAGGGCACGTTGCGGGTGAGCGCTGCCGGGTTCGACGTCGACGTCCCGGTCGCGTCGGTCGGCGGCACGTTCTACGCGCGTGATCCCCTCACCGGCCGCTGGACCAAGACAAGCCCGGCGGCGTATGGATTCGGCGACCCGGCGCAGCTGATGTCGCCGCAGCACGGGCTGTCCAGCCTGCTCCCTCTGTGCATGTCTCCGACGCTGAAGGGCGACGACCTCTACAGCGGTGACCTGCTGCACGAGGTTGGATGCGCCCTACCCGGTCACGCTGTGGCGGCACTGCTCACGAGCGCCGATGCGTCGCAGCCAGTCGACGCGACCTTCGGCATCGACGGCTCGACGGGACAGCTTCGCCGGGTGGTGCTGAGCGGCCCGTTCTACAGCACCACCTCTTCCAGCACGTTTACGCTTGTTGTCGTCAAATATGGCGAAAACGTGAGCATCACGCCACCGCCAGCCAGTTCGTGAGTCATCGAGCCGCCTACCCCAGGCGGTCCGCCACCGTGGCGGCGGCCGCCGTGCTGGTGACGTCCGCCGATACGTACGTGATCGTGCTCGCGCTGCCCGTGATGATCGGCGACCTCGGCATCGGCCTCGACCGGCTGCAGGAGGCGACGCCGATCATCAGCGGTTTTCTTCTGGGCTACGTCGTGGTCATGCCGCTCATCGGCAGGCTGGCGGACATCGTCGGGCGCTGGCCGGTGTTCCTCGGCTGCCTTGCGGTCTTCGCGGCCGGCTCGCTCGCCACCGCGTCCGCGCACGATCTCGCGTCGGCGGTGACCGGACGAGCGCTCCAGGGCCTCGGCGGGGGCGGTCTCGTGCCGGTCACGCTCGCGCTCGTCGCCGACCTGTGGCCGGTGGCGCGCCGGGGCGTGCCCCTCGGCGCGATCGGCGCGGCGCAGGAGCTGGGCAGCGTCGCCGGGCCGTTGTACGGCGCCCTGATCCTGACGGTGAGCACGTGGCGGACCATCTTCTGGCTCAACCTTCCCATCGCCGCGCTGCTGGCGGGTGCCTTCACCCGGGTCACGCTCCGCACCCGCCTGGCGGCGGCCGTGACGCGCGCCGACTGGATCGGCCTCGCGCTCGCCGGCGTATCCGTGCTGGCGGGCGCACTTGCCGTCGCTGCGCCGGAGCCTCTCGTCGACTCCGTCACGTTCGGCCCCCTGTACACGCCGTGGCTCGGCCTGCCGTGGCTGACCCCGCTCCTGGTGGTGGCGGTCGCGGCTGCCGCTGCGTTCGGGGTGCGCCGTTCCCTGTCGGGCTCGCGCCGCAGAGACCTCGCGGCGACGGGACTGACGCAGGCCGACTGGCCCGGCGCGGCGTTGCTCGCCGCGTCACTGGGCGCCGTCGTCGCCAGCTTCTCCACCGGCGACCCAAGCCGCGAGGCGGTGTCGCCGAGCGCCCTCTGGCTGCTGCCGCTCGCGGCGGTGCTTGCAGCCCTGTTCATCGCGCGCGAACGCACCACCAAGAATCCGCTGGTGACGCTGCCCGCGTTTCGCGCCCGGCCAGCGTACGGCGCGCTGCTCACCAACCTCGCCGTCGGCGCCGCGTTGATGGCGGCGCTGCTCGACATTCCGATCTTCGCGCGCGCCACCACCTTTCCCACGTCCCAGCTCGGCGCCGCGCTGGAGCTCCTGCGCTTCCTGATTGCTGTGCCCGTGGGCGCGGTATGCGGCGGTTGGCTCGCGCAGCGCGTGGGGAACCGGCTCGTCGCCGCGTCCGGCCTGGCGCTGACCACGGCGGCGTTTCTGGCGATGACGCGATGGTCTGCCGGCACGCTCGGAGATCCCTTCGGTCCGGCGTGGCTGCACCCCAGCGACCCGGTGCTGGTCGCGTGTGGCCTCGGCTTCGGTCTCGCCATCGCACCGGTGAATGCCGCCATCCTTGGCGCGGTGAAGGAATCGATGCTCGGGGTCGCATCAGCGCTCGTGGTCGTGGCCCGGGTCGTAGGCATGCTCGTCGGGGTGTCGGTGCTCACCGCCGTGGGGCTCCACGCGTTCTTTGCCACGAGCGCCCGGCTGCCATCGGCGGCGTCGCTGTGCCCGGCATCGCCCCTCCACTGCCCTGCGTACGACTCGCTCGTGACCGGCGCCATCGTCGACGAGCTCCGGGTGGTCTTCCTGGGAGCCGCGCTGTCCGCCGCGGTCGCGGCAGCGCTCGCGCTCGCACTCCTGGGTGGACGGCGGCACGCGCAGCCCGCCCATGTCTGAGCGAGTCGTCGTAGCCGCTCGCCGGCCGCCCCACGTGGACGACGTCCTCGACGCGGCGCGCGACGTCTCGGCCCGTCTCGGCGCGGAGGTGTATCTCGTCGGTGGCTTCGTACGCGATCGGTTGCTGGGCACCACCGGCAAGGACCTCGACCTGGTCACGGTGGGCCTGCACGGCGACTCGCTCCTGCGAGAGATCGCGTCGACGTTCCGATGGCCACCGCCGCAGCGATTCGATCGCTTTGGCACGGAGCAGGTCCGTGGCGACGGCTTCGTCGTCGAGATCGTACGCGCGCGGGCCGAGAGCTACGACCCCGAGTCACGCAAGCCGGATGTGCGCCCGGGGACCCTGGAGGAGGACGTGTGGCGCCGGGACTTCACCGTGAACGCGCTGTGCCAGACCCTCGACGGGCGGCTGATCGATATCACCGGCATGGGCGTGCGCGACCTCCGCGCCGGCGTGCTGCGAACGCCGCTCGAACCGCAGGCGACGTTCGCCGAGGATCCGCTGCGCATGTTTCGCGCCGCGCGCTTCGTCGCCAAGCTGGGCTTCGCCGTCGCGGACGGGATCCTCGAGGCGATGCGCGCGCAGGCGCATCGCACGGACATTCTCAGCGTCGAGCGCGTCCGCGA
>Ga0307477_10003699_pt1 | contig 11309 bp, 7 predicted proteins | sample atmos_gasesECM2C_FD_203316 | JGI IMG/M metagenome (GOLD analysis project Ga0307477, IMG submission 203316) | Hardwood forest soil microbial communities from Morgan-Monroe State Forest, Indiana, United States - atmos_gasesECM2C_515 | ecosystem: Environmental > Terrestrial > Soil > Temperate... | reverse complement strand
ACGGCTTCTACTGGTTCACACTCGAGAACATCGATCGGTGAGCGCGACCCGCACGACGGCCGACGCGGTGGTTGCGGAGGCCGGGCTCTCGCAGTCTCTTGGCGACCTGGGCGCGTACATCGTTCGTCAGCGGTGGTCTGGGGGCCAGGGGCGGCGGGTGCGCGACGTGAGCGTGATCGATACCGCGGTGCTCGAGGAAGGCGACGCGACCCTGCTCTTTACCGTCACGCGTGTCACCTACACGGACGGCACCGAGCGCGATTACGCGCTGCCGCTCGGTCTGCGCACCATCGGTGATCCACTCGCGGAGCGAGCACCCGATTTCATGATCGCGTCGGGCCTGGCCGGCGGCAACCGATTCCTGTACGACGCGATCGGCGATCCCGACTACGTGCACTGGATGTGGACCGCCGTGCGTGAGCGTCGCACAGTGCAGACTGCGCGCTCCACCCTCCGTTTCGAGTGTCCCGACGTCGGGGCGCTCGAACCTGACCCGGAACCGCCGATGCGCGTCCTCGGCGTGGAACAGAGCAACACATCGCTCATCCTCGGCGACAGCACATTCTTCAAACACCTGCGCCGCGTCGAGCCAGGTCCATCGCACGAGTTGGAGATGCTCCGTGCGCTCGCGGCCGCCGGCTTCCCCAACCTTGCACCCCTGCTGGCGACCGTGATGTACGGCCCTGACGATGCATCCGCGGCGCCCATCGTTTTGATCCAGCCATACCTGCACAACGGCACCGAGGGGTGGTCGCTCGCGCTGACGTCGCTTCGCGACCTGTACGCGGATGCGGAAGAAGCCGCGGATGCCGGCGCTGCGGAGCGCATCTCCACCGTCGACGAACACGGCGGCGCCTTTACGGGTGAGAGCGGCCGTCTGGGCGCGGTCACCGCGGAGATGCACCTCGCGCTGACGCGTCACGGTCTCGGCAGCGACGTCGAACCGGTGCCCCTCACCACCGGAGCACTCGAGGCCTGGGCCGACTCGATGACTGGCGAGCTCGACCGACTGCTGGCGCACGCTGAAGCCGCACTCGACCCGCTGCGCGAGGCGCGCGACGCGATCGTCGTGCATTTCGACGCGCTTCGCTCGGTCGAGCCTGCGGGGTTGTGCACGCGCATCCACGGCGATCTGCACCTCGGGCAGACGCTGCGCACGGATTCCGGCTGGATCATCATCGACTTCGAAGGGGAACCAGATCGGACGCCGGTGGAGCGCCGGGCGCGATCGTCCCCGCTGCGCGACGTCGCGGGTATGCTGCGGTCGCTCGACTACGCGGCCGCTGTCGCGCTTGCCGAACGGGTGCTGCCGCAGAGCGCCGACTGGCAGGGGATGCTGGCGTACGGTGACGCATGGGCGCGCGCCAACCGCGAGGCGTTCTGGAGTGGGTACCTCGGCGCCATCGGGGATCGCCCGCTGCTGCCGGCGCCGGGAGCGACCACCGTGATCCTGCGCGCGTTCGAGGTGCAAAAGGCGGTGTACGAGGTGGGCTACGAGCTGACGCACCGGCCTTCGTGGATCGAAATTCCTCTGCGCTTCTTGCTTCGCGGTGCTGCATGAGCAGCGCACCGCCGGGCACCCAGGACTGGACGATGGACATGCGACGCATCCTCAGCGCGTCTCATCCGCATCCGCACGATGTTCTGGGACCGCACCCCGACGGCAGCGCCACCATCGTGCGCGCGTTTCATCCGGACGCCGTCGAGGTGGCGGTCGCTCACCCGGGTGGTGTCGTCCCCATGCAGCGCATCGACGACGCCGGTCTGTTCGAGGCGCGCGTCGATGTGGCGCAACTCCCCGGTTACCGCCTGCGCTTTCGCACGCCGTCCGCAGCCTGGGAGGCCGACGATCCGTATCGCTTCCTACCGACACTCGGCGAGCTGGATCTGCACCTCATCGGTGAGGGGACACATAACGCGCTCTGGCGGCGGCTGGGCGCACGTGTCATCGAGCATCAGGGTGTCGCCGGCACCGCGTTTGCGGTCTGGGCGCCAAATGCGCGAGGGGCGCATCTCGTCAGCGACGCCAACCTGTGGGACGCCCGCACGTGGCCGATGCGCTCACTCGGTGCGTCGGGCGTGTGGGAGATGTTCGTGCCGGATGTCGGCGCGGGCACGAAATACAAGTTCCTCGTGACGCGCGTCAACGGCCAGCAGGTGCTCAAGGCAGACCCGCTTGCGCGCGCTGCGGAGCGGCCGCCGGCGACGGCGAGCATCGTCACCGATTCCCGGTACTCGTGGGGTGACGCCGCGTGGATGCAGCAGCGTGCGCGATGGGACCCGAACGGCGCTCCGATTGCGATCTACGAGGTGCATCTGGGCTCTTGGCGTCACGGGGAAGATGACGCCCTTCTCGGCTATCGGGACATCGCGACGAAGCTCGCGGACTACTGCCGCGACATGGGCTTCACGCACGTGGAGCTCCTGCCGGTGATGGAGCACCCGTTCGGCGGCTCATGGGGGTACCAGGTCACCGGCTACTACGCGCCGACCGCGCGCTATGGCAGTCCCGACGACTTCCGTTTCTTCGTCGATCACCTGCACCAGCAGGGTATCGGCGTCATCCTCGACTGGGTGCCCGCGCACTTCCCGCGCGACGATTGGGCGCTCGCGCGCTTCGACGGCACGGCGCTGTACGAGCACGCGGATCCGCGGCGTGGCGAGCACCCGGACTGGGGCACGTACGTCTTCAACTACGGGCGCAATGAGGTGCGCAACTTCCTGGTGGCGAACGCGCGGTACTGGGCCGAGGAGTTTCACGTCGATGGGCTTCGCGTGGACGCCGTGGCTTCCATGCTGTACCTGGACTATTCGAGGCGTGCGGGCCAGTGGCTGCCGAACCGGTATGGCGGCAGGGAGAACCTCGAAGCGATCGCCCTGCTGCGCGAGGTCAACGAGTCACTGCGGCGCGACTACCCCGGCATCATCACCGTGGCGGAGGAGTCGACCGCGTGGCCAGGGGTCACGCGTTCGACGGCGAGTGGTGGACTCGGATTCAGCTTCAAATGGAACATGGGCTGGATGCACGACACGCTCGACTACATGAGCCAGGACCCGGTGTTCCGTCGGTATCACCATCAGAAGCTGACGTTTGGCCTCTGGTACGCATGGTCGGAGAACTTCATCCTGCCCCTGTCGCACGACGAGGTCGTGCACATGAAGGGATCCCTGCTCCGCAAGATGGCGGGCGACAACTGGCAGCGACTGGCGAACCTGCGCGCGCTGTTCGCGTGGATGTGGGCGCACCCCGGCAAGAAGCTGCTGTTCATGGGCGGGGAGCTCGCGCAACCGGAAGAGTGGTCGCACGACGCGGCGCTGCGCTGGGACCTGCTCGGTGACCCGTCTCACGCCGGCGTGCAGCGGCTGATGGCAGACCTCTGTGCCAGGTACCACGAGATCCCGGCGCTGTCGGAGGTGGACGATCGGCCCGAGGGCTTCCGCTGGATCGACGCCGGCAACGCGGATCAGAACGTGATCGCGTTCGTCCGCTTCGACGCCCAGGGACATCCCGGGCTTGTGTGCGTCGCGAACTTCTCGCCGATCGTGTACCGCGACTTCCGCCTCGGGCTGCCGCTCCCCGGGCGCTGGTCCGAGGTCGTGAACACCGATTCCGCGCACTACGGCGGCAGCGGCGTCGGCAACCTCGGCGGCGTGGAGACGGAGGCGGTGGCCTGGCACGTCTACCCTCAGTCGGCGCGCCTCAGCCTGCCCCCGTTGGGCTCCCTGTGGCTGGCGCCACCCATTGCTTAACCCGGGTCGTCGGCCGACAATGCAGGAGCAGCCCAGCCGGGGGAGCGATCGACGCGTTCGCGGCCTCGCGCACGTCTCGCCCCGGCGGACCCCGATCGAGAGATAAAGAGGAGTTAGCACGCACCATGGACACAGACGCCGTCCGCGCCCGCCTTCTGGCGGAGCGGGAGCGACTCGAGGGGGTGCGCCAGGCTGCCGATCGCCTGCGCGCGGGCGCCAAGGAGGCGGCGGAGCGTGAGCTCTCGTCCGCCGACCAGCACCCGGCGGAGCTCGCGACGGAGACGATCGAGCGGGAGCTGGATTGGACCGTCGTCCTGCACGCCGAGGCCGAGCTGGCGGAGATCGATGCCGCCCTCGCCCGCCTCGACACCGGCGCCTACGGGATGTGCGAAGCCTGCAATCACCCGATCAGTGAGGGCCGGCTCGAGGCGCTCCCAGCGGCTCGATACTGCGTCGAGGACCAAGCCAAGGTCGCACGCGCCCGGCGCAACGGCCACATGTAGCATCGCGCCGCCGCTAGTGGCGGAAGTGGCGCTCCCCCGTGTGCACCATCGCCATGTCGAGCGCGTCTGCGGCCGCCCCGACGTCCGGGTCGCGCTTGCTGCCGCCGGGTTGGATGACGGCGCGAACGCCCGCGCGGGCCAGGGTCTCCAGGCCGTCCGGCATGGGGAAGAACGCGTCCGACGCCGCGACTGCTCCCCGCGCCCGCTCACCCGCACGCGCCACCGCCAGCTCGGCGGCCTCCACCCGGGACATCTGCCCCGCGCCCACACCGACAGCCATCCCGTCGCACACGACCACGACCGCGTTCGACTTCACGTGACGGCAGACGCGCCACGCGACGAGAAGGTCGCGCCACTCGCGCTCGTCCGGCTGGCGCCTCGTCGCGACCGTCATCCCGCTGCGATCGGTGGCGACCCTGTCCTGCGTCTGCACCAACAGTCCTCCGTCGATGCCGCGGACGTCGAGCTGTCCGGCGCACGACGGCTTGTCGACGACGAGGACACGCAAGCGCTCTCGGGATGACAGCAGCTGCGCCGCGTCGCCGTCGATGGACGGGCTGATCACCGCCTCAAGAAAGGTCCGCGCCAGCTCCTGCGCGGTCGCGATGTCGAGTGGCCGGTTCAGACCGACGATACCGCCGAAGGCCGAGCGTGGATCACACTCGAACGCGCGCGTGTATGCAGAGCGCAGCGTCTCCCCGACGGCGAATCCGCTCGGGTTCGTGTGCTTGATGATCGCAGCCGCAGGTTCCTCGAACTCACTGACCAGGCGCCGTGCAGCGTCGACGTCGAGCCAGTTGGTGAATGACAGCTCGGAGCCCTGCAGGCGCCGCGCGTGCGCCACGCCCCCCGGTGGTCCCGCGAGCGCGTAGAGCGCGCCGCGCTGATGCGGATTCTCTCCGTAGCGGAGCTCGTGAAGGCGCGCACCGCCCTCCGTGAACTCCGCTGGCATCTCCTCCATGGGCACGCGACCGCGCATGTAATCCGCCACCGCGGTGTCATAGGCGGCGACGTGCGCGAACGCCTCGGCGGCGAGACGGCTGCGCGTCTCGCTTGACACAGAGCCACGCTCACGGAGCTCCGCGAGCACGCCATCGTATTGCCGCGGTGACACGATGACAGCCACCGCATCGCTGTTCTTGGCCGCGGCGCGAATCATCGCCGGCCCACCGATGTCGATGTTCTCGATGACCTCGGCGTCGTCTGCACCGCCCGCCACCGTCGCGACGAACGGATAGAGGGAGACGGCGACGACGTCGATCGGCACGAAACCGCGCTCGGCCAGCTGGCGCATGTGAGCCTCGCTGTCGCGGCGCGCGAGGATGCCCGCGTGCACCGCCGGGTGCAGGGTCTTGACACGGCCGTCGAGCATCTCGGAGAACCCCGTGAGGTCCGCCACCGCGCGCGCCTCGATGCCGGCATCTCGCAGCGCCGCGCGCGTGCCGTCGGTGGCGAGCAGCTCGACGCCGCACTCGCGCAGGCCTCGCGCGAAATCGATCAGGCCGGTCTTGTCGCTGACGCCGAGCAGTGCGACGGTCACGACGCTTCCACGGCCTGCAGGATGCGAACGAGGCGGCCTTCGCGACGCAGGCGTCCGGTGCACCAGAGCTCGACCGCGTTCGGCAGCAGCCTCCACTCCTGCTCGTGGATGCGCTGACGAAGCGACTCCGCGTCGTCACCCGGCTCGACCGTGACGGCGGACTGCAGCACGATGGGGCCGCCGTCGGTCTCACCCGGCTCCAGCAGCTGCACCGTGCAACCGGTCACCTTGACGCCGTGTGCCAGGGCATCTTCAACCGCGCCCATGCCACCGGAGAACGCGGGGAGCAACGACGGATGTACGTTGAGGATCGCATCGGGATACGCACGCAGAAACTCGTCGCTCAGGATGCGGTCGTACCCAGCGCACACGACGAGCGCCACACCCGCATCACGCATCTTCTGAAGGACAGCGCGATCGCGCAGCGAAGAGTCGCCGCCGTAGTCGGCCTGGGGCATCGCTGCTGCCGGAACGCGCCACCTCTCGGCGATCTCGAGCGCCGGTGCGCCGCGGCGATTGCTGATCACGAGTGCGACGCGAGCGGGAAAGCCCGGTCGTTCGCACGCGCGCAGCAGCGCTTCGAGGTTCGTGCCCGCTCCGGAGACGAGCACGCCGACGGGACGGCGCGTGTCGCTCAATGAAGGCGAATTCGGGGGGCACTCCCCGCTCTCACCACCCGCCCAATCGCCAGGACGTCCAGGCCCGCCGCGCTGGTGGGTGCGCCCGCCGCCGGAGGTGCTGTGATCGCAACCATGCCGATGCCCATGTTGAATGTGCGCCACATCTCTTCCGGATGCACGCCTCCGACGGTTTGCAGCGCGTCGAAGATGGCGGGTGGCTTCCACGAATCGCGCGCGATCTCCACCGCCAGACCTTCTGGGATGACGCGCGGGATGTTGTCGATGAGACCCCCACCCGTGATGTGCGCCAGCGCGTGCACGTCCACGATGTGCAACAGCTCTCGCACCGCCGCGAGGTACGAGCGGTGCGGGGCCAGCAGCAGGTCTGCGAGCGGCGCGTCCGTGCCCGCGAGCACGTCGTTCCAGCTCAACTCTCGCTCGGCGACGATGTGCCGCACCAGCGAGTACCCGTTGGTGTGCAATCCGCTGCTGGGCAGTCCGAGGACGAGGTCACCCTCGGCAACGGTGCTCCCGTCGAGGATGCTCTCCCGCTCCACGGCGCCGACGATGAACCCCGCGATGTCGTAATCGCCCAGCGCGTACACGCCTGGCATCTCGGCGGTCTCGCCACCGATGAGCGCGCATCCCGCATCTCGACAGGCAGCCGCCAAACCCTCGACGAGCTCGGCGAGCTGCTCGGGTATCAGCTTGCCGGTGGCGAAATAGTCGAGGAAGAAGAGCGGCTCTGCACCGCAGCACAGGATGTCGTTGATGCAGTGATTGACCAGATCTACACCGATCCCGCGATGCCGCCCCGTCGCGATTGCGATCTTGACCTTGGTGCCAACCGAATCCGTGCTCGACGCTAGGACGGGGTCACGCCAGCGGTCGCCGCCGAGCGCGAACAGCCCGCTGAACGCGCCGACGCCACCGATCACGCGAGCCGTGTGGGTTGACGCGACGGTGCGCCGGATCAGTGCGACCGCCCGATTTCCCTCGTCGATGTCGACGCCGGCATCCGCGTAGCGGAGATCACCCACCGGGAAGGCGCCGGTCAGCTCGAGGCGGCGGCGACGGGGATCTCGAGCGCCAGCTTGTCGGCCTCCAGGTGCGCCGGCACGGCGACCGGATAGGTGCCGGTGAAGCAGGCGAAGCAGAATCCTTCGCCGTCGGGCTTGCCCATCGCCTTCCGCAGCCCCGCCAGGCTGAGGTACTGCAGCGAATCGGCACCGAGGAGCTCGCCGATCTCTGCCACCGAGTGGTCGGCGGCGATCAGCTCGCGCCGCGAGGCGATGTCGATGCCCATGAAGCAGGGCCACGAGATCGGCGGCGACGCGATGCGCATGTGCACCTCACGCGCGCCCGCACGACGCAGTTCATCGATGATGCGGCGCGACGTCGTGCCGCGCACGATCGAGTCGTCCACCAGCACCACGCGCTTGCCCTCGAGAACGTGGCGCATCGGATTGAACTTCAGCCGGATCCCCGACTCACGCAGCCGCTGTGTGGGCTGAATGAAGGTGCGCGTGATGTAGCGCGACTTGATCATGCCCTCGGCGAACGGAAGTCCCGCCTCGTCCGCAAACCCGATGGCGGCGGGTGTGCCGCTGTCGGGGAGGGTGATCACGATGTCCCCGTCCGCCGGTGACTCGCGCGCGAGCTCGCGGCCCATGCGGCGACGCGCCTCGTACAGCGACTGGCCCATCATCACGCTGTCCGGCCGGGCGAAATAGATGAACTCGAACGAGCACATCGCGCGCCCGGCGGCGTGGTGCGGGATCTTGGTGCTGCGCATGCCGGAGCGGTCGACCGAGACGATCTCGCCGGGCTCGATCTCGCATATGAACGTCGCGCCGATCACGTCGAGAGCGCACGTTTCGCTTGCGATGACGTAGCCGCTGCCGCCGGGTGCGTCGACGTCGCCGAAGCGGCCGAGGCAGAGCGGCCTGATGCCCAGCGGGTCGCGCGCCGCTGCCAGGGTGTCGCGCGTCAGGAAGAGCAGGCAGTACGCACCCTCCATCCGTGGCAGAGCGCTCGCCAGCACCTCCTCGATCGTGTCACCAGGTGTGCGCGTCAATAGCGAGCCAAGCACCTCGGTGTCGCTCGTCGATTCGAAGACGGCGCCGGCCGCGATCAGCTCCTCGCGGAGGCTGTGCGCGTTCACGAGATTCCCGTTGTGCGCAAGCACGATGGGGCCGAGCGTCGGGTGCTCGAAGCGCATCGGCTGCGCGTTCGGCAGCCGCGGGCTCCCCGTCGTGCTGTACCGCGTGTGCCCGATGGCCACGTGCCCTCCCAGCGACTCGATGTCTTCCTGGTCGAACACCTGCGACACGAGCCCCATCTCCTTGCGCATGCGGATGTGCTCACCGTCGCTGACGGCGATGCCTGCCGACTCCTGTCCGCGATGCTGCAGCGAGTAGAGACCGAAGTACGTCAGATTCGCGACGTCCTCGCCGGGGTGAAATACGCCAAAGATGCCGCACTCCTCGTGAAAGTGATCGTCGATCGCTTTCAGGCGATGGGGCACGTAGGCGGAGGGAGCATAGCTGAGGAGCGACCGAAACCTGCGTGCCTCATCGCCCGAGGAGCGCCGCTCAACTTTCATCGAGGAGCGCTCCCTCGTACGCGTGTTTCGCTGAGGCAAGCGCGACATCCAGCGCGCCGTCGATGACGATGCGATCGCCGCCTACGACTCCGATCTCCTGCAGTGGAACTGAGTGGCGGTCCGCGAGCTCGCGCAGCTGCACTGAGGCCTCCATCGCGAAGCTGATGAGAAACCGCGACTGGCTCTCACCGAACAGTATACCGTCCGCCTGGAATCGCCCCCGCGGCTGTGTGTCGGTCGTAACCGAGAGATCGACGCGAACACCGGTATCGCCCCAGAGGCAGCTCTCCGCCAGCGCCACGGCAAGACCGCCCTCGGCGCAGTCGTGCGCTGAGCGCAGCAGGCCGGCGCCAATCGCATCGAGAACGAACGCCTGAACCCGCCGTTCGAGGTCGAGATCGAGCTCCGGAGCCATCTTGGAGTTGACGTCGAATGCGAGCCGCTGGAGCTCGCTCGCGTCGAGACGGCCCTCGAGGGGACCCACGATTGCCACGCGATCGCCGTCGCGCGTGAAGCCCGCGACGCAGCGACGCTCGACATCCTGGAGGAGTCCCACCATCCCGATGACCACGGTCGGGTCGATGCGCGCGTTTTCGGATTCGTTGTACAAGCTCACGTTTCCGCTCACCACGGGTATCTCGAGCGCAGCGCACGCATCCGCGATGCCGTCGATGGCGTCGTGCAGCTCCCAGTACACGTCGTTGTGCTCCGGGTTGCCGAAGTTGAGGCAGTTCGTCAGTGCGATCGGCACGCCGCCGGTGGCGACGACGTTCCTCGCCGCCTCGCACACGGCGATCGCCGCGCCACGTCGGGGGTTCAGCGCGGTGTACCTCGAATTGCCGTCCGTGGTGATCGCCAGTCCGCGACGTGTGCCGCGCACGCGCACCACCGCCGCGTCGCTCCCTGGTCGCACAATCGTCGCGTCCCCCACCTGATGGTCGTACGTCCGAAAGATCGGCCGCCGGCTGCCCACGTTGGGGCTGGCGAGCAGACGCAACAGCGTCTCGTCGTGAGGCCAGGGAGAGCGCCACAGGCGCTGCTCGAGGGTGATCGCGCGCTGCGGGCGCGGCCCCGGCGCGGGGCGCTCGGGGGCACCCTTGACGAGCACAGCCAGCGGCAGCTCACACACCTTCACCGCACCGTCACGCACGATGAACTCGGGCGCTTCGAGGATGGTGCCCACGACATCGGAGTGCAGATCCCACCGGTCGAAGACGTCTTGCACGAAGCGCACGTCGTCCGGACGCACGACCACCAGCATCCGTTCCTGCGACTCGCTGAGCATCACCTCATACGGCGTCATGTGACGCTCGCGGCGAGCGACGCGCGACACGTCGATGTCGACGCCCACGCCTCCGCGATGGGCCATCTCCGCCGCGCTGCCGCACAGCCCGGCCGCGCCCAGGTCTTGCATGGCGACGACCCTTGGATCGCCGGCGAGCTCGAGACACGCTTCCATCAGGCACTTCTCGAGAAATGGATTGCCCACCTGCACCGCCGGACGGCGTGCCTCGCTGGTTGCGTCGAGCTGGACGCTGGCGAAGCTGGCACCGTGGATGCCGTCGCGGCCGGTGTCGGCGCCGACGAGCAGCACCACGTTGCCGGGTCCCGAAGCGCGGGCGCGCATCAGCCTTCCGTGCTCCACGATGCCGACGCACATCGCGTTGACCACGCAGTTGTCGCGGTAACTCGAGTCGAAGTAGACCTCGCCACCGACGGTCGGCACGCCGATGCAGTTGCCGTAGCCGCCAATGCCGGCGACGACACCCTCGAACAGGTGGCGCTGCCGCGGTTCCTCCAGCGGCCCGAAGCGGAGTGAGTCCAGCAGCGCGACGGGCCGCGCGCCCATCGTGAAAACATCGCGCAGGATGCCGCCGACCCCCGTGGCCGCGCCCTGGTACGGCTCGATGGCGCTCGGATGATTGTGTGACTCGATCTTGAACACGCACGCGAGGCCGTCACCGATGTCCACCGCACCTGCGTTCTCGCCCGGGCCCTGCAACACCCTCGCGCCGGCTGTCGGCAATGCTCGCAGCAGCGGGCGGCTGGTCTTGTAGCTGCAGTGCTCGCTCCACAACGCGCCGAGAATGCCCAGCTCGACCGCATTGGGTTTGCGGTGCAGCTGCAACAGCGCCGACTCATACTCGGCGCGGGTGAGCGCCACCTCCGCCAGCTGCGCGTCCGACGGCACGCTGGGTGCGTCGGATGTCAGCGTCACGACGCGCGCGCGGCGAAGGTTGCGTCCCGCGACACCGCCTGGGCGACGGATACGAACAGGCGCATGCCGTCGT
>Ga0307477_10003697_pt1 | contig 11312 bp, 10 predicted proteins | sample atmos_gasesECM2C_FD_203316 | JGI IMG/M metagenome (GOLD analysis project Ga0307477, IMG submission 203316) | Hardwood forest soil microbial communities from Morgan-Monroe State Forest, Indiana, United States - atmos_gasesECM2C_515 | ecosystem: Environmental > Terrestrial > Soil > Temperate... | reverse complement strand
TAGTTCACCACGGAGACACGGAGAACACGGAGAACACGGAGGAGAACGTATGAATGTTGGGACTCGCAGTGAGCGGGTGTCCCGATCAGAGTCGATGTTCCGACATAAATACTGTCATCCTGAGCCCGCTTTTGGGCGAAGGATCTCCCGCGATGCGTCAGACTGTAAATGCTCTGTCCTAGCTCTTTCACGAAACACAGGTTGATCGACTTGGCAAAAATCGAAGTCAATGAAGTGCATGGTGAGAGAGCCCATCAGAGGCGACTAGGCCCGAAATATTCCGGGAGATCCTTCGCGGAAAGACCGCGTCAGGATGACAGTTCATTGTTCCCAAAACGGTTCTGCAGGAACCGGAGGAGTCTCATCTTCGTGTTCTCCGCGTCTGCGCGGTGAAAACGGCTTTCCAATGCCCATAAAGCTCATCGAATGTCCGCGCGATGCCTGGCAGGGGCTCAAGCACCAGGTCCCGACTGAGACGAAGGCGCAATACCTTCGCGCGCTGATTGGAGCTGGATTCAAACATATCGATGCCGCGTCATTCGTTTCTCCGAAAGCCGTTCCGCAGATGGCGGACTCTGAGCAAGTACTAAAAGAACTCGACCCGCCGGACGATGTCGAGATTATCGGCATCGTCGTGAACGAAAAAGGGGCAGAGCGAGCGATTGCCACCGATGCCGTCCGGACGCTCGGCTTCCCATATTCCATCTCGCCGACATTTCTTGCGAACAACCAGAATCAGACGCTGGAAGAGGCGGTCGAAGTTCTGGAGAATATCGAGCAAAAGGCGCGCGACTCCGGACTTGGCATTGTTGTGTACATTTCCATGGCGTTCGGCAATCCTTATGGCGATCTCTGGAATGTCAATGAAGTCATCGAAGCTGCCGATCTCCTGTCGGACATGCAGGTGGAGCAAGTCTCGCTTGCCGATACCGTCGGACTGGCCTCGGCGCAACAGGTTGCCGACCTCGTTGGACCGATTACGGATCGTTTTCCGCATCTGGAGGTTGGAGCGCATCTGCACAGCCGTCCTGACCAGGCCGCCGACAAGATCAAGGCCGCTTACAATGCTGGATGCCGCCGTTTCGATTCTGCACTGGGCGGACTTGGCGGATGTCCATTCGCACAGGATGAGCTGGTGGGAAATATTCCGACCGAAACTGTCCTGAAAGCTTTAGGAGAGCTTGGGGTTGAGTTGCCGATTCGCAAATCGCTGGACAGCGTGCTCAAGATGTCGCAACTGATCGCCCTGGGATCGCCTTCAACGCAGGTTCAATGATTTTTAAAACCCTCAAACTGCAAGAGAGCGGCGGAATCGCGCTGCTCACGCTCAATCGTCCGGACAAGCGCAATGCCATCAGCTATGAATTGATCGCCGAGCTGCTGCAGGCGCTGGAATCTCTCCGTAACTCGGAATCGCAAATACTGATCGTTACCGGAGCGGGCAAAGCCTTCTGTTCAGGAATGGATCTGGAAAACCTGAAGTCGCTGATCGGACGAACGGAAGAACAGAACCTCGAAGACTCGCGCACCATGGCGCGGCTCTTTCGATCAATTTATGACTTCCCCAAACCGACAATAGCCGCTGTAAACGGTCCGGCTATTGCTGGAGGCACGGGAATCGCAACTATCTGCGACTTCACGTTGGCAACACCTGAAGCGACGTTTGGATACACCGAAGTGCGGATCGGCTTTGTTCCCGCCATCGTCTCGACCTTCCTGCTTCGTCAGGTCGGTGAGAAGCAAGCGCGCGACCTGCTGCTGACAGGCCGGATCTTTTCCGCCGAAGAAGCCCTTCGCCTGGGGCTGGTGAACGAGATAGTCGAGCCTGAGCGTCTTCTGCCACGAGCCCATGAACTGGCAGGCAAGCTCATTGAGAACAGCCCATCATCCTTACGCGCAACCAAGGAGCTCCTGGCGCAAAGCATCAATGAAGAGCTCGATCGACGGCTGGAAGCTTCCATCGAAGAAAACGCGCGCATCCGCCAGACGCACGACTTCCGCGAAGGCATCTCGTCATTTCTGGAGAAGCGTAAGCCGCGCTGGACGGGGCGGTGAGAGAGCCTTCACCACGGAGGCACCGAGTCACGGAGAGCAGCCAGGAATTTTGTGATTTGGCGATGTCTTGATTGGATGACGTCAATCACCCAGTCCCGAATCGCAATTCTGCACTTCTCCGTGTCTCCGTGTCTCCGTGGTAAAGATTGAACTCATGAGTCACCCTCCTCGAAACAGCCACGACGTTCTGCTACGCGTCCGTTATGCGGAAACCGACAAGATGGGTGTCGTCTATCACTCCAACTTTTTTGTGTGGATGGAGATTGGGCGCGTAGAGCTGATGCGCTCCCTTGGCTTCGATTACAAGCAGATGGAACTGGAAGACGATTGTCACCTGCCGGTGGTTGACGCGCGCTGTCGCTATAAGTCGCCTGCGTACTACGACGAAGAGATTGTGGTGCGAACGGAGCTGCGCAACCTGCGCGATTCGCTGATTCATTTCGGCTATAACATCCTTCGGCAGAGGGACGGGGTGGTGCTCGCCGAAGCCGAAACGACTCATATCGTCGTGAACGCCAAAATGGAGAAGCGGGCGCTACCGGAACGCTATCGGACGGCGTTTTCCGCCATAAAGCGCACTCGCTAATCCCGAGAACAGCCGGGTTCTGAGCAGACGGCCTTTTCAAAGCCACTTTTTAATCCCGAGCCACCGATCCTCCAAGCCGGAACGCGCATCTGCATTTAACTGACGAGCATCTATGGATAAGTAATGCACGGCTCGGTGCTCGTTTACGTGCTGTATGCGGTAGTCGGACTATCGGCGCTATTTGTGTGGCGGTTCTGGAGTGACCGCAAGATGAAGCGCCGAGCATTTGAAGTGTTGGGCTGGATTGACGGCCTGATTTGCGGGCAAGGACACGTGACTGGCATCACCTGGCAAAGCTCTTCCAGCTTCCGCCTGCCTCTCCGCCTTCGCTCAAATACATTTCGTAACGCCAGTTTGCGGGTGAAACTTATTTCAGGGCAGATGCCACTGCTGGCGAAGTTGAGGGATGTCCAGGAGACGCTGGTCTTCGAGGCCGATCTCGATTGGGCCCCGCCGTTCAGTCTGGAACTCCAGAGCTACCGGATGTTTGCCCGAACTCGCAAAGACTTGTCGCCGGAGGCGCCGGGCTGGCATTTCGAGCAGACCACTCCTTTCATCTTGACCACGCGCAAGGACTGGCAGAAGGAGGTCACGTCGGTGATCTCGAGCCTGGTGAGCTGCCCCGAGCGGCAGTTTCTGAGCATCGTGTTCCGTCGCGAATCACCCCATTTCTCCGCGACTATGGCGCTCGATTCGATCGCGCCAAGCTCGTCTTGCCGGACCGAGATCTTCGATTCACTGCGGGAGCTCGCCACGGGCGCCTCTGCACCGCAGGTCTAGCCGAAACGGCTCTTCACCACGGAGACACGGAGTACAGGGAGCGGCTTTCAATACAAATTCCCACAAGATTCTTGGTCAATACCACTCCTCCTGACGCTCCCGATTTCCTTTCCGCCTTGGCATCATGCAAGTTCGGTCGATGCTCCGGAGCACTGAATCTCCGAAATTCGCACGCTCTCCTCAGTGGTCTCCGTGCCTCCGTGGTGAGAAGAAAGCTCGTTCATTTTGTTCCTGGAACCTCGCCCCTGTAACCTGATTTTGTGCCTTCTGGTTTTTCACGCCTGCGGCTTTGGTTCGGCATTTCCGCGCTGCTGATGATCGTCCTGGTCGCCGGCTTTTACGGTTATGCGCGCTATCGCGTTCGCAGAGCCATGCGCGAGCTTCCGGCGAAACTCGGTGTCAATATTCAACAGAACACCGAGGGCTTTACGTATTCGCAGTCCGCCGGCGGGCGCACTATCTTTTCCATCACTGCATCTACTGCGGTGCGCTACAAGGAAGGCGGCAAGGCGCAACTGCACAACGTGAAGATCGTCTCCTATGGACGCGGCGCGGATCGGCTCGATCAGATTTCCGGCGATGACTTCGAATACGACGCTCAGACCGGCGACATTACTGCAAAAGGAAGGGTTGCGATTGCACTGCAGGCCGCGCTGCCAGGTACGTCCCGACCCGGTGAAAATGTAAAGACGATTGGCAGCCCGCTTCATCTCGATGCCAGTGGTTTAGTGTTCAACAAGAACACGGGAGTCGCGAGGACTTCTGACAAGGTCACTTTTCAGCTCCCGCAGGCATCGGGGTCGGTAGTTGGCGTTGTGTACGATTCCAGGCAGGACACCCTCGATCTACGGTCCGATATTTATCTCCGTACCGCGGCCCCGAATCCGATGGATCTCCGGGCGGCGAGCGGTGTATTCGAGCAAGACAATCAGGAACTCAGGCTGGTGGATTTCCGGGGGGAATCTGGACCTCGGCGCCTGGAAGCGCGGCGTGTGGTGCTGCACCTCCGCGACGACAACACCGTCGAGCGCGTGGATGCCAGCGATGGAGTCAGCGCCTACATGGTCGGTGCGCGCAGTGCTCAACTTCGCGCAGCCAACGCAAATTTTCTCTTGGGACCGAAGAATAATGTAACCAGCGGACGTTTAAGCGGCGGTGTCGAATGGGAAACCAGCGGGTCCTCGTCAACGCGCGGCCAGGCCGGCCAGGTTCTGCTTGCTTTCGCCAACGATAACCAACTCAAGGCGGCGCAGCTTCGCGACCACGTCGATCTCATTCAGTTCGCATCCGGCACAAGTGTGGTTTCAATGTCACCGACTGCGTCGACGCCGCAAGGAACCGAGTTTCTAGGGGATGGTTTGAATCTGCAACTCTCAGACGGTGCACACTTGCAGGACGCTAAGAGTGTGGGCAACGCCCAAATCATCCTGACGGGAACAGAAGCTGGCTCGAAATCCTCTCCCACTTCGGAAAAAGGCCGAACCGTCATCACCTCGAGCCAGTTCGACGCGAAGTTCTCTCCCAACAATCAGATTTCAACACTTACCGGCAGCGCGCCGGTGAAAATCGTCTCATCCGTTCCCGGTCAGCCGGACCGGATCAGCCAAAGCCACGAGCTGCTTGTAACCTTCGCAAAGGGGAAGACTACGACGCTGCAGGACGTGATCCAGACTGGGAATGTGCAGATTCAAGAAGGACAGCGCAATGCAACCGCGGATCGCGCCACCTATAGCCAGGCCAGCGATGCTATGACTTTGAGCGGGAACATCCGCTATGCTGACGCAGCCAGCGGATCAAGCCTCAGCAGCAACACTCTTGCGCTGAACCGCGCGACCGGCGAGACCGTCGCTACCGGCGACGTTAAAACAACTTATTCTGAGCAGAAGAATAAGACTTCCGGAGCGATGCTTTCTCCGGCGCAATCCGTACATGTGACTGCTCAGCAAATGTTGCAAAAGAGTTCCACTGGAACGGCGCGTTTTTTGGGAGGGGCCCGTCTGTGGCAAGGCGGCAACATCGTGCAGGCTCCGCAGATCGAATTCAATCGCAACAATCGGACTCTTGACGCTCAGGCACAAGGTAGTGAACGGGTTTCCACAGTTTTTATACAGGCGGACAGAAACGGGAAAGCGGCCCCGGCTGAGATAACAGCAGACCGCCTACTCTACGAAGATTCTCAGCGAAGCGCAGACTTTGAAGGCTCGATTCTGCTGCGAAGCGCCGATTCTACGCTTCGAGCGAACAAAGCGGTTGTGCTTTTGCGTCCTCAATCTGAAGTTGGCAAGTCCACAAAAGACCCTCGTTCAGCGGCGCCAAGTCAGGTGCAAAGCATTGATGCAACAGGCAATATTCTTCTCCAGCAGCCGGGCCGCCGAGCTTCAGGAGCGCACCTGATGTATGGGGCAGACGAAGAAAAGTTTGTGCTTACAGGCACTCCGGGCTCTCCGCCTAGCATTTTTGATGCCGAACACGGCCAAGTTACCGGAGTTTCGTTGACCTTCTTTAACCGCGATGATAGAGTTCTGGTGGACAGTAGCAATTCAGAGTCCATAACTCAGACCCGGCTAAAAAAATGACGCAGCAGACCCTCTCGACCGACGATATCGGCAAAGCCTATCGGGGTCGCAGAGTGGTAAACGGGGTCACTCTCCACATTAATCAAGGCGAAGTTGTGGGCCTATTAGGCCCAAATGGGGCGGGTAAGACCACCAGCTTTTACATGATTGTTGGCCTGGTATCGCCGGACACGGGCCGAATCCTGGTTGATGGGCTTGAGATCACCGACGTGCCCATGTATCTGCGGGCGCGGAGTTATGGCATCAGCTACTTGCCGCAGGAACCCTCTGTCTTCCGCAAGCTGACGGTGGAGGAGAACATCATGGCAATCCTGGAGGCTCAGCCGCTCTCCTGGGAGAACCGGCGCAGCCGCATGGAGACCCTGATCGAACAGCTTGGCCTGGGACACATCCGTAAGACCCGCGGATACGCGCTGTCGGGCGGCGAGCGGCGAAGAGTGGAGATTGCGCGGTGTCTATGCATTCGTCCTACATTCATTTTGCTGGATGAACCTTTCTCGGGGATCGATCCCATCGCGGTTCTCGATCTTCAGAAGATCATTTTCGATCTGAAGGCAAGCGGAATCGGAGTGCTGGTTACGGATCACAATGTGCGCGAAACGCTATCAGTAACAGATCGCGCCTACATCATCGATCAGGGAAGGATTTTGCGTTCGGGAACCCCGGAACAGTTGGGCAACGATCCTGAAGTAAAAAGAGTTTATCTGGGAGAGAGTTTCTCTCTGGTGTGAGTCGCGGGAAATTTGCAATAGGTCGCGAGGTGACGGAAGTTACACCCGGGCAGAACCGAAGAATTTGTCGATGCCCGGAAATCGGCGTCCGATAGATTCAAGTAAGAGATACTCACTGGAACCAAATGGTCCTTCTTCAGAACAGACTTAATCTCAAGGTTTCGCAGAAGCAGATCCTGACCCCGGGACTCGTGCAGATGGTCAGCGTATTGGCGCTGAACAAGCTCGAGTTGAAGGAGATGATCAATGCGGAGATCGTCGAGAATCCCGTTCTGGAGGAACTCGAATCCAATATTCCGATAATCGACCAGGTCGCGGGGAAGGAAGCCGACCGCGAGCGTCCTGAGGCCCCGGACCAGCAGGTCACAGAGGGCGAGAAGAAAGACCCGTTTGACGAAATCGATTTCGGCACCTACTTCAAGGACTATCTTGATCCCGGCTTCCGCAGTCCGCACGATTACGAAACCTCGGAGCGGCCCTCGTTCGAGAACTTCCTTTCGCGGCCCGGAACGTTAACCGATCACCTGATGTGGCAGCTTGGCGCCATAAGCGTCAGTCCCGGGGTGCACGCGGCAGCCGAGTTCGTGATTGGGAATCTTGACGACGACGGATATCTGGTCGCATCCGATGAAGAGCTCATGGCTGGGGCACGTGGCGAGAACTTTGGAGCCACCGTGTCGGTCCCCGATTCCGCACCGACCGCGATTCCACATTTGCCAGAGCATTTCGGTGATCCGATAGGGGATGAGAGTTTCGATCACGAACCCGCCGAGATCCTGGTAGGAAGCTATGCCGGCCTTGATTCGGGCGGGACGCTAGTTTCATCGGCGGTGCAACGAGTCAGTGCCCCTTCGGTTCCAAGCCCATCCGTGATCCCTATTCGCCGTCCGGCCGCGGCAGCAGCTGCATTCACCCTCGAGGAGTTACGCGAAGGCATCGAAGTCGTGCGTCAAATGGATCCGATTGGCGTGGCTGCTCACGATCTTCGCGAGTGCCTGCTGATGCAACTGCGCGACCTGGAGCGGCAGGTGAACAACCGCATCCTGAATGGCGACTCCGAGCTGCAGAACCAGCACCTCACTCAGATACACACCGCGATCGCGATTGTTGATACCCAGCTCCGCAATGTCCAAAACCGGCAGCACAAAGACATCGCTCGAGCCCTTAGCTGTCCGCTCGATGCCGTCATGGATGCTCTGGAATTCCTGAAGACGCTCGATCCCAAGCCGGGCCAGCGCTATAACCAGGTTGAACCCCGCCTGATTGAACCTGATGTTGCCTTCGTGAAGCAGGGTGACGAATACGTCGTCATGATGAACGAAGACGATATCCCGGTACTCCGGTTAAATCCCGGATACAAGAAGTTGTTGAATCGCGATGCTGCGGAGAAGGATGTCCGCAATTACGTGAAGGAGCGCTACAAGTCTGCGATTCAGCTCATGAAGAATATCGAGCAGCGCAAGCAGACGATTCTGAAAACCTGCTACGCGATCATCGGACGCCAACGCGAGTTCCTCGATCAGGGCATTGATCATCTGAAGCCAATGATGATCAAGGAAGTGGCGGAAGAGATCGGAGTTCATCCTTCTACGGTGAGCCGCGCAGTCGCAAACAAATACGTGCACACTCCGCAAGGCGTTTATGAATTGCGTTACTTCTTCAGCGAAAGCGTAAATGGGCCCGAAGGCGGCGGAACATCGCTGATGATCCTCAAGCGCAGGGTAAAGAAGCTGATCGAAGAAGAAGACAGCCGCCGGCCGCTGACGGACGAACAGATTACCCGCATTTTGCAGTCGCAGGGCATCAATGTGACGCGTCGCACGGTAGCCAAATATCGCGAGGACATGAAGATTCCCAGCACACACCAACGGCGTATAAAGGATTAGGAGAAGCTCCGAAGCCGCGAAACTTCGAAGCGAAATCTCAGAAGGCAGGCAGAAGGAGGGTCGGACATTTCAACAAACAAGAAAAAAAAGATTAGCGAAACTCCAGGCTCCGTAAATGGGAGCTTAGTAGCTCAGCAGCTAGCAGCTTAGAAGCTTACTTGGAGGGAGTTAATGAACGTCGAGTACACCGGAAGGCAGTACGAAATCACTCCCGCAGTGCGCAAGCAGGTGGAACACGGCTTGGGCAAACTGGAAAAGCTATTCGGCAGTACTTTTGATTCACACGTAATCCTCACCCTCGAAAAACACCGAAACATCGCCGAAATCACCATCAAGGTTCGCAATCATCCTATTGTCGGCATCGCCGAGGCCACCGAGATGTCTGCGGCTGTGAGCGACGCTCTGGACAAGATCGACCGCCAGGCGATCAAGTACAAGAGCCGCTGGAGAACGCGAAAGCGCCAGCCGCGAAAGACGCAGTGGCCTAAGCCTGCTCCCAAAGAACAGGCTCAACACATGGCCGTTGGCAACAACCCGGCCACGGCCGTTCCCGTGGTCGTTCACGCCTTTCCGCCGGTCGCCCGCTTTACTGAAGCTCACGTCGTGAAATCCGCGGACTCGGTTGCGATGCGTCCGATGACGCTCGAAGAAGCCGTGAAGGAAGCGGAATTCCGCGACCGCGATGTCTTCGTGTTTCGCGATCCTGAAGGTCGGGTGAAAGTGCTGCATAGGACGAAAGACGGGAAAATGGAATTGATCGAAGCGCCGTAGGGCAGAAGCGTTTCAACAAAAGGCGTTTCAAGGAAAAGCGTTTCAAGATGAGGCGTTTCAACTGCAGGCAACAATGAGCGCAGCCTCGGACAGAGGAGTTTCGAAAGTTCAAAAATTTCGATCAAGAATCCAGAACGCATTTGTTGAAACGCTTTTTCTTGAAACGCCTCTCTTGAAGCGATTTTCTTGAAACGCTTTTCTTCCTACTGAAGTACCATTCGCTCATGGCTTCCGCCCCGAAACCAGTGCGCGATGTGGTTAAGTCTGCACGCCCTTCCAGGCGGGCGCGCGCACCGAAAAAGAAAAGCGGACCGACCGAACTGGTGATCATCACCGGAATGAGCGGTTCGGGCAAAGGCTCGGTTCTCAAGGCCTTCGAGGATCTGGGGTATTACTGCGTCGATAATCTTCCTTTGGAACTCATTCAGCGCTTTGCCGATCTTGCGCGGCAATCGCCCGAGATTGAGCGCACTGCCTTGGTAGTGGACATCCGCGAAGGTGAGGCGCTAAGCCGCTTGCCCCACATCCTCAAACAGGTGAAAAGGACCATCAACACCAAAGTGGTTTTTCTGGAAGCGTCGGACGAGTCCTTAGTGCGGCGATTCAGCGAGACGCGCCGCCCGCATCCGCTGGGGAAGACCGCAACCGTCTCCAGCGCAATCACGCGAGAGCGCAAGCAACTCGATTTTCTCCGCAACCTTGCCGACGTGATCATCGATACCTCCAAATTTAATGTCCACGAGTTGCGCGCACACATCCTCGACAAGTTTCAGGAAGGAACCAGCAGCCAAAGCATTCTGGTTTCGTGCGTCAGTTTTGGCTTCAAGAATGGCGTGCCCAACGACGCCGACCTGGTCTTCGACGTCCGCTTTCTGCCCAATCCACATTTCATACCGGAGTTCCGCCCGTTGACGGGACGGCACCCCAAAGTCGCGGCATATATCCGGCAATTTCCACAGACCCAGGAATTCATCGATCGCATCTCGGACCTGCTGGTGTACCTGATGCCGCACTATATTCGCGAAGGCAAGAGCTACTTGACCATCGCTTTCGGATGCACCGGGGGACAGCATCGCTCAGTAATGATCGCAGACGATGTATGCAAGAGATTGAGTAAAGCCGGATATAGCGTAAAGGCGCAACATCGCGATAGTCCGAGGTAAATGAACATAGAGGATGCATTAGCTCCAGCACGGTAGAATCTGAATAGAACCCTGTTTGCATCGCCAACCTAAACCCGATTCGCTCGGCCATCGACTTCTGCGATTGTTGCGCTACGTGCGTCCGTACTCGCTGGCAGTGCTGGGATCGGTCCTGCTGCTTGCCGCGGTTGGATTGCTGGATGCGTTCCGCGTCGTTCTGATCCGTCCCATCTTTGATCGCGTTCTTGATCCCAGTGCGGTCGGACGCGAAGTGCCTCTATTCCCAATTCCCAGCCGGGGGCAGATCTACCTCAGTCAGCTTCTTCCTTCGCATTTTCACAATGCCTTGACGATGGTGGCCGTCGCACTAGTGGGAGCCACGATCCTGAAAGCTATCTTCGACTATTGCGGGACCTATCTGGTGAACTACGCGGGATTCGGCATGATCACCGATCTGCGCAACCAGCTTTACGACTCCATACTGCGCCGTTCGGTGGGATTTTTCTCGAAGCACTCCACCGGAACCCTGCTCTCCACCATCATTAACGATGTGGAGCGCGTGCAGTACGCAATGTCCTCGGTACTGGCTGAATTTCTTCAGCAGTTCTTCACCCTGATATTCACAGTCGCAGTAGTCATCGCTTTAGGGGGAAAGCTTGCCTGGGTGCTGGTGTTGTTCGTGCCGGTAGTCATTGCATCGGTTCGCCGCATTGGACGCTCGGTGCGGCACACCACGCGAAAAGGACAAGATAAGCTGGCGGAGATTCAGCACCTGCTGCACGAGA
>Ga0307477_10003696_pt1 | contig 11312 bp, 10 predicted proteins | sample atmos_gasesECM2C_FD_203316 | JGI IMG/M metagenome (GOLD analysis project Ga0307477, IMG submission 203316) | Hardwood forest soil microbial communities from Morgan-Monroe State Forest, Indiana, United States - atmos_gasesECM2C_515 | ecosystem: Environmental > Terrestrial > Soil > Temperate... | reverse complement strand
AGCGCCCGAAAGGGCCCCGCTGGACGGCCGACCGAGACCCCGAAGGCCGCTCGCAAGGGCGGCCTTCGTCGTGGGGGAGGCCGAGGCCGCCAGGTACCAATTAGGTACCAATTTCTCGACGGGGGAGACCTCGGTGGAGCACGCCTCGGCCGACGCTTGCGGAGGTGCTGGGTGCCGACCCTCGGGCGCACTGCGGAAGACCCGTGACTGTGGAAATTGTCCTATGCCGCGGGGGGGCACCTTCGTCTCGGGCCGGCGTCGCACCTGGCCTTGTGTGCCGCGATGGAGTCTGGGAGAGTGGGAGGCGATGGAGTCTGGGAGAGTGGGAGGCGTGGGGATCGGGGCAGACGCTGTCGCTGACATGGAGGTTTGAGCCGCGATGAACGCTGGCGTCCGTCGAGTCTGTGCAGGAATGTTGGTGGGTCCCGTGCTGCTCCTGGTCGCGTCTGGGGTGGCGAACGCGGCCGTCTTCAACGTCACCAAGCCTGACGACACCAATGACGGGTCCTGTACGGCGAGCACCTGCTCGTTGCGCGACGCCATCGTGGCCGCCAACGCCAGCCCCGGTTCCACCGTGAACGTGCCCGCCGGTCTCTACACGCTGAAGATCCCGCGCGCGAGCACGGGCGACGACGGCACCTCCGGGGATCTCGAGATTTCGACCAGCGTGACCATCAACGGCGCGGGCGCCGGGTCTGGACCGGGTACGACGACCATCAACGCCAACAGCGCCACGAGCCTGGACGGAGCCTTCGACATCACCTACAACGCGTCGACGACCGAGACGATCACCCTTTCGGGGCTGAACGTCACGGGCGGCGTGGGGCACTCGGCGATACTCGCCTCCACCAGCGCCCTGCCCACGCTCAACATCGTGGGCGACAACATCAGCGGCAACACCGGCGAGAGCAGCCCGGGCCCCGTTCGGCCCTGCGCTTCAACACCGGCAGCGGGAGCGCGGCGCTGAACGTCACCAACAGCACCTTCGACTCCGACAGCGCCCCGGGCGGGCGCGGCGGCGCTATCGACTTCGAGGCGACGGGTACCCTGACCGTCACCGGCAGCACGTTCTCCAACAACTCGGCCCCGATGACCGGTGGCGCGATCGACTTTGAGCCGAGCGGCGCCACCGCGAGCTCGATGAGCATCACCAACAGCACGTTCACCGGGAACTCGACCACCGCAACCGGTTCCGGCATCGAATCGGCCGGTGGGGCGATCGCGTTCGATCCTTTCTTTCAGGACGCACCGGTCACTCTGCTCAACGACACGATCACCGGCAACACGACGAGCGGCGATCCCGCGGTCAGCGGCGACGGCGGCGGCGGCCTCGACATCGACGCTGACGCCCCGGGAACCCACGTAACCGCGACCAACACGATTATTTCGGGCAATAAGGCAAAGGGCGGCGCCGTCGCAAACGACTGCGACGCCTCCCTCCACTCCGACCACAGCCTCGAATTCCAGTCTTCGAGCTGCGGGCTCGACATGAGCGGATCGCCCATGCTCGGGTCACTCGCCGATAACGGGGGGCCGACGAAGACGATCGCGCTCATGAGCGGGAGCGCTGCGATCGACGTCGGCGACCCGGCGCAGTGTCCGCCTACCGATCAGCGCGGTTTCGGCCGTCCGGATGATGCGAGCAGTGCGTGCGACATCGGAGCGTTTGAGCTCGGCGCCAAACCGCCGTCGTCGTCAGCGCCGTCGTCGCCACCGCCGCCGTTCGTCCCGCCGGGCTCGGTGATCCTGCCGGGCACGCCGGCCCAGCCTGGCGTGGGCGGCCTGACGTTCACGGTCACCTTCCACTTCAACCCCGACGGCTCGGTTACGGTGATTATCAGCGTCCCGGGCCCCGGTCAGGTGACGGCGCAGGACGCCAACGGCCAAACTCTGCGCGCTGCCGCTGCCCGCAGGCACAGGCGCAAGCGTCGGTCCAGGCCGCGGATTCGGCGTGCCACTGCGACCGCAACACACGCCGGCCCGGTCCAGCTCACCCTGAGACTGACCGCAGCCGGGAGGAAGGTCCTCCGCCAGCGCGGAAAGGTCCCAGTCACGGTGCTCGTCACCTTCAAGCCGATCAGCGGCACGCCGACCACGAAGACGTTCGCGGTCACATTCAAAAAACCAGCGAGGCGTCACCGATAGGTGGCGCTCGCAGTAGCTGGTCCGTTCGCGTTGTAGCCAGTCGACGCGACGCTGTTCAAGGCGGCCCTGCCCGCCCATCGGCGCGGATAGTGCCCACCTCGAGCGCCCGAAAGGGCCCCGCTGGACGGCCGACCGAGACCCCGAAGGCCGCTCGCAAGGGCGGCCTTCGTCGTGGGTGGGACGCATTCAGCGCGGTATCGGTCCGCCGGCCAGGCCCACGGCCGTCCCGGCCGCGCCCGCCAGCAGCAGCGTGGGGACCACGCCCCGGCCGAGCGCGAGCAACAGGGCCGCGGCCCCGGCGAGGATCGCGAACTGCCACGGCTCAGCGAGCGCACGGGCGAGCGTGATCGCGGCCCCGAGGATCGCGCCGATCGCCGCCGGGCCCGCTGCGTCGAGGAAGGCCCGTGCCCCCGCGCTCTCACGCACGCGCGCGAAGCGCTCGCCTCCCAGCAGGACGAAGGCGAACGACGGGGCGAAGGCGATGCCGGCGGCGAGCACGGCACCGGCCACTCCCCGCGCGGCGTAGCCGACCGCCGCCACGGTGGCCACCACCGGCCCCGGGGTCACCTGCCCCAGGGCGACCGCGTTGAGGAACTGAGCGTTACTGGTCCAGTGGTAGGTGTGGACGGCGTCCCCCTGCATGAGGGGGACGATTACGAACCCTCCACCGAACGACAGCGCTCCCACCTTGAACGCGGTCCAGGCCAGGGCCGCGGCCCCGCCCGTCGCTCGAGCTCGGTGCGCGAGTCCGAGCCAGGGGGCGAAGGCGAGACCGAGCGCGGTCGAGGCGCCGCGCTGCACGGCGAGCTCGACCGCACCGCAGGCCAGCAGGACCAGCACCAGGTACGGACCGACGAGCGCGGCGGCCGCGGCCCCCGCCACCGCGTAGGCCACCCAGCGGACCTGCCGGGCCCTGCTCTCTCGCACCCGCTCGAAGCTGGGCCCGATCAGGGCACGGGCGGCCTGGACGGCCACCGCCGGGACCGCGGCCCCGGCGCCCGCCCCCGCGCCGCGCACCCACGTGGGTGGGGCGTGAGCGAGAAACAGCACCGACAGGGCGATGACCAGGACCACCGCCGGCAGCACGAAGCCGAGTCCGCCCACGATCGCTCCGGGGGCGCCGCCGGCGCGGTAGGCGCAGAAGATGGCCAGCTGGGTCGACGCCGGTCCCGGGAGCAGGGAGCAGGCGGCGTTCGCGTCCTCGAACTCCCTGGCGTCGAGCCAGTGCTGGCGCTCGACCACCAGGCGACGCAGCAACGCGATGTGGGCGGGAGGCCCCCCGAAGCCGGTCACCCCGATCCTTGCCCAGGAGCCCGCGATCATGGCCAGCGACGCGCTCGGATCCCGGTGCCCCGATCGACGGTCACTCATTCGAGCACTTCGCCCGCCAGCTCGCGTAGCGCGCGGCGGGTCTCCTTCAGCACGCGACGGCCTGCTCGTGTCGCGCGGTAGCGGCGCCGGTGGCGGCCGTCGACGACGTCACCGCGCGAGGCCAGCAGCCCCTCGGCCTCCATCCGGTGGAGGGTGGGATAGAGCGTGCCCGGGCTGATGCGATAGCCGTGCCGGTCGAGCTCCTGGCTCATCCAGGCCCCGTCGATCTCTCCCTGAGCTGCGTGGTGGAGGACATGCAGCTGGACTGCGCCCCGCAGAAACTCCCGCACCGTCGCCTCCTCTCATGCGCGGGTCCGTCACCCGTGCCGGGCCGCTGAGGGCGACGGCGGAGCGGACTGCGCGCACCGATGAATGGCCGAGCACGATATCGCAAAGCGATATCGGAATCCGATTCGGGCGAGCTCGGGCAGGGCCGCAGGCGAGGGCGGACCGGTGGAGAACGAGTGTGTCCGGCGCGCCAGGCGCCCGCGTGGGATTGGCCCCTGAGTCCCGCGGGAGTAGTCTGGCCCCGATGGCTGCCCCTAGCCGGAGCGTGATCATGGGGCTGGCGGCGTCCGCGGTGGCGGTCGCGGTGTGGTTGGGCTCGGACGTCGCGGGAGCCGCACCCAAGCGCGGGTCCGGTGGCTGCACCACCACCGGCGGCGCCCTTCCCAGTGCTCAGCCGCTCGCCCAGCCGCTGCCGGCCTCGTTGGTGGCCCAGCTCTCGATCCTGCGCCGGGCCCAGGGTCCCCAGGACCAGCTCCCGCCCCTCAGTCCACTGGGGGAGCTGGGCGGTCTCGAGCTCGGCAGCTACTACACGACCGGGATCCGACGGCTGGCCACCGAGAGCGACGGGACCGAGTTCTTCGTGATCCCGGGCTTCCGGCGTCCCCTGCCGCCGGTGCCGCTGTCGTGTGTGACCCGCGGACTGGGTCCGAAGAAGCGCAGCCGCGTGCTCGCCCTGATCAAGCAGGAGCAGGCCCAGCCCCAGCAGCCGGTCTACTGCCTGGCCACCCTCGGGGGCACCAGCACCCCGACCTTTGACTGCACCGACTTCTCGATGATCGCGACCGGGTTTGCCATCACGCGCTCCGGCGACGGCTCGCACGCGGTGCTGGTCGGGCTGGTACCGGACGGGGTGGGCAGCGTGGTCATCTCCTACGCGGGGCATCCCGCGGCGCCCGCTCCGGCGAGCGAGAACTTCTTCATCGAGACCGATCCGAGCGCCGCCGCGGTGCAGGCCATCCAGAACCGCATCCGGCGGATCGAGCTGCGCGGGGCGGGCCGGCGAGGCTTTCCTAGTCTGGGTCGGGGCAAGCGCCGGAAGCTGATCGGGCTCGAGCGCCAGGCCCTGAAGGACTCCCAGCCCACCAGCGTGGACTGGGTCGGGCCCGACGGGCACCTGATCAAGCACTTCGTGGGACCGCCCTCGTCGCCGACGACCGGCAGCAGTGGAGGGATAACCCTGATCGGGGGCAGGGGGTAGCGCTCCCACCGGGCGTGCGCGCCTCAGGCCGCGGGCGTGCGCGCCTCCGGCCGCGGGCAGGCGTCGCCTCAGGCCGCGGGCAGGCGGGCGATGAACCGCCCCCCGGTGGCCTGGGGATCGGCGCGGACGTCTCCCCCCGCCGCGCGAGCCAGGCGCCGGGCCAGGGCCAGCCCCAGACCGGCCCCTCCGTCCTGCCCCTGGCCGGTGCCGCCCGCCCGCCGTCCTGCCTCGAAGATGGCCTCGTGGGCGCCGGCAGGCACCCCCGGTCCGTCGTCCTCCACGGTGAAGAGCACGGATCCATCGTGAGGCTCGAGCCTGACCGTCACCCGCTTGCGTCCGTGGCGGCAGCCGTTCTCGATCAGGGGGGCGAGGATGCGCTCGACCACATCGGTGTCCGCCCCCACCCTGATCGGGGCAGCGGGATCGACCACGCGGATCTCCACGCCCCGGTCCGCGCCCGCGGATGCGCATCCCTCGGAGGCGGCGCGAGCGGCTCTCGAGGCGTCGCCCAACCCGCGGCGGGCCTGCATCTCCAGGCGCGCCGCCGACACCAGGGTTTCAAGCGTGCGCCGCATCTGCTCGGCGCTCTTGAGGGTCTCCTCTAAGCCCGCACGGTAGTCCTCGGCGCTCCCGCCGTGGCGCAGCGCGAACTGGGCCTGGGCGATGACGTTCGACAGGGGCGTGCGCAGCTCGTGGGAGAGCTCGGCCGAGAACCGCTGCTCGTGTCGCAGGGTAGTGGCGACGCGTTCGAGGAGGCTGTCCAGGGTGGCGGCCAGCTGGGTGAGCTCGTCTCGCGGGGGCCCCCGGTTGAACCGGCGAGCAATGTCCGCGTCGCGCCACTCGGCCGCCTGGGCGGTCATGGTGGCCACCGGGCGCAGGGCGCCGGAGATGACCAGTCGCGCGGCGACCGCGACCACGGCCAGCACCAGCAGACCGAGGACGAGCGAGGCGATCAGGGCCGTCTGCTCGGTCCGCTCGTACGGGCGCAGCGACAACGCCGCCACTACCGTCCCCAGGCGCCGGCCGCCCAGGACCACGGGCACGGCATACAGCTCGGTGTGGGTGCTGGCGACGTCACGCGTCCGCGGAGTGCCTCCCGTCAGCGCCCGGGCGGCCCGGTCGTTGGCGGCTGCCGTGGGCGGACGTTCGAGCACCCTGGCGCCCGCGAACACCCAGGTCTGGCTGTCCACCGCGGCCTCGTCCGGCGCCTCGGGCAGCTTCAGCCGACCGCCCTTTACGCGCACCGCGGACAGCTCCGCCGAAGTGCGGGCCAGGAGAGCGTTGTGGGCATCGTGGCGAAGACGCTGGTGAAGGACCAGGTTGAAACCCGCGATCAGTCCGGCCAGCACCAGGCCCACGGCGCCCAGGACCGCCAGCCACAGGCGTCCGCGCAGGCCCAGGCGGCGCACGCGGCTCATCGCAGGCGGTACCCGGTGCCGTGCACGGTCACGATGGCGGGGGCGTCGTTCAGGGCCCGCAGCTTGCGCCGCAGCCGGGCGATGTACACATCGAGGGTGTTGTCGTGGACGATGGCGCCATGCGGCCACGCCGCGGCCACCAGCTCGGGGCGGGCGACCGGGCGTCGCTGCCGAGCGCCCAGCGCGGCCAGCAGTCGAAACTCGGTGGGGGTCAGCCCCACGCTCTGCCCGCCGGCGGACGCGGTTCGCTCGACCGGATCCAGCTCGAGGCCCCCGGCCTGCACCACCGGCGGCTCGCTCACCCGGCGCACGAGGGCGCGCAGGCGGGCGGCGACCTCCTCGAGGTCGAAGGGCTTGGTCACATAGTCGTCGCCCCCGGCGCTGAACCCGGCCAGCCGGTCGGGCAACGAGTCATAAGCGGTGAGGAACAGCACCGGCGTGTGGATGCCCTGGGCCCGCAGCGCCTGGCACACATCGCGACCGTCGGCGTCCCGGAGCCCGATGTCGATGACCAGCGCCTCCGGCACCGCCTCGTGCACGCGCTCCAGGAGCTCGCGACCGCTGGCCACCGCGGTGGCCTCGAAGCCCTCCGCCCGCAGGCTCCGGACCAGGACGCCGCGAAGGGCCGAATCGTCCTCGAGAATGAGCAGGCGCGAACCGGGCATCGCGCCCCAGTATCGCCACTGGCGGGCGCCACTCCGCGGCCGAGCCCGGGCCGTTCAGGACACGTTCAGGCCGGCGGGGCATAGTCGCGTTGCGGTGAGGCACTCGCTCTTGCTTGTGGGTGGGATCGCGGTGGCCGCCCTCGGGGCGTCGGGGTGCGGCTCCTCGAGCCATAGATCGACCACCGGTTCGGGGTCCGGATCGGCCGGCTCCGCGGCGTCCGGAGGGTCGGCGAGCGGGGGATCGGGCGGCGGCGCCGGCGGATCGCCGTCGGCCCTGTCGGCCGAAGCCCAGTCCGCCGCCACCGGCGACATTCCCGACAACCAGGTCTTCCTCACCTATCACGACAGCCGCTCCGGCTACACCATCAAGTACCCCGAGGGGTGGACCCAGAAGATCGCGGGCAGGACGGTCACCTTCTCCGACAAGAACAACCTCGTGCGCATCGCGGTGAGCGGCGGATCTCCGCCCACGCCGGCCAGCGTGCGAGCCGAGCTCCAACGGGCACGGGCATCGAATCCGACCCTCACCTTCCAGCCCCCGGGGCCCGTGCACGTGACCGCCGGGCAGGCGATCAAGGCGACCTACACGACGCGCAGCGCGCCGAATCAGGTGACCGGCAAGCGTGTGGTGCTCGTGGTCGACCGCTACGACCTGGCCCAGGGCGGCAGGCGCGCCGTGATCGACCTCGGCACGCCCAGGGGCGTGGACAACGTGGACGCCTACCGGATGATGATCAACAGCTTTCGGTGGAGGTGACCGGGGAGGGACGGGAGGTTGGGGGCGCGGAGCCAACCGGGGTCCGGAGCCTGTACGTCGAGCCCGACGAGCCGCGAGAAGCGCTGCACTGGCCGGCGCTCCAGTTTCACGACGTGTTCAAGATCTATCGCTCGGGGCCGGTCGAGACGGTCGCGCTGCGGGGGCTCGAGCTGCGGGTCGAGCACGGCGAGCTGGTGGCCGTGCTGGGCCCATCCGGATGCGGCAAGAGCACGATGCTGGCCCTGGCCGCCGCCCTGGACGTCCCCTCGGCCGGCGAGGTCCGGGCCGGAGGGCTGTCGCTGGGCATGCTGGACGAGGAGGCTCTGTCGCGCTACCGGGCCCGCGAGGTGGCGGTGGTCTTGCAGAGCGGAAATCTGTGGCCGGCGCTGACCGCCCACGAGAACCTCGTGGTCTCGCTGCGCCTGGCCGGGCACGAGCGGCCCGGCCCGGCGGCGGAGGAGGCCCTTGGGTTCTTCGGGCTCGGAGGGCGCGGACGCCAGCGCGCGGGCACCCTGTCGGGCGGCGAGCAGCAACGCGTGGGGGTGGCCGCCGCCGCGGCCAAGCGCCCGGGCCTGGTGCTGGCCGACGAGCCCACGGCGGAGCTGGACTCGGTCAACGAGGACCGGGTCCTGGCCGCGCTGCGCGACCTGCGAGACCACTACGAGACGACGGTGGTGGTCGTCACTCACTCGGCCCGAGTGGCCGAGCGGGCCGACCGAGTGCTCGAGATGCGCGACGGAGCGGCCGTGCCGACCGGCCCGGGGAGCCGGATCGGACCCTGAGGGCGGATCAGATGAACGCGACGATGCCCCGGGACGCCCTGGCCGAATGCCGGTCGGTCAGTGTCGTGTACGCGCGCGGAGCCAGGGCGATGACCGCACTGGACGGAGTCGACCTGGCCGTGCGGCCCGGCGAACGAGTGAGCCTGTGGGGCCGGTCGGGCTCCGGCAAGACCACGCTCGTACACGTGCTCGGCGGGCTGGTGAGCCCTACCAGGGGCGAGGTGCTCCTTCAGGGCCGGCCCCTGTCCTCGCTCGATGCCGCGGCCCGGGGCCGGGCCCGGGCCGCGGCCGTCGGGCACATATTCCAGGGCGCCAACCTGCTCCCCACCTTCTCGGCCTTCGAGAACGTGGCCTTCGCCGCGCGTCTGGGCGAGCCCGATGGCGACGGCCGCACGCCGCGCGACGGGCGCGAGCTGCTTGAGCTGGTGGGCCTGGCCACCAAGCTCGATCACCTGCCCGCGGAACTCTCCGGGGGCGAGGCCCAGCGGGTGGCCATCGCCCGGGCCCTGGCCCAACGCCCGCAGGTTCTGCTGTGCGACGAGCCCACCGGTCAGCTCGACTCCGACACGGGCTTGCGCGTGCTGGACCTGATCGACGCGCTCCAGCGCGAGCTCGGCTTCGCCATCGTGCTGGCCACCCACGATCCCGACGTCGCCGCCCGGGCCAGGCGGGTGGTAACCCTGGAGGACGGACGCGTGGTGGGCGACGAGGAGCTCCGATGAGAGCGGCCTGCCGCTTCGCTCTGGCCGCCCTGGTCCGCGCCCCCGGACGCACCCTTACCCGAGTGCTCGTCCTGGCCGCCGCGGTGGCTCTCCTGGGATCCATGCTCCTGTTCGTCGGGCACTCGCTGCGGACCATGACGGGATCGACCATCCGGAGCGTCCCCCTCGACTGGCAGGGGCCGGTGGCCTCCTACGGCCAGGCCAGGTCGGTCAGCGCCGACGTCGCTCGCCAGCCCGGCGTGCGGGAGGCGGTGCCGGCGGCCACCGCCCCGTTTGCCGGGGCCAGCCACACGGGCCCCTCGGGAACCTCGAACGCCGGGTCCGGCTCGGTCCTGGCCGTGCCCTCCGGCTACCTGGCCCACATCGACACCTTCCGCTTCCTGCGGGGCCGGCTCCAGCCGGGCGCGATCGTGCTCGACCAGCAGCTCGCCGCCACCCTCCAGGCCCAGGTCGGCGACCGCGTCACCATCCGGGCCCGTTCGGGGGCTCCGCCCCACTCCTTTCCGGTCTCGGGGGTGGCGCTCATCACCGCGCCCGACCTCGTCTTCCAACCGTTGAACCCCCAGCTCGGCCCGGGCCCGGCTCAACCCCCGGCCAACGCGGCCATCCTGCCGCTGGACACCTTCGCCCGCACCCTGGCGCCGAGGGTGGGGACGATCGCCCCGTCCACGCCCGCGAGCGCGGCCGTCCCCGGGGGCCAGACCGGGGTCCAGTGGCAGGTCCAGGCCCAGGCCGATCCAAACCGGCTCGGAGCCTCCCCGGCCCAGGCCGACACCCGCGGCGTCCGCCTGGTCAACCGGATCGAGCGCTCCCTCCCGGGCCAGGTCCAGTTCGTGGACAACCTGTCCGACAAGCTCAACACCGCCGCTGGGGACGCGCTGTACGCCGAGGCCCTGTACATCATGCTCGCGGTCCCCGGAGCCCTGATCGGCCTGGGGCTCGCGTACCTGGCCGCGCTCGGGACCGTGGAGCGCGATCGCCGGGAGCTGGCGCTGCTGCGGGCACGAGGGGCCACCCGAGCCCACCTCCTGGCCCTGGCGGCGACCGAGAGCGTGGCCATCGGTCTCGCGGCCGGGCTCATCGGCACCGGGGTGGCGCTGGGCGCCACGCGGGTGCTCATATCCGGCGGGGTGGGCGTGACGGTAGCCCGCGGCCTGATCACCGGCGCGGCCTGCGTGGCCCTGGCCATCGCCGGGGCCGCGGCCGCTCGCATCGGCGCCACCGCATCAGTGTGGCGTGAGAGCGTGAGCGCGGGGAGGCGCAGCGTGCGCCGGGAGGGCCGTCCCCTGTGGCAGAGGCTCTACCTCGACGTTCTGGCCCTGGCCCTGAGCGGGCTCATCTACTGGCTCACCGCCTCCACCGGATTCTCGGCCGTGGTCAACCCCGACTCCAACCCCACCCTGTCGCTGTCCATCTACATGTTCTTCGCCCCGGCCCTGCTTTGGATCGGGACGGCGCTGCTCGTGGTCCGCCTCCGCGGGCGGGCGCTGGCCTGGGCCGCCCGCCGGACCGCCGGCGGTCGGGCCCGGACCCCGCTCGGATTCCTGGTGGTCAGTGCCGGGCGCCGCGGCGCGGCGCTGAACCGGGGCCTGCTCCCGGTCGGGCTGCTGCTGGCGTTCGGGGTCAACCTGGGCATCTTCACCGCGACCTACGACCAGCAGGCCAGGGCGGACGCCCAGCTGACGCTGGGAGCCGACGTCACCGCCTCCGCCGCTCCCGGGGTGGCCGCCCAGCGCAACCTGGCCGCCCGGGTCGCGGCCGTACCCGGGGTGCAGGCCGCCACCGCCGTGGACCACTCCTACGCCTACGTGGGGCCCGACCTGCAGGACACGTTCGGGATCGATCCGGCCACGTTCACTCGGGCCACCGCCCTGCGGGACTCGTACTTCCTGGGTGGCACCGCCGACCAGATCATGGCCCGCCTGCGTTTCCGGCCCGACGGGATTCTGGTCTCCAAGGAGACGAT
>Ga0307477_10003695_pt1 | contig 11313 bp, 11 predicted proteins | sample atmos_gasesECM2C_FD_203316 | JGI IMG/M metagenome (GOLD analysis project Ga0307477, IMG submission 203316) | Hardwood forest soil microbial communities from Morgan-Monroe State Forest, Indiana, United States - atmos_gasesECM2C_515 | ecosystem: Environmental > Terrestrial > Soil > Temperate... | reverse complement strand
ACGTAGACCCCCGAGGATATCGGGAGCTCAGCCGGGAGGACTATCTGGGTCTTTCCGGTGACGTCCGTCCCAATGATTGGTTGGGTGACCATCGCCGAGCCGATGAAGAGGTTCCTGATCAGGGTCCCTGACTGCTCGTTGAGGAACAGGAGGGAGCCGTTGTCGAGGGGTACGAGGACCAGTCCGTTGGTCACCGAGACCCCGCCTCTAAGGCCTAGTTGTGGGATGTAATGAGCCCAGATTGGGACACCGGTGTTGGCGTTGAACGCCCACACAGTGTCGTTCGTAGTGGACGGGACGTCCAGTGCCGTGGTTGGGACAGCTCCCACCGTGCCTCCGGCCCATGGTTGCCTGGTTCCGGCGGTCGTTCCAGCGTATGACCCCGCGGATGAGTTGCTGATTCTGCTCATGGTGTTGTAGAACACCATGTTCGTGGTTGGGTCGTAAGCTCCGTTGTTCTCAGTGGGACTCCCCCCGTTGGGAGAGTAGAGGAACGGGCCTTTGGATGGTGCGTTGGGCCAACCGCGAGTCATCTCTGAGCGGTTGGTGGGGTCAAGTGCGTGGCCGAACCCTGAGACAGGGAAGGACGGCTTGAACTTCGTTCCCGCTCCCGAGTATCCCAATGTGCAATGGCTGTCGCCGTTGCAAACCGAGTTGGGTAGGCCGTTGTAGCCCACGTCGTTTGGACCGGGGAAGAAGTGCCATATGACCGCGCCGTTCGCCGTGTTCAGGGCCCAAAGGTCACCGCTCTTGCACGACTTTATCATGGCGAGAGTTGGCGAACCGTTGACCGTGATTGTTGCGAGCATGTCGGTCCACGAGCAGTCAACGTCCCACATGTCGTGTGGGATTCCTTGGAAGGCCCAGTTGACCACGCCCGTCTGCATGTTGATGGAGAAGAGCGAGTCGGACCAGAGGTTGGGCCCTGGTCTCAGGGACGCGTTGGGGAAGTCAGATGGTTGGGATGACGCGGTGAAGCCGGTGCCTGTAGCGAGGTCTTCTGCCCAGTTCCCGCCCCACGATGTGGCGGTACCTGACCAGCTGTGGCCACCGAAGAAGTCGACTCCCGCTGCATAGCCCCAGTCGTCATACAACATTGAATGCTGTAGGGTCGGGGATATCGTCTTGAGGTTGGTGGCGTTGCCTTGGGGTGCGTTCCAGATCCACGCGTTGGTCATGTTGGCGACGTCACTAATCGTCCAGTTCGGGTTGCTCCCGTCCTGGGGCGGCTGAGTGAACGTCATCCAGAGCTGCTTCGGGGGGTTGACCGAGATGTCGTACCCTACGAAGAAGCCTCTGCCTGCGTCGGTGCCCTCACCGTCTGAGGAGCCCGTGAGCAGGAGGCCTCTTTGCGCGTCGATTATCGCGTTCTGGGTGGTGCTGTCGTAAAGGCCGAAGTTCCCAGGTACGCCAGTCGCCCCGCTAGCGAACTTGGCGCACGGGTTGTACGTCTGCCAGTGAACGAGCAAGGACCCGGTGAGCGCGTTGTAGGCAAAGGCCGTATGGTTTGAGCCCATCACCCAGATCATGGGTGTGCTCTGCCAGACGCCTTTCACGCCCGACGTGTACCAGATGTTGTGGAAGTGGCCGGTCGCGTTGGCTCCTCCGAATTGGAGGATGTTGTGCATGCAGTTGAACTTTAGGTTAGGGAGCTGCGCTTGCCAGATGAGGGACCCGGTGTGGGCGTTCATCGCCTGCAGGAGCATGTACTGGGTCATCGTGTATACGATGCCGTTGATCATGCTACCGGTGAAGGTGATTCCCAGCGGCACCGTCGTATACGTGTTGTACGACAGATATTGTGCCGGCGTTGGTGGGGTAGGATATACCCAGCTCACCTGCAGCTGGTTGACGTTAGACGCGCTGATCTGGGTCTGGTTGCTCCAGTCCCAGTTGTTGGGGTATACGCCTTCAGACCCCGTCCACTGTCCCGCTGGGACAGAGGGGTTCGCAGCGAACGTTGGTCGCGCCGCGAAGGCCGAAAGCGTAAGGATTGTCATAATTAGGATTGATGACAGGATTGTTACTTTTCGAGTGTTTGAGTTTATTCCGTTAATCATTTTCAGGACAATCCAGACTGGAGACTATATAGGTCTTTTCGACACTAGTCGAACATCGGGACGGGGTTCTTCACGGTGACGTGCCTTGATCCTTCTCGACGACCAGGACAAGCCCCTCCACTCCCTTCACCCTGGCATGGACGCCGGCCTCCAGGTTCCCAGAGGCGCTCCTCGCCCGCCAGGTTATCCCGTCGACCCTCACCTCCCCCGTCGGGGAGAGGGGGGAGGAGGTCACCGCAACCTTGCCGACGAGGGCCTCCTTTCCGGTAAGGTTTCGCTTCGCCCTCAGCGGCCAGAGCACCCACCTCACGTAGAGCCCCCCGAGGACGCCGATCCCGCCGACCGCAACGGCCTCGGCCTGGGTGAAGCTCGCCAACGACGTCGAGAACTCTACGCCCTGGAAGAGAAGGAATATCCCGGCGCCGCCGATGATTGCCCCTCCAATCATCGCGAACCCATGGCCTAACTTCAGCTCCAAAAACATCAGGGCGATCCCCGTCAGGACCACCACCAGGCCGAGGGTCGAAGCCCCCACGACCTCGACCCCGACCAGCCCTGCTACTAGGGCGATCGCTCCCGCTACTGAGAGCACGAAGGTGGGATGGTATAGATCGAGGACGAGGGCTAGCGCCCCCAAAAAGACGAGGATCCCGCTCACGTTAGGGTCGCTCAGCACGCTGAGGAACTGGTCGTAGGTGCTCTCCTGGACGACTGTGTAGTCCTGCCCGAGCCCGAGCTGGGAGAGCGCGTCCTCGAGGGAGGTGGCGCTCCCCTGGACGAGATGGAACCTCTGGGCGTCGGCGGCCGAGAAGGCGATGTCGGAGGCGACCATGCTCTGGGCGGCCGTCGCGTTCCGTCCCCACTTTTGGGCAAGGCTGACCATCAGGGACTGCATGGCGCCCTCAGTGTGGTTCTGCTCGAGTGGGGTCCCGCCCTCGACTATGGGCGTAGAGGGGCCTATCTCCGAGCCCGGCCCCATGATTATCCGGTTGGTCGCCATCGCGATGTAGCTCCCCGCGGAAGCTGCGAGCGCGTTCGGCGGGACGTAGGTGTAGGTAGGGATCCCGGAGAGGTTGGCCTGCTCTATCGTCGAGACGATGTTGGTCATGTCGGTGAGCAGGCCGCCGGGCGTGTTCATCTCGATCACGATGGCTGGCGCGCTTCCAGCCTTGGCCATGCTCAGGGCGGTGGCCATCAGGTCGGAGGACCCTGGGTCAACCGGGACGTCGAAGTTCACGACGACCGTGCCAGAGGGAGGGCTCGCCGCCGAGGCGCCCCCCGCGAACGCGGCGAGCAAGAAAGAGGAGAGCGCGAGGGCCAGGACTGCCTGGAATCCCCTCGCCCGCCAGCTCCCTGCCAAGTTCAGCATCGGCCTTCCGCTCTGAGGGTGGGTCCCTTCGATAAAAGGCTGGCCCGAGAATTGCTCTCGGCTCGAGTCCCCAAGTGTTGGAGAGATTCGAAAATCGTTGTTTTTTATATCATCAGGATTAATAGCCTGCGGGGGGAAGACCGCTGTCAGGATCAGAGGCCGACCTTCAGGCCCGGAGAAGAACGCTTCTGGTCCTGGAAGACGAGGTTAGGAGGGTCACCGACGCCGGACGTGTCCTCCGCGAAGAGTACCAGGCTATCCTTTCCAACGACAAGGGCAGCATCAAGGCTGCGCAGGAGAGGATAAAGAAAGCGGAGGAGGACGTCGTCACCCTGAGACGGGCGCTCATACGCGAGCTCGCCCAGGTAGGGACGCTCCTCATGAACAAGGAAGACCTGCTGCGCATCGCATTCGCCATAGAGGCGGTCATGGGGCACATCAACGGGACGGCCTTCAAGCTCTCTCAGGTGAGGAGGACGACCCTGAGGGTGAAGAAGTACAAGGACGCGCTCACGGAGCTGTTCAACCTCCTAGTAGAGTCGATCCAGAAGCAGAGCGAGTGCGTCAGGGCTCTCTCGATAAACCCGGACCAGGCGATAGAGATGGCCTCGGCAGTCCAGAAGCTGGAGAGCGAGATCGACTCGAAGCACAGGGAGCTGATAACAGAGCTTATAAAATCGGTCCACGGTTACAGGGACCTGATGACCATGAGGGACCTCGTCCAGGCGATAGAGGACTCCGCGGACGCGGCGCTCAGAGCAGCCGACGCGACCACCATCGTGGCCCTCGGGGTTTAGACCAAGCAGAAATAGGCCTCGAGGGAGGGCAGGCCCTCTTGCCCAAGGTCGCCACAGGGAGGCTCTTCGAGAACAGGATAGTCGTCTGGGACAAGGAGTCGTCCCGGCGCCTCTTCAAGGAGTCGTACTACGGAAAGCCCCTAGGGATCCCGAAGCCAAAGGACTTTGAGTTCGACGCCCCGCTCATTCTCGACCTCATGGAGAGCTACTACCTCGTAAAAAAAGGCCGGCTGCGGGTCGAAGACGAACAAGGGGCCCTCCTGAGCGCCCAGAAGCTGGACAAGCTCTGCCTGAAGGGGTACCCGAACTTCAAGGAGCAGTACCTCGTCTACAGCCTGCTGAGGGAGTCAGGGTTCGTCGTCGGGCCGGGGATAAAGTTCGGGTCGGACTTCGCGGTCTACGAGCACGGGCCCGGGATAGACCACGCCCCATACCTGGTCGAGGTCCAGAAGGACGACTCGGAGGTGACCGCGACCGGCATGGTGAGGTCGGGGAGGCTCGCCACCACCGTGAGGAAGCAATTCATGATCGCCGTCGTGAACGTCGAGAACCGAAAGGTCGACTTCCTCTCTTTCGACTGGTGGCGCGCGTAGGGCGGAACGATGGAGAAGATCGCAGAGGACTCCTTCATCCTTGTCTATCGCGACAGGAGGAGGAAGTGGCTCGTCCGACCCTCGGAGACGCCGAAGCTCCACACCCATCTCGGAATCCTTGACTGCAAGTCCCTGGTCGGGAAGGAGTACGGGACGAGGGTCAGCACGACCCTCAACGACGAGCTCGTGATACTAAAGCCGACGCTCGAGGACATCGTGATGAAGTTCAACAGGCGGACGCAGGTTATCTACCCGAAGGACATCGCGTTCATCATCGTAAAGTGCGGGATCCACTCCGGGAGTAGGGTCTTCGAGGCCGGGACCGGCAGCGGGGCGGCGACGGCGGCGATGGCGTACATGGTGGCGCCGGGAGGGCATGTGTACAGCTACGACATCAACGAGGAGTTCCAGAGCGTGGCGAAGAGAAACCTCGAGAGGTTCGGCCTCAATGGGAGCGTCTCTCTCAAGGTAGGCGACGCGAAGCTCGGGGTCGAGGAGAGGGACCTCGACGCCGCCCTCGTCGACATCGGCGACCCCTGGGAGCTCGTGAAGCCCGTCAAGGAGGCCCTCGCCCCGTCCGGGACCCTCGCGGGGATCTGCCCGACGATGAACCAGGCAGAGAAGCTGGTCGAGGAGCTGAAGGCGCAGTCCTTCGCCGACGTCGAAGCGATCGAGCTGATGCCGCGGACGATAGAGGCGAGGGCGGGGATGACCCGGCCTTCGATGTTCATGGTCGGGCACACGGCGTATCTGATATTCGGGAGGAAGGTCGTCTGACCGATCGGCCGTCGGGAAAGAGTTTTAACCAGACCCGGGCGCGCGGAGGTTCCGCTTGAGCACAAAGAACTCGGGCGACGTCGCGTTCTTCCTTTACCTGACGCCCTTCATCGCCAACTTTGCCTACACGCTCTACCTGTGGGCTTCCAGCGGCATCTCCCTTGTCCTCCCGCAGCTCGTCTTCCTGGAGGTCACCCAGAACCCCTACATCTTCCTCGTGGGGACGGCCGCGGTGATCTTCGCAGGGCTCATGGACGTCACGGGAGAGGAACCCGGCACGCGGAGAGTCGCGGTGACCAAGCTCAGCTCGAGGCTCCAGACGATAGCGGCCGTCTCCATAGTCCTCGCGGCCGTCGCGTCGCTCTACTCGTCGCACCTGAACATCGGAATAGCGGGCTTCAACCTGCTAGACGGGAGGTACCCGCTGATATTCCCGGCCCTCCTCGTCTTGTTCAGCTTCCTGATCCTGCCGACGTTAAGGCTCCCGACCTCGGACTATGTCGGTGTCGTGATAGTGCTCCTGCTCCTGGCATCCCCGCTGGTACTTCACGAGCTGGGGAAGAGCAACGTCCCTGCGGCGCTCGGGGTCACGCTGCTGATGCTGTTGGCAGCCGCGGCGCTATTCCTCAGAAAGGGAAAGCTGTGAAGACCGCCTAAGGATATCGCCCAGAGCCCGAAAGTCCGCGTGGATTACCTTCTCAAGCTCCCTGTTGTAGATCATGGCAGCCGGATGGTAGCTCGAGAAGAAGGTCGACTGCCCTTTCTTCTGCAGCCGCCCGTGGGCCGAGGCGAGTTCCCCCTCGGGGAAGAACCTCTTCAGCGCCGTGTCCCCGAGGAGCACCACTAGCTTGGGCTGGAGCACCTCGATCTCGCGCTCAAGGTACGGCTCACACGAGTCCGACTCCGCGGTCGTGGGCCGACGATTTTCAGGGGGGCGGCACTTCGCTACGTTCGACACAAAGACGTCGTCCCTCTGAAGTCCGGCCGCTGAGAGCAGGGAGTCGAGCTTGGTCCCTGCGGAGCCGACAAAAGGCCTGCCCTGCAAGTCCTCGTTGCGCCCCGGCGCCTCCCCGATCAGCATGACCTTGGCGTCCGGCGGTCCCTCTCCTGGGACTGCTTTCGTCCTGGACGCTGACAAGGGACAGCGGGTACAGGAGCGCACCTCTCCGGCCAACTCTGAGAGGGCGTCACTCAAGCGGAGAGTTCGTCCCTCGACCGAGGATACGACCCCAGCACCTTGAGGAAGGTCGTCCTTGTAGCCAGCTTGGCGAGGACGGTCGCGGGACGGCGGTCTGACATGTGCCCCTCAAAGTCGACGAAGAAGTAATACTCCCAGGGCTTCTCCTTGGTCGGCCTCGACTCTATCTTGGTCAGGTTGATGTCCTCGGTCGCGAACGCCTCGAGCGCCCGGTAGAGCGAGCCGGCCGTATGCGGCAGAGCGAACATGATAGAGGTCTTGCTCTTCCTGCTCCTCTCCGCCCCGTCCATCGAAATGACGAAGAACCTGGTGAAGTTCCGCGGGTAGTCCTCGACGCCCTTCTTCAGTATCTTCAGCCCGTAGATCTGCGCCGCCCTCTCCCCAGCGATCGCAGCCGCGTCGGTCAGGCGCCTCTCCTTGATCATCTTGACGCTCCCCGCGGTGTCGTAGGTGACCATCGGGTCTGCGCCGAGCGTCGCGATGAATTTCCGGCACTGGGCGAGGGCCTGGGGGTGCGAGTATATCGACCTTATCCCCGAGAGCTTCGCCGTGGGCAGCCCGATGAGGCAGTGGACGACCTTCAGGACCTCCTCGCCTACCACGCTCGCCTTCGTGGTCAACAGGGAGTCGTAGGTCTCGTTGACGCTGCCCTCGACTGAGTTCTCTATCGGGACGACGCCCATCCCGACGAGGCCCTTCTCCGTGAGGCTGAAGACCTCCCTGATTGTCTTGCACGGGACTGCCTCGACCCCGAGCCCGAACCTCTTGAAGATCGCCTCCTCGCTGTAGGCTCCGTGCTCCCCCTGGAAGCCCACCGTCGCCTTCTGCTTGCCCAAAAATTTCTCTGGCGCGGGAGCCCCAGACGCCAGATATCACTTTTTGCTCAGGCGGCGAGAGGCCTAAATGGCCCTGCGCCAAGGCGTCGAAGAGGTTGAGCCAGGCGGACGTCCTCTCTGTGGTAGTTACGGTGAGCACCGCTATCTTCGTGGCGGAGCTGGCCGACAAGGACGCGCTCTTCCTCCTGACCCTCGCCACCAAGAAGAGGCCTCTCTGGGTCTTCGCCGCCGGCTCCGTCGCCTTCACCGCTACCGCCGCGATAATCGTCGTCATCGGCTCCGCGATCGTGAATCTAGTCCCCGTCGCCTGGGTCAAGCTGGCGGGCGGGCTGATCATGGTCGGGTACGGGTTCTGGGAGTTCGCGAAGGGGACGGCCGAGGCGGAGTCCATCGAAGGACGGGAGGCCAAGCTCCTCAGGCGACAGGACCATCGATGGGCCGCGTTCGCGGCAGCGGTAGGGGCCCTGATGGTGCTCGACCTCGCGGGGGACGCCACCGAGCTCCTCATAGTCGTCTTCGTCGCGCAGTATCAGGAGGCCCTTCTGGTCTTCCTGGCATCCGTCGCAGGCCTGATCGTCGCGACGGCGGTCGAGACCGTCATGGGGAGCAGGCTTAGCAGGCTCCTCACCGCGAAGAGGATCAGGTACTTCTCGATACTGGTCCCGCTGGCCATCGGGGCCGCCGTGATCGCCTCGAGCGTCCTGTCGCTCTGAACGTCGCCAACTCGATGAATCCTTAAAACCTCGACGAGGGCGCGCGGTCTCCGGTTCTAGTTGGCGAATGCCCCGCTCCCGGACAAGTACAAGCAGTTCGGCGAGTGGTACGACGGTGTCTCCGACAAGGCCGAGCTGGCCGATGTCAGGTACGGGGTCAAGGGGTTCGTGGTGTTCCGCCCGAACCTGATGCACATCGTGAGGGCGATCAACGACACACTCGAGGGCCACCTGATTCGGGCCGGGCACAAGCCTCTCCTGTTCCCGCTCCTCATCCCTCACAAGAACCTCCTCATCGAGAAGGACCACGTCAAGGGGTTCGAGGACCAGGTCTTCTTCGTCGAGAGGGCCGGCGGGGAGGTCCTCGAGGAGAAGCTGTTCATCCGCCCCACCTCGGAGACTGCCATCTACCCGATGTACGCCCTCTGGATAAGGAGCTACAGGGACCTCCCGTTCAAGGCGTTCCAGACCTGCGCCGTCTACAGGCACGAGACCAAGGCGACGCGCCCCCTCTTCAGGGGGAGGGAGTTCCTCTGGATAGAGTCGCACGACGTCTTCGCGACCAGGGAGGAGGCCGAGGCCCAGGTCAAGGAGGACATGGCGATCACAAAGGCCACCTTCGAGGAGTTCTCGATCCCGTTCATCCCCATCGAGAGGGAGCCCTTCGACAGGTTCCCAGGCGCCGAGAGGACCGTGGCCTACGACGTCATCCTCCCCGACAAGCAGGTCCTTCAGTCCGCGACGACCCACCTGCTGGGGAAGAGGTTCACCTCGCCCTTCGGGGTGACTTTCCTGGCGAAGACCGGCGAGAAGGTCGTCCCGGAGTCCACCTGCTTCGGCCCCGGGGTGTCGAGGATCGCCGCGCTCATCGTCTCGGTCCACGGGGACGAGTACGGCCTCGTGCTCCCGTTCAAGACGGCAATCGTCCAGGTCGTCATCATCCCTATCAGGAACGAGCCCGAGCTCGTCGCGTACGCCGAGAGCGTCCGCTCGATGGTGGCCGCCGCCGGGTACCGGGTGAAGGTCGACGACGGCGCCGAGACGGCGGGGGAGAAGTTCTACCGCTGGGAGATGCTCGGGACCCCCGCGAGGATCGAGATAGGCCCCAGGGAGGCGAAGGCGAAGGTCCTGACCCTCACCAGGAGGGACCTAAGGGCCCGTGAGAACATCCCGGAGCAGGGGCTCGTGGACGCGCTCCGGGCGCTCGAGGGGAAGGTGAAGGAGGAGCTGCGAAGCAGGGCCTGGAACTGGCTCAACTCGAACATCCACGACGCCGCCTCCAAGGCGGAGCTGCTCGAGAAGACCAAGTCGGGCGGCTTCATCAGGTTCTCCTTCTGCGGCGCCCAAGACTGCGCCAGCGAGATCAAGACCGCGACTGGCGGTTACGAGGTCAGGGGGAGGCGGGTGGACGTGCAGGAGAAGTTCGCCGACAAGTGCGCGTGGTGCGGCTCCAAGGCTGTCGAGCTCGCATACCTAGCGAAGGCCTACTAACCGCCTAGAGAGACTCGACCGTCACCGCCGAGCCGTAGAGGCGCCTCGCCTGCGGGTCCACGCTGCGGGAGAGCTCGATCTTCCCGAGGGCGATGGAGGTGAGGGAGAGCGAAGAGGCTGCTATCCCGAAGCAGCACGACCAGAGAAAGTCCCGCGACCTGAGGAAGCACGCGATGAGGGCGCCGGCGAAGATGTCTCCCGCGCCTGTGCTGTCGACGACCTTCACCTTGGGGACCTCGACCTCGGAGATCTTCCCGCCGTCGAGGATCAGCGCAGGCTGGCTGCCCCTGGTCACGACGGCCTTCCTCACCTTCTTCGAGAGCTTCGCCAGGGCGGCCTTCCCGTCTTCCATCCCGGTGAGCGCCTTCGCCTCGTCGAGGTCCATCTTCAGGGCGTCGACGTTCCCGAGGATCCTCTCGTCGTTCCAGGTGTCTATGAACGCCCTCCCGGAGCTGTCGAAGAGCCGCACGAACCCCTGGGGGTCCAGGAAACAAAAGTCAGACCTCTTCCGGACCTCCTCGAAGAGCTGCGGCGAGACCTCGTGAGCGAGCGGGCTGATGAGCGAGGCGTTGAACTGCTTGTCGGGGACCTGGTCGATCGAGAGGTCCTCGCACCTCTCAACAAGGTAGAGGACCCTCTCGTCCCCCTTCACGACGAGCTTGAAACGGGTCGTCTTCTTCGTGCTGCTCTTGTCGATCGCCCTGAGCTGCAGGCCGTTCCTCGCGAGCCAGACGACCTGCTCGTTCGGAAAGTCGAGCCCGACCTTGGTGACCGCGGTGACCTCGAAGCCGAACCTCGAGCAGAGGAGCCCTGCGTAGGACGGCGGCCCGCCGATGGATGTGATGTGGCGTATGGGGAGCTCGATCCTGTCGATCGTTATGAAGCCCGCCACCAGCACGTTCATTCAGGGAGCGCAGGGTCTCAAGGCTGACTATTCAAGGAATATCCTCGAACTGCCGGGCGAAAAAATGGGGCTCCAGGTTTTTAAGCAAGCGAAAGCGGCGCATTCTCAGACATGACGAAGAAGAGGAAGAGCCGCGGACGCTCCAAGGGAGGAAAGGGGAGCTCAGGTTTCATCTCGTGCAGCAACTGCGGCGCCATCACCCCGAGGGACAAGGCGAAGAAGGTGACGACCAGGCTCAGCCTTGTCGAGCCGTTACTGCTGAGAGAGCTCAGGCAAGCGAGGGCGTCGAACGACCAGCCCTATTTCCACGCAGAAAGCCCCACTACGGTCAAGTACTACTGTGTCAGCTGCGCAGTGCATTACGGCATCGTGAAGGTCAGAGCGAAATCCGAGCGCCACGATAACTAATCGTCTTTGCGCCTGTCTGGTGCCTGTTTCGCAACATGGGCGATTATCTATCCTCTTCAATTAAGGAAGTGTGTCCAAGAAAGATGCGAATCAGTCCCTTGGTCTCGAAGTAGAGAAGTCTGGGGTTGGGACGGATTCGGAATCGGCAACTGTCCGCAAGCATCATG
>Ga0307477_10003694_pt1 | contig 11313 bp, 10 predicted proteins | sample atmos_gasesECM2C_FD_203316 | JGI IMG/M metagenome (GOLD analysis project Ga0307477, IMG submission 203316) | Hardwood forest soil microbial communities from Morgan-Monroe State Forest, Indiana, United States - atmos_gasesECM2C_515 | ecosystem: Environmental > Terrestrial > Soil > Temperate... | reverse complement strand
CGTTGGGGACCTTACCGCGTTGGTCCGCATGGCCTGTTGCAGCCGTTGGCGGATGGGGCCAAGTTTCTCCTGAAGGAAGATACGACGCCGGCCGGTGCCGACCGCTTCCTTTATTTCACCGCACCGGTCATCACTCTGACTCTGGCGATCTCCGCCATAGCCATGATTCCGTTCGGCCCCGCATCGGTGCACATACTTGGAGTGGCGACGCCGCTCGTCATCGCGAATATTAACGTCGGGCTGCTCGCGATCTTCGCAATGACGTCGATTGGCGTGTACGGCGTGGCTCTGGCCGGCTGGTCTTCGAACAGCAAATATTCACTGCTCGGGGGCCTGCGCAGTTCGGCCCAGATGATCAGCTACGAATTATCGCTGACGCTTTCCGTCGTGGGCATCCTGCTGCTGGCGGGCACGTTTAATTTAAGCGAGCTGATCCTGCGGCAGGACGGCTTCACCTGGGGTTACTTGCCAAAATGGAACCTCCTGAGTCCAACGTTCCCCCAAGTGCTGGGACTTTTCTGCTATTTCGTTGCCGCCATCGCGGAAACCAATCGCGCGCCCTTCGACTTGGCCGAAGCCGAGTCGGAGATCGTGGCCGGCTATCACACCGAATATTCCAGCTTTAAGTTCGCCATGTTCTTTATGGGTGAGTATGCCAGCATGATTACGGTCGCATGTCTAGCGTCGATACTCTTCCTGGGCGGCTGGCTCTCACCCTTTCCGCAAACGCCGGGTATGGACTGGGCCCGCTACATCCCGTCAGCCGTTTTGGCCATCAGCGGCTTGGCCCTGATTATTAATGGAGTTCGTTACAGCACTGTGTTTGGCCGGATTGAATTGACTGTTCTGGGTCTCGTTCTGCTTGCGCTATCATTTCTGTGCTCGAAGCCCGGCACAATCGATTTTGTTCAGGGGCCCTTCTGGTTTCTGACCAAGGTGCTCCTGGTACTTTTTGTTTACGTTTGGGTGCGCTGGACGCTGCCGCGCTTTCGCTACGATCAACTGATGCGCTTCGGGTGGAAGGTCCTGTTTCCCGTGGCGCTCTTGAATGTGGTCCTGACGAGCCTTGCCGTGGTGATGCGCAGATGACACCTCAACTGGTGATCTTCCTGATTCTGGCGGCCATTGCGGTCGCCGGAGCCGTGAGCGTAATCCTGCAACGTGAGCCGATCCACAGCGCCATCTCACTGATCACCGTTATGATTGCGCTGGCCGGACTTTTCCTGCTTCTCGAATCGGAATTCATCGCCGCCGTGCAGATCATCGTGTATGCGGGCGCGATTATGGTGTTGTTCGTGTTTGTAATCATGCTGCTCAATGCCGGCGCCGAAGAGCGCACGAATATGAGCCGCATGGCGCGTTATGTGGGCGTGCCGCTGGCGATCTTCTTGCTAATCGAGCTTGCTTATCAGGTTGGCGCCGCGACTTTGTCGATGACGGCACAGCCAGTGGCCGACGGCGCGACGCGAGGGCTATCGATGCTTTTGTTCCAGGATTTCGTGTTTCCGTTTGAATTGACGTCCATTTTGATCCTCATCGCCATTCTTGGAGCACTCGTGCTGGCCCAGCGCAGTGAAGGGGCGCCCGCCCAGCGCGCGCAACAATAGATTCGCGAAACGAATGCTCCAATCGGCAGAAGGTAAGGAGAGAAACGTTGGTGCCCATTTCCTATTACCTTGCTCTTAGCGCCGTCCTCTTTGGCCTCGGGGTAATCGGCTTCGTTTTCAAGCGCAACATCATCACGATTTTTATGTCCATCGAATTGATGCTCAACGCCGTGAACCTTGCGTTCATCGCCTTTGCGCGGGCTCTGGGGCAATTGCAGGGGCAGGTCTTCGTATTCTTTGTAATCGTGGTGGCGGCAGCGGAAGCGGCCGTGGGTTTGGCCATCGTGATCGTGATCGCGCGGAACCGACAATCCCTAAACGTCGAACGCATTAATTTGCTGAAGCTGTAGAGCCGGAATGCCGATACTCGAGCACCTGTGGATCATTCCGCTGCTCCCCTTGCTGGGCGCAGCCGTCAACGGGATTTTTGCGGCGCGATTGCCGCGCAGTGCGGTCAATGCTATCGCTCTGGGAAGCACCGGGCTTTCTTTCCTCGCCGCCCTCGAAGTCGTACGCGAATTCCTCAGGCTGAACGCGGAGCAGATTCCCTGGACGCGGTCGTATTTCACATGGATCGAGGCAGGCAACTTCCGCGCAAATTTTGCCCTGCAGATCGATCAGCTCACGGTGATCATGCTGCTCGTCGTAACCGGCGTTGGCTGGCTGATCCATCTTTATTCCGTCGGCTACATGGCCGACGATGCCGGCTATCGCCGGTTTTTCTCGTACCTGAACCTCTTCATGTTTTTCATGCTGACGCTCGTATTGGCTGCAAACTATGTGCTGATGTTTGTCGGGTGGGAAGGCGTCGGCCTCTGCAGCTACCTGCTGATCGGCTTCTGGTTCTTGAAAAAGACGGCCACAGATGCGGGCAACAAGGCCTTCTGGGTAAACCGCATCGGCGACTTCGGTTTCCTGCTGGGATTATTTTTGCTCTTCCGCCAATTTGGAACGCTCGACTTCGCGCCTATTTTTCATGATGCCGCGGGCCTACCCGTCGAGACGTCGGGGCACGGCGTTCTCACAGCGGTCGCTCTGTTGCTGCTCGCCGGCGCCACCGGCAAATCTGCGCAGATCCCGCTTTACGTTTGGCTGCCGGACGCCATGGAAGGCCCCACGCCCGTCAGCGCGCTAATCCATGCCGCAACCATGGTGGCCGCGGGCGTGTACATGGTGGCGCGTTCGAACGCGATCTTCATTCATGCGCCGGTGGCGATGTTTGCTGTAGCCGTGATCGGCTGCGCGACGGCGCTTTTCGCGGCCACCATCGCGGTCGTACAAACCGACATCAAGCGGACGCTCGCCTACTCCACCATAAGCCAATTGGGATACATGTTTCTGGGTTGCGGTGTGGGAGCCTTCGGCGCTGGAATGTTTCATCTCATGACGCACGCTTTCTTCAAGGCATTGCTCTTCCTTGGAGCCGGCAGCGTGATGCATGCGATGGGCGGCGAACAGGATATGCGGCGCATGGGCGGCCTGCGCCGAATGGTGCCGTGGACCTACGGCACCATGTTCGTAGCTACTCTGGCAATCTCCGGCACGCCAGGTTTCTCCGGCTTCTTCAGCAAGGAAGAGATTTTGCTCGCCGCTCGCACCGGCCCCTACGCAAATCCCGTGATTTACGGCTTGGGTGTATTTACTGCGGGACTCACCGCCCTTTACATGTTCCGGCTTCTCTTTTTGACTTTTCATGGCGCACCGCGTTTTGATCCCAAGAAAACCCACGTACACGAATCGCCGCGCGTCATGCTCGTGCCGCTCGCTGTGCTGGCGGTCCTTTCGCTGGCGGGCGGCTGGTGGGCTGCTCCGCATTTGGTGGGCGGCCTCAATTACTTCGATAACTTTGTGAAGCCGGTTTTTGCAGCTGGCGAAACATCCAGTTCCACCGAACCAAACACGGGAAGCGGCCAACTGATCGCTACGGTCTTCGGCCCTCCGGTGATAGCAGCATTTATCGGATTCCTCCTTGCCTGGTGGCTGTATCTACGCAGGCCGGAGACACCCAGGCGCCTCGCCGAAAGGTTCCATGCACTCTACAAGCTGTTGGTTGGGAAGTATTTCATCGACGAACTTTACGCCGCCATCATCGTACGACCGCTCCTTTGGCTGTCGACCAATTTCCTCTGGCACGTCGTGGATGAGGAAACCATCGACGGCCTAGTGAACGGCGTTGCCCACGAAGCGGGCGAAGTTGGCGACCGCCTGCGGCATCTCAATTCCGGCAACACACGGAGCTACGCGGCTTGGGTAATTCTGGGAGCCGTAGTGCTCACAACTCTGCTCGCCTGGATGGTGCGTTAGAATGCGCGGTTCCTACCTGCTCACCGTCTTGACCTTCCTTCCGCTGGCGGGAACTCTTGCGCTTTTCATGCTGCGGCCCGACGATCGTGAATGGATTCGCCGTATCGCCCTGGCGATATCGCTTTTCGAATTCGCGCTTTCGCTTCTATTGCTACGAGGCTTCGTCCCGAATTCGGCGGATTACCAGTTTGTGGAACTTCACAACTGGATTCCTTCGCCGCCCATCCACTATCACCTCGGAGTCGACGGCATCAGCTTATTTCTCGTCCTGCTCACCACTTTTTTGACGCCTATCGCGATGCTGGCTTCCTGGAAATCGATCGAGCAGCGCGTGCGCGGCTTCTTCATCAGCCTGTTGGTGCTCGAAAGCGGGGTGATCGGAGTCTTTGTTTCGCTCGATCTCTTCGAGTTTTTCCTTTTCTGGGAAGTGATGCTGATCCCGATGTACTTCCTGATCGGAATTTGGGGCCACGAACGGCGCATTTATGCCGCTGTCAAATTCATCCTGTACACGATGTTGGGCTCGATTCTGATGCTCGTGGCCATGATCTGGCTCTACGAACTCAGCGGCTCCTTCGATTTGCCGCAGATCCAGAACATGCTCGTGAGCGGCCAGGTGATTCTCTCTCTGCGTACCGAGCTGCTTCTTTTTGCCGCTTTTTTCCTGGCGTTTGCCATCAAGGTGCCGCTTTTCCCGCTGCACACCTGGCTTCCAGACGCGCACACCGAAGCGCCCACCGCGGGCTCCGTGATGCTTGCCGGCGTGCTGCTGAAGATGGGAACTTACGGAATGCTGCGTTTCTGCTTGCCGCTTTTCCCCGAAGCGGCTCACCGCTTCGCTCCTTACGTCGCCGTTCTGGCCATCATCGGCATTATTTACGGCGCCCTCGTGGCCATGGTGCAGACCGATCTCAAGCGCCTGGTTGCGTACTCCTCGGTCAGCCATCTTGGATTTGTGGTGCTCGGGCTGTTTGCCTTCGATCCCACGGCAGTTCAGGGCGCCTTGTATCAAATGCTGAACCACGGAGTTTCCACGGGTGCGCTTTTCGTGCTGGTCGGAATGCTTTATGACCGCCGGCACACGCACCTGATTCACGAATTTGGCGGGCTCGCCACTCCCCTGCCGGTCATCGCGGCTTTTTTTCTGTTTGTGTCGTTGTCCTCAGCGGGGCTTCCCATGCTGAATGGATTTATCGGCGAGTTCCTGATTTTGGCCGGCACGTTTCTGCATCACGTGAACTGGGCCTCTTACGCAGCTATCGGCATCATCCTTTCCGCCGTTTACCTGCTGTGGGCCTACCAGCGCGTTTTCTTCGGCGAGGTAACCCAAGATAAGAACCGCACGCTGCGTGACGCCGACCGCCGCGAACGCGTAGTCCTGGTCGCGATGGCGGCACTCATTTTGTGGATGGGCATCGGCTCGGTGAGCTTCACCCGCCGCACGGAAGCCTCCACGCGAAACGTATTCATGCTCATGCAACGGCCACAGGTGTATAACGCCCGAGCGGCACTGCGTTCCACTCCGCCTCCGGCTCCGAGTGGAATCCGCTAATGTTTCCTCCGCGAGAAGACATCCTGCGCCTGATGCCGGAGATCATTTTGTCCCTTTCGGGCATCCTGCTCATGTTGATCGAGCCGCTGCTCACGCGCGCGCGCCGGAATGTGCTCGTCAGCTTGGCCGCGCTCGGGAGCGGATTAGCGCTCGTCTCCACGATTTATCCGGCGATGCTTCCGGGCACGGCATTTTCCGGTTTGCTGCGCATTGATGGCTTCAGCGTCTTCGTGCACGTCGTGGTCGAGGCGGTCGCATTCCTGGTGATCATCGGCTCCGCCGATTATCTCGATCGCGAGCACATCCAGCACGGCGAATACTATGCGCTCATTCTTTTCGCCACTGTCGGCATGTGCGTCATGTCCAGCGCCGCCGAACTGATGACAGCGTTCGTTGGCCTTGAGACCAGCTCGATCTCCACCTACATCCTGGCCAGCTATCGCCGCGACGTTCCACGCTCCAACGAATCGGCCCTGAAATATTTCCTGCTGGGCTCCTTCGCCACGGCTTTTTTTCTTTACGGAATCGCTCTCGTTTACGGCGCCACCGGCACGACGCAGCTCGCGCGTATGACTTTTCCCACGACGGCTGGCGGCGAACGTCTCCTCAATCTGGGGCTGGGGCTTATGCTCGTCGGCCTCGCTTTCAAGGTTGCCGCGGCTCCGTTTCAGCTTTGGACTCCAGACGTTTATGAAGGCGCGCCCGCCCCGATCACTGCGCTGATGGCTTCCGGACCAAAAGCCGCGGCCTTCGCGCTGCTGCTGCGCATTCTCGCTACCGTGGCGGCAGCGGGAACGTTCTGGTTCTGGGCGCTGTGGATCTCGGCGGCGCTGACGATGTTCGTAGGCAATCTGGCGGCGATCGCGCAACACAACGTCAAAAGAATGCTGGCCTACAGCTCCATTTCGCACGCGGGATATATTCTCGTCGCGCTCGCGGCAGCCGCCGCCTCCGATCAGGTGGAGCTCGGCGTCGCCGCTGTGCTCTATTACCTCGCCGTTTACGCGCTCATGAAACTCGGAGCGTTTATTTTGGTTTCTCAGCTTAGCGGCGAATCCGAACGGCACATGGATATCGACGATTTCCGCGGGCTGGCTATGCGCCAGCCCGTCGCTGCGGCCTGTTTTGCGCTGTTTCTGCTCTCGCTGCTCGGTCTTCCCGTAACGGCAGGATTCCTCGGGAAGTTCTATATCTTCCATGCGGCCCTCGCGTCGCGCTTGATCTGGCTCGCCGTTCTGCTGGCGATCAACACCATCATCGCCGCGTTTTATTATCTGCGCGTGATCGTGGTGATGTATATGCGCGAGCCCAACCAGACCTGGCCGCCTGTGCCGATGCCGTGGGCCGTAACGTTCGTACTCTCTATCGCCGCAGCCGGAACTTTCTACCTCGGCCTGTTCCCCGGCCGCGTCATGGCCCTCGCCACCCAAGCGGCGCTTTCTCTCCCCGGCCGCTAAACGGGTCCCCCTCGCGGCATAAACAAAAAGCCCGCGGCGCGCTTCGCACCCCGCGGGCTTGAAACTGAAGCTTCGATCTAGTTCGTTATTTGACTTTAATAAAGATGATGGCGAAGGTGTATAGCGCCATCGATTCGATCAGCACCAAGGCCAGAATGAGCATGTTTTGAATCACTCCGGCGGCGCCGGGATTGCGCGCCATGCCCTCGGAAGCTGCAGCGGAAGCGCGGCCCTGAGCGATGCCGCAAGCGCCCGAGGCGATGGCCATGGCGAATCCCGAAGTGATGGCCACCCAGTTAGTGGCCTGCGCCGCTCCCTGGTCTCCGCCTTGAGCGAATGCGGCCGGAGCGATCAGGAAAAACGCGATAGCCACCAGTAGCCCTATAGCGAGCTTTCTCATCGTGACGATTCTCCTTAAGTTATGAAATGGCCGCTCGGAGGTGGTTCCCGACATCCTCGTGCAGCCGGGCTCACGCGAGACGGCGAATGATGATGCCCTTATAAAACTGGTTAGTGCCCTTCGGAAACCGCGCCGGCCAGATAGATGACCGGCAGAATCGTAAAAACGAATGCCTGCACGAACGCCACGAAGATATGCAAAATTATGAAAATCACTGGCGCCAGAAGCGGTACCGGGGCCAGAACGTATCCCAAGGCATTGAGCCTCTCCACGTAAACGAATAAGGCGAGCGTCAGACCCAGGAAAATCCCATAAAGCAACTCGCTCACCATCATATTCACCCAAAGACGAACGGTCAGCGAGAGCAGCCGCGCAAGATGGCTGAACGTTTCCACGACCACCATGAGCGGCGAAAGAGCCAGGTTCGGTCCCAGAAAATGCTTGCCGTAATGCAAGGGGCCCTGCTTTTTTAATCCCGACCAGTGGTAATAAAGAAACACAACGATGGCGCAACCCAATGGAACGGAAACCTCAGCGGTAGGCGAAGCCAGTCCCGGCACGACGCTGATCAGGTTCGACAACAAGACGAACAGGCCGACGCTTCCGATCACCGGCAGATATTGCATCGCCCCGTGGCCGATATTGTTTTCGAGCAAGTCGGCAACGCCGAGCGACATCGGATTGCGCAGCAGAAGCTCCATCACCTGCTGTGTGCCGCCGGGATTTTCCACCGAAAGCCGCGCCCGCAGCCATAGGAAAAACACAACGGCCAGGAGAAACACCAGCAGCTCCATGGCAACGTGGTTGGGGATGGGATATTCGGGATTGCTGGGGTTGATGTGCAGCGCAGTTAACAGCGCCAATGCCACTTTGCCGAAAACTGCGTTCACCAGCTTCGTGATTCCCAGGATGCTCTCTTCCATTGTCCTTCCGAGTTAATGACCCGCAGCCTCGGCCGATTTGCTAGGAGCCGCTTGCGTCTTGGTGCACGCCGCTCGACACCAACTCGTACACAAGGGCCAAAACCACCGCAGCGGCCGACGCGAAAAGTCCTGTAAGCACGGGGATCATCGGCAGCCACGAACGCGTGAGAATAACATAGAGAATTCCGAGCAGCAAAGCGAAGCGCGCAAAGAATTTAATATACGCGCCCACCGGTACACGCACGTTTTGCGAACCCGCCTGTGCCGTCGCCGCTCGGCCAAATGCCTGCACGCTGCCCTTCAGCCAGCGAAAATTGATCCACGAAACCAAAGCCCCGATTGCCAACCCCGCGCTGCCGCGCCATCCCCAGCGCCACCCGGCCCAAGCCGCACCAGCGCCGCCCAGCACCAGCGTCAACCATTCGATTCGACGCAGCGCTGCCGTTCCAAATGCCTCACCGGCCATCTTACTGTTTTCCAGTGGGGCGCCTTACCGAGAGCCGCCGGATCACTTCAAACATTCCGCCGGCAAATCCAAGCAATCCGAGGATCAAAGTCAAAATGGGCGAGGTGCCAAACCGCTTGTCCAGCAGATAGCCAAGCCCCGCGCCGATCACCAAGCTGCCGACCAGCACAAACGGCAGGTCCATGACGTTCCCAAGCTGCCGGGCAAAGCCGTCCGCATCACGCCGTGGCGCGGGGGGAATCTTCGAATCTCGATCGTTATCGGGCAAAGAGTACGGACGGCAAGGTCAACGAATAAGTTGCCAGACGGATGAACGGCTCGGGATAAATACCGGCAACCAGCGTGACGACGCACATCACGGCCAGTGCCACCGATTGCCCCGGCGTTACCGTCGTACGCGCCTCGCCAGCCGGCTCGAGCAGCCAGGCGTGCACGACGATGCGGAAATAATAATAGAGCGCCGGAACGATATAGAGCGCGCCAAACAGCGCCAGATAATAATGTCCCGTCTCGATCAACGAGAGCAAGATGTAATACTTCCCCACAAAACCGGCCAGCGGCGGAATGCCTGCAAGAGACAGCATAAAAATGAGCAACAGTACCGCCGATGCCGGGCTGCGCTTGTAGAGGCCGTTCAGGTCGTCCAGTTCGTCGCCAATCAATCCTTGGCGCCGCAGCACAATAATGATAGCGAAAGCGCCGATGGTCATGAACGCATAGACGAAGAGATAGAAAGCGATGCCCTTTAGGCCGGTCTCATTGCCCTCAGGACCGCTCATCGCCGCTACCAGGCCCAGCAGGATGTAGCCAACGTGCGAGATCGAAGAGTAAGCGAGCAATCGCTTGACGTTGGTCTGCGTGATCGCGGCGAAATTGCCGAGCGTCAGCGATGCAATCGCCACCGCCGCGATGATGCCCACCCAGTTCACGCGCACCGGCCAGAAGGCATAAAGGAACAGCCGCAGCAGCAGCGCGAAGCTCGCCGTTTTCGAAGCCACGCTGACGTAAGCCGTGACCGTGGTCGGAGCGCCTTCGTAAACGTCCGGCGCCCATTGGTGGAACGGCACCGCCGCCACCTTGAAGAAAAGTCCCGCCGCCACGGTCACTATGGCTAGAATTACCAACAAATCCGTCGGTCCGCGCAACTCGAGTGCCGTGCGTATCACGTCAATATTCGTGCGCGGAACCTGCAGCGGCAGTCCCAGCGGGCCATTGATCTGCGCCATGGCGCTGATTCCGTAAAGAAGCGAAAAGCCGTATGCCAAGAGGCCCGAGCTGAACGCTCCCAGCAGCAGATATTTCACCGCAGCTTCATTCGAACGCCGCTGATGGCGTAAAAAGCCCACAAGGATATAAAAGCTGATCGCCATGGTCTCCAGGCCGAGAAACTGCACGATCAGGTCGTATCCCGAGGCCATGAACATCATTCCCACGGTGGCAAACAGAAGCAGCGCGTAATATTCCCCGTGATGCTCGTTTTCTATTTCCAGGTACCGTACCGAAAGGAGAATCACCAGTGCCGTGGCGATGAGAAAGATCATCCCGAAAAACAGGAAAAATGGATCGACCACAATCGAGCTATTGAAACCGCCAACTGCTTCCGGGCCGAGCGCCCGCATCCGAAAAAGCGAATAGCCGCTGAAGATCAAGCCGAGCATGGCAAGGACGGCGTTGCCGGCTTTGTCCTTTACGCCTAGCCAGAAGTCGAAGAGTAGAATCGCCAGCCCGAAGAGTACGAGCTCCACCTCGGGCACGATCAGGAAGAAGTCGTGGCTCAATGCAGCAGTATCCATGCGCTTAGCGGTTCTCCGCTGTGTTCGCGGTCGGCGGTGCAGAAGCCGCGGCAATCATCGCGGCGGGAGCAGGCTTCGCGGGCTTTTCAGGTTTCGTCGAATCGGACTTGGCCGGAGCGGTTGCCGTCACAATCGCGACCGGTGGCTTTTCGCCCCAGCGCTGCGCGGTCGCCGAATTGTAATAATTTGGATTCACCTGCTCCACGATCTGCCGCACCGGAGCGTCCAGAACACGGAACAGCGGCTTGGGATAAATGCCGATCCAGAACGCCAGCAGCACCAGAGGCACGAGGGTCGCGTATTCGCGCATATTCAAATCTGGCAGGTGCTCGTTCGCGGGATTCGTAACCGGCCCGAACATGACCCGCTGATAAAGCCACAGGAGATACGCCGCGCCGAGAACGATGCCGACCACGGCCCATGCCGTCCAGCTCGTCTTCACCTGAAAAACCCCGCTCAGGATCGTGAATTCGCCGATGAAGCCATTGAGCAGCGGCAAACCCAGCGAACTCAGCGTCGCGATCAGATAAATCGCCGCGAAATTCGGCATGGGCGTGGAAAGCCCGCCAAACTCCGAAATCAGCCGCGTATGACGCCTTTCGTACAGCACTCCGATAATCAAGAAGAGCGCGCCGGTGGAAATTCCGTGGTTGATCTGCTGGATGACGCTGCCGGAGAGGCCGTGCGGATTCAGGGCGAAAATCCCCAGCGTGCAGAAGCCCAAGTGGCTCACCGAGCTGTAAGCGATGAGCTTCTTCATGTCCTTTTGCATCATGCAGACGAGCGCGCCGTAGATGATGCCCACGATCGA
>Ga0307477_10003691_pt1 | contig 11316 bp, 13 predicted proteins | sample atmos_gasesECM2C_FD_203316 | JGI IMG/M metagenome (GOLD analysis project Ga0307477, IMG submission 203316) | Hardwood forest soil microbial communities from Morgan-Monroe State Forest, Indiana, United States - atmos_gasesECM2C_515 | ecosystem: Environmental > Terrestrial > Soil > Temperate... | reverse complement strand
GACGGCGCGATCCTCTCGCTCATCTTCGGGGCTCTGACATTCCCGGCCTTCCAGCAGACCCCGCAACGCCTGACGATCGTGGTTGCCGTCTTCGCCCTCTATCTCACGGTCACGTTCTCGATCGGTGTGCGGATCGCCACAAGGATGGCTGAGCGCACCCTGGGCTGGATCGCCGAGGACCGCCCGCCGACCGACCAGGAGCGGCGCGCGGTGCTCGACTGGCCGCTCCGTCTGGCCGGGCATCTGTTCAGCGGATGGGTCGGCGCCTCAGTGCTGTTCACCATTCTCACGCTGGTGCTCTACTCGACGGCGCCGCTGCAGGCGCTCCGCATTGCAGCGACGATCCTGCTGTCCGGCCTCAGCACGTGCACGCTTTGCTTCCTGCTGGTGGAGCGTTCGTTGCGGCCCGCGGTGGCGCTGGCGCTGCGCGGCAACCCGCCCGTGAACAGACACATGTTCGGCGTCGCACCGCGTCTCGTGGTGCTCTGGGCGCTCGGCTCGGGCGTCCCATTGCTCGGCATCTTCCTCGCCGCCCTGGCAGGTACCGACATCGACCGCGTGAATCAGATCGTGCTGATCTCCCTGCTCGCAGCCGTCGGAATCGCTGCCGGCTCTCTGACCACGATCGGCGCGGCGCGGTCGGTCGCCGACCCGATCGAGGAAGTGCGTGCAGGACTCCGTCGCGTCCAGCGCGGCGAGCTCGACCAGGACGTCCCAGTCGACGACTCGGGCGAGATCGCACTCCTCCAGGCCGGGTTCAACGAGATGGTGCGTGGACTGCGTGAGCGTGAACAGCTGCGCGACGTTTTCGGCCGTCACGTCGGTGCCGAAGTGGCGCAGCAGGCGCTCGAGCGTGCCGCGAAACTCGGTGGCGAGCGGCGACGCATCTCGGCCTTGTTCATCGATGTCATCGGGTCGACGGGTCTCGCGCAGCAGCGACCGCCCGAGGAGGTGGTGTCGATGCTCAACGCGATGTTCAACGCCGTCGTCCGCTGCGTGACGCCGGAGGGCGGTTGGATCAACAAGTTCGAGGGTGACGCTGCGCTGTGCGTCTTCGGAGCGCCGAGAGACCAGCCCGACCACGCGGCGCGAGCGCTGCGCGCCGCACGGTCGCTGCACGGTGAGCTGCTGGCGCTGGCGTTGGAGCACCCCGGGCTCGATGCGGGAATCGGTGTTTCGTCCGGCGACGCGCTGGCCGGCAACGTGGGCGCGGAGCAGCGCTACGAGTACACGGTGATCGGCGACCCGGTGAACGAGGCGGCACGCCTCAGTGAGCAGGCGAAGCTTCGCCCGGAGCGCGTGCTTGCCAGTGCGGCGAGCGTGCAGTCCGCCGGCGAGGAGGCAGGTTGCTGGGAGTCCCGCGGTGAGATCCCGTTGCGCGGGCGTTCACAACCCACGACGTTCTTCGCGCCCGTCGAGAGTGTGGCCCTCGCCGATGACGAGGTTCAGCAGCCGGAGGCCGCCGCTCCCTGAGAGATTCGCGCCGTCACAACCCCAACGCGGTCTTGGCGATGATCTCCTTCATCACCTCGTCGGTGCCGGCGCCGATGCGGATGAGGCGCGAATCCCGGAAGTACCGCGAGATCCCGGTTTCCGCCATGTAGCCCATCCCCCCGTAGAGCTGGATGCACGTATCCGCGACGAGCGAGGTCACGCGCCCCACCACGAGCTTGGCCATCGATATCTCAGTGACCGGATACTCCTCACGCCCAAAACGCTCAGCGATCGAATACACAAAGTTCTTCGCCACAGTTATCTCGGTGAGCATGTCCACCAGCTTGTGCCGATTCACCTGGAAGCGAGCGATCGGCCGTCCGAACGCCTCGCGTGCCTTGCACCACTTCAGCGTCTCTTCGAACGCGACCTCTGCGCCCGCGATCGCGCCGGCGGAGCCGATCATGCGCTCGCCCTGCAGCTCCCACATGATGTTGTAGAAGCCCTGCCCGACCTCACCCAGTACCGCGTCATCACCGACTTCAACGTCGACAAACGACAGCTCGGCGGTGTCGCTGGAGAACATGCCGACCTTCTTGAGCTTCCGCGACACCGTGAACCCGGGCGAATCCTTGTCCACCAGGAAGAGCGTGATGCCATGCGCGCCGTCCTCCTGCTTTCCCGTGCGCGCCACAAGCAGGATGAAGTCGCACCGGACCCCGTTTGTGATGTAGAGCTTGCTTCCGTTGATGCGCCAGTGGCCGTTCACGCGGTCGGCGCGGGTGCGGATGTTAGCGACGTCGCTGCCGGCGTCGGGCTCTGTGATCCCCAGCGCGGCGATCTTGGTGCCCTTGATCGCAGGCACGAGGTACTTCTGCTTCTGCTCCTCAGTGCCCCATTTGAGGATCGGCGGTGTCGCCATCTCGCTCTGCACGCTGATCGCCATGCCCACGCCGCCTGAGGCGCAGCGTGCCATCTCCTCGGCGAGCACGATCGCGCTGAAGTAGTCGCCGCCCTGGCCGCCGTACTTCTCCGGGTAGCGAAGGCCGAGCAGCCCGAGCTCACCCATACGCGTGAACACCGAGTCGGGGAAGTACTCGGCCGCCTCCCACTCCTCGGCGTGCGGCCGCAGCTCCTTGCTGACGAAGTCGCGAATGGTCTCGCGAAGGGCGTCGTGCTCTGCAGTGAAGGGCATGATTCGCAACCTCAAGCCGCCGCCGGCATCGACACCTGACTTGACGGCAGTGTCAATTCTGCCACCTACGGATTTCGTCCTGTGGGTACGATCGAGCCGATGACCTTCGCCAGTCGTGCGACGCCGCTCGCGGCCGGCCTCGCCGTCCTCGTCGCGGTGAGCGCATGCGGCTCTCCCAGCACCGAACCCGCCACGTCCACCCCCAGGCCGACAGCCACGGCGAAGCCGACGCCCACTCCCAAGCCACTACCTCCCGACACGGAATCCGTGACCGTCGTCGGCACCGGGGTGGGCACCTGGCAGCTCGTGACCATCCCGGTCGCGGTCGTCCGCAACGAAGCGACCCGACACGGCGTGACCAACGTGGTCGTCCATTTCGCCACGTTTGGTGCGGGGGGCGCGCCGCTCGAGCAACTGAACTCGGTCGCCGTCGACATACCTCCCGGCGCCGCCATCCCGGTCACGGCGGACTGCACGGACGCATGCAACAACGCTGTGTCGGTGACGGCCACCCTGAGCGGCGCCAAGTGGGTCGAATCCCGGGGCATCGGCTTCGCGGCCGCGGCCGTCACCTATTCGTGCGGAGGGTGCGGCGGGCACACCGACGGCAACGTGACCGCAACCCTCACCTCGAGCATCCCCGTGCCGCTCAACTCCGCTGTGGTGCTGTTCGCCGAGTGTGTCGACGGTGGCGGCGGAATCGTCGGCGGGGGCTCCGGCCAGATCGTGTGGCCGGGCGGGACGAGCACCCCGGTCAACGTCTCGGTGATCGTCAACACGGCGCCCGCTGGCTGCACGGTGGCCGCCTCGACCGGCTGGTAGCCCACGTGCGGCGGACGGGCGCCCGTGTGCTAGGGTGCCCGGGTCGCGGCGACGGTGCGTCGACGGCGGGCAGGTCGCTCCAGAGCGCCGCAGGCCCCCGTCCGGCCCCGTTGGCCGTCGCGGCCCACCGCGCGAGAAGGGGCGGTGGAGCAGACCGACAGAGCAAAGGAGTCTCTTTTGCGATTGCCCAAACGTGCGCGAGGCTTGATTCTCGGCCTCACCACCCTCTTCATCAGTCCGCTCGTCGCGTCCCTGATCACCGGGACGCTCGTGGCCGGCCGGCCCGCAGCTGCTGGCGTGCCTGCCCCCACCATCGGGCAGGTCGATCGCGTCGTTCATTCGCTGCCGATGCCGCTGCTGGCGCTCCGGCTGCACGCCCCGTTCCCCCCGCCACCCCCGCCACCCGCACCTGCCGCGCCCGCGCCGAAGCCCGCCCGCCCGGCGTTCGCGGTGCCGGCCTTCACCGGCAGCAAAGCCACCGTGGCCGTGATCATCGAAGCGGCCGCCGCCCGTTGGGGGGTCAACGGGGCCTGGATGGTGCGCATCGCCATGTGCGAGTCAGGCCTGCGGCCCAATGCCGTCAACCCGCGCGGTCCGTACCTGGGCCTGTTCCAGTTCCTCACGTCGACGTTCACGCACAACGGCGGCACCAACATCTGGGACGCGACGGATCAGGCCAATATCGCCGCCAAGATGCTGGCCCACGGTCAGGCGCACCAATGGAGCTGCGCCTAGCCGGGCACCATCAGCGGTAGCCTTGGTCCGCGATGACCGAGGCCCCCCCTGAATCCGGCGAACACCTTCGTGAGGAGCTCGTCAGCCGAACCGAGATCCACCGCGGCCGGCTGCTCCACGTCGTCGATGACGTGGTGCGGCTGTCCGGCGGAACCATCTCGCACCGGCAGGTCGTGGAGCACCCCGGCGCCGTCGCCATCGTCGCGATCGACAGCGATGGGCGGACGGTGCTGGTCCGGCAGTGGCGCCATCCGGCGCAGCGCGCTCTCTGGGAGATCCCGGCCGGCACCCGCGACGTGGAGGGCGAATCCCCCGAGCAGACCGCCCGCCGCGAGTTGGTCGAAGAGACCGGCTTCAGCGCGGCTTCGTGGCGCGCCCTGACCAGCGGCTTCCTCGCCCCCGGGTACTCGACGGAGGAGATGCACTTCTTCCTCGCCACGGGACTGGTCGCAGGCACCCCGAGCACCGACGACGACGAGCGAATGGATGTCGCTCACTTCACCCTGCCGGAGGTGATGGACAAGATCCGTGCGGGCGAGGTGGACGTGAAGACGATCGCCGGGCTGGCCCTGGCGGGTTGGCGGATGTGCGTCGATGGCTGACGAGCCCGGCCGGCTCAGCGACCACGAGGCATCGGAAGCCGATCGCATGATCGAGCAGGCGCTGCGCAGCGTGCTCGACTCGGTGCCCGATCTTCCGGGCGGCGACATCGCTCCCCCGGAGACAAGCCCGAAGGTGCAGCCCTGGGCGGAGACCGCCGCCCCTCCTGGTCGCAACAAGCGACCCCTCGAGGAGCTCCTCGCCGAATACGAACAGCGTGTGCAGAGCGCCCCAGACGCACGGGCCGGTCACCCTGCTGAGAAGCACCCCGCCGAAGCGTTCCTCGAGCGGTTCGCGGAGCGGGTGCACCCGGCTCCCTCCGGCGGCGGCCGGCGGCGCCGGCGTGGACGTGGCGGCCGTGCTCGCCAGGCGGCGCAGCCGACGCAGCAGGCACCACCGGCGCCGTCCGCCCAGCAGGGCAGCGGGGGCGCGGCGCAGCCTGGGCAGCGCCGCCGCCGCAGGCGTCGCGGCGGGCGTGGGCGGCGGGGGCCGGAGTCCGGAGCGTGACGCTCACTCTTTGCGGGCGGGGCGTGGAGGCGGTCCTCGTCGACTACGGCAACACCCTGATGACCGTGTCCCGACCCGACGCTGAACTGCAGTCCGCGTACGAGCGCATTGCCGCGCACCTGCGCAGCGAAGGGATCAATTCTCCGCCGGCGGCGGTGCTCCTGCGCGACGTGCACGACCGCGTGGAGAACGCGTTCATCGCCCATCAGCGCAGCGGAGCGCTCGAGGAGATGGATCTGGTCGCGGCTGTCACTCGCGCGTACTCCGACCTCGGTATTCGCGTGAAACCAGCACTGCTCGACGAGTTGCAGAGCATCGAACAGGAAGCATGGTGGCAGGGCGTCCACATCGAAGCGGAGGCGATCCCGACGCTGCAGGGACTGCACGCGCTGGGCGTTCGCGTGGGACTGTGTTCGAACGCTCCGTACCGAGTGCGTTCACTTCTCGATCAGCTGGCATACGTCGGCCTCCTCGAGCATCTGGACAGCGTGACCTTCTCGGCAGAAGTGGGGTGGCGCAAGCCCTCACCACGCATCTTCGAGGCCGCGCTGCGTGCGCTCGGCAGCGACGCCGCCAGCACCGTCATGGTGGGGGACAGCGTTCGTGACGACATCGACGGCGCTCAGCGCGCGGGCATCCGATCGGTGTGGTACCGAGCGCACACCGGCCCGGATTCGTCGCGTTCCCATGTGCTTCCCGACGCTGTCATCGACAGGCTCTCGGCACTGATTCCCCTGCTCCAGGGCTCAGCCGAGTTGAGCGCAGCCCGCCAGGAGTAGGCTATACAATCGATTTCTGGCGGTGGACCGGGCAAATTCACCGCCCACCGCTCGGAAGAGGCGCAGCACATCGTGGACTTCAAGGAGTACCTGAAGGAGCGGTGCCGCGACCGCGGCATTTCGCTGCATCGGCTGGCGCTGCTGTGCGATCTCAATCAGATCTACTTCTATCAGTCCATCAACAAGAACAAGGAGAACCCGCCGCCGTGGGTGCTCCGCCGAGCCGCTCCACATCTCGCCGTCCCGTATGTCGAACTGCTCATGGCAGCAGGCTACGTTCAGGAGTCCGACATCCGTGAGTGGGAGGAGCGCAAGCGCGCGTGAGCGTGGCGTCACATACCCAGCGCCGTGACAGTCCCGCGCATCATCCACATCGATCTCGACGCGTTCTACGCGTCCGTGGAGCAGCGGCGGCGACCTGAGCTGCGTGGCCGGCCGGTGATCGTCGGCGGCGGCGACAGCGGGAACGGCCGGGTGCACGTGTCGCGGGCCGTGGTGAGCGCGGCTTCGTACGAGGCCCGCGTCCACGGGGTGCAGTCGGCGATGCCGCTCGTTCGAGCCATCCGCCTGTGTCCGCAGGCGGTCGTCGTCCCGGTCGACTTCCCAGCGTACCGCGCCGCGTCAGCTCAGGTCTTCGCGATCGTGCGGGAGTACACGCCGCTGGTCGAGCCTCTCTCGCTCGACGAGGCATTCCTCGACGTCACAGGCTCCGAGCTGCGCTTCGGTCCCGCCGCGCGCATCGCCGCGGCGATTCGCGATCGCGTGCACGCCGAATGCTGCCTGCATGCATCCTTCGGTGTGGCGACGTGCAAGACCGTGGCAAAGATCGCCTCGGACCTGCGCAAGCCTCGCGGCTTCGTCGTGGTCGAACCCGGCGACGAGGCGGCGTTCCTCGCTCCGCTGCCGCTGCGCAGGCTTCCCGGGCTCGGACCGGCCACAGAGCGTGCGCTGGCCGGGTTGGGACTGACCACCCTCGGCGAGCTCGCCGCGCTGCCGCTCGACGTCGTGCAGCGCCGCGTCGGCAGGGCGCACGGCGAGTCGCTGTCGCAGCGAGCGCGTGGCATCGACCCGGCCTCGGTGACCCTGCCCGGACGTCCGCGCAGCGTGTCGCGCGAGGAGACCTTTGCCGCCGACATCAACGCACGCAGCACCCTCGCAGAACGTATCGCGGAACTCAGTGCAGACGTCGCCGCGCGGCTGCGTCACGGCGCATGGGTCGGACGCACCGTCACACTGAAACTGCGCTATACGGACTTCACCACCATCGCGCGGCAGGTGTCGTTGCCCACGCCGACGGCGGCGGACACGGTGATCCGCGATACGGCGACCGCGCTCTTCGACGCGTCGTGGTCAGGGAGCCCGGTGCGGCTGCTCGGCGTCGGAATGAGCGCCCTCGACGACGCGGCGCAGATGGATCTCTTCGCAGCGCGTGCGGATCATCAACTGGACACGATGCTCGATTCGCTGCGCAAGCGATTCGGACCCGCCGCCATCCGGCGCGGCGCGGGCGCCGGGCTGCGCGACCTCGACTGGCGCGGCGACGATCTGCGTGCGGTGGAGAGCGCAGCCACGGAAACGAGCGACGAGGGTCGATGAATGTCGACCGACCACGACACGGCCGCCCGGTGGCGCATCCCGCCCCGCGAGCGCATCGCACTGGGCAAGATCGACACCTCGTCGACCGCCGGAGCGCCGGGTGGCGCGGATGCGACCAAGCAGGTGACGGCGATGCTGCTCGCGAAGACGCAGAAGATCCATGAGCGGCTGCGCGCGGAGCAGAAGCGCTCGCTGCTCGTCGTGCTTCAGGGCATGGACACGGGCGGCAAGGACGGCACCATCAAGCACGTCTTCAGCGGTCTCAATCCCGAGGGGCTGGAGGTCGCCTACTTCAAAGAGCCCACGTACGAGGACCTCGCCCACGACTTTCTGTGGCGAGTGCATCGACGCGCGCCGGAGCGCGGCCACATCGGCATCTTCAACCGCTCGCACTACGAGGACGTCCTCGTCGTGCGGGTTCACAACCTCGTCCCCGAAAACGTCTGGCGTCCTCGCTACGAGGCGATCCGTGACTTCGAGCGGACCGTCACCGACGAAGGCACACGCATCGTCAAGCTGATGCTGCACATCTCCAAGCAGGAACAGGCGCGTCGCCTGCGCGAACGGCTTGCCGATCCGGAAAAGCGATGGAAGTTCGACCTCAACGACGTCAAGGAACGCGCCCGCTGGGCCGACTACATGACCGCCTACGAGGACGCGATCGCCGAGACCTCGACCGACGAAGCGCCCTGGTACGTCATACCCGCCGACGCCAAGTGGTATCGCAACTGGGCGGTGACCACCATCATCGCGGAGACGCTGCGTGACATGAATCCCGCATTCCCAACGCCACCGGATTTGAGCGGAGTAGTCATCCCCGACGATTGAAAGCGCTGAAGATCCGCCCCTGACCGCCGCGATCTCTCAATCGGGCTCCTCGACGTCGTCGAGGTACCGCGCGATGTCGCTGTCGTAGTTGTCGCGCGCTGCGGACAGCATCCTGCCGACCACCTCCACGCGTTCGGGAGGCCAATCGAGGATCGCTGCGATCTCCGTCGGCGTCACCGCGCGGCCGAACCGGCGACGCAGCGCCACTTCAGCGGTTTCATAGAGCTGCGCGTCGCGCACGAACGCTTCCTCGCTCTCCTGCTCGAGCGCCGCAGCCTCCAGCCTCTCGTCGAGGTGGGTGCCGGCGACCCGCCTGATGAAGGTTTCCAGCTCGTCGGGGCGGCCCGACCGCGAGGCGTACTCGAGCAGCGCGGCGGTCACGGCGAGCGTCGCCTCCTGATAGAGGTCTCCGAGGTCGATCCCGCGGTTCGCCCGCGCACGCGCCGCCTCGAACGCGATCTCGAGGTTGTGCTCCACCAGCCGCTGATGGGCCGGCCCGGGTCCGTGCTGCCGGACGTCCGCGAGCAGGCCGGCTGTCTCGGCGAGATCCAACGGCGGATACCCCTTTGCCTGTGCGGCCAGCGCCTCGACGCTGGCCACGTCGCCGGTCACGCGCTCCTGGCTCCGAACTTGCGCCCGAAGCGCGCCGCGAGCTGCTCCGCTGCCCGCGCAACCTCGTGGCGTGCCGCACCCTGCGAGGCCCGCTCCACGGCGCCGCCGAGCGCGCCACCCACCGCGTACCGGGCCTGGATGTTCACGCTGCAGCCGCCGCTGACCGGTGTGATGTCGGTCGTGATCCTCAGCTCGAGTCCCTCTTCCAGCTCGACCACGACACGCCGCGGTGGGGTCGCCTCCCGGCAGACGAGCACGCCCCGCAGGTGCCGGCCGAGGAAGCCGACTTCCACCTCATACCGCGCTCCGACCCCGGTCACCGGTCCGCCGACGTGGCGCAGGCCGCGGACGGTGGGCAGCCACGTCGCGTGGCCGATGTCGGCCACCGCCTCATAGGCTTCCTGAGGCGGAACCGGTAGCGTGGCGTCGGCGTGAACCTCGATCACAACTCTGAGAATATCGCCGCTGGGCGAGGCCCGGCTCAGTAGATGACCGTGGCGAAGGAGCCGGCGAGCTCAAAGCCAAGTCTTCGGTACAGCGATATCGCCACGTGATTGAAGTGGTTGGCGTAAAGGCTGCAGGCGGCTGCCTCGCGCAGAAGCGCGTCGCAGACGGTCGCCAACCCGGCGGTGGCCACTCCCTGTCGCCGATGGTTCGGAGCGGTGTAGACGCCCTGGATCTGCACCGCCTCGTTGGTCCACGCGCTCAGCTCGGCTTTGAAGATCACCTCACCCGCTTCGATCCACACCCACGCCCAGCCCCGATCGATGAGTGTCGACATCATGGTTCGCCAGCCGACCGCGTCCACCGCGAGCGGGTCCACGCCCATTTCCTCGCGATGCATCGCAGCGGCGGCCTGGACCAGCACGTCGAGATCGCCCCGTCTGGCGCGCCGCAACGGTGCCTTCGGATGCATCGCGACACGTCCGCGTCGCAGCGCGAACAGCAGCTGGGGATCGCGGATCTCGCGGGCCTGCCGCCGGCTGACACGGTGCAGCGCCATCACCGACTCCCGCGGCCCCACCAGCATCCGCAACGCCCTGGCGCTGAGTGGCTCGGCAAGGACGTCGGCGTCGTCCGGGTCGGGAATCCAGGGCACGACCAGTGATCCGCCGAGCATCACTGCGGTGGGACCGGCCGGTCCGTCGACGCCCCACCATTCACCGCGGTCGAGGCCGAAGCGCAGCTCGCTGCGCATGTATGCGTTCTGCACCGGCTCGAGGTCGAGCAGACGTGCGACGGCCGGCTCGTCTCCCGCACCCAGACGGAGAGCTGTGAGCGTCGACCGCGTGGCCATCGGCTCGATTGTCGCTCGCCGGGCACGAGCCCAGTCACGAGCGCTGCGATATCCTCGACCGCCGATGCACCTGAACACGTGTGCGGCGTGCGCGGTGTGCGCAGCATCGCTGTCACTTGTGGCGTGCAGCACGGCCGGTTCGGTGGCGAGCACCCCCACGCCGACGGTCGCGGGCCGGCTGTTCACCGGTCAGGGATTCGACAGCGCCGTCCCGGAGGGATGGATCAACCAGACGGGCAACAACGCGGCCACTGCGCTGGTGAGCGCCAACGGTCAGGTGCTGATGCTTGTCCAGGCGGCCGGCGGCGATACGGGCATCCGCGCGCACATCGATGTCACCGAGTCGGGGCAGCCTGTCCCCGACGACCAGCTTTCTGCGTACCTGCTCAACGCCGGACGCAGTGGTGCGTCCAATATCAGCCGGCCGCAGTCGTTCTCGGTCGACGCTGCCAAGGGTGTTTTCGTCACGTACACGCTGAGCGGCGCCGGTGTTGTCCTCGAGGAGAAGGAAATGGTCGTCAACCACATGGGCAACACGTTCGACATCGTGCTCAACGCTCCAAGGTCCGAGTTTGGCGCGGACCTTTCCGCGCTGCAGACGGTCGTGCACGCCTGGGTCTGGACCAGTTGAGCCGCCGACGCCTGCGCGTGGCCGCGATGGTCGCAGCATTGGGCGCAGCCGCGTGTGGATCGGCTCCGACATCCCCCACACCCACGCCCTCGCCACGGCCCCGACCATTCAGCACCAGCACCTTCTCCGTGCGCATTCCCGATGTTTGGACCAACGCGACGGAGAACCAGCGCGAGGTGGCGCAGCTCAATGCCAACGGCACCGTGCTGCTCCTCTTCGAGGCGCCGCCGCCCGGTCGCGCGATCGCCAACGTCAACGACGTCAAAGCGAACATCAACGT
>Ga0307477_10003690_pt1 | contig 11319 bp, 10 predicted proteins | sample atmos_gasesECM2C_FD_203316 | JGI IMG/M metagenome (GOLD analysis project Ga0307477, IMG submission 203316) | Hardwood forest soil microbial communities from Morgan-Monroe State Forest, Indiana, United States - atmos_gasesECM2C_515 | ecosystem: Environmental > Terrestrial > Soil > Temperate... | reverse complement strand
CACCTGCAAGGTCTGGGGTCTGCGCGCCACTGACCTCAACCAGGGAGTCGTGTACGGTACGGTTACTGATGAAGTATCGATGGACGAAGCTTTGATCAACCGTTTTGATTACGACGAGGTATTTGGAACGGTACTGAACCGCTTCTGCGCCCAGGCGGCGATTGGTTATCCACTCTCGGTATACGGAAAAGGCGGCCAAACGCGGGGTTTTCTCGATATTCGGGATACGGTCCGTTGCGTTGAACTAGCTTGCCTGAACCCTGCCAAGCCGGGCGAATTCCGCGTCTTCAATCAGTTCACCGAGATTTTTTCAATTGCGCAACTTGCAGAGATGGTCCGCGAGCAGGCCCAGAAACTTGGCATCACCGCCAAGGTAGATCACCTGCCGAATCCTCGCGTCGAAATGGAAGAACATTATTACAACGTGGTTCACGACAATTTACTGAGTCTCGGCCTGCAGCCGCGATTTCTTTCCGACGAATTGATCGATAGCATGCTCAGGAAAATCTCGGAAGCGCGCAATCGCATCCGCATGGAAACCATTCAACCAAACGTGAGCTGGAGCGCCGGAGCCCCGGAACTGGACGGGCGCCTGCGCGTGGTGACGTCCACTGGCGGCCGGTGAGCCACATCAGGATGAATCCATCATTCGATTCCAATAACCGGAATTCTTGATGACCGATTGGCAGCCTTTCTACATCCTTATTCTGATCGTTGCGACATTCCCGCTCATTTACTACCTGCTCGCCATTTTCAGCTCCCTGAACTTTTTTTCGCGGCCCCTCCAGCCCAATCAGGATTTCACGCCGCCCATCAGCATTTTGAAGCCCGTGCGCGGCCTCGACGACGGCGCCTATGAAAATTTCTCGAGCTTCTGCCGCCAGGATTATCCCGCGTATGAATTGCTTTTTTGTGTTGGCAGCTCCGACGACCCCAACATTCCCATCATCGAGAAATTGACGCGCGATTTTCCCGATCGCACCATTCGCCTGCTCATCGGCTCAAGTCCCAACGCCACCAACGACAAAGTTTCGAAACTTTCCCGCCTCGCGAGTGAAGCGCGGCATTCTTTCCTCGCGTTCAGCGACAGCGACATCCGCGTTGACCCCGGCTACCTTCGCACCGTCGTTTCTCCGCTCCGCGACCCAAAGGTTGGCGCAGTCACTTGTCTCTACCTGCAAACCGACGAGAAATCTTTCGCCAACAGTTTGCAAACTATCGGCCAGGTATCCGATTTTTATGCCAGCCTCGCAGTCGCGCGGCTTCTCGATGGCGTAAAATTCGCACTCGGTTCCACGATCGTCACACGCAAGGAAACACTCGCGGAGGCAGGCTTATTTGCTGCTATCGAAAATAAGCCGGCAGACGACATGCTCGTCGGCCGGTTGATCGCCGAAAAGGGCTACCAGGTAGAGCTGTTGCCATACGCGGTCCACGCCGTCGCTGATTTCGAAAGCATGCGCGGATTTCTGGCCAAGCGCATGCGCTGGGCCGTAGTGCAGAAAAACATGCGTCCCTGGGGACACATCGGCCTGCTTCTCACGCTCGGTCTTCTCTGGTCGGTCATCGCTATTGCCATACACCCCACCATCGGCGTCGCCGCTATCTACTTGGGCGCATATCTCTTTCTGCGTATTTTGATGACGGCCGTAATCGCTTTCTGGGGGCTCAAACAACCCTCGATCCTGAAAAAATTCTGGCTGATTCCTGTCTGGGACGCGCTGGCAATAGTCATCTTGCTGGCCAGCTTTGCACGAAATCGCGTTCGTTGGCGCGATGGAGAGTACATCATCCACAATGGCACACTCACTCCTGTCCTCGAATCCGCGGAAAAAGAGCACCTCGCAAACCCTGTCCGCTGAACACCTGGAAAGATTTCACTAGGCGCAAGGCCCTGTCCGTGTTACTCTGGCATTGCGTTTGTTGCTCTTGTAACACCTTTAGATTCGATTGAAGGGGCTGCAAGTTCACACTTGCAGCCTCTTTTGCTTTACGGCTGGAGGCGGTCGAGAAGCACAAATAGCTTAAAAAACAAAGGAAGTACATCAGTGAGAGAACAAGGAACAGTGAAGTGGTTCAATGCCAGCAAAGGTTTTGGGTTCATCCAGCGCCAGTCCGGCGAGGACGTTTTCGTCCATTTCTCCGCCATCCAGGCGGAGGGCTACAAGTCGCTGAACGAAGGCCAGGCGGTTGAATTCGAAGTCACCAAGGGCCCCAAGGGCCTGCAGGCTGCGAACGTCACTAGCCTCTAGTCACCAAGGGCGAGCCGGCACACGCTGGCTCGCCCTTCTTTTCGGTTAGCCCACCTGTCACATGCAGCTTGGTGGTTGCAGTTTGAACCGCGACAAGCATTGAATGACTGAACCCCGCATCATCGTGCAATTTGTCGGTTTTGAAGCTAAGAATCTCGTCCGCGAATACACTTTTACCGTCCGCGAACCAGCCACTGAGCCTCGAGAATATACCGTCACCATCCCTAACGAGGCCTTCGACGCGCGCCGCGTCCGCTACCAGGACGCGCCCGACATCTGCTCGCACAAGCTCCATCGCGAGCTGGCTGCTTCCGAAAATCATCCTGCGAAAAGCCATTTTCGCCTCAGCGATACGGAACTCGCCGAATACGCCACCACTCATGCGCACAAACCACTGAAGTATCCCTACGCACCCAAGCCCGTAGAAGAAGACGCCTGAGTTCGTCGCGCCATTCTCCTCTGCCTTTTTTTTTCAAATCTTTCGCCGCTCTTGGTTGATTCGATGTCTCGAATTCTCATCTTCCCAATCGTGATATCTTTGCTCTCGGCGACCACCTGAAATTCAATTCCGGGAGGCCGAGGGCTTTACGCTCCGATCCGCTCCTGCAGTGACATCAATCAACGAAACTTCCGGAAATTTTCGCACAGATGCTGTCGGCGCTTCGGCGCTCGCGCAGGCGGGCATTTTCGTCCGCCAATATTGGTTGAAAATGCTTGCCGTATCCGCCGCCCTGTTAGTGCCGTGTTTTTGGCACCAGCGCATCGAAGCCGGCGACCTCGGAAGCCATCTCTACAATGCGTGGCTAGCGCACTTGATCGAGCGAGGACAGGCCCCCGGCCTGGTGATTGCTCCCCTCTGGACGAACGTGCTGTTTGATCATCTGGTGATCGGATTGGCCAACTTTTTCACTCTGCACGCTGTCGAAAAAATCGTAGTCTCGCTCGCCGTCCTGATTTTCTTTTGGGGAGCCTTCGCCCTGGCTGGCGCAGCCGCGCGCCGGGCTCCCTGGTTCGTCGTGCCTTTGCTCGTCATGGTCACCTACGGCTGGACGTTCGAGATGGGATTTATGAATTACTACCTCGCACTCGGAATTTCATTCCTTTCTCTGGCGATCTTCTGGAGGGGCAATCGTGCAGAACGGCTGCTCGCATTTATTCCGGCGCCGTTGATCGTCCTAGCGCATCCGCTCGGCCTCGCCTGGCTTTTGGCTGCGGCGCTTTACATTCTGGCGGCCGAAACGCTTCCGGGGCGGAGGCAAATTATATTGCTTCTAGCAGCAGTTATCGCGCTTTTCCTGTTCCATTTTTACTTGCAGCGTCATTTTGTTGCCGATGCGGAAGAATCCGCCCTCTATCTCTTCACCGGCGCTGACCAATTTCTACTGTTCAACGCGCGCTACAAAATTGTCCAGGCCGCCGTGCTCATTCTTGTTCCCTCCTCACTCCTGTGGGACGCGTTCGATCGCCGGCGGGAACCGGGCATCTGGACTGCCTACGCTCTTCCGTTCCAGCTTTACATCCTCGTCGAGTTGGGAGTTTTGTTGCTCCCGGATGGCATTCGCTTTCCCGGCTTTGCAGCGGCTCTTGCATTACTCACGGAGCGGCTCACCTCCATTTCCGCCGTGCTCCTCTGTTGCCTGCTCGCTGTAATGAAGCCGCGCAAATGGCTTCTCGCATGCTTATCCGTGATTGCCACGATCTTTTTCTGTTTTCTCTACCGGGACACTGCTGTGCTGAATCGCATGGAAGCGCAGATTGAGCGGCTTGTGGCCACCCTTCCTCCGGACCAGCGTGTGTTGGCTACCATCAAGCCGCCGGCTGGATCGCGCGTCTTGATTCAACACATGCTTGACCGTGCCTGCATCGGCCACTGTTTCAGCTACGGCAATTACGAACCAACAACGGGAATGTTCCATGTCCGGGCGTTGCCGGGAAACTCCTACAATATGCTCGACGGCGATTCCACCGCCGCCATGGAAGACGGCAGCTACGAAGTGCAGGCGCGTGATCTGCCCGCCTACCAGGTCTATCAATGCAGCCATTCAGGTACGGACTTGTGCATCCGTGCGCTCGAAGAGGGCGAAGACAACGACAGTTTGGGGATCCACCCTCCGAATTGAGGACATCTTCAGAATTGCCGTGACGCAACAGGCTCTAGTATTCTTACTGCTGCATTTCTTGCGCCGGGGCTGGAAATCGGTGAGGAGAAAATATGAAGATTTTGGAAATTATGCAATCTCGCGGAAAATTTCTGAGCTTACTAATTCTGCTTTTGGCAACTTCGCTCTTCGCCGGGTCCGGCATCTATGATTTCACGCTGCCGTCGATTGACGGCAAGCCCGCGCCCATCGCGAATTACAGGGGCAAAGTAATTCTAATGGTGAATGTGGCCAGCCGTTGTGGATTCACTCCACAATACGCCGCGCTCGAAGCCATCTACGAAAAGTACAAGGATCAGGGATTCGTCATCCTGGGCTTCCCTGCCAATAATTTCGGCGCGCAGGAACCCGGAACTAACGCCGAAATCAAGAAATTCTGCTCCACAAAATACAATGTCACCTTCCCCCTGTATTCCAAGGTCTCGGTGAAAGGTGACGACACCACCCCGCTCTACCAATACCTCACTACCAAAGCGAACCCCTCGGTGGCCGGCGAAATTCAATGGAATTTCACGAAGTTTCTGGTGGATCGCAATGGAAACGTGGTGCAGCGCTTTGAGCCGGACGTCACTCCCGATTCACAGCAGGTGGTTGCGGCAATCGAAAAATTCTTGAAACAGTAACCACTAACTACGGCAATAGCCCGAAGACCACCACGCTGCTCGGTGTGCCTACGAAGACCTTACCGTTTGCAATCATCGGCGTGACGAATTTGCAATTCCCATTGTCCGGAAATTGATCGCGGCCCCCGGCGGCCTGATTGCTGTTATACAATTCGGTCGCCAGATTGGCGGCGTCGTATGCGTGCAGTACGCCTATGCCGCCGTTTTCGATGGCCCACACAATTCCGTTCGTGGCTCCGTTGGCGGAGACACTTGGAGTTGTACCCGGGTACCCAAAACTGCCGGGGCTCTGTGAAGACGGAGTGGTCCCCAGCTTTGCGTTCGTGATCGTGAATGCCGCGAGCGGCTGGCCGACGCTTCCGTAATACACCACGTTGTCGAAATACGCCGGCATCGCCCACACGCCGCCAGGCAACGCGCCGTCCAATTCCTGATAAATCGCCGTGTCATTCCCGGAGTTAAATTTCCCCATCCGATCCCGATTCACGATGTACATGCGTCCGTCTTTACCCGCGCCCACCGCCAGATGCCAGGTGTTCGATTGCGCGTCTTTCAGATCCGGCAACACCAGCGCGCCGCCTGAACCCAAATCCACGTCACCGCCGGACTCCGAGTTCGTGTCGTGCATGTTGAAATAGTCCGCTACGGTCAAGGTGTTTCCGGCCGTCGAAAGTTTTATGAATCCGTTGCCATAGTCTCCCTGGTTTGGGAACCCGTTTGCATCGAGGGTGGTGTCAAACGTTCCATTTCCCGCCAGAAAATAAATATTGTTCGATGTATCTCCTGCCAGTCCCGCGCCTGCCATCCAGATCGCGCCTTCGCTTCCATTCGGCGTGATGTTCATCACGCTCACCTGCTGCAGCGTGGACTGGCTGTAGCCCATCACCCATCCCGTATAAGCGCCGGCGTCGCAATGCGAAGCCCATCCGGTATAAATCACTCCATTCATCAACAGCAGTCCCACGCGCTCTTTGTATTGTTTGGGGTCGAACGTTGTATTCCCGCTCAGATTCGGAAAAGTAGCTTGAATGGTCGTCGGGCTGCCGGATTCTTCCGCGCCCGTGGTGATATCCAGCGCGTGCAATCTCTGGAAATAATTCGATCCATTCTTGGACATTGCAACCAGGTAGATCGTCCCGTGCGCGCCTGTATTCAGATCGATCACGGGCGTCGATGTGATTCCAATTTCAGGCGACACTTGTCCGCAGCCGCGCGGGTCGCTTGGCGACTCATTGATGCCCAGCACGGAAGCCTTCCAAAGCTGCGCGAAACTGTCAGCATCAAATGCGTATGCAGAATCGTGTTCGGTTACCACAAACACAACGTTGTGCGAGGCCCCCGCGATCATCAGGTTCGATACGTAAAGTGGCTCGGCGTCCACCAGCCCGTCCACGGCCAGTGATCCAACCTTACCAAACGTAGTTGAATTCACATTACTCGGCGTCAGCACCGTTTCCCCCAGATTTTGGCCGGTGCGCTCGATGTCATTGTGATAGGTCAGCACTTTTGCATTTCCTGCAGGTGCCGGGATCACTTTTAATGTGGCAGTCGCGCTGGTGACGCTCCCGGCCGCATTGCTCACCTTCACCACAATTTGCGAATTGTTGTCGGCAATCGCTGTCGGCGGCGTGGTGTAACTTGCGGAGTTGGCGCCAACGTTGTTCCCGTTCTTCTGCCACTGGTAAGTGAGCGGCGCTGTTCCGTTGGCAGTCACGTTGAACGTTGCCGTCTGTCCCGCAGCGACTGTAATGCTGGCGGGCTGGCTCGTAATGGTGGGTGCTACCGGTCCTGACGTCACCGTCAGCGTCGCCATCGAGCTCGTCACGCTTCCCGCCGTGTTGCTCACCGTCACTTGAATTTGCGAGTTGTTATCTGCGGCCGTCGTGGCCGGAGTGGTGTAGCTTGCCGAGTTGCTTCCCACGTTTGTGCCGTTTTTCTGCCACTGGTAGTTCAGCGGAGCTGTACCGCTCGCCATCACTGAAAAAGTTGCAGTCTGACCGGCCGTTACCGTTTGGCTTGCAGGCTGCGTAGAAATAGTTGGCGGAGTGGGACTGCCCGGGTTCCCGTTTGAGCTTGCGTTTCCGCACGCTCCAAGCCACGCACTCAGCCCGCAAATCATCGCGGTCGCAATAATGAGCCTGCATCGATCCTTCAACGGCGCATCTCCCGGAAACGATAGGTTGGGACGTCGAACACGCCAGATAAGCGAGAGTACTGGTCCAAATAGGTTACATTGTGAACTGCTAAATCGCACCTGTTCGAAAGGTCAGATAGCGGACAGTCCGCCGGAACTGGTCGCCTCTGTGACTGCAGCCATACTACGTTTACGGCGCTCGGCACCTGAAGTGAGTGCCCCGCCGCAATAGTCTTGGGACCTTGTTGATCGAGCAATACAGTCAATCGGTTATGGGCATCCTGAAATAACCCTAGCCACAGTACCGGCTTCGATAAACTACGCGGATTCAGCGGTGGTAATTTCGCCCTGCGGTGAACCCCTGGCATCTTGGCGCTGCCCGCGGCCATATATCCACGAGCCCAGGCGCCAGGCGAGCAGCACTGCGACCATCGCGGCGTATTGCAGGGGCTCGCGAACGTCCGATTTCACAAGCCAGTAGTAATGAATCACGCCCGCGATCGCGCTCAAGTAAATTGCGCGATGCAGCATTTGCCAGCGCTTTCCGCCCAGTCGGCGAATCCACCCGGCAGTTGACGTGATGGCCAGAGGAATCATCAGCACAAAGCCCGTGAAACCCACGGTAATGAAGCGCCGTTTCTGCACATCCTTCCACATCTCGGTCCAGTCGAAAAATTTGTCGAGCCCGATCCATGTGGAAAAATGCAGGCAAGCGTAGAAAAATGCGAATAAGCCCAGCATTCGACGAAACCTTACCAATTGCCGCAGTCGAAATGTCTTCCGCAACGGCGTGATGGCCAGCGTGATCACCAGAAATCGCAGCGTCCAATCCCCCGTTGTATGCGTGATGAACTCGATCGGATTCGCCGTCAGGTTTCCTTGAACAGCGCGTATTACCAGCATTCCGAGCGGCAGCAGGCAAAGCAGGAACACGACTACCTTGGTCCATTTGCTGGTGAGGATGGAATTCAAATCCCTGCTCCGGTCAGTAATATTTCTTCAGGTCCATTCCATTGTAGAGGCTGGCCACTTGGTCGCCATAGCCGTTGAACATCAGCGTGGGACGCCGCAGGAATTCTCCGATGCGCCGCTCTTTCGCCTGGCTCCAGCGCGGATGATCCACATTCGGATTCACGTTTGAGTAGAAGCCATATTCATGAGCATTCGCGATGTTCCACGTAGTGGGCGGCTGTGATTGTACAAATCGAATTTTCACCAGCGATTTCGCGCTCTTAAATCCGTACTTCCAGGGAATCACCATTCTCACTGGCGCGCCATCCTGATTCGGCAGCGTCGCGCCGTACATTCCCACGCTCAGCAGCGCCAGCGGATTCATCGCTTCGTCCAGCCGCAATCCCTCCACGTACGGCAGTGGAATTCCGGCGGACAATCCCAGCGGCATCTGCTTCGGTTCGTAGTAGCTCTCAAACGCCACAAATTGCGCTTTCGATGTCGGCTCTACCAGTTTCGCGATCGTGCTGAATGAATACCCAATCCAGGGCACCACGATGGACCACCCTTCAACGCATCTGTGCCGGTAAATCCGCTCCTCCAGCGGAGCCAGTTTCAGGATTTCATCCATCGTGAATTTGCGCGGCTTTTTTACTTCTCCTTCCACGGAAACGCTCCACGGCGTGGTCACGAAATTCTTCGCATTCTCCGCGGGCTCACCCTTGTCGGTGCCGAATTCGTAGTAATTGTTGTAATGGGTCACATCGTTGAAGGACGTTTCTTTTTCCGTAGTGCCGTACGGCCCCTTCACCACCCCATTCAATTTCACTGGTGTGGACCCCGTCCCCGGCCCGGAAACCAGATACGAGAATTTCTTCCAGCCGGCCACCGCACAGGTAGTCGCCAGCAGCCCCAACAGAAAATTCCGGCGGTTCGCGTAGGCGCCCTTCGGCGTCACGTCCTTATAAGTCAAATCCTGCGGTTTCTTGATCAGCATCGTTTCTCTGCCTCATTCCTTACTCAACTATAGTACGCATAACGTTACACCGTTGGATGCTCGGAATAGCAGCAAGAAACCAGCATTGTTGTCTTGAGGCGCATGCTTCGCTGCCTGCCTCCTGGTTTCGTAAGTCGCGTGTACTTATTAACCTACCCTTGTCTCAAAATAGCCAACAACTTTCCAGCCTGCAACGTGTTTCACCTACTGTACGGCCTTTCAGACATCATTCGAGGCCGACACTTAATTTAGTTTCATCCAGGAGAGGACATCATGAGGATCACGAAACTTATTTTGAGTGCTGCGGCCTTGCTCGCCATTTCAGTGCCCGCGGCATTTGCACAATCCGGCGCCAGTACCGCGGATCCCAAGCCCGGCGAGATCCAGGAGCGCAAGGAAAACCAGCAGGATCGCATCGCTCAGGGCGTTCAAAGCGGGCAGCTAACGGCCGGAGAAACCAAGAACCTGGAAACCAAGGAAGCCGGCTTGAACAAGGAAGAGCGCACCATGCGCGCGGAAGACAACGGTCATCTGACCGCTGCCGACCGCGCCAAGCTCAATCGCCAGCAGAATCGCCTGTCCAATCAGATTCACACCGACAAGACCAACGCCAACACCGCGCACTACGGCAACAACGAAGTGGGCCAGCGCCGCGAGAATCAGCAGGATCGTATCGCCCAAGGCATCAAGAGCGGCCAGCTAACCCCAGGTGAAACCGCCAAGCTCGAAAATCAGCAACAGGGCATCAACAAGGAAGTCAGCGGCATGCGCCAGGCCAACGGTGGCAAGTTGACGCAGGCCGACAAGAAGGCCGTGAACCAGCAACAGAATCAAGCCTCTCAGAACATTTACAACAAGAAGCACAACGCACGCACACAGAAGTAACCGGGCCCTCTACTCCAAAAAGAAAGCCCCGGCCTGAAACCGGGGCTTTTCTTTTGCTCACGCATTTTCTCAAAATCTCGTTTTCTCGGCGCCCCAACAAATCCTCCGCTACGAGCGCGCTGCATACCCGCGCGGGTTTCGCTGCCGCCACTCCCACGCCGTGCTAATGATCGAAGTTAAATCGGACAATGCAGGCTCCCAACCCAGCACCGTCTTCGCTCGAGACGGGTCCGCAACCAGCCGCGCGGGATCTCCCGCGCGTGGCGCTTCCATTCGAATTGGAATCGCGCGCCCCGTAACCTTCCGCGCTGTCTCAATCACTTCGAGCACCGAGCGCCCCTGCCCCGTTCCCAGATTCAGCGCGTCGGAAGCGCCCCCGCGGCGCAGATGCTCCAATGCATGAATGTGCGCATCAGCCAGGTCCACGACGTGAATGTAATCCCGGATCGCCGTGCCGTCAGGAGTCGCATACTTGTCGCCAAACACGGAGAGCTCCCGCTTATCGCCGGCCGCCGCCGCGAGTACATTCGGAATCAGATGCGATTCAGGGTCATGCACCTCTCCACATTTCTCCGTCGCCCCCGCGGCGTTGAAATACCGCAGCGCGACATACTTCATCCCATACGCGGAGTCGTAAGCATCGAGCACCTGCTCGAGAATCAATTTCGACCAGCCATATGGATTTCGCGGCCATTTCCGGCTGTCCTCTGCAATCGGCACTCGCTCCGGTTCGCCATACACCGCCGCCGTTGAAGAAAACACCATGCGCTTCAGGCCCGCGCGCTCCAGCGTGCCAAACAGCGCCACGCCCTGCTCCACATTATTCTCGAAGTACACCGCCGGCTTCTCCACCGACTCGCCCACAAATGTCAGCGCGGCAAAATGGATGCACGACTCCACCTGATGTTCCCGCGCAATTTTTTCCACCAACTCGCGGTCGCCGGCTTTTCCCTGATAGAAGGGAATCTTCGCGTCCACTGATTCGCGGTGACCGCGCGCCAGATCATCCAGCACCACCACGCTTTCGCCCTTCGCGCGCAGCCGTTCCACAGTCACACTGCCGATGTACCCCGCGCCGCCTGTCACCAGGATCGCCATCTTTGGTTTCCGTTTTTTCGGGAATTAACGGCCGCGTGCCCCGCGCCCGTCTGTACTCAATGATCCGTCTTCTCTCAGCAGCGCCACAAAAGCCGCCACCGTGCGCGGCAGCGTTCGGTCGCGCCTGTAAATCAATCCCAGCTCGCGCCACAGCTCGACATCCGATATCGGAATCAGCTTCACATCGCCCGCCCGCACTTCGTCCCGCGCAAAACTCTCA
>Ga0307477_10003689_pt1 | contig 11322 bp, 12 predicted proteins | sample atmos_gasesECM2C_FD_203316 | JGI IMG/M metagenome (GOLD analysis project Ga0307477, IMG submission 203316) | Hardwood forest soil microbial communities from Morgan-Monroe State Forest, Indiana, United States - atmos_gasesECM2C_515 | ecosystem: Environmental > Terrestrial > Soil > Temperate... | reverse complement strand
TGTACGTGACCGGCTGCCAGATTCTGAGCCCGTGCGTCACCAATAGCGGCACCAGCCCGAACTCGCGGATCATCAGGCGATAGCCGGTCGTGTTGAAAAGCTCGAGAAGCGTCTGGATGAGAAACACGCCGACGCAGGCGAGCACGAGATTGCGAATGGCAGGTGTGACGAATTCACGCCATTGCGAACGCGCCCGGGGATATCGCGGGAAAAAACTCATGGAGAGAGTCTAAGGGTAGCAGCCCTCGCGAGTCAAAGTCATCACCCTACTGCTAGTACAAAGGTACTGGAGCCTACGATTCCCGCGTTAGTGCAATGGGTCCATTGGAGGTGAGCTGTAATTACTTGAGAATGACCGTTGCGCGAGGATGGGCATGAGTGAGGGCAACCCAACCGACACCCTGGGCACGGTGAGCGTCACCGAATGGGTCGAAGATCGCCGCAGAACAGAGCGCGTATCTGTCTCGCTGCCCGTTCATGTGTGCTCTTCCGACGGGGCGATCGATAAATTTGAGGAAGTTTCCACGACCCTTAACGCTTCGCGCGACGGCGTGTACTTTTCCAGCGATATTCAAACTTATAAAGTCGGGATGTCCCTCGTAGTCACCTTTCCCTTTTCTAATGCCCCCGAGCGCAACGTGCATTTCTTCGGCAAGGTCGTGCGGATTGATGCGCTACCTGAAGGCCGCTTCGGCATAGCCGTCGAGTTGGTAATGACCATTGCGAATAAACAAAAACTACGCGCTGTCGCTGAAACGGTGAGGCGTTAATGCACAATGCCCTGCCGCTTTTAATCCACGCGCATACCAGTTTCGAGAACGACACACTCAATGAACGCCGGACTCTGGAGCGATTAAAAATCTCTGTTCCCGTCCACGTGCGTTCGATTGATCCCTCCGAGCGCACGATCTTAGAAGCTGCAACAACGATCGATGTGAACCGGCACGGCCTTTGCTTCAGCACTTCGCGCGATCACTACCGCGTGGGGATGTCTCTATGCATGACATTTCCGTATTCTTCTCCGGTCATGGTTCGTAAGGAGTTTGTGGGCAACGTAGTCCGGGTGGACTCCCTACCAAACGGCGGCCGGTCTGTAGCGGTGCAGTTCATCTGCCAGCCTTAATCCTGGAAGCACTAAGGAGCTTGAATAGAACTATGCGGAAACTAAACGGAATCCTGATCCTTGCGGCCGTCATGACGGTTGCCTCACTGTTGATCCTGAACTTCGTACGGTGGAGAATGATCGGCTCAGAAACTGAGCAATCTCTTCAGCTGAAACAAAGTCACGCCAGCTAGTTATATTCGGCGGGCTACGTAGTTTTCTTGTTTTCTTCTCTCCGGGCAGACCCAGAAGCCAGTCGCGACCAAAAGTTTTACAATCGTGCATACACTTGTTCTCTGGGTCCAGGTCCTTGCGTGCGCGGCTGCCGGTTCCATTCATTTCCTCTCCTGGCGGCGTTATACTCAGCCCACTTCAAACCGATACAAGTTATTTTGATCGAGTGGAGGAGAACGTGACGAACCGCGAGTGGACACTGAATCTTTGGCGTCATGTGGGTCGTTTGGCGACGGGCGTTGGTGCAGTCCTCTTCGGACTCAGTTTGTTGGTAGCCACGCGAGCCGCAGGGCAGGAAGTCACGCCGGAGCGCCTCGTTCACGCCGGAAAAGAGCCGCAGAACTGGCTGACGTTCTTCGGGAATTACAGAGCCTGGAGCTATAGCCCGCTCAATCAGATCACGCGCGAAAATGTGCATCGGCTGACGCCGGCATGGACTTTTCCCACGGGCGGGCGCGGAGGGCTGGAGTCCGCACCGATTGTGGCCGACGGAAAACTGTATCTAGTGGATCAGAACAATGACGTCTTTGCGTTAGACGCGGTGACGGGAAAGCTGATTTGGAATTACGCCTATAAAGCGGCCAAGGATGCTCGCCCGGGAAACGGCAAGGCGCGAGGATTAGCGATTGGCTTCGGAATGCTGTTTATGGGCACCCGGGAGAATCACCTCGTCGCTCTGGACGCGACGACAGGCAAGGAGATCTGGAATATCGAAATCGAGAATTCCGCGAAGTGCGGATGCGGGATCAGTTCGGCGCCTCTGCTGGTGAAAGACAAAGTGATAACCGGAGTAACCGGCGGCGAAAGCGCGCATCGCGGGTACATAAACGCGTTCGATGCGAAAACAGGGAAACTAGCCTGGCGCTTCTACACGATCCCGGAACCGGGCCAGCCTGGTTCCGAAACCTGGACGGGAGATTCCTGGAAACTTGGCGGAGGGTCGAGCTGGTTTACGGGTTCGTATGACGCCGAGCTCAACCTGGTTTTTTGGGGCGTGGGCAATCCGTCATCCGATCTTTACGGCGGCGACCGTCTGGGCACGAATCTTTACACCGACTCGCTGGTGGCGCTCGACGCCGACACGGGAAAGGTGCGCTGGTTTTTCCAGGAGACTCCGCACGATGTTTACGACTACGACTCGAATCCCGAGCCAATTCTGATCGACGTCCAGCTAAACGGGCAGATGCGCAAGCTGGTGATTCATTCCAGCAAAAACGGATTTGCGTACGTGCTGGACCGCGAAACGGGCAGATTCGTTCGGGGATTTCCGTATGTCGATACCGTGACCTGGACGAAAGGCCTGGATAAGGACGGGAAGCCCATCGATCCGGTCATGGAGGAAGCGGGTAAAGTAGACAAAGATTATTTGTTCTGCCCGGGAACACAGGGTGGCCGAAATCGGAATCACTCGGCCTACAGCCCGCAGACTGGTTTGTGGTACACGACCGCGCTGGAGGTTTGCTCACATCTTACGCCTCAAAAACAAGAGGTGAATGAGGGCGAGAGCTTCTGGGGCGGGCAGAGAGAGGAGCAATTGAATCCCAACGCCATTCCTCACATCGCCGCTTTCGATCCTCTGACGGGAAAGAAGCAGTGGAGCTTCGCGACGAGATTCTTCAATGCGTCGTCTTTGCTGGCAACGGCTGGCGACTTGGTTTTTGGCGGAGACATCGAAGGAAACGCTTTTGCGCTGGACGCCAAAACCGGCCAGAAGCTTTGGTCGTTTAATACCGGCAGCCGCATTGCTTCGCCGGCAGTGAGTTTTTCCGTAAATGGACGGCAATATGTGGCTATCGATTCGGGAGGCGGTTCGCTGATTGAAGCGCGGGCTCCTCTATATTGGCCGGAAGCGAAAACCCACATCGGGCAGGAAGCTTCGACACTTTTCGTTTTTGCGCTGCCAGACGAGAAATAAGGAGACGCTCTAAGTCTCGTCAGGATTCGGGCGGGATCTCTGCTTTGCCGTTCTTGCCGCTATCGGTCTTGCCGTCGGGCTTGCCATCGGCACCACGAATCAATTCGACAAAGGCGCTGGCCGAGCGGGGCAAATGGCGGTCGCGGCGGTAAATCAATCCCAGTTCGCGCCACAACTCGACATCTTTTATAGGGATTAGTTTCACGCGGCCGGCGCGGACGTCGTCTTTCGTGAAGCCTTCGCTGATCAGGGACACGCCGAGATTCGCGCCGACGAAGAGCTTGATCATCGTGACGCTGGGCAATTCCATGACAATTCGGAGATCTGCGACGTAAGGCCGGAAAGCCTTATCGAGCAACTGGCGCGTAAAGCCGGTCTTAGGAAAGATCAGCGGTTGGCTCGCGATGTCTTTGGCGGTTACTTCTTTGAGTTTCGAGAGCGGGTTTTTGGTGCTGACCATCAGCATGACGCGATCGCGATAGATGGCATGTACTTTAAGGCTCGGCGACTTCACCGGCAGGGTCACGATGCCGAGATCGATCGTTCCGTCTTCGACGCGCTGCAGGATCTTGTGACTGAAATTCCGATAAATGCTGATCTGCACGTCGGGATACGTGCGATGGAACTTGGCGAAAACCTCGGGCAAGACGTAGAGGCAAGTGGCTTCATTTGCTCCGATGGCAAGAATGCCGCGGGGCATCTCGGATTGGTCGGCCACGGCGCGCAGCGATTCCTGGCGCAGCATTAGGAAGCGCTCCGCATATTCAAAGAGCACTTCTCCCGCCGGCGTCAGCCGGACGGTCTTTCCCATTCGGCCGAATAGCTTTTCGCCGTATTCCTGTTCGAGCTGCCGGATCTGGGCGCTTACCGCCGATTGCGAGCGGAAAACCTTGCGGCCGGCCAGGGAGAAGCTGCCGTGCTTGGCCACTTCAACAAAGGTGTTGAGCTGATCGAAGTCCATTTTTTGTGGCCCGTAATTCTAACGGAAATGGATGTGGAATTCACCTTTGGCCGCCTGGCATTTATCCACAATGGGGCAAATCCAGTCTGGTTCAGCTGGATTTTCAGCTTGTGCCGCCAAAAATGACGCTGCGCGTGTGGCGCGCGATCATCAATTCTTCGTTCGTAGCCAAGACCCTCACGACGCAAGCGCTTTCCGAGGCGCTGATCACGTCTTTGGCAGCGTTGTTTTTAGCGGAATCGATGCGTACGCCGAGATGGCCAAGGTCGCGGCAGATCTCCTCGCGAACGGCAGGTGCGTGTTCCCCAATACCGCCAGTAAACACGAGCATATCGACGCCGCCCAGCACGGCGGCAAACGCGCCGATCTCCTTGCGAACAGAGCGGCAAAACATGGCAATTGCTTCTGCCGCGCGGGGATCGGAATCGCGTTTGGCGAGCAGCACCTTTATGTCCGAGGTCAATTCGGAGACACCCAGCAAGCCGGATTCGGAGTCGAGCAGGCGTTCCAGTTTTGCCGCGTCGTAACGCCTCTCGCGGAGCAAGTAGATCAGGATGCCCGGATCCAAGTCGCCGGTGCGCGTTCCCATCATTATTCCGCCGGTCGGGGTGAGGCCCATGGACGTGTCCGCAGGCACGCCGTCTTTAACAGCGGCTAAACTGGCTCCGTTGCCCAAATGAGCGATGATCAGGCGCTGGCGCTGGGCGGCCGGTCCCAATTCCTGCAAAACGTATTCGTAGGAGAGGCCGTGAAAACCGTAGCGGCGCATGCCTTCGTCGAAAAGCTTTCTGGGCAAAGGAAAGCGCTGAGCCAGTTCCGGAAGGCGGCGGTGGAAGGCCGTATCAAAGCAGGCGACCTGGGGAATTTGCGGAAGCTGCGAAGCGACCGCTTCCATAATCTTGATTTCGGCGGGCAAGTGCAGGGGAGCCAAAGGAATCAGATTGCGCAGATCGGTTAAGACCTGCGGCGTGATTTTTTGCGGAACGGCGTAATGTGGGCCGCCATTGACCACGCGATGTCCAACCGCGGAGGGAGGAGCGTATTTTCCTTTTTTCAGCTCATTAAGCGCCATCTGTAACGCATCTTGGCGCTCGGGAATTGGACGAGGCTGATCCACAACGGAACTGCCGTCGGGCGTGCGAAGCCATAAGCGTGCCGATGGCGCGGTGATGTCTTCCGCCGCGCCCCGCACCAGGAGGCGCTCGCTCGAGTTACTGAATTCGTACAACGCAAATTTGAGTGACGACGAGCCGCTATTGAAGGCGAGGATGTGATGAGGTTCCACAGATTACCCGGAATTTGGCCGTGCTCTTGCGGTTTGATTATATGGCCGGGGGCAGCGTGAGCGAGACCGTTGCCTGTTACAGTGGTATTGCGGGAGCGTTAAGGCTTTCCGTCACACCTAACCTGCAGGATTTGGCCCGCATCATAGACTCATACGCAAAAAGGAAATTCCATGTTTGAATTCGATGCGAAGCTTTCCACGGCGGTTGAAACCGACCACGAGCCGTCGCACCCACCGAAGCCCAGCAGCAAACCCTTATCTCCCGAACTTCTCCAGAAAATGCAGCGCTATTGGCAGGCCGCGAATTATCTGACCATCGGACAAATCTATCTGCGCGAGAATCCTCTTTTAAGAGAGCCGCTCAAGCCAGAGCACATCAAGCCACGGCTTCTGGGCCACTGGGGCACTTCGCCGGGGCAAAATTTTATTTATGTGCATTTGAATCGTCTGATCAAAGAGAAACACGCCAGCGTCATTTATGTTTCCGGGCCCGGACACGGCGGCCCGGCTCTGGTCGCCCAGAGCTATCTCGAAGGAACATATTCGCAGGTTCATCCGGAAGTCACGCAGGATTTGCCGGGAATAAGGACGCTGTTTCGCGAATTCTCGACGCCGGGAGGCGTCGGAAGCCACTGCGGCCCGCACATTCCCAGTTCTTTGCACGAAGGCGGAGAGTTGGGCTATTCGCTGCTGCACGCTTACGGCGCCGCTTTCGATAATCCGGCGCTCATCGTCGCTTGCGTGATCGGAGATGGCGAGGCGGAAACGGCGCCGCTCGAAGGAAGCTGGAAGGGGAACAAGTTTCTAAATCCGGTGCGGGATGGCGCCGTGCTGCCAATTTTGCATTTGAATGGATACAAAATTTCGAGCCCCACGGTTGAAGCTCGCACGCCCGATGAAGAACTCGTGCAGCTATACATGGGTCGAGGCCATCGCGCCTTTTTCGTGGAGGGGGACGATCCCGCGGACTTGCACCAGGAGTTTGCTGCTGCGCTGGACCACGCTTATGCGGATATCAAAAAGATTCAGGACGATGCGCGAAAGAACGGCCTGAAGGGCGCGCCGGCGTGGCCGATGATCATTCTGCGCACGCCCAAGGGCTGGACCGGACCAAAGGAAGTGGAGGGCCTGCCGATCGAGGGAACGTTTCGCGCGCACCAGGTTCCGCTTGCGAACGTGCGCACCGATAGCAAGCAGCTCAAGATGCTCGAAGAGTGGATGAAGAGTTATGAGCCCGACAGGCTATTTGATAAAGATGGCCGGCCGATACCGGAATTGGTCGAGCTCGCCCCGCACGGCGACCATCGCATGGGTGCTAGTCCGCACGTCAACGGCGGGCGTGTATTGAAAGAGTTGGTGCTTCCCGAATTCATAAATTACGCGCTCAAAGTGCCTGGACCGGGCCGCGTAATCGCGGAAGCGCCTCGAAAGCTCGGCGAGTTCCTGAGAGATACGATGCGGCAGAATGCGCAGAATTTCCGCTTTTTCTGTCCGGACGAGACCAATTCGAATCGCCTGAATGCCATTTTCGAAGCCACCACGCGTTGCATGGTGGAGCCCACCGTCTCCATTGACGAAAAAGTGAGCGCCGAAGGGCGCGTCCTGGAAGTGCTCAGCGAACACTGCACGGAAGGCTGGCTCGAAGGATATGTGCTGACCGGCAGGCACGGTGTGTGGTCATCGTATGAGGCCTTCGCCCAGGTGGTTGATTCGATGATTACGCAGCATGCTAAATGGCTGGAGGAATCGAAAGAATTTCCGTGGCGGCGGCCCATCGCGTCGCTCAACGTGTTTCTGACAAGCCACGCGTGGCGCAACGATCACAACGGATTCAGTCATCAAGCGCCCGGGTTCGTGGACAATGCGCTGCAAAGAAGGAGCGAAGTGATCCGCATCTATTATCCTCCGGATGCGAATACCCTGCTGAGCGTGATGGATCATTGCCTGCGCAGTCGCAATTACGTGAACATCGTCACCTGCGGAAAGCAGTTTGCCTTGCAATGGCTGGACATGGATCAGGCCATTTCGCATTGCTCCCAGGGAGCATCCATTTGGAAATTCGCCAGCAACGATGACGGCGGCGAGCCTGACGTCGTGCTGGCCTGCGCGGGCGATGTACCCACGCAGGAAACGGTGGCGGCTGCATGGCTGCTGCGGAAACACGTTCCGGGAGTCAAGCTGCGCGTTGTTAACGTGGTCGATCTGGGCGTGCTGATGAGCCCGGACGTTCACCCGCACGGAATGGATAACATCTCCTTTGAAGGTTTGTTCACACACGCGGCGCCGGTGATATTTGCCCATCACGGATATCCGGCCGTGATTCACAGCATGATGCACGGCCGCGCTAACGAAGCACGATTCCATGTCCGCGGATTCAAAGATGCCGGCACCACCACCACGCCATTCGATATGGTCGTTTTGAACGGCATCAGCCGATTCGACCTCGCCAAACTCGCGCTGAGGTATGTGCCGCGCCTAAGGTCGGAAAGTTCAGACGTGATCGACATGTTCGATCGGAAACTCTACGAACATCGCTCGTACATTCGCCAGAATTTCGAGGACTTGCCGGAGATCGCCAACTGGTCCTGGACGGCGGATTTTAGCGATCCGGCGGGGCCTCCGCCACTCGCGGTCGGACAGCCCCACGCGGCTCTTTTCACTGATTCATAATCGCGATTTGAAGGAATCAAGCGGCAGCGGCCAGAGCGGCCTGCGTATATGGGTGCGACTCTGGTTGAATCCTTTGGCACAAAGCCGTAAGCTCCCGAGTGCCTAGGAAGATATTCCCGAATAACCTTTCGCTGCATCGAAGAATCTTCGGCCTATTACGAATCTGAGGAGCGAATACATGAGCCCCAAAAATAACAAACGCGGTGAGAGTTATAACCAATTGGAAGCGGGCACCAAACGAGCTAAGCCGGTTCAACATCAACGCGGCGCGGAAATTCAGCCGTACGGCAAGATCGCGAAACTGCCGATCGCCCTGGACGAAAAGGTGTGCGCAGAGAGCGTAGAAAATCTGAACCAGGTGCTCGCCGATACGATGACCCTTCGCGACATGTACAAAAAGCACCACTGGCAAGTCGCCGGGCACACGTTCTATCAATTGCATCTGCTCTTCGATAAGCATCACGGCGAGCAGGACGAACTCGTGGACGAAATCGCCGAGCGCATACAGCTTTTGGGCGGCATCAGTCTTGCCATGGCCGCGGATGTTGCGGAAACAACTATGATCGAGCGGCCGCCAAGAGGCCGGGAAGAAGTTCCGGTGCAGATCTCGCGCCTCCTGGAAGCTCACGAACTGATCCTGAAGGAAGCTCGCACAATGGCCAAGCTGGCTACTGAGGCGGGAGACGACGGGACAAACGATTTACTCGTTTCCGACGTGATCCGAACCAACGAGCTTCAAGTGTGGTTCCTTGCGGAGCACTTGGTGGATGTCCCGGTAGTTCGTGCTGACCGCGGGGCGGTCGCCGTGGCTGGAGAGTGACGGCCACCCCGGGCAACTTGCGCTGAAACCTCAGCGACGATGGATTTGAGCGTGCCCTTGAAAATTAGTGCGGCTTATCCCATGGATTCGTGAAGACGAATCGCTGACGAGTTGCTTGCGCCTAAAACACGTTCCAAACATCGAGAATATTGTTTCCATCATCCACTGCGGCGAACCGGAATCCATCGCTCAGCTCTGCTGGATGACATTCGCCGCGACGAAAGCTAATCCGAACATGTCGCTCCGCAGGCCCAATTCCACCCGTTTTGCTGAATCCTATAGAATAGGCCACAGGGCCTGTAGCTCAGATGGATAGAGCAGCGGTTTCCTAAGGCAGCTATCTGAACTCGGACAGCCTATTTTCAATGTCTTACAGACCCAACGGTCGGACGAAAAGTCCATTTCAGGCCATATTCGGGCACGGTTGGGCAGCTTCCGTGCAACCCGAGTGCAACTGAATTTTGCGATGTTCCGAAGCAAGGTGTTTATCAAGGATTTCGGCTTGCAGCTTCGCTCCTGCGTCCTTGGTCCTGCGCAGCGGATATTCGCAGAGGGCGACGCAGCCCGCATGCTCGCCATTACCCGCTCCTGTGTGATCGCCCTTATCGGCCCGAAGGACGGTCTTGATCGTCTGCTTTCGGAAAGAAACTCAATTTCAACCGAGAGAGGATGCGAGGTAAGCGCGCAACTTGTTCAAACGATTACCAAGATCGTTAGCTTCAAACCCTTCTTAAGTCTCGCGGACGACAGGGGTGGCCCCGAATTCCTAACGGTTTGTCGCCGCCTCAATGCCGAACAGCCCCAGTGTTGCGGTGAAGAGCAGCTGAAAGCAGTTTAACAGCGTTTCGCTCGCCTTCTGGTTTTTAATCACAGTGGCCAGAACGAACAACGCAACCAGCAAAAAGAAGGCGATGGCGATCCGCCCCCAGGCAATAGGGGGTGGAGCCGATTGAGTGGACGCGGTCCTCAGCAGCTCCTTGGCGCGTTGGTGGCGCTCCTCCGTATCCACAATCCTATCCGTGCCGAGCGCCTGCAATAAGATGGGCTCGAAAGCCTGATATGCTCGCTTGGGCTGCGACTTGAAGAAGATGGGCATCGGATCCTCACTGGCGAGAGTCGGGCTGCGAAGCAACCTTATGAATCGAAATCTACCATATCGCTAAATTATCGAACCATGGTTGAAGGTGGCATTACGGGTGGTGCATAGCCAGCAAAATCGTTCCAGAATATTTCTCTTTCTTGATGCGCTCCTTCGTTGAAAACCGGTTGGGGGAGCGTAGTGTTCGTATCTCTTGGCACGGACCCTTCTCATTGAAATTGCCGCCGACAACCGAACTACCGAAATGTTAGGCCAACCCGAACTTCCCAAAGATGCGTGAATACTCCCTGAACCTTTCCATAGTGGTCGCGGGCCTCTACAAGCAATCCAATATCGTCGCCAAACCAGTAGTTCGTGCCCAGGCCGAAGTTGACCGCGTTTGCGCTGAAGTTTCGAAAAATTAAGGAATATCCAGCCGTTATGAACGGATCGAAGGTCTTTTTGGTAAACCAGTGATAGTCACCGTTTGTGGAGAAAATTCCCACGATTGTATTGGAGGTCTTTCCCTGCACAGGGATGATTGTGCCAATCTCAAAGGCAACACCAAGGTGGGGTGCGAGACTTAATTCGCCTCCGCCACCAGCGCCGTATGCACGAGACGTATGTCCCCCTGCTCCTAGCGTCGTTTGCGCGCCCGGGGCAAGGAAGAAATATTTCCTGGTTTCCTGAGCCCTTCCTGCGCCGCAACTGAAAAACAAAAAAAAGAGGAAGATATATGAGTGGATTTTCATTTTCCTGTCTATGAGGCCTTTTCTACGCCCCGATTCATAAGCAGCCTTATGGAGTTGGCGGTGTCCCCTTGGGCGTTGGAGCGGGTGCTTGGGTCGCGCCAGTAGTTTTCTTGGTTATGGTGATCGTCTCAGTCGGGCCGTTCGCGCCGGAGTCTTGGTTGTTAGTGTTATTGGTCGTGGTTTGATCGGGGACTGAGAACGTAAGAGTTTTACCCTGGGAATCCTTTACATTAATCGGCAAGTACTGCGGTTGGCTATTGGCATCGTCTCCTAATGACACGAGAGGTAGAACCGTATACGTTGCTCCACTCATCGTCGTGCTCTGACATTTAGGAGCTGGATTTGTCTCAGTACCCGCCGTGACGGTGAAGGGATTCTTGTAGTGCTCCCCTCAAAACTAGACAGTCAGGGTCTCCGAATTTAGTACAGCTGTGAAAGCCAAGAAGGCCTCGTGCGGGGTGCGATTTGCGACTCCGCGGTGAGGCCGGTCGTGATTGTACTCCTC
>Ga0307477_10003688_pt1 | contig 11323 bp, 5 predicted proteins | sample atmos_gasesECM2C_FD_203316 | JGI IMG/M metagenome (GOLD analysis project Ga0307477, IMG submission 203316) | Hardwood forest soil microbial communities from Morgan-Monroe State Forest, Indiana, United States - atmos_gasesECM2C_515 | ecosystem: Environmental > Terrestrial > Soil > Temperate... | reverse complement strand
CCCAGCGGATTACCGTCGTTCACATTGTTGATGGATACGGGCAGATTGGTGCCGGGAATCAAGGCAATGTTGGTTTTCGCGCCTGTGTTTTTGTCTGTTAGGAAAAATCCGAAAACATCATTGAAAGCAAATACGAATTCGTTGTATTCATCCGACGCAAATACATATTGGAAACTTATTACAGAGCTGGTGGGAACGAAATCGAACTCCAGCACGGCGGCGTCGTTCGTGATATTACCGGTGCCCACGATTGTGTTCAGGTCTGCATCCCCGGGCTCCCCGTTGTCCACCGATATTCCAGTACTGCAATTCGGACCCACCACATTTCGGACCGATCCAGTGCTCAGCACAATTCCCTGCGTAAAGCCTATGATGTTGGAACTGCTGGTAAAATTACCGGCCGCGCGGAGCGCTCCCGTGTAGGTCACGTTGCTGATTTGTACACCCGGGCCGACTAGACTCTGCGCTAGCGTCTGCGCTGTAAGGTTGGAATTGGTGAGGTCGTTCACTTGCAGCCCGGTGTCGGCGCCAAAGCCGTCAATTCCTATGGTGAGATTGCCCTCCGGAGCGTCATCAGCCACGATAACAGTTCCAGCCACTTGTTGGCACGGACTCGTCGCTGTAAAGCTGGCAAAGACGTGGCACGATTGCCCGGGCGTGAGCGTCGTGCAATCCGTTGTTGCGGTATAGCCCGCGCTTGGTGTCACACCGCTGAAACTCACCGTTTGAGTGGTCGAAATGTTCGTTAACAGGATTTGCAACGGCGGGCTCGCACCATCAATTCGTTCCTTATCATTGTTCCCTCCGCCGTTCACATCGAAATTCGCCACAATCGTGGGCGCTGCGAATGTGGCGGTTACGGTTTGATTCTGATTCATGGTGACCACACAACTCCCGGTTCCGGTGCACGCTCCGCCCCATCCTATGAAAGCCCCTTGACTGGTTGACTGCGCGCTCAGCGTCTCCACCGTTCCACTGGCGAAGCTCGGCGAACATGCTCCCGACGTGCTCGTATTTGAAAGCTGGCAATTAACCACCCCTGCGCTATCAAAAACTAATCCTGTCCCCGTCGAGCTGTTCCCGGCCGCGACAGTGAGAGTGAAGTTTCCTGCGGCGGGGTTCACGGTCAAAGTTGGGCTGTTCGAGCTGTTGATGCCGCTGAGAGACGCCGAGATTGAAGTCGTGCCCGCGGTCAGCCCGGCTGTGGTCGCCAGTCCCGGAGTCGTACTGCTCATGATCGCCGCGCTGGTGTTCGAAGAGGACCAGGACACCGCAGTGGTTATGTCCTGAATCGTCCCATCGCTAAAAAAGCCTTGCGCATCGAACTGCTGCGTCTGGCCAACGGTGATTGTCGCGCTCGCTGGCGTAATCGAGATGGACTGTAGCGTCGCTCCTGGTGTGGTCAAGACCGAAAACACCACTACGTCGTCCAATGGCGGATTGCCGCCGCAACTCGTGCACGTCGTCTGAAATCCGTTGACGATCGTGGGGGTACTCAGGTGGCCGAAAAAGTCCGCGGAAATCGTGCGGCCAGTCGCGTAGATAGTGTGATTCGTATCCACGCCGACACCCGTGATGCTCTCGCTCTTACCCGAGCTCTGAGCGCCGCCGCCGATATAGCTGGAGAAGTACAAGCTGGCATTGAAGGTCTGGGTTGAGAGCGGCACCTTCAATGAGGAAATAAAGCCGTCTTGAACACCCTGAAAAGCCTGGAGCGAATTCAATGTCGGAAAATCCGTTCCCGACGTCGTTTGGCCACCGAGAATAATGCGGAAGGCCGTTGGGTCCCCTGCATCGTAGGTTACTGCGTGAACTTCGTCGTTCCCGCTACTCCCTCCGAAATAGGTCGAACAAAGCAGACCCGCCGCGCCAGTCTGCTGCGTATCGAAGACCACAAGAAAACCCGTTTCCCCGCCGCTGGCTGCAGCCAGATTTGTGTTTTGAAATGCGTTTTGCAGCGGAATATTAGGCGCGTTCGTGCCGCCGTTCGAGGTCGTAAAACCGCCTATGGCCACCACACCATTGCCCAGATCGAGCGCTCCACTCGTCGCGTTCGTTATGCCGCCGCCTCCGTAATAGGTGGCATATAGCAGCTCCGCTGTTCCGCTCTGAGTAGGGTCCAGCCTCATTCCAAAAGTATCTTGCGTGCCCTGAAATGTTGGCTGAAAACCGTTCGCCAGATTCGCCCCGCCCACACCCACATGGAAAGCCGTCGCCGAAACTGTATTTCCTCCGGCATCAATCTTTCCCGCACTGTCCTCAATAGCTCCACAGCCCACATGGCTCCCGGTAGTGCTTCCCCCTCCGGTATTGAGGTAGGTTAGGTAAGATGGCGGGGTCAATCCGGACCGTGGAAGTTTGGCTACGAAGCAATCATGAGTGCCTGCGCCCCCGTTATTAAATGTCGTCATATAGGCGCCCGTCGTTGTAGGCAGATTTGTTGAGCTTGTGGCGCCTGAAATCAAGACATTGCCCGAGCTATCCACAGACGAGAACGAACCGTCCGTCGTTCCGTTTCCGCCCAGCACAACCGAAGCGTCGATCGCTGCGCCGCTCACGGTCAGTCGCGTCGCGACATTCGCAAGGCCGCCCGTAACAGGCTGAATCTTGGTTCCCGGATAATCGCTGCAGCCGGTCAGACCGGTGACTACGGGCTGAATGCCTGAGGCTCCTTGGCTCTTGTCGAGTGAGATTTTTGCAAATGCCGATTGGCAGGAGTTGCCCGAAAAGGGCGTGCCGCCGCCGATGAATGTCAGGTAATCCAGTGACGCTCCGCCGCCGGGAGCAGTCGTTATCGTCGGGTCAATCTTCGCGATGAATCCGTATATCTGCCCGCCCGTGTTGCCGATGAGCGGATTACTCGCCTCCGGAAAAGTAGTAATGCTACTCGTAAAGCCGGTGACATACAACTTCGGTGCAGCGGGATTTGAAGTGTCCACCGCAAGATCAGAAGGTTGATCTTGGCCGCTTCCACCCAGGAACGTCGAATATCCGATCGCCGGATCAATCACCAGCACCTGGTTGCGATCGTAAACTCCGAGCCGGAATCCGACTTCGTGTTTCCCCTTCCTCACGAAGCCGCCTTCGATGAATCGCCGCTCGGACCCGACCACCTGATAAATGACCGGCTTGTGCATTCGGAAGGCGGAATCAGCCGTATGCAGGATTAAGTCTCCCTGTGGATCAAGCTCCAGCCGCGCAGCGCCGCGAATGCTAAAACCGATTCTCGACGGATCCGCTCCGGGCGAAACAACAAAATCGTATTCGAGCTGCTTCTGGTCGCCATGAAAAAGCAGATCTACTCCCGGATACACCTGCTCGGTTCGTACCTGGGAATAGATCGAAACTCCCGTGTGCCAACTCCCGGGATTATTTCCGATCAGGTAGTTGACCTTGCCGGGAAGCTCGCCGAGGCCGGTCACTTCTGGCGCGCGATTGGCGCCCAGAAGTTCCATGCGAATCACCTCTGCGGTTGACGTCTTCTGCTTCATCCCCGACGCCACATGGTCAGTCCCGTTCTCGCGAATCGGCGCCTTGCTCTCGGCCAGCACGGTTTCGGTCGGCGTCAAGAACATTGTGTAGCCGCTGCTGTGCGTCAGAAATTTCACGCGCGGATCAGTCTGCCCTTGGTTGGCTTCAAAATAGAGCGGGAGGTTAACGCCGGTCGCGGCGATTTTCTGGTGATCGCGGGCCGAAGCCCAGGTGTTGGCTGCTTGCGCCTGCTGGGTCTGGGCGCAGAGGTCATGCCGCGGGAGCATGCCCGGAAGGAGTAAAAAGAGGCAAAGGACGAGCAGCGCTGGTGTTCGCCCGGGGATGCGCTCAACCCACATAAATTCCTCCTGCGTCATAGAGCAGTGGTGAAAGGGAAAAAGTTTGGCCAATTTTAGTATCGATGTGCCACACCCAGGAATATGGGAAGCTCGCTCTAGCGAGCTATCGCGCTGTTCCGAAGCCTCTTAAGCGCTTTGCCTCGGTTTAAGTGGTTGGGCCCAACGCCTTGAACGCTGCAACTGCCGAACCAAATACTCCCCCCCGCTCCCTCTCGAAATTCGTTGCGCGAACTTGCTGCGGGTCTTCTGGAAAATATCGGCGTGGCCTCAAACTCCGTACAGGCATCCGAAAACCCCAAGTCATAAAACCGGCTGTCGGCGGGGGAAACCAGCGCAAATTCTCTAACCCGCAGCCTTGCTCGTCAAGCAATAGTTTGAAATCTCATTGAAAACATGCCCTCGCTCCCATATCATGCCGCTCCTTATTACCGCCGATGCAAAAAAGCCCAGTTGAAGTCCCCCATCCTCCTCCTCCCAAGGACTCGCATCTCCGTCAGATCGGTTTTCTTCCTCTTCTCGCTCTTTTTTATGGCTACACCGCTGGCGGCCCTTTCGGCTACGAAGGCATCTTCCACGACTCCGGCCCGGGGATGGCGATTCTGTTTCTCGCCTTGGTTCCCTTCTTTTGGAGCATTCCCATTTCGTTCGCATCTGCTGAGCTCAACAGTATTCTTCCCGTACAAGGCGGTTTTTATCGTTGGAGTCGCGCCGCTTTCGGCGATTTCTGGGGCTTCCAGTGCGGCTGGTGGAATTGGACCGGCACGTTTCTGTTGAACAGTCTTTACGGCGTCTTGGTAATGGACTACCTCAGCGAATATCTCCCCTGGATCACTGGAAATATAAAATGGGCGGGAGCTTGCCTGGTTCTCTGTCTTCTGGCCTATATGAACGCGCGCGGCATTCAAGTCGCCGGCTGGTTTTCCGTAGCCTTGCTCGTCGCGGTTTTTATTCCCGTCGCATGGCTCTGCGCCGTCTCGCTATTCCATTTGCATTTCAACCCCATGCTCCCAATTGTGCCGCCAGATCAACCTTTCGGCGCCGCCTTCGGCCGAGGCTTGGCGCTCGCTATGTGGAACTACGCGGGCTACGAGCAACTTTCCAGCATGACCGGCGAGATGAAGAATCCGCAAAAAACTTTCGTGCGCATCCTCGCCTGGAACACGCCGATGAATATCCTCACTTACGTTTTACCCACCACGCTCGCGCTCGCCGTTCTCGGCAACTGGCTGGAGTGGAAGACCGACTACATCGTCACCGCCTCGCGCCTGATCGGCGGCCCCACGCTCGGAGCCGCTATGCTGATCGCCGCCATGATCGGGACACTATCCCTTTCCAACAGCACCATTCTTTACACCACGCGCATCCCCGCCACTATGGCGCAGGACGGCTATTTGCCGTCATGGCTCGGCAAGATTCATTCGCGTTATGGCACACCTGTACGCGCGATTGCTCTGTCTGCTTTCGTTTATTGCATTCTCGCGAAGTATCCGGTCGAAGACCTAGTGAACATTTATATATGGACACGCATCGCAACCACCCTGCTCACTCTGCTCGCCGCCTGGCGCATGCGCCAGAAATCACCCAATGCGCCGCGCAGCTTTTTGATTCCCGGTGGCGCGGGCGGCATGGCCTACATCTTGATCTTTCCTGCGATTTTGTGCGCTGTGAAGGTGTACTACAGCGAGCCGTTGGTCCTGCATTGGGCTCCTCTGCTCCTCGCGTCCGGCCCCCTGGCCTACGCCATCCTGCGCTGGGGCTTCCACATGACGCCCAATCCCGTTCGAGTTGAATGATTTTAGTAGCGTCAACTCACCGCTTTGCGCCGGGTAATCTCGCGAAGCAGTTGGTAGGGCCGCGCTTTATATTCCGCCGTCGCGGTATCCGTAGGTCGCGGGGTTTTAATTCAGCCTTTTTTCTTTTTTGCCACCAATACCACCCCAGGGTCGTGAACGGTCATCACCACGGAAGCCTCTTCTTCCGCGAAGTTGATTCGAACCGATGGCGCTCCCGCCGGATAAAACGCGCGATCGCCGACGTGGACCAGCGGACGACCCATCATGCCCTTGCGCGTCCAGGTGAAAGGGCTATACATCGACGTGACGCCTTCGTGTTCTTCAGCCGCCACTTCGATCCGCTGGTTTTCGCCGTGCCCAAAAACGTACGTTCCCGCCAGCACGGTGAGTTCCCGGTCGGTAAGAGGCAGAAGCGGCTCCGCATCGGGATCTCCCAGTGACTTCAGAAAATCAAACACCAAACGCGCTTGCGCGCCGCCTGCCTTCGCGTGGGCCAACAAACTGATCCCGTGCGGCCCTCGAATACGCTGCGCTCCCGGGCTGGCGGCGATCATGGCTTTCACCACTTCCAGGTGACCGAGCATCGCCGCAGAGAATAAGGATGGCCGCGCGCCCTGCGAAATCAAGTATTCGGCAACCGGTCTGTTGCCCATATGAGAAGCCGCACCCAGCGCCGATTCCCAATCCCCAAAACCCCAGTCCCACGATGCCCGCGCGAGCGACGGACGCGCCCCCACGAGTTCCTTGACGCGCTTGAGATCGAAATGCGACACAGTGACCATTTCTCGCGCCAGCTCCGGCGGCTGCGTGGGAAACGCATCGGGGACCGGCTCCGGATCCAGGGTTCCGGCTTCGTCTGTGGATTCCGCTGCGCTGGCCGGTGGCTGGGACCGAATCCATGCTAACGGAGCGGCGGCGGCAGTCGCCGCCAGTTTCAGCAGAGCACGCCGCGACCAAAGGTTCGACATTTTTCTCCCCCATCGGAATACTGACGCGAGAATGTGCTGCTTGTCGGCGCGATACAAGCTAGATTGCCGATGTGTTCCGCCTGGAAAATGTGAGGCGGTAACTTTTGGAAATTCAGCGGCTTGGAGCTTCAGGTAAGGGGTTTCCGTTCGAATCTTTCACAATGCGTTCGGAGAATTCCGCGCCGACTTTCTGAGCCGCCTCAGATTCGAGCTGCAAGGCATCGGAATCGGTCAGGGTCCGGTCGAGCCGGGCTACCCATAGGTGTTTCTGATCCGGCAATCGGATCAGGTGAATGAGCATGCGGCTCTGCGCGCCGTTTTTTTGTACTTGTCCGAGCACTGCGTACGACGCGTGAAGCGACGATGCGATTGCGGCCAGGTCCCGCTGATCGCGCGGCACCCTCAAGATTCGGGCGTTCCCGATCACGTCGTATTTGCCCAGGCTCAGCGCCGTCAGCCGTTCCACCACGTTGTCGGTGAGACCGTCGCTGAATTGCGTCATACCGGGATCGTTCGTTTCGTTATCGAATCTCAGCACCGCAACGATTGGTTGCCGACGCGAATTTTGCCACGACCGAAGCATGTAGCCGGCGCTCGCCGCCAGCGCCATTAGAGCGACTGCCGCACAAACCGCCGCTGCCGCTACAAACCCAATCCTCTTCTTGTCGACAGCAGCAGCAGCTTCGTCCTTATCTGCAAGGTCTTCAAAGGGCAGAGCAGTTCCAGTCAGGGGATGGCCCAGGCGTTCCACCGGCGCGATAAACTGATATCCGCGCTTGGGAAGTGTTCGGATGTATCGCGGCGAAACTGAATCGTCATCGAGGGCGGAGCGAATCTGGCCGATGCAGAAATTGAGTCCGCGGTCGAAATCGACGTAGGTCTCGGTGCCCCAAATTTCTTTGATCAGTTCCTCGCGGGTGACCGCTTGGCCGGCGTGATCGACGAGGTAGGCAAGAACTTGCGCGGGTTGCGATTGCAATCGAAGGAGAACGCCTTCCCGCCGGAGTTCGCGCGTGTCGAGATCGAACTCAAACAAGCCGAATCGAAAGCGTCCTGAACTCATTTGTCGTTTGCGATCACCGCAAGAAAAACGTGAGCCATGTTATTTGGTGGCGCCGACTTTTTCTGACACGGTCTTTGCTTGCAGGAACAGGAGCAAGTAATCCTGGCCGCCTGATTTGGAATCCGTGCCCGACATGTTGAAGCCGCCAAATGGATGCGCGCCAACCAGCGCGCCGGTGCATTTGCGGTTCATGTACAAATTGCCGACGTGGAATTCGTCTTCGGCGCGCTCGATTTTCTTGGGGTTCTGCGAATAGACCGCGCCGGTCAAGCCGAATTCGCTGTCATTGGCCATGGAGAGTGCTTCATCGAAATCTTTTGCTTTGGTTACCGCGAGCACGGGGCCAAAAATTTCTTCCTGGAAGATTCGCGCTTTGCGGTCCACGTCCGCGATCACCGTAGGCTCCACAAAATATCCGTCTCCGGCAGCTTGCTTCCCGCCGGCCATCAAGCGGCCTTCCTTCTGGCCTTGGTGGATGTATCCGAGAATGGAGGTCATCGCCGCCTTGTTGATCACTGGGCCCATGTAGTTGCTGGGATCTTCCGACGGGCCGACTTTCATTTTCTTCACGCGCTCGACTAATTTCCCGAGAAACTCGTCGTAGATTTTTTCCGAGACGATTGCGCGCGAACACGCCGAGCACTTTTGTCCCTGGAATCCAAACGCGGAGAGCGCCACGCCTTCCACCGCGGCATCCACCTCCGCTTCCTCGTCCACGACAATCGCATCTTTGCCGCCCATTTCGAGCACCGTGCGCTTGATCCACTTCTGCCCCGGTTGCGTTTTGGAAGCTTGTTCGCTGATACGCAGGCCGGCTTCTTTCGATCCGGTGAAGGCGATGAACCGCGTCTTCGGATGATTTACCAGCGCTTCGCCTGCCGTTCCGCCTGGCCCGGTGAAGAAGCTGACTACTTCGCGCGGCACTCCTGCTTCAAACAACATGTCGATGAAGAGGGCGGCAACCGTGGGTGAATCGCTCGAGGGTTTTACGATGGCTGTGTTTCCGGCGACGATGGCAGCAACCGTCATGCCGCCCATGATCGCTGCTGCAAAATTCCAGGGCGGAATAATTACGCCCACACCAAGCGGAATATACTTCATGTAATTGTTTTCGCCGCGCATCGGCGTCAGCTTCTGCGGCGTGCCCAGGCGCATCATTTCGCGTCCGTAGTATTCACAGAAATCGATCAACTCGGCGGTGTCGGCATCGGCCTCCGGCCAAGTTTTTCCGACTTCGTAAACCAGCCAGGCATCGAGCTCGTATCTGCGCTTCCGCAAAATATCCGCTACGCGGTACAAACACGCCACGCGCTCGGCGACCGGCACTTTCCGCCATTTTTCAAACGCGCGGTTGGCCGCGTCCACGGCCTGCTTGGCCATGTCCACACTGGCTTTCTGAAATATTCCGATTATTTCTTCGGGATGCGAAGGGTTGATCGACTTGATTTTGTCCGTGGTGGTGATTTTCTTGCCGTCGATCACCAACGGGTATTCGCGGCCAAACATGCCCTTCACTTGGCGCAGCGCGTCTTCCATGGATTTGCGGTTTTCAGGCTTGCTGAAATCGATAAACGCCTCGTTTTGAAACTCGCCGCGTTCCAGTGTTGTTTGCGGCGCTGTGGATGTCATAGCGAACCCCTCCCAGGAGCTAATCTAGTCATCATTTGAAAGTTCATTGTATCGCGCCGCAGACGCACCCACAACACGTTGCAACGTCTTGGCCGCTGCACCATCCATGCAAATCTAGAAGCGGTTAGACGGGGTTTAATCGTTTGTTTTCTACAGTTTCTGCTTTCGGGCCAGAACCGGTTAGAAGGTGGTCTAAGACCAGTTGCAAATGGCTCGTGGCCATTGCTTTGTCGGGATAAACGAATGCGTAGTTCGCGCTGGGCTTGAACCCCGCGCCATCGCTACCTCTCTTCCGCAAGCGGCCGGCACGTACCCCGCTTGTACCCGCCTTTCGGGCGCACTTCGCTCTGCCCCATTTGTCGGACCACAAGAATATTATTAGGATATTTGGGTGAAGCTCCTTGTAGCACGGTTCTGGCGCGATTTTAAGGAGTGTGTGCGTGAATTATTTTTGCGAGGCAGTTCCATTTTGGGCACGAGGGAGAAATCGCGGCGGGAATATTGCAGGTGTTTAATTTAAACCTGCACGAGATTTAACCGTGCCCGGACGGAACACTGGTGCCGCGCGGAAGGGTCGGCCATCCGCAAAACTTCTGGCAAATTGGAAATCGCGCTGTAATGTCGTTCGACTGCGCTCGCAGCGCGATTCTTTTCTATATCCCTATTCTTCGGTATTAACCATAACCCTCAGAGACATCCACTTTCCTCCTTCCTTTCTCAGAATTTCAAGTACGCGACCCTTCGACACCAAGCCTTCACCCCCGAGCTTGGGTGTTCCGGTTACAGTAAAGGTGGCTCGGTCAAACGCCATGTCCCCGCAGACCTTCACCTCGTCGACATGAACGACCACTTGCGCAGTGTACTTGGAGAAAAAGTCTTGATACATTTCCGCTATCACCTCTCTCCCTACGTGGTTGGGCATGCCTTGATACATATAAATGACCTCGGGGCTGTAAAAGCCCGCAATGCGTTTGACGTCTTCGGCCTTGTTAGCGTCAGAAAAATCCCTTGCGATTTGTACGATGGCTGCCACGTCGGCATTTGACAGATCGACATCCCTGTTGGCGGATTGCGTTTGTGCGAATGCGTACGCGAACCTAGCCGCGAAGGCCAGGAAGCTGGCCCCGATGACCAGCAATACGAAAAATGAAATTGAGCTTTTTCGGTTACCCATTTGAATGATCCTCCTCAGACCTTTTGCGGTCCTCGCCGTCTATATATCGCTTCGAGTACTACTAGAACGTGAGACGATATATATTGCAATTTCGGTACCCTTGCCCGATAGCGCGAAATATAGTGAAACCAGGAGCTTACGGGTATGACCCCAGAACCGGGGTTCGTGTCTTGCCGGTTTCGGGAATGCCGCGTAGCGAAAGTGGACACCGCCGGGCATTGTTTCCGCGCAACTTGAACAATTCTTAATGCGCGGAAAACTAAGTCCGGGAAAGTAGGTCCAGTACCCGGTTATCCGAAGCAATATAAAATGGCGCCCCTTTTGGAGTAGGGTTTGGGTGCACGCCTCAAAGTGCCTGCCTCTGCCAAGACCCCAAAGGTGGGGCAGTCACGTAGATTTCGGCTTACCTCGGGGTCCAGGTTCCGTCTCTATCGTTGTTAGCCATGTCAGGTCGTCAAAGATCGATTGGATGGATATATGGCCAAGTTGTGGATCGATTTGATCTCGCGGGCGCAACCCTGTTTGAGACCGTTTACAGGCATCCCACGCTTGTGCCCTCACATGAACACTCGTATCCGCATGTCGCAGTTCTGCTAAAAGGAAGGTATCGAGAGGCGTACCGTCGCGGGGAGGCGCACTTCATTCCTTTTACTGCAGTCTTTCATCCAGCCAACGCGCAACATTCGTGTTTCCTCAATGAGGGTGGATGCCAATTCTTTACTCTGGAACTGGAGACTTCCTGGATGGATTCCATGCACATTGGTGTCCTGGCGAATTCGGTTTTCGATTGGCACGGGGAAAGGATTCTTTGGCACATGCTTCGACTCCTTCGCGAATTTCGGGATAGGGAGACACGGTTCCCCTTG
>Ga0307477_10003687_pt1 | contig 11324 bp, 12 predicted proteins | sample atmos_gasesECM2C_FD_203316 | JGI IMG/M metagenome (GOLD analysis project Ga0307477, IMG submission 203316) | Hardwood forest soil microbial communities from Morgan-Monroe State Forest, Indiana, United States - atmos_gasesECM2C_515 | ecosystem: Environmental > Terrestrial > Soil > Temperate... | reverse complement strand
TTACGTGCTGGAACTCGACAATCTTGTAGATCGTCCCGTCCACCTCTATGTGGTTTCCGTTCTTGAATTGGTTGGTTGTGATCAAGTTTTACCTGCAAATCGCCGGTTTTTTGACGTTCGTCCTGGCCCTCCAACCGCACGCCCACTGGCGGTCCGGGCTCGCATGAACCGGCTTGGCCAAGGCAGATCTCCAGCCGGATGTGGTTGCCGTTCTAGTGTATGCGACCGTCACAGCCAACGCCTGGGATGGATTACGCGAGCTTTTTGAGCCGAGACGCGCCAGCTACAACACCGCTGGAGCAGCTGTTGGAGTCGCCCAGATACGCGTCTCTTCAGGGCTCGCAGTCGAGCGTCTTGGCGATCTCGACGGTCAGCAGGTAGAGATCCGGGCACTCTTCTTCATCCGGGTCGAAGGGGTGAAATCCGAGGTGCTCCCACCAGCGGCGCGCGTTGGGATTGATCGCGTTTACGACTACCGCGCGAGCAGCGGCGTGCGTGTTGAGCTCCACTGCCGTCGCCAGCACGTGTGCGACAAGTGCCGTGCCCACCCCACGTCCGCTGTAGTGGCGATCGACGGCCAGGCGCCCGAGCAGTAGCGCCGGCACCGGATCGGGTGCCTGTTTGGTCAGACCCGCCGGTGCGGCTGAGCGGTCGATACCCGTCATCGCGATGCTTGCATACGCCGCTACCCGGTCGTCTGCGTCGGCGATGACCCATGTCGCTGCTGTGTCACGCCGACGGTTCTGTCCGGCGTAGCGACGTAGCCATTCATCGAGCGTCGGCTCGCCGCAGTCGAACTGCGAGCGGTCATGCTGGCGCGTATCGAGTGCTGCCGGGCGGCGTAGCTCAGTCAAGCCAGGTAAATGTGCGTGTCCGTTTGAGGGCTTGCGCCAGGCGCTCGTTGACCTGGCCAGGCTGCTCGAGCGCCTCGTTGAACGCCTTGGCCGTTGATGCACTGAGCACAATGCTGGGACGTTCCGCGAGGACCTCCTCAGCCCTTGCCGCCGCAGCCTGCAACACAAACGCCGATACGTTCAGATGCGCGGCGGCGGCCGCCCGCTCCAGCAGGAACTTGTCGCTACTGTCCACCCGGATCTGAAGTCGCTGCGCCTTCGCTGTTGCCGTCATACACTCACAATGGCAGTACAACCCGCGCTTGTCAAGTCACCCAGACCAATACGTTCTACACACCTTCTTGAACTGGTTGGTTGTGATCAAGTTTTCCCTACAAATCACCGGTTTTGAGAGGTAGCAGACAAGCCAGGCCCGGATCGTAGTTGGTTGGTCGAGACTATGCTGAATCAGCTCTAATTTGGCTCTCTCGGCGAGTGGACGTGGCGGTCGTCGATGAGCGTGCGTCCTGGATGGTGACGACGAGGACTCGATCCTCGGACTCGATAAACACATACACGAGGAGCAGCCACCGCCAAGGTCCCAAGAGGAAACGGAAGCCCTCCCAGCGTCCAGTCAGGGCTCCTCCCAAGAGCGGGAAGTGCTCTAGTCCGCCCAGCGATCGCGCGACCCGAGCACGGGTGTCGGCGGGCAGGCTGTGTGTGCGGACGAGAGCTTCGAGGTCATCAACAGCTGCAACCGCCAGCTCGACACGAGCCACGGACTACAACTCGTCCAGCGAGATCGTCTCACCGGCCTTGGCCTGCCTGAGACCAAGTCCCGCGCGATCGTATGCCCCAGGGATTCCGTCCAGCAGTTCCACGACGTTGCGTGCCTCTGGGTTCGCGTCATCGAGCGCGCTGGAGAGCAACGAACGTGCGACGGTCCCAGGCTGTACATGCATGCGCTCGGCAAGGCGCGCGAGTTGCTCTGCCCGCTCATCGTCGAGCGTGATGTTCAGCCGCTCCATCGGCCAATGGTACACGGAAAGATACGTGGTGTGTAGATGTCGCAGGCCCGGGGCGGCAGCGCGGAGCATGTCGACGAGCTGGCATGCTGCTCGTGCTGGCGGCGAGACGCGGCGACGGCGGCGGTCGTGAGCGGACGGTTGCGCTCGCTGCTGCTGGCCGGCGTGTGGGTGGTCAGCCGACGACGGTCAGCTCCGTGGGGAGCCCGGTAAGCACCTCGTGACCGTCGGCATGGACGACGAGGAGGTCCTCGATGCGCACGCCGCACTCTCCGGGCAGGTAGACGCCGGGCTCGACGGTGACGACGTTTCCGGTGAGCAGCGGATCCTCGCCGGCGGTGCGTGAGAGGCGCGGGCCCTCGTGGATCTCCATGCCGACGCCGTGACCGAGGCCGTGGCCGAAGTGCTCGCCGTGGCCGGCGGCTTCGATCGCCTCGCGCGCGATTGCGTCGAGCTCGCGGCCGCTGGGGCCGGCAGTGACGGCGTCGCGCGCGAGGGCTTGGGCTGAGCGCACGAGCTCATAGACATCGCGCGCCCGTGCGGAGATGCGCTCACCGGTGGCGTAGGTGCGGGTGCAGTCCGAGCAGTAGCCCTCGTGCAGGGCGCCCCAGTCGATCGTGACGAGCACGTCGGCCGCGATCGGCTCCGCGCGGGGCTCGGCGTGCGGCAGCGCGCCGTGGGGGCCGGAGGCGACGATCGCGGGGAAGCTGGGACCGTTGGCGCCGAGCTGGCGCATCTCGAGCTCGAGGTCGATCGCGACCTCCCGCTCGGTGCGCCCTAGCAGCCCGCGCTGCAGGACGCTGCGCCGCAGCGCCTCGTCCGCGAGCTGGGTGGCGGCGCGAATGCGGTCGATCTCGTGAGCGTCCTTGACGGCGCGCATGCGCTCGATTGCACCGGCGCATGGGACGAGTTGCCAGCCGGCGGGCAGCAGCTCGCGCAGGCGGGTGTGCTGGGCGACGGTGAGGTGGGCATCGTCGAAGCCCAGCCGTCCCGCGGTCCCGGCGGTGGCGAGTAGCGTGGCGACGGTCGCGTCGAGGAGCTCGCCGGAGACGATCTCGCGGGCGAAGATCTCGGGGACCTGCTGGGCCGATTGAGTCTCGTAGCGGAAGTCGGTGAGGAAGCGATGCCCGGCGGAGCGCCCAGGGGCGGCTACCAGCACCAGTGCGTTGCTGCCGGTGAAGCCGGTGAGGTAGCGAATGTTGACGGCGCTCCAGACGAGCAGCAGGTCGAGCTTGCGCTCGCGCAACTCGCCGGCAAGGCGCTCCACGCGCTCGGCGCAAGCAAGACGATCGCCATCCCCACCGCCGGCTCTCGGCGTCATCATGCCTTGCTCTGTTCGAGGTGCTGGCGCAACTGCGTCAGGGCCTCCAGATAGCCATCCGGTCCGCGCCCGGAGATGGTCGAGAAACACAGATCTCTGATCACCGAGAAGCGCCGCCATTCCTCGCGGTTCTCGATGTCGGACAGGTGAATCTCGAGCGCCGGCACGCCGGCTATCTCAAGCGCGTCGCGAATCGCCCACGCGTAGTGGGTCCAGGAGCCGGGGTTGAGCAGGATCGCGTCGGTGTTGCCGCGCAGGGAATGCAGATGCTCGACGAACGTACCTTCGTGATTGGTGTGGAAGAAATGCACGCTCAGACCCATCACGCTCGCGGCCTGCTCGATCTGCCGTTCGAGCTCGGGCAACGTCAGCGTGCCGTAGAGCAGCGGGTCGCGGTGACCCAGCTGATCGAGATTCACACCGTGCATCACCTCAAGGCGATAATCGGCGCGGGTCATGGAGTGAGCTCCGTTATCGCCGCGCGCACATCGGCTGCATCGACCTCGCGGCCGTAGTCAACCTCACCCGGGGCCTTGACGAGCACGAACGGGACGTTAGCCGCCACGCGCTTCTTGTCGCGACCGATCGCGGCGAGGATCTCCTCGACACTGTTGATGTTCGCGCCGTCGAGCGTTACCGGCAGATGACATGCCTGCAACAGGTCGCGCACCTGCGCGCGCAGGTCATCGGCCCCGGAGAGGCGCAGCGCGGCGAGCAGCCCGAGCCCGACGGCCTCGCCGTGGCGATAGCGGGTGTAGCCGGTGACGGTCTCGATCGCGTGGCCGACGGTGTGACCGAGGTTGAGCACCTGACGAGTGCCAGAGTCGCGTTCGTCGGCGGCGACGATCGCAAGCTTGGTGGCGGCGCAGTCGATGATCGTGCGCTCGTCCACTTCAACACCGGCCGCCCGCGAGACGCGCTCCCAGAGAGCGCCGCCGGCGATGAGCGCGGTCTTCAGCACCTCGACCCATCCGGCGGCGAGCTCGGCCGCGGGCAGCGTCGAGAGCGTGTCGGGATCGACGATGACGGTGGCGGGCTGGTGGTAGGCGCCGACGTAGTTCTTGGCGGCGGGCAGATCGACGCCGGTCTTGCCACCGTAGGCGGAGTCGACCATCGCGACGAGCGTGGTGGGGACGTGCACGACGGGCACGCCGCGCTGGTAGGTGGCGGCGCAGAACCCGGCGAGGTCGCCGACGACGCCCCCGCCGAGCGCGACGATGTGGTCGGCGCGGGTCATGCCGGCGGCGACAAGCTCGCTCCACACGCGCTCGGCGCTGGCGAGCGTCTTGTGAGGCTCGCCCGGCTCGATCACGACCGTGCCCGCCATATCCCCCAAACGGTCGGCGTACAGCGCCGACACGGTCTCATCGCTGACTAGAAACGGGCGGGATCGTAAGCGGTCCAGCGGCCAGACCTCGGCGAGCCGGCGCTCGCCACCAGAATGCAGCAGCCCGCGACCGACGAGCACGGGATAATCGCCAGACGGTGAGCTCGCCCACAGCAGCACGGCGTCGGCCAGCTGCTCATACAGCTCATGGCGATCGCCATGAAGGGCGGCGAACGCCTCGAAGTCGCGCGCGAGCGGGCGCTCGGCCCCGTCAGCGGAGGATTGAACCCGCTCCCAGGCAACGTCCGGGTCGACGTCGAGCAGCAACGTGAGGTGCTCGGCGAGCGCGGCGCGGACCGACTCTGACAGGACGCTGCCGCCGCCGAGCGCAAGCACGTCGCGCGAGCCGGCGTCGGCCAGCAGCTCGCATACAAGTCGCTCCTCGGCGGCGCGAAACTGCTCCTCGCCGTGCAGCTCGAACTCCTGCGCGATCGAGTGTCCGAGGCGCTGTTCGAGCAGCGCGTCGCTGTCGAGCGCCCGTCCGCCGAGGGTCGCGGCGAGCTGGGCGGCGACGGTGGACTTGCCGGCGCCCATGAAACCGATCAGGACGGACGCCACCCGATCCTCTCGCGGTAGGCGCGCAGGGACCCACGGACGTCGTCGATGTGGTCGCCGCCGAACTTCTGCGAGTAGGCGTCGGCGAGCACGAGCGCGACCATCGCCTCGCCGACGACGCCGGCGGCGGGGACGGTGCAGGAGTCGGTGCGCTCGCGCAGCGCCTCGGCGGGCTCGTGGGTGGCGGTGTCGACGGAGCGCAGCGGCCGCGTGAGCGTCGGCAGGGGCTTCATCGCGCCGCGGACGATCAGGGGCTGGCCATTGGTCATGCCTCCCTCCAGGCCCCCGGCGCGGTTGGTCTCGCGGTAGTAGCCACCGCGGGCGTCGTCGTAGAAGATCTCGTCGTGCGCCTGCGAGCCCGGGACGCCGGCGATGTGAAAGCCGTCGCCGATGGAGACGCCCTTGAGCGCCTGGATCGAGCAGATCGCCATCGCCAGGCGACCGTCGAGGCGCTGCTCCCAGGAGATGTGCGAGCCGAGGCCGGGCACGAGCCCGAAGGCCTGGACCTCGAAGACACCGCCGAGCGACTCGTTGGCCTTGCGCAGGCGGTCGATCTCGGCGACCATCGCGCGGGTCGCGTCAGCGTCGAGGCAGCGCACGGGCGAGGCGTCCACGTCGGCGAAGTCCTCCAGCGCAAGCGGCGCGTCCGGCGCGGGGGCGTGGATGGAGGCGATTTGCACGACGTGCGAGCGTACGTGCACGCCGAGCGCGGCGAGGTAGGCCTTGCACAGCGCGCCGCCGGCGACGCGCGCGGCGGTCTCGCGCGCGGAGGCCCGCTCGAGGATGTTGCGGATGTCTGAGTGGCCGTACTTCTGCGCGCCGACGAGATCGGCGTGGCCGGGACGCGGCAGGTGGACCTCGGCGAGGTCCTCCGCGACCGGCCAGGGGTTCATGCGTTCCTCCCAGTTGGCGTAGTCGCGGTTGACGACGTTCAGCGCGACGGGAGAGCCGAGCGTGAGGCCGTGACGTACGCCAGCGGTGACCTCGGCGCGGTCGCGCTCGATCTTCATGCGCCCGCCCCGACCGTGGCCGAGCTGGCGGCGGGCGAGATCGGCGCTGAGGGCATCCTGCTCCAGGCGCAGGCCGGCGGGCAGACCCTCGACGATGCAGGTCAGCCCGGGACCATGGGACTCTCCGGCGGTGATCAGACGCAGACTCATGGACAGCCAGCATATTTGCCGGTAGCGATGCTCGCGCGAACGGGGACGGGTTGGAGGGGTGGGTGAGCCATGGCCCCGCGTCTTCGTAGAGCGTTGCCGGCGCCGCTCACCGCAGCGATCGGCATGGCTGGGAGGTTTGCTGACGGGCGTTTAGCGCCGATGCGAGGCGGCGTGAGCCGCGAAGGCTCGATGCCCGACGGACACGAGTCCGCCTCGCTGGAATGAGTAGCGCAGCCCGGGCAGCGCGGAGAGGCCCGCGCGCCTCAGCAGCGCGCGCCCGGCCTTCGAGGCGGCGCTGGAGGCGGCATTATGGGCACGAGCGGTGGACGCGGAGCTCACGCTCTTGGCGATGCTGAGCAGCTTCAGTTCGTAGGTGACGGGCTGGCCGGTCGGCCCGATGACTTCGAGCCTCTCGCTCTGCCCGATCCCCAACTCGATCCCCTGACACTGCGTCGGGCTGGGCTTGCACACGGCGCTGCCGTGCAGGATCGCCTCGCCCGTCAGCCCGAAGACGGCGTCTTTGCCCGTCTTCAGCACCACGCCCAGGTACACGAGCTGCGGATTGTCCTTGCCGGGCAGTGGTTCGTCGATGGCCATATCCTTGAACGTCTGCAGCTGTGCGGGCTGCGGCGGCGCCCCTTCGGCTACCACCGGCACGACGCCGAACTGCACGGTCGTGTGGAAGTGGATGATGACCCGCTTCGGCGCCACGATCGGTTTGAGGGTCGTGACCGGAGTGGTGGTGGTTCCACCCGCGCTCGACGTGGATTTTCCCGACCCCGCTGAGCTCGAGCTCGAGGAGCTGGAGGCGTGTGTGGAGGATGAGGACGTCGCGGAGGCCTTCGCCTTGGTCGAGGGCAGCGGCGTGAACGGGTTGCGCGGTGTCCCCGACTTGTGGTGAGCGCCGCTGGTCGTCTCGGAGACCGCCTCCTTGGGGTTGGTGGGCGCCGAGCTGACGGCGATCACCCCGACCGCGCCGGTGACGCCCGTGGAGGCGCTGCTCGGGAGCGGCGGGGTCGAGCTCGTCGAGGAGCCACCGCCGAGGGCTACGTAGGCGAGCGCCGCGAGGAGCGCGACGGCGAGGAGCGCGAGCACGGGCAGAAAGCGCCGGTCGAGCAGGTCCGACTTCAGTGATCCGAAGAACTCGTTCATGGGGTCACCTGTGCCACGGCCGGGGGATTGGGAGAGCTCGCGGCGCCCGTGGAGGCGGTCTGCGTACTCGCGCCGGCGGGGCCGGCGGTGCTCGCGCCGCCAGTAAGGGTCTGTCCGGCGGGGAGCACGTAGGCGGTCGCGGTGATCGTGCCGGTGAGCTGTTCGGAGCTCGGCTTGGCGCCGGCGCCCGGGCCGGAGCCGGAGCTCGCGCTCGAGGAGGCGGCGGCGAGCTTGACGCTCTGGATCGTGAGCAGTCGTCCGCTGACCTTCAGACTGTTGCTCGTGCGCAGCGTGAAGGCGTCGAGCTGCTGAAAGAGGTTGTAGAGGCTGTCGAAGCCGCCGTTGAATACGAACGTGAACGGCATCTGCGTGAAGCCGGCGCTCGCCGCGGAGGCGCTCGCCCCCGACCCGCTCGCCGCCTGGTTGCTCGCGGCCGCGCTGGACCCGGTGGCACCCGGGACGGTGGCGGTGATCGAGGCGAATTCCACGTTCTTCTCGTTCGTCGCCTGCGCGAGCTGGTAGATCAGCGAGGGCACTTCCTGGCTGGCGGGGACGGCTTTGCCGAGGTTGACGACCGACGCGTAGGCGCTCTGATACTTCGCCTGTGCCGCGCTCGCGCTTGAGACCTGGCTTTCGGCGCTCGCGAGCGTGGACTGTGCGGCGCTGACTTCCGTGGCGAGCTTCGCGGCCTGTTCGCGCTTGGGCGCGACCGCGAGGAACCACACACCGGCGAGCACGCCGAGCGTGGCGATGACCATCACGACGATCCGATCGCGGGTGGTCATCGTGGGGCTCCCGAGGACGGGGTGCTCGCCGTAACGGCGACGGTCGCGGTCGGGCCCGAGGCGCCGGGCGCGTGGGTAACGGTCGGGGTCGGGAGCGCGTCGAACACGACCTGCGCGGTGAACACGGGATTGCCGCTTTCACAGCTGCCGCTGCCGCCGGCGCCACCGCCGGACGAGCTGGACTGGATCGAGCTCTGCAGTGTGACTTCCTTGACGCCGACGATCAGGCGCAGGCGGTCGAGCATCACGGCGACCTCGGCCTGGCTCACGGCGCAGCCGACGAGCGTGAACGTGGGGACGCTGCCCGGCGGTGTGGCGGAGGTGACCGCCGCGCCCGCGGCGGCGCTCGTCGCGGAGGTCGCGCCCGTCGCGCCGGTCGCAGGCGGTTGCGTCGCGGTGATCGTGGCGTTCGTGCCGGAGCCGGAGCTGGAGCCGACCGTGCCGTCCACGGAGGTCAGCGAGACCTTGCCCGCGGGCAGCACGCGCCCGAGCTCGCGGAAGGTTTGAGCCCAGTCGAAGCGCGAGTCCACGAGCGTGGCGACGGCCTGTTCGCGCTGTTCGCGCATCTGCACGAAGCTGGTGTAGGGGGCGAGCGCGCCGGCGCGCGCCTGGGCCTGCTGGGCGCGGGCGGTCAGCGTGGCGACTTCCGCGCGGCGGCTGGAGATCTGATGGTCGGCGCGGCCGTAGAGCAGCGCCATGACCGCCAGCCCGCCGAGCAGGCCGAGCACGGCGTAGACCGCTCCCCCGGAGCGACCCGCGCCTACGCTCGCGCCGGAGCGCTCCTCGGCTGGAATCAGGTTGACGGCCCTCATCGCACGGCCTCCTCGATCGCGAGACCCGTGGCGATCGCCAGGCGCTGCGGCGAGAATCCGTCCGCGCCCTCGATGGCGCCGCCGGTCATGGCGACCGTCTCGCGCGTGACGGGGACGCCCAACTCCGCTTCGAGCGCGTCGGCGAAGCCGGGAACGTCGAGCGCGGCGCCGCTGAGCACGACCAGCGTCACCTCGCCCCCACCCTCTTGGGAGCGGTGGAAGTCCAGGGAGTTGCGCACCTCGCCGGCGATCTCGCGGATGCCGTTCTCCAGCACCGCGCGCACGTCCGCGTCCTGCTCCGGCTCGCGGGACGGCAAGGGCGTCTGCTCGGCGAGGGCCGCGAACGACTCCGAGGGGGTGAGCGAGTCCTCCGGAGATTCGGGGTAGGACGCCGCGGAGTGCTCTGTGTCGGCGCCCACCTCGGGGGCGGCGCTCTCCGACTCGAACGTCCCAACCGGCTCGGACGAGGGCTCTGCGGTCGTGGTGAGGTCGGCTGCGGCCAACGCGGCGCGGGCCTCGGTGACCGGGGCGCTGCGCCGCTCGGCGAGCTCGCTCGCCATCGCCTCCATGCCGCCGCCGACGACGCGTGTGAAGCGACAGACCGAGCCCTCGGCGATCGCCATGTTCGTCAGTCCGTCGACGTTCAGATAGAGCACGCGGCCGTCGTGCTCGGGGTCTGGCCGGTAGAAGGAGCGAATCAGCGCGAACGCCGACAGGTCGACGCCCTCGGGGCGCAGGCCCGCGCGGCGGACGGCGCCGAGCAGGCGCGTGACCATGTCGCGCTGGGCGGCGACGAGCACGACCTGCTGGCGGGGCCCGGCCGGCGTGTCGTGGACGCCGAGCGCGTGAAAGTCGAGCACGGCATTGGCGAGCGGCATCGGCACCTGCTCCTGCGCCTGGAAGCGCACTGCGGCGTCGAGCTCCTTGCGGTCGGTGATTGGCGGCAGCTCGAGTGTGCGCAGCACCGTGCGCTGGTTGGCGACACCTATGCGCACGCGCTTGCCGAGATCGCTGTCGCGAAACAGCTCGCGCAGGCTCTCGCTGAGCACGCCCTCGTCGAGCACCTCGCCCTCGCGGACGGTGTCGGCGGGCAGCGCCAGGGACGCGGCCCGCTCGGCTACGACGGAACCATTGACGCGCGCCTGCACGGCGACGATGTGGCCGGGCTGGATGTCCAAGCCGACGACGTCCGCGGCGGAGCGGCGGCCGAGCCTGAGAGTGGGATTGGGTAGCGAGGGCATGTCGAGGGTTCGGGCGGCGCGGATGGAGGAGCGCCGCCGATACGGGTCTATCGGCGTGGAGGCGACCGTGCTTTAGCGCAGGAAGTGGGTCGTGTAAAGGTCGATCAGGGGCTGGCCGGCGTATACGGCGACGATCGCTCCGAGCGCGAGGAACGGTCCGAACGGGACCGCCGTCTTGCGTCCGGCGCTGGTCCCCTTGCGGGCCATCACGAGCGCGCCGTAGAGCACGCCCGCGAGCAGCGCGATCAGGAGCGCCGGCGCTACGGCCTTGCCGAGGAACAGGCCCATCACGCCGGCGAGCTTGACGTCGCCCATGCCCATGCCGCCCGGGTAGGCGAGCGCGGCGAGCAGCAGAAAGCCGCCGGCGGCGGCCCCCGCGATCAGGCGTTCGGGCTCGCCGGCGGGGTCGAGGACTGTGCCCAGCACGAGCGCGAGGACCGCGCCGAGCAGCGTCAGGCGGTTGGGGATGATGCGGTGCTCGAGGTCGATCAGCGCGGCGGGGATCACGATCAGGATCAACCCGAGGCTGAGCGCGACGCCGGCGGCCGTGTCGTGGGCGAGCACGGCGCCGACGCACAGCGCGGCGGTGAGCGCCTCGACGAGCGGGTAGCGCGGGGAGATCGGCTCCGAGCACGTGCGGCAGCGGCCTTTGAGCAGCAGCCAGGAGAGGATCGGGATGTTGTCGTAGGGCCTGACCGGCGTGCCGCACTTGGGGCAGCGCGAGGCGGGCTTGACGAGCGACTCGTGGCGGGGCAGGCGGTAGGCGACGACGTTCAGGAACGAGCCGAAGATCGCGCCGAGGACTCCTGCGAAGGTGATGGCCTCCATGGGGGTGTGATCGGCCGGATCGTCGCGGCGCTTGAGCTTCCCCACGCTGAGATCGACGTCCAAGAACTAGGGGACGGCCACACTGGCCGTCCCCTAGCTGCTGTCTGCCTCGAAGCTGCAGACAGACCTGCTACCAAACGCCACCTTCTTGACAGCCGCCCGTCTTTTCGGTTGTGCACGTGCGAGTCACAACTCCACCTTTGTTTGTGATCTTGAAGGTGTTTT
>Ga0307477_10003686_pt1 | contig 11324 bp, 6 predicted proteins | sample atmos_gasesECM2C_FD_203316 | JGI IMG/M metagenome (GOLD analysis project Ga0307477, IMG submission 203316) | Hardwood forest soil microbial communities from Morgan-Monroe State Forest, Indiana, United States - atmos_gasesECM2C_515 | ecosystem: Environmental > Terrestrial > Soil > Temperate... | reverse complement strand
CCGGCGCGACGCCGTCCGTCGATAGCTTCGGGTCGGCGTAGCACAGTCCCCCTTCCGGGTTGGTCGTATCCCACCAGAAGAAGTGGTTCGATGCCTCGTAGACTGCTTGCCGGTAGTCCCAGCGCAGGCCCAAGTTGAGGGTCAGCTTCGGGGTCACCTTCCAGTCATCTTGCACGTAGGGGGCAAAATAATTGAAGACGTGCGTCTGCGGATTGCCGGCCGTATTCGTCGGACTCAAGGGACCGGGCACGAACCCGCCTACGCTGGAGTAGTATCCGAGCATCATATCGGCAGTAGCATTGCCGGTGCCGCAAAGGGGTGCGGGCTTCCCGCCGTTGACAGAGACCGGTGGATTCGTGCAGCTCGAAATATTGCTGTTGGGCAGATTCGCACTGTTGGTCTGAATGAGGTTCGAGTTGAAGCCCCAGTCGCCATAGAAATCGTCGTCCAGGTTACGAATCAGGCGCAAGCGCCGAATATCGGCGCCCAATCCAATGGTGTGCTTTCCGCGAACCCAGGTGAACGAATCGGCAAACTCCCACGCCGGCTGATCGGATCCGCTGTAGGAATTGACCGAACCGCCGCCGCTTCCCGTTCCGTTTGGAGTCAGGCTTACATTCGGCCACGTCTGCTGGAGAGCCGAAAAGTGGGTAAAGACTCCGGTCTCGCCAAGCGCGGTTACTTGCGACGCGGGTATGATAGAACCTCCCTGCGGTGCGTAGGCGTCCAGGTACCCGAAGCGGAAGTTGTTTACGATATTGTGCCGGAGACTGATGGTGTGGGACACCTCCCAGTTCTTCTGCGTTTCAAAATACTGCTCGATCCCGTGGACAAGATCTTGGGAATTGTAAGTCCCACTGTTCTGATAGCTGGAGTGGGTATAGCGGAAAAAGACCGAACCGAACTTGCCGAGGACCTGGTCCCCGCGATAGGTCTGCTGGTTGGTGGTCAATGGGAAGCCGACACTCTTGATGAAGTTGGTAACCCCCTCCGGCCGATTGGCCACCGTCGGCGTCGCCCAAAAATTGTTGGCAACGGCAACCAGCCCAATCCGGCTCGTAAAGCGATTCGCGGGAATGACGTTCCCAGGGAAGGGCTGTCCCGTAGTCGGATCTACCGGCATGCAGTTGTAGCTGTTGGTGATAAGGATCGCGCAATCCGGTGTTCCATAGGCCGGCAATGGACCGCCCGGCAGGCCGCCAATCCCAGCCGGATAAGTCTCAGCTGAAAAATCGCCCGTCAGGGTCGCCGGGTTCGGAACTATCTCGGACACCCTGGCGCCGTTGATGATGCGCCAGCCCTCGTAGTTGGCCAAGAAGAAGGTCTTGTTGCGGCCGTCATAAACCTTGGGAATGTAGACCGGTCCGCCCACAACAAATCCGAACTGGTTTTGGCGCAGCACCGGGTTCACGGTTTTTGCTCCAGCGAGGTAATCGTTGTTGTTAGCGAATGGCAACGCGTCGAAGACATCGTTGCGATCGAACTCGAACACCGACCCGTGGATTTGGTTTGTGCCGCTCTTGCTGACGATGTTGATCTGGCTGGCGCTGAATCCGTACTCGGCCGAGTACGTGCCGCTCTCCACCTTGAATTCCTGGATTGCGTCCTGGGACAGAATCACGGCCGGAGTAACCAGGGCCGTATCCGTGTTGATCAATCCGTCCAGCGTATAGTTGTTGCCTTCAGGCCGGCCGCCGTTGATACTCACGGCGGCGCCTTCGCCTTGGCGCATGGTGCCCTGCTCGCCGCCCACGGTGACCGCGCCCGCGCCGATCAGCAGCAACTGCATGAAGTTGCGCCCGTTCAAGGGAAGCTCTTCCACCTGCTGTTGGCTCACCTCTTGCGATAGCGCAGAGCTGTCCGTGTCCAGAGTCACGGCCTCGGCACCGACTTCGACAGTAGTCGAAACTGCGCCCGCCTTCAGGATCACGTTAACGCGCACGCTTTGGTCCACCGCCAGGACCACGCCGGTGGTCAACGATTTCTGAAAGCCGGTGGATTCGACGGTTACGCTGTAACGTCCCGGGTTGAGGGAGGGCGCGGTAAAATCACCCGAGGAAGTGGTCTTGGTGTGAGTTACAACCCCCGTGTCCGCGTTGGTTACATCAACCTTGGCATTCGCCACTACCGCACCGGAATTGTCTGTGACGGTTCCGAGGATGGTTCCGTAGGCCCCGCCCTGGCCGTAAAGAAGACCTGCCGCCGAAATCACAATCAGGCACAGCGAGAGAATACGTGTCGTCGCGGACATGATGTTTTCTCCTCGCGACGTTTCCAACTTCGTGGAATGGGGATCAATCCCGTGCCGCACGAAAGATGATGACGGAATTTTCCCCAGCCCCAAAACCCACGTCGCCGTCTACTGGGGGCGGATGCTCCCACTGACCGCCGAGCATCGTCAACTCGCAACCGGAAAACTACCCGCATTTCGCGGTGAAAAACCAGGACAGTGGTCGACACGGCGAGCACCAAATCGTTATTTGGCAACTAATTCACTCCTGCGTTGGGTTTTATTTTCAAGACTGCTGATACAGCCGTACCGCCCACTTCGTTTTGCATTGCAGAAAGATTACCGGGGGAGTGTTGGAGGCTTGCAAGGGACACCCTCACGCTGCGGCAGACGGGAATTCAGCACAACGCAGACAGGTCTATTGTTCGCAAGATAAAAATCTAGTGCGCTAGAGTCTGGCGGGGTGCGTCGAACGGATCAGTGCGGACCAGGTTTGCCAGAGCATCGTTCGGATAGTAGTGGTCCACGGTCCCAGGGGTCACCAGCTTGTGCTCAACGAATACTGCCGGTGGCACCGGACGCTGGTTCAGAATGTCGAGACTGACTCGTATCAGGTTCTCGCCGTATCGTTCCGGGAAGTAAGCCACGGAACCGACGAAGCGAGTTTTCGGCTGGCGCAACTCCGCCCTTCCCTCGGGCGACGCATTTTGCCCGATGACGGCACAGTTCTCGGACCGGCCCGCCTCTTGAAATGCGCGTAGCGCACCGAGTGCACTGGGGTCATTGATCGCTCCCACCAGTACATGCCGCGCATGCGAGGAACGCAGATGTCTCCGTACGGCTTCAAAGCTGGGTCCCAGTTCTCCGTCGCCATCCAGGTAAGTCACGCGACAATTCGCGGCGCTTGGCAATACCAGATTGATTCCCACCAGCAATCCTGACAAACGCATGCGAGGAAGGTTCCCTGCCCGCTTCAACTCGAGCAGCAGAATTTCGTCCACTTCGGAGTGCCAGTGCTCTTTGACCCAGCGGCCTAGATAACGGCCGCCGATCAATCCGGCTTCGTAGTTATTCGCGCCGTAATAAGTCGCGCCGGGATGAGGGATATCAATCGCGATCATCGGGATGCCGGCCTCCCGATACTTCGCCGCAACGATGGGTGCAACTTCCTCGTCGGTTTGAAACTCGATCGCCAGGTCAACTTTCTCGCGCACGAGCAAGTCCGCGTTTCGCTGCGCCGTCTTGGCGCTGTAACGATTGTCGAGAGAGATGAGTTCGATGCCCTCGGCAGCCGCCGCTCGCTGCAAGCCTTCGGACACTTCTCGCGAGAACTGATAATCAGTGCCCTGCGCCGCATATCCCAAACGGTAGAGCCGCTGCTTCCACGGGCGCACACGCGACTGATAAAGGTTCTGACCAACTTTATCGACCATGCCGCATTTTTCGAGAGTGTAGAGAAGCCGGAACACCATCGTTTTCGGCAGGCCACACCGCGAACAAATCTCCTTCAACGGCAACGCCTCCCCGGGGGAGTGAAATGCGCTTAACAACTGAGACGAATGGATGATGGACTTGACGAGGTACCGGTCTCGAGTCTGAGCGGCGGGGCTCATAAGTGCGGACATAATGATCCATTTTTCTGATTTTGCAAAGCGAAATTTGCGATAACGATACGGACAGAGCCCCCTAGAACGAAGGAAGAAACCCGGCGTAAGTTCGGGTGGAAGATATTTGTCATTGCACAGGAATGCTTGGCGGAAACGTTGATCGTCCTCGGTGTCGCTCAACAAAATCGTTTATGCTGTAAATGCCGCGGAATTTGCGGGTAACTCTCTTCCGCGTCAACCGCTAATTGACAGTTGGATTCTACAAAGCGAAATCAGCGCGGCTGGCCCGCACCCGCATATTGGGCAGGCAAGTGATCGGGCTCAGAATCGATATCTTGCCTTCTCCGCTCTTTGCCTCGCGTGGTGTGTTGTTAAGGTATTTCGCTGTGCGAAACACTAAGATTTGCCAAGGAAAACCGTGACGGCGTGAGAGATCGAATGTAACCTTGCGTCGCTAAGAGAGGTTTGCATGGGTTCGTCCACGAGTGACAAGGTTTTTGCCGCGCTTGAGACATTCCGCATTGAGCTGCCATCGTGGGGATTCGCCAATACTGGCACTCGTTTCGGAAAGTTCATTCAACTTGCAGCGGCCACCACTACTGAGGAAAAGTTCAGCGATGCGGGCCAGGTGCACCTCCTCACAGGTGTCTGTCCGACAGTGGCATTGCATGTGTTGTGGGACTGTCCTGCTGGAGTGCAAAGCACAGACGAGATCAGGCGTTTCGCGAGCCGTTATGCCGTTGCCCCCGGATCCATCAATCCCAATCTTTTCCAGGATCAAGAATACAAGTATGGATCGTTCGGCAATCCGGATGAAGCGATCCGTCAGCGGGCCATGCAACACACCAAAGACAGCATTGAAATCGCACGACGGCTCAACAGCAGAGACATTTCTTTTTGGTTCGCCGACGGATCGAACTATCCAGGCACCGCCAACATCCGGCAACGCAAAGAATGGTTCACCGACGGTTTGAAAACGGCGCATCAGCAGTTGTCGCCGGACCAACGGATGCTAGTCGAGTACAAACCGTTCGAGCCCGCGTTTTATCACACTGACGTCGCCGACTGGGGGATGGCGTTGCTGCTGTCACGCGCGGCTGGCCGGCAAGCTAAGGTTCTGGTCGACACCGGACACCACTACGCGGCACAAAACATCGAGCAAATCGTTGCCTGGCTTTTGTCCGAGAACATGCTGGGCGGTTTCCACTTCAATGATCGCCGCTACGCCGATGACGACCTGACCATGGGTTCCATCGATCCTTATCAGGTATTTCGCATCTTCCATGAGATCCACTTCTTTGAATGGGAAACCGGCCAGCGCGCCGACATCGCATACATGGTCGATCAGAGCCATAACCTGAAGGGCAAGATGGAAGCCATGATTCAGACCGTGACCATGGCCCAGCAACTCTTCGCCAAAGCAGCGCTAGTCGATGCGAAGAAACTTGCGACAGCCCAGAAGAACTGCAATCTCGTTGACGCCGAGTCGGTGCTGCAAGATGCTTTTGCCACCGACGTTCGTCCCGCAATCCAGGAGTGGCGAGAGTCCAAGGGACTGCCAAAAGACCCGATGGAAGCCTTCCGGCAGAGTGGCTACCTGGAGCGCATCACGAAGGAGCGGGCGGTGAAGAACTCCCACAACGTATCTTCGTATGCGTAGCCCCACTCACCCGCAACCTTATCTGGCCTTCGATTTCGGAGCCGAAAGCGGACGCGCAGTTCTGGCGCGTCTGCAATCCGGCATTCTGACAACCGAGGAAGTCCATCGCTTTCGGAATGAGCCCGTTGAGTACGGCGGTTCCCTTCACTGGGACGCTCCTCGCCTCTGGTTCGAGGTGCGGAAGGCCTTGACTTGCGTGGAACAGGTGGAACTGGCGGGGATCGGCGTGGACGCGTGGGGCGTTGATTACGCTTTGCTCGGCGAGCGCGGCGAATTGCTTCAGAATCCGTATCACTATCGCGATCGCCGCACCGAAGGTGTGATGGACGACGTTTTTCGAAAGGTCGCGAAGGATCAGATCTACCGGGCGACGGGCATCCAGTTCATGCCAATTAACACGCTCTATCAGCTCTACGCTGCCCAGCGCGACACGCCCACGATTATCGCGGCAGCGAAGCAATGGCTCACCATTCCGGACCTCTTCAATTATTGGCTGACCGGAAATGCGGTTTGCGAATTCACGAATGCAACCACGACCCAGCTCGTCGATCCGGTCAAACGCACGTGGGCAGTCGATCTCATGCAAAAGGTGGGTCTGAACTCCGGCCTGCCGGCACCCATCGTCGAGCCGGGCTCGATTTTAGGAACGCTGCTTCCATCTCTTGCGCAGAACTCCTCTTTGGCAGGAACTCCCGTGATTGCTCCCGCCTGCCACGACACCGGATCTGCCGTCGCCGCGATTACGGCTCGCGATGGCACTGCGTTCTTAAGTTCCGGAACCTGGTCACTCATTGGCACCGAGCTGGATGCGCCAGTCATCACCTCGGAGGCACTCAGGTTGAACTTCACCAATGAAGGCGGAGTCAACGGAACGACGCGGCTGCTGAAGAACGTGATGGGACTCTGGATGTTGCAGGGCTGCAGGAACTGCTGGAGCGCGCGCGGTCAAAATTCCGACTATGGGGAACTCGTTGAATTGGCGGGCTGCGCGCCCGCTTTCGCTCATCTCGTAGATCCGGATGACGAAGTCTTCCTTCATCCAACCGATATGCTCACGGCCATCGATCAATTTTGCCGGAAGACGCATCAACCTGCGCCGGCGACTCCGGGTGCCTATGTGCGATGCATCCTCGAGAGTCTGGCTCTGAAGTATCGGCTGGTTTTGCGCAGTCTGGAGCAGCTTTGCGGAAAGCATATCGATCAGGTTCGTGTGATCGGCGGCGGCTCGAAGAATCGATTGCTCAATCAGTTCACCGCGGATGCGACTGGGAAAAGAGTGCTGGCTGGTCCCGCCGAGGCCACCGCGCTTGGGAACATCGCCATGCAAATCCTGGCGACCGGCGAAGCTTCGTCGCTTCCACAGGTGCGCGGCATCATCGATCGATCCTTCCCGACGGAGGTCATCGATCCGGTAGAGACTGACAAGTGGGAGCACCAAACCGAGCGATTCGAACAATATTGCGAGATGACTTATGCCTGAAATCAAAGAAACGACATACTTGAAGGATCTCTGGAATGAGCAGCATGCCCGCGAATTAGATGCCAATCAACTGACGCTTTTGCGATACCGCTCGAATTTACTGGGCGCGGATCTCCGCATCACCAACTTCGGCGGCGGAAACACGAGTTCTAAGGTCTATCTACCCGACCCATTTACCGGAACACCGGTCCGCGTGCTGGCGGTCAAGGGCAGTGGCGGCGACATCGGCTCGATTGCCGAGTCTGGATTCGCTCTTCTTTATCTCGATCGCCTCGAGCAACTGAAGGAACTGTACCGCGGGGAGAAGTATGAGGATGAGATGGTGCGCTACTATCCTCTCTCAGCCTTTGGCGAGAATCGCGTTGCGGCGTCCATCGATACTCCGTTGCATGCGTTTCTTCCCTTCACGCATGTCGATCATCTGCATCCCGACTGGGCGATTGCACTGGCTGCCAGCGCAAATGGCAAACGTAAGCTGGATCAATTCAACAAGGAATTCGGACGCAAAATCGTCTGGGTTCCATGGCAGCGGCCGGGCTTTGAACTGGCACTGCTCATTGAACGAGCCGTCAAAGAGAACCCCGGCGTCGAAGGACTCATCCTCGGAGGCCACGGCCTGTTCACGTGGGGAATGACTCAACGGGACTGCTATCTGAACAGCGTCCACACCATCGACCAGATGGGCGAATTCATTCAGCAGCATCAGGCCAAGAAAGGCTCTCAGTTCGGTGGAGTCGAGCACTCGCCGCTTCAGGACCGCAAGACCATCGCCACGCAGATTCTTCCTGTACTGCGCGGGACAGTCTCCTCGAACCGCCGGGTCATCGCGCACTACGCCGACGATGACGATGCACTAGCCTTTGCCGGATCGAAGTGGGTCAAGGAATTGAGCTCTCTTGGAACCAGTTGTCCCGACCACTTCTTGCGAACACGAGTCAGTCCGTGGTTCATCGATTGGGATCCTGCCAAAGAAGACGTTCAGGCCCTTAAGAACCGCATCCATAACGAGGTTGCTGGCTATCGTGAAGGCTATAAGAAGTATTACGAAGAGTGGGCCACCAGCGAGTCCCCCAAACTTCGTGACTCGAATCCGTCGGTCGTTGTCATCCCCGGACTGGGCTTGTTCGGTTTCGGCAAGAATAAGAAGGAAGCCCGAATCACGACTGAGTTCTTTATCAACGCCATCCATGTGATGGCGGGAGCTAATGCTCTGGAGGACGGGAAAGTCTCCCATCCGCTGCCACAGGCACGGACTGCGGAGCAGTCCAAACAATTCAGTGAATTTCACAACTACGTTGCGTTGCCACGATCGGAAGCATTCCGCATCGAGTATTGGGCTCTGGAAGAAGCTAAACTCCAGCGCATGCCCGCCGAAGCAGAGTTCAGCCGCAAGATCGCGCTCGTCATCGGCGGAGCCAGCGGAATCGGCCGTGAAGTCGCCCTACTCCTCGGCCGCCGTGGAGCACACGTTGTTGTTGCCGATTTCGATCAGACAGGCGCAAGCAAAGCAGCGGATGAAGTCGGAGCAATCTCCTCTACCGAGTTCGTTGCCACGACCGCAGTTGATCTCAGCTCATCTGAGTCTCTGGCTGAGGCAGTCCGATTTACGATTTCGAAGTTTGGTGGCGTCGACATTGTTGTTAACACTGCCGCGATTTATCCTGTGCCCGGCCCCGACGGAGAGCTTTCTGAAGCGCAGTGGGCTAAGACGTTTCTGGTGAATGTAACCGGGAATTACCTTCTCGCCCGCCAATCCGATTGGGTATTCAAAGATCAAAACCTGCCTGTCACGATGGTGCTTACCAGTTCGGCGAATGCAGTGGTCCCCAAGAAAGGCAGCGAAGCCTACGACACGAGCAAGACGGCTTTGAATCACCTGATTCGCGAACTCGCCATCAAGCTCAGCCCGTATGTACGGGTGAACGGGATAGCGCCGGCAACGGTCGTCGCTGGATCCACAATGTTCCCGCGCGATCGCGTCAGGCAATCTCTCGAGAAGTACAAGATTGAATTCTCAGAGTCCGAGACAACGGAAGAGCTGCGGGGCAAGCTAGCTGATTTCTACGCACAGCGCACTCTAACCAAGCACCCGATCCTGCCGCAAGATTGTGCGAATGCCATCGTCTGGCTGGCCGGAGATCAGAGCGGCAAAACCACTGGACACGTGATCCCGGTGGATGGTGGCTTGTCCGAAGCCTATCTTCGCTAGGTGATGTTTGTTAAGGAGCCGAAGATGCAGCGCATCTGCTTTGTGTTGCAGGTCAAGCCGGAGCGGCTTGAAGAGTACAAGAAACGCCACCGCCAGGTGTGGCCCGAGATGCAAGCTGCTCTTCGTGAAACCGGGTGGGGGAATTACTCGCTGTTCCTGCGAGATGACGGTCTTCTCGTCGGATATCTGGAGACTGAGGACTTTGAGCGCGCACGCTCTGGGATGGCCCAGCGAGAGGTGAATGAGAGATGGCAACGGGAGATGGGTGACTTCTTTGTTCAGCCCGATGGAGTTCTCCCCGACCGCGCGATGCGTCCGTTAGAAGAAGTGTTCCACCTTTAAGTCACACTTGAGGAATAAATGAATCCGAACCCGGCACTGGGAGTCCTTTTTCACTGGCTCGGCGGCCTCGCCTCGGGCAGCTTCTACGTTCCCTATAAAGGCGTGAAGCACTGGGCATGGGAGACGTACTGGCTGGCGGGAGGGTTCTTCAGTTGGATCATTGCTCCGTGGATTCTCGCCTCATTACTCACCAAAGACCTCTTCGTGGTGCTGGGCCACGCACCCGCGTCCGCGCTTTTCTGGGCTTTCTTCTTCGGACTCTTGTGGGGCGTCGGCGGACTCACCTTCGGTCTCACCATGCGGTATCTCGGCCTGTCGCTGGGGATGGCGGTCGTGCTTGGGCTTTGCGCTGCCTTTGGCACTCTTATGCCCCCAATTTTTCGCGGCGAATTCATGACACAGGTTGTGGGCACGTCCTCGGGCCGCATGATTCTGTTCGGAATCTTCGTCTGTCTCGCCGGAATTACTGCCGCTGGCCTGGCAGGTATTTCCAAAGAGCGTGTTATGTCACCCGAGCAGCAACGAGCCGCCATCAAAGAGTTTGATCTGCGCAAGGGAATTGGCGTCGCCGTTCTTTCCGGCGTCATGAGCGCGTGCTTTGCTTATGGCCTGGCAGCAGGTGATCCGATCAAGACTCTGACCGTGCAGCACGGCACAGCCAAGCTTTGGCAGGGATTGCCCGTGCTGATCGTAGTCCTCGTCGGCGGGTTCCTCACCAATTTCATCTGGTGCCTGATCTTGCTCATGCGCAATAAAACGGGGTACCAGTTTTTTGATTCGCAGATTCGGGTGGACGGGCCTAAAGACGAACCTATTATCGAAACGGCCGTCGACGCGCCCAGCCGTGAAGTGGTGGAGCACATCGGCTCGTCACACACGGGAGGAACTGAGGTTGCCCTGATGTCGGACGCATCGCCGCCGTCACCGGCCGTCGTCCAAGCGCCCATGCTTCGCAATTATCTTCTCTGCGCTCTGGCAGGCACAACCTGGTACTTCCAATTCTTCTTCTACACCATGGGTGAGAGCCAGATGGGACGCTATGGCTTCTCTAGTTGGACGCTGCACATGGCCAGCATCATCATCTTCAGCAGCCTCTGGGGAATCGGCTTCAAAGAGTGGAAAGGCGCCGGTAGCCGTGCCGGATCACTTCTTGCTTTAGCACTCTTTTTGCTGGTTGCGTCGACAATGATTGTTGGCTACGGCAACTATCTCGGCTTGGCGAATACTGCGCGCTAGTTACCGAAGAAGTTGGCCTGTGCGCTATTAGTCAGGCAGAACTCTTCCCCGGGTTTCCACTGCGAGGGGAATGACCAACAGACCGATTCCAAAAGCAATCGCTGTAAACGCAACCGGCGTACCGAGAGTTCCGATGCGGCTGACCAGCGCTCCAAGAGCGAAGTTCACTCCGGCCGCAATGAAACGTCCGAACGAAGTAGTGAAGGCAAATGCGGTCGCGCGAACCGCGGTCGGGTATTGCTCTGGCAGCCAGAGACTGAAGATGGTGAAGTTCCCGCCAAAGAAGCCCAGGAAGAACAGCACTGCGATGAATTGGCGTAATCCGTGCGCCAGGTAGAACGCCCAGCCAAAGCTCAGCAGAATACAAATTGCCATGCCGAGAAAGTAGAAAGCGAGAGTTCGCTTGCGGCCAATTCGTTCGGCCAATGGAGGGACCGCCAGGCATCCAAGGATCGTCCCCAACGATAGCAACCCCATTCCGAAAGAAGATGTCCGCACGGCTTGCGCTTGTGACATGCCCTCACGTTTTGCCAGGCTGACAACCGCCGTCGGCGCATACA
>Ga0307477_10003684_pt1 | contig 11329 bp, 11 predicted proteins | sample atmos_gasesECM2C_FD_203316 | JGI IMG/M metagenome (GOLD analysis project Ga0307477, IMG submission 203316) | Hardwood forest soil microbial communities from Morgan-Monroe State Forest, Indiana, United States - atmos_gasesECM2C_515 | ecosystem: Environmental > Terrestrial > Soil > Temperate... | reverse complement strand
TTCTTGGCGGCCTGCATGTCGAACCCAGAGGCCGCGATCGTGTCGCCGAGCGCCTTGAACCGGTCGAACTCCTCCCCGAGGCGCTGGAGGAAGGAGATGAACGCTTCGCCAGGATCGCCGGAGGTGGCGCACAGATCCTGCGCCGCCAGGATCAGCGGCTCGATCCGTGCGGCGACGAGCGCTTTGAGGAGCGCTTCCTTGTTCGGAAAGTTGCGGTACACGGTACCGACGCCCACACCTGCGCGCTGAGCGATCTCGTCGATCGACGCATCGACGCCGTGGACGGCGAGGACCTCCTCCGCAGCCGCGAGGATCAGCGCTCGATTCCGCTGGGCGTCGGCGCGTAGCGGCCGCCCGCCCTCTTCCATCGCCTCCCTGAAGGCTGGGTCGTTCATTCGGGGTGTGTTATGCCTCGCGGCTAGGGCTCGGTTGACAAACGGAACCATCGTTCCGTATATTAGCGCCCTCCGGATGAAACCGGAACCGCTGCTCCGATTCTACTCCGCGACGAGGAGAAATACCATCGACATCCGGCGCGTCAACCCGTGGCTCGTACTCGTGATCGTCGGCCTCGCCCAGTTCATGGTCGTGCTCGACGCCACCATCGTGAACGTCGCCCTGCCCTCGATCCAGCGGGGGCTTCGCTTCTCGTCGGACAGCCTGCAGTGGGTTGTGAACGCGTACACGCTCACCTTCGGCGGCTTCCTGATGCTCGGCGGGCGCGCGTCGGACCTCCTGGGTCGCAAGCGGCTGTTCATGGCGGGCATCGTCGTGTTCTCCGTGGCCTCGCTCGTCAACGGCCTGGCCGGGTCGGCGTCGACGCTGGTGATCGGGCGCGCGTTGCAAGGGCTTGGCGGCGCGCTGGTGTCGCCGGCGGCGCTGTCGGTCCTGACCACGACCTTCTCCGAAGGCGCCGAGCGGACCAAGGCGCTCGGAGTCTGGAGCGCGGTCGCGGTCGGCGGTGGCGCCGTGGGCCTGCTGCTCGGCGGCGTGCTCACGGATCTGCTCTCCTGGCAGTGGGTCTTCTTCGTCAACGTCCCGGTGGGGATCTTCGCGCTCGTGCTGGCGGCGCGGTACGTTCCCGAGAGCAAGGCGGCCGGGGTCGGTCGGGGGGTCGACATCGGCGGGGCGGTGTCGATCACCGCCGGCCTCATCGTCCTCGTCTACGCGATCGTCAACGCGCGGACGGCCGGCTGGATCTCGCTTCCGACGCTGGCGCTGGGGGGTATCGCAGCTGCGCTGTTGGGGACGTTCGTGTGGCTCGAGTCGCGGCTCCGCCAGCCCCTGATCAGGTTGAGCATCTTCCGCATGCGCTCGATCAGCGGGGCCAACCTGGCGATGCTGTTCGTCGCCGCCGGCATGTTCGCGATGTTCTTCTTCGCGTCGCTCTACGTGCAGGAGGTGCTCGGGTACAGCCCGCTGGTCGCGGGCCTCGCATTCCTCCCGGTCACGGTGGGTATCATCGCGGGCGCAGGACTCTCACAGCAGCTGATCAAGCGCTTCGGCGTCCTCGCCGTCGGCCTCGCAGGAATGACCATCGCCGCCAGCGGACTGCTGCTGCTCAGCCGCGTGCCCGTCGCCGGTAGCTATGCCACCGATCTCCTTCCCGGTCTGATGCTCATGGCCGTCGGCATGGGGCTGACCTTCGTTCCGGTCACGCTCGTCGCCACCACCAACGTGGAGGCCGGCGACGCCGGTCTGGCCTCGGGTCTGCTCAACACATCGCAGCAGCTGGGTGGGGCGCTGGGTCTGGCCACGCGGCCGGCGCCACAGAGCGGCTGTCCGCGCAGGTCACCGGGTTCCGCGTCGCGTTCCTGATCGGGGCCTTCCTGCTGCTCGCCGGCGGCGTGCTGATGCGGGTGCTGGTCCGCCGTAGCGATGTCCTCAAGGTCGACACTGCTGCCGAGGCCGAGCCGGAGCCGGCCGTTGCACTCGAGCTGACGGCGTAATCGGGACCTCCACGACGCCGATCTCGGTGAACGCGGTAGGCTCTCATGCGAGCGAAGGTGTTCCAGGAGGCCTCCCCGATGCGCAAGATCACAGTCCTCGCGTTCGGCGCGACAACCGCGGGACTGCTGGCCGCTGGCGGCTCGTCGTCAGCCCACGCCGCAGTTGGTCACACCGCGAACACAGCGTTCACGAGCACCCACATGCAGACGGCTTTCACAACGAGCCAGTCGAGCAACTGGTCCGGGTACAACCAGGGAACCCTCGAGAAGGGCACCACCTTTCACGAGGTCTCCGGCACCTGGGTTGTTCCTGCCGCCCACCAGCGCGTCAGCGGTCAGACCGAATACTCGGCCACGTGGGTCGGCATCGGCGGCGGCTGCCTCGACACCAGCTGCTCCTCAACCGATCAAACGCTCATCCAGGCGGGAACCGAGCAGGACGTCAACAGCAAGGGCGTGGCGAGCTACGGCGCGTGGTGGGAGATCATTCCGCAGCCGAGCACTCCGATCGCACTGCCGGTTGCCGCGGGTCAGCGGGTGCACGTCGACGTTGCCGAGACGGCGACGCGCGAAGTGTGGTCGATCGTGATCAAGAACCTGTCGACCGGACGATCGTTCTCGACGACGGTCTCGTACTCGTCGAGCTACGCCACCGCGGAGTGGATCGTGGAGACGCCGCTCGTCATCGGCAGCGGCGGTACCGGGGTGGCAGCGTTGCCCAACCTCGGCAAGGTGGTCATCGATCCCGGCACCGCCAACAAGGCCAACCCCGCATTGACGGCGGCCGAGGAGATTCAGCTGATCGATTCGCGTGGCCATGTCATAGCGACGCCCTCGGCGCCGGACCGCGAGCGCGACGGCTTCGGCGACTGCACGTACGCGACGAGCTGCGCGACTCCAGCAAGCTGACCGCGGGCAGTACCTGACGCCCGGTTATCGAACGTCGGGTGGGGGAGGCGGCGGATCTGCGCGTGCCGGCCGGTCCGGTCGCTGCAACGGGCCGGGGTGCGGGTTCGCCTGACCGGGCCGCTGCAACCGACTTTGAATGTCGAGCAGCGGCTGCAAGAGGTCGATCGGCATGGGGAACACGATGACCGTGTTGTTCTCGCCGCCGATCTCGCTCAGGGTCTGGAGATATCGCAGCTGCAGCGCGTTCGGTGCCGCTGCGATGACGAGTGCTGCGTCGGTGAGTGTGCGCGCCGCGGCCAGCTCGCCTTCGGCGCTGATGAGCTTGGCCCTGGTCTCCTGCTCGGCCTCCGCCTGACGCCCCATTGCGCGAAGCATCGTTTCCGGAAGCTGGATGTCTTGGATCTCCAGCATGGTGACCTTGATGCCCCACGGTTCGGTCTCGCCGTCGATGACTCGAGCCAGCGCGTCGTTGACTTTGTCGCGGGCGCTGAGCAGGTCGATGAGAAGCACCTGCCCGAGGATGCTGCGCAACATGCTTTGCACCAGCTGCGTCGTTGCCGCGAAGGCGCTGGCCACCTTGGTGACGGCCAGCGGCGGATTCACCACCTGGATGTAGACGACCGCGGAGACGGTGACCTGCACGCCGTCCTGCGTGATGGCTTCCTGCGGCGGTATTTCCAGGTGGATCGTGCGCAGGTCCACCCTGACGACTCGGTCGATGAGCGGGATGACGACGCGCAAGCCGGGCTCCTTCATGTGGCTTACCCGGCCAAAACGGAAAACCACGCCGCGCTCGAACTCTTTGATCACACGAAGTCCGAGCAGCGCCACGAAGAGCGCGACTCCCACGATGGCGACGACGACGGTGAGTGTGAGGTTCATCCCCCTGCAGTCCCCCGCCTGATCGAATGTTAGCCGGGTTGGGCCGGCCGTCGAGCGCTTGAGGCGCTAGCGGCGCGCGATGCGATAACTGGCCGGCCGGTCCCCGCTTGCAGACACCTGGCTCCCCGCGCGCTCGAGCACCCGGCGCACCTGCTGCGGCGTGACGTCAGACCCGAGCCGCTTGCGAATCGCGGCGACGGCGAGTGGTCGCTCGGCGTGGCGCAGGACGTCGAGCACGCGCTTCTCGAGTGAGGCGCCGTTGTGATGAGGGACGGCCGCGGCTTCGAGCCGTGGCGACGCCGGCGCCGGCTCGGCGTTTGGCGGTGCGGGCATCCGGATGGCGGCGGGACGCGATGAGCCCTCGCCGCGAAGCCGGGCGAGGAGCCCCGGCAGATCGTCGAGCATCTGCCGGACGAAGATCGCCGAGCCGCTCACCTCGACCTCGCGCTCGCCGTCACGGATTCGCAGCGTGTGGACAGGCCCCGACGAGTAGTCGGGTCGTGGTCCCGGGCGGAACGGGGGGCGCGAGTGCTGAAAGCGAGCGCCGTCGCCCGGACGGGGGGTCGACGCGCGCTCGTCCGGCATGTGGATCAGCCGCGCGACGTGTCGGCTTGTGGCGCCGAAGAGGAGGGGACTCCGTTACCGTCGCCGGACGATCCCTGCAGCTGTCCGGCGTCGGCCGGGATTTCGATGTCGTCCACGCCGCTTCGCGCCTGGTCCTGGTACGGCAACGTGATCGAGCCGGGCTCGTCTTCCGGCGGGGCACCGAAGAGCCGCTCGGTGATCTTGTTTCGCACGGGGGAGCGAACCAGGGCGACGATGCCGCCGACGATTGCGATCCCGATGAGCGTGCGGCGAACGCGATGACGCTTCTGCTTCTGCTTCGGTCGCACCGCCTGCGCCAGCTTTTCTGATGCCTCGGCCAGGCGCGCGCGCGCCGCGTTGGTGGCGTCAGACGCGTGAAGCTCGCCCTGCGCCAGGCGGTCGGACGTGTCCGACAGGACCTCGGCGGCGCGCTCGGCAGCGTGGCTCAGCGCCTCAATCGATTGATGGGTTGCCGTTCGCAGAGCTGGGCTGGCGTTCTGCCCCGCTTCCCGAGCGACGCTCAGGGCGCGCTCAGCGAACTCGGTAATCGTTTCGGCTGCACGCGAGCCCGCTTCGGAGAGTTCCCGGTTGAGCACGGCACCGGTGGAACGACGACGACCGAACATGCGAAGCACCTCCGAAATATGCCGCCCCCACGCGATTTCAAGGGAAACAACGATTCTACGTGGTGGGACGCGCCGTATCAGCGGATAGCTGAAGCGCGACGAGGCTAGGCAGCGGCCGGCATCTTCGGCAGACGTCGAGGAGGCTGCGTCGCGAGGAGCGCGGTGTCGATGGGCGCGTCGAGGAACCAGCGTATGCGTGCGGCAGCGATCGGACCGACCACCCGTGCGAGCTCAGCTTCGCCCGCCGCATAGAGTGCCCGCAGCGAGGGGAACGCCCGAGCCAGCTTGACCAGCGCATCACCTTCGATGCCAGGCACGGCGCGGAGGTGGTCGAGCCGCTGCCGAGCGAGCTGACCCGAGGCACCGTCGTCGAGGGGGAGCTGCAGCTCGAAGGCGGGGGTTCGCATGCCACCATTCTAGCGAACGGATGTTCGCTGGGTCAAGCACGGGATCGACCCCAGGACACGCCCACAACGTATGGTGAGGGGCTCATTTTTCGGCCGGCTCTAGTGGAGGTGATTGGGCATGCTCGCCCTCGGCACTCGCGGTACCGTTGCAGTGATCGTGGTCGTGGTCGTCGTCGTGGTCGTCGTCATCGCAGCCGTCGTGATCATGGCGCGTCGGCGTCCGAGCTGAGCCAGGCTGCCGCGGTGGCGCAGCGAGGGTTCGCCTAGCCGCGCTCGACCAAGGTCTGGACGTTGGTGCCGCTGTTGTAGTAGCCGGTGGCCCAGCAGTTGCCGGTCGAAGCGCAGGCCACGCCGAGGAGCAGGTTGTCCTGAGACGTGCTCGTGTTCGGGGAGCCGGCGATGCTCCAAGCCGCACCGTTGAAGTGCTCGACAAGCGTCCGGGCCTGGCTGCCGTTGTTGTAGACGCCGGCGGCCAGGCAGTCGCCGGTCGCGGCGCATGTCACCGAACGCAGCTGATTGTTCTGCGTTGAGCTCGTATCCGGAGAGCGCTCCACCTTCCAGGCCGTGCCGTTGAAGTGCTCGATGAGCGTCTGGTCTCTGGTGCCGTTGTTGTAGTAGCCGGCGCTCCAGCAATCGGTGGTCGCCGCGCAGGTGACGCTGAGGAGCAGGTTGCGCTGACCCGTGCTCGTATTTGGCGAGCTGACGATGGTCCAGCCCGCCCCATTGAAGTGCTCGATGAGCGTCTGCGCGTCGCTGCCCCCGTTGTAGGCGCCCACCGCCCAGCAGTTGGTCGCCGTCGTGCACGTGATCGCGGCGAGTTGGTTGTTGCGTGCCGTGCCGATATTCGGGGAGCTGATGATGCTCCAAGCCTTTCCATTGAAGTGCTCGATGAGCGTCTGGTTGTACGTGCCGTTGTTGTAGTGGCCGGCGGCCCAGCAGTCCGCGGCCGACCTGCAGGTCACGCTGACCAGAGCGTTGTTCTGCGTCGCATTCGTGTTCGGGGACTTGAACACGCTCCAGGCCGTACCGTTGTACCACTCGATGAGTGTCTGGTTGTTGGTGTCGTTGTTGTAGTAGCCGGCCGCCCAGCAACTGGTGGTCGAGGTGCAGGCAACGCTGTTCAGGACGTTGTCCTGGGCCGCAGCGGTGTCAGGCGCGATGGCCATGCTCCAGGCGGTGCCGTCGTACTGTTCGATGAGCGTCTGGATGTTGCTCACCCCGGAGTAGTCGCCGACCGCCCAGCACCGGGCGGTCGATGCACAGGTCACGGCGCGGAGGCGGCTGTCCGCCGGCGTTCGCACGTTCGGAGAGAGATCGATCGTCCATCTGCTCGCATCCAAGTGCTCGATGAGCGTATGGGCATTGGTACCGTCGTCGTAGATTCCGGCGGCCCAGCAGCTCGCGGCGGACGTGCAGGTCACACCGATGATCACGTTGTCCTGCATCGGATCTGTGTTCGGGGACGCGACGATCTTCCAGCCGGTGCCGTTGTACCGTTCGATGAGCGTCTGGTCGCGGGTGCCGCTGAAGTAGTCGCCGGTCGCCCAGCAGTTCATGCTGGAGGTGCACACCACGCTGTTGAGGACGTTGTCCTGCGTCGGGCTCGTGTCCTGGGAGTTGGCCACGCTCCAGCTGGACCCGGTGTAGCGCTCGATGAGCGTCTGGTAATAGGTGCCCGCGAAGTAGTCGCCGGCAGCCCAGCAATTGGTGGTCGAGGTGCAGGAGAGGGCGCGAAGCTCGTTGTGCTGCGACGCCCTGGTGTTCGGGGACTTGAGGATCCGCCACGCTGCCCCGTCGAAGTGCTCGATGAGCGTCTGCTCGGTGGCGCCGATGCGGTAAGAGCCGCCGGCCCAGCAGTTGATGGTCGAGGCGCAGGCCACGCCGCTGAGGACGTTGTCCTGTATCGCGCTCGTGTTGGCGGAGCCGGCGATGTCCCAGACCGTCCCATTGAAGTGCTCGATGAGCGTCTGATATCTGCTGCCGGTCGAGTAATCGCCGACCGCCCAGCAGGTGCCGGGCGCGGCGCAGGTCACGCCGACCAGGAAATCATCCTTCGTCGTGCTCCTGTTCGGAGAGTTGACGATGCTCCAGGATGTTCCGTTGTAGCGCTCGATGAGCGTCCGCGCGCCGGCGGCGGTGAGGTAGTAGCCGGCCGCCCAGCAGTTCGCGGCCGCCGGACAGCTCACGCCGACGAGAAAGTTGTCCTGCATCGTGCTGGTGTTCGGCGAGGTCACCACGCTCCACGCTGTCCCGTCGAAATGCTCGACGAGCGTCTGGTCGTTGGTGCCGTTGAAGTAATCGCCGGCGGCCCAGCAATCGGTGGTCGACGTGCAGGTCACGGCATCGATGAAGTTGTCCTGTGCGGTGCTCGCGTTCTGAGATGCGACGATCCTCCAAGAGGGAGATGCGCCGGCCGGCAGGGCTGACCCTGGGAGTGCGGTTCCCGCCAGCGCCGCTGCGGAGATCACCTTCCAGCCCCTCATGGCGGGCCGAAAGATAGCAGCCGTGCACCGCGTGAGGCGCCCGCCCTATCCCACCGTCAATCAGCAGGTTGCAGTGAAGGTACCCGACCCCTGAGCAGCCTGCCCACCCTGGATGACGTGAACCGTCCAGTTGGCGGACGTCGCGTGCTGGCACGGTGCGTTGAATGTGGTGTTCACGCCTCCGTTGGGGCCGGTGGTGGTCTGGTCCACTGTGGTGTTGTTGAACATGATGCTGGCGGCGGTGTGTGGGTCAACGCCTCCCACGCCCCATTTGACAGCCAGCTGCGTCGTACCGGTCTCAACGAAGCATGTGAAGCCGCTCACCGAGACCATCTTCTGCGCGGTCACCCCATGCCCGTCCTTGGCGACGACGGTGTGGGTGCCGAACTTCGCAACGGGGACAAGGAAGCTCGTGAGGAGATTGCCCTTCGGCCCGGTGCTCGCGTTGCGCACGGACTTCCCGTCCCAGAAGATCGTGACGCTCGTACTGGGTGTGAACCCGCTGCCGCTGACAGAAGGGTTCGCACCCGGGATATCGGCAGTGGGGCAGGCCGCGAGCTGCGGCGTCAGGAACGCGGCGCCGTCATCGGGGGTCACCGTGATGGCAGGCGTGGCCGCAGAGCTTGGCGTCGCGCCCATCGCGAGCGCCGCCGTAGCGATCAGCGTCGCACCGAACATGTGGAGTAGGCGAGAGCCTCGTCGCATCGGTGTTCCCCCTATACGCTGCACCACCCGGCTGGCTGCTGCCAGCCGACTCAGACCCCTGATGCCCTGGCGATCCTTGAGATTACACGTCGAACGCACCTCGCATCAAGGGGGACGGGACCGATTGGGGCAAGACCCGCCTGTGCGGCTCTAGTGATGGATCACCGAGATGACGACGAGACCGATGATCAAGACCATCACCATGATCATTCCGAACTCGACCAGGCTGAGCCCGCGCTCCTGCTTCCTCGCATGCCGCGCCCGTGCCCGGCGCGCATGAACCCACTCGCGCAGGTCCGCGGCACTGAGCGTGTTCAGGACGCGGTCAGAGCGGATTCCTGCCTCGCTCAGCGCGGCGACGCCGAATGTCATCGACTCGAGGTCGATCGGGTGGTGAGCATCGGTGTCGACGGCGATCCACAGGTCGTGGTTCGCGGCACGGCGGAGAAGCTCGATGTCGAGATCCTGGCGGTCGATGTACGCGTCGACCTCCATCGCCACTCCGCTCTCGGCAGCAGCCTCGAAGACTCGATCCCAGTCCGCATCGAGGCCGATACGCCGATTGTACATCCGTCCCCGCGGATGGGCCAGCACGTCGAACGTCGCGCTGCGCAGGGCCTCCACGTAGCGCTGCGTCTGGTCCTCGACCAGGCGCAGCTTCGAGTGGAATGCGCCGAGCACGATGTCAAGCCCCTCGAGGACCGACTGCTCCACGTCACCCTCGCCGTCGGGGGAAAGGTTCATTTCGATGCCGTGCATGATGTGAAAGTCGATGCCCTCATCGGCGAACAGCGCATTGAGAGTGCGCACTTCCACGGCCTGCTGCGCGAGCGTGGCGGCGTCCATGCCATGCGCGATTCGCAGGCCGTGTGAATGATCGGTCACCGCCATGTGCGTGTAGCCGAGCTCGATGCAGCGGCGGGCCATCGCCTCGAGCGTTGCGTGGCCGTCGCTCGACAGTGTGTGCATCTGCAGGTCCGACCGCACCGCCCGGTGAAGCGCATCGGATCGCGCGATGACTCGCTCCGCTTCCGTCCGCGACAGGAAGCCACGCCGGATCGGGTCAGGAGCAGGAGCCCACACACCGGCCGACAGCCAGTCGCCAATGACATGGGCAAGCCACGTCCCGACCGCCGGGAGCTGCGTCAAGGCAACCTCCTGGCGATGCAGTTCGGCGGCTTCGACCGGCCAGTCGAGCGCCGCACGCGACGCGTGCAGCATCGCGCGCTGCCGGTGGCTGCGTGGCTCCTGCTCCTCGGCTCCGCGAGCGAGCAGCTCCGCGAGGCCGCGGTTGTCGACAGAGCCGTCACCACCGGACGGCGCCGGGTTGTCGTAACGTTGCATTCGTGCCGCTCTATGAATACCGCTGCAACTCCTGCGGCGAGGTCTACGAAGTGCTTCGCAGCATGGCGGCTCGCGAACTTGCCGCGGTGTGTCCGTGCTGCGAAAGCCGCGCCAGCATGCCACTGATCAGCCGGGTGTCGGTGAGAGCGACGGCGGTAGCGGGCGAGTCGGGGCCCGCCCTGTCGTCCGGTGGCGGGTGCTGCGGCGGCTCGTGCGGCTGCGGAGCCGGCTGAAACCCGCACTCGCGACGGCTACCCGCGGTTGGGCGCGTGAGTTCCCTCTGCATCCAGCGCGAGGTCCATCTGCATCAGCGACGTCAGGAAGACGCGACGGTGCTCCGGATGGGGCCCGTGCTCGACGATCGCCGCGCGGTGCTCCGGCGCTCCGTAGCCCTTGTTGCTCGCCCAGTTGTACTGAGGCGCCGATTCATGGAGCCGGCGCATCAGGGAGTCGCGGTGCACCTTGGCGATGATCGACGCAGCGGACACCGCCGGCACGAGACGGTCGCCAGCGACGAGGCTGTGCACCGGCCGGGCCGCCGGGATGCGGAACTTGCCGTCGCAGCAGTACCCGTCCGCCTCGACGAGCTCGACCAGGCGGCAGAAGATGTCGATGTTCGCCCAGCCCAGCCCGCGAATGTTGATCTCGTCCGTGCTCACCTCGGCGATCGCCCATGCCAGCGCCTTCTGCTTGATCACCGGTGCCACCGTCTCGCGCTGATTGGCGGTCAGCAGCTTGCTGTCGCGCAGCAGCGGATGCCGGAAGCGTGGCGGCAGGATCACGGCACCGGCCACGAGAGGACCCGCGTAGGCACCGCGGCCCACCTCGTCCAGCCCGCAGAGGCGGAAAGCACGCCAGTCCGTCACCGCGTAGGTGGCCCGGATGTAGTCAGGAAGACGGAACCGCGGCATCCTCGGGCATGAGTGTAGACGCGAAGGGCACCCTGATCGACGGCTCCGGCTTCTTTTGCTACGGTGGACGCGATGACGCCGGTGCTCTGGACTGACGTCGCGCCGCGCGATGGTCTGCAAAACGTCGCGGCCACAGTCGGCACCGATGCGAAAGTGCGATTGGTGCGTGGCCTTCTCGACGCGGATGCGCCGCGCGTCGAAGCCACTGCATTCGTCTCGCCGAAGTGGGTGCCGCAGCTGGCCGACGCAGGCGAGGTGTTGACAGAGTTGGGCGCGGCGGCACTGCCGCGACTCCGGGTCCTCATTCCCAACTCGCGTGGCTTGCAGCTGGCGCTCGAGCACGGCGTCATCAACGTCCTCGTGACCATCGGCGTCACCGAGAGCTTCAACCTGCGCAACGTCAACCGCTCCGTCGCCGAGTCGCTCGCCGACCTCGACGTCATCGTGGCCACAGCCCACGATGCCGGTTGTCGGGTGGACGTCGCCCTCTCGGTGGCGTTCGGATGCCCGTTCGAGGGCAGGGTGGAC
>Ga0307477_10003682_pt1 | contig 11331 bp, 12 predicted proteins | sample atmos_gasesECM2C_FD_203316 | JGI IMG/M metagenome (GOLD analysis project Ga0307477, IMG submission 203316) | Hardwood forest soil microbial communities from Morgan-Monroe State Forest, Indiana, United States - atmos_gasesECM2C_515 | ecosystem: Environmental > Terrestrial > Soil > Temperate... | reverse complement strand
GACGCCGCTGTCATGCAAGGCGGCGGCGCAGCGTTCGGTGGCCTCAGCCAGGGCGCCGTAGGTGCACACCTCGTCGATGACGATCAACGCCGGTCGATCGGGGGCGTGGACCGCGGGGCCGTCGAGGAACCCGGCGATGTTCACCAGCACGGCGACCATCCCGAGGTGCGGAGCAGGCGGCTCTCCCACTGGTCGCGAAGCTCGAGGGCGTCATGCATCCAGGTTCCCGGGGCGCGCTGTTCGGGCTCGATCTCGGTGGTCAGCAGGCGCAGGATGGCCTTGGGATCACGGATCTTCTGCAGCAGCGTGACCGAGCGGTCGCCACCGCCCAGGGCGGGACGGGTCGCCGCCTCGAGCCGCAACAGCGCCTCGGGCCGGCTGAGCAGCTCGGTGTAGAAGGTGCCCGCCCGCTCGATGTAGTCGTGCAGGCGGCCCAGATGGGGCCACATGGTGTCCTCCATGTACAGGCTCAGATCGTGGTTCGCGACCGTGGCCGGCACCTGGGCTGCGTCGACTTCCTGTAACGGGGACCACGCAAGTGGAGTCATCAACGAGCCGAAGACGTCATGGCGGAGCGTGTCGAGCTGGGCCACCCATGGCTGGAGGTCACCTGCTTGTAGACGGCGGGCCAGGCTCTCCCAGGCCTTCCCGTCGGCGATGGCCGTGATCGTGACCACCACGTACGACGGGCCGCCGCCGTGGGCCTGAGTCAGGTACCAGAGCAGTCGAGCGTCGTCGCCTCGAGCGAGAAGCTGCATCCATTCCTGGCAGGCCGCTTCGAAATCGTCCTCACGCTGGCCCACGACCTGGTGGAGTTCTCGCAGGAGGAGCACCGGGGCATCCTACGCGCGCCTCGGTAGCATCCCCGAGGTGCAGGACCATTCCTATTCAGTCGACGTAGCCGGCTCACCCGCCGAGGTGTGGCGCGTGTTCTGGAGCCATCGCAAAGGCACCGTACGCCACGGCGAGGTGACGATCGAGATTCTTCATCCAGGCAACGACGACGGCGAGGGTCTTGTCCGCCATTGCACCTACCCGGTGCCGCGGTGGTTGCTGTCCGGGGGCCGCGGCGTTTCGTGGGAGTGGCTGACCGAGGTCAAGCCCCACGAGTCGTGGCGCTACGACGCCGTGGGCAAGCCGCTGTGGTCGAAAGCCACGGGATGGACTCGGCTCGAGGATCTCGGCGACGGGCGGACGCGGATCCACTTCCGGGAGACGTACCTCGCCTTCAACCCGGTCATGCGGGCGTTGTTCGAGAAGCGGGTGCACAAGGCCATCTCGAAGTCCAACGACGAGACGTTGACCTCCTCGATCGAGGCCGGGATCCGGGCCATGCGGCTCAGATGACGCTTTGGCCGGCTTGCACCCGGGATCGCAGGAGAGCGGCCAGTCGATCGCGGTGGTAGGCAGCGTCGCCGAAGCTGACCTGATCGAGCTGCGAACGTTTGAGGAACAGATGCAGATCGTGTTCCCAGGTGAACCCGATGCCGCCGTGGACCTGCAGGCCCGAGGCCATGACCCGCTTGGCCGCGTCCGCGCACCAGGCCTTGGCCGACGACGCGGCGATGGCCACCTCGTCCGGCGGGCCGGGTTGGTCCGGCTGGTTGGCGGCGTCGAGGCACCAGGCGGCGTACCACGTCGTCGACCGCATCCCCTCGACGTCGACGACCATGTCGGCGCATCGGTGCTTGACCGCCTGGAAGCTCCCGATGGGCTGGCCGAACTGCACGCGGTCCTTGGCGTAGTCGGCCGACATCTCGAGCACGCGAGCAGCGCCCCCCAGCATCTCGGCGGAGAAGCCGACCGCGGCCCGGTCGAGGAGGGCGGCGGCCGCGTCAGGTCCGCCGATCTCGGTGGCCGGGGTTGCGTCGAGCTCGAGCCAGGCGAGGGACCGGGTCTGGTCCATGGCCGGCTGCCGGGCCGGCTGGGCTGGCTTGGCTGACGCGGCGGCCGTGAGATCGACCGCGAACAGCGCCTGCGGGGTCCAGACGACGGCCACGTCGGCCTCGTCGGCGGCGAGCACCAGGTCGGGCCGGCCGGACAGCGTGGGCCCGGGCCCGATCTCGATGTGCCGGCCCCACGCCGCGCAGCCGATGGCGTCTCCGCTCTGCAACCGGACGGCCCAGGGAGTGTCGCCCAGCGCGGAGAGGGCGAGCAGGCTGGGAAGGTAGGGCGCGGGGGCGGTGTGGCGCCCGACTTCCTCGAGCAACACGCTGGCCTCGACCCATCCGAACCCCAACTCGGTGGTGATGCCCATCCATCCCTGCTCGAGCATGGCCGTCCACAGCTTCTGGTCGTGCGACAGGCCAGACGCGAGGTGAGCCCGCACGTGGGCGGGCGCGGAGTAGCCGTCGAGCAGATCCCGGGCCGCTTCCTGCAAGGCCTGCTGTTCGTCGGAGAGCTCGAAGTCCACGGCGGGCGGAGTCTATGGGATGCTCCCGGGCGTGGATCTGAGTCCCACGCCAGAGCAGGTGGCGTTCCGGGCCGACGTGCGCGCCTGGCTCCAGGAGCACCTGCCGTGGGAGTACGGCGTGGGGTTGCCGCCGCGCTTCGACGACCTGGGCGAGGAGGTCGCCTTTCTGCGCTCGTGGCAGGGGAAGCTGGCGTCGGGCGGATGGGTGGGGGTGGCCTGGCCCGTCGAATACGGCGGCCGGGGCGCCGGCCCGGTCGAGCACTTCATCGTGCAGGAGGAGCTGGCCCGCGCTCGGGCCCCGGAGATGGTTGGGCGCATCGGGATCAACCTGGCGGGTCCGACGCTCTTGGCCCATGGCACGCCCGAGCAACGGGAGCGGTGGTTGGGCCGCATCCTCGCCGCCGACGACCTGTGGTGCCAGCTGTTCAGCGAGCCGGGCGCCGGTTCGGATCTGGCCTCGGTGGCCACTCGGGCGGCACCTGTCGACGGTGGCTGGCGGGTCACCGGGCAGAAGGTGTGGACGTCGTACGCGCAGTTCGCCGACTGGGGTGTCTGCCTGGCGCGCACGGATCCGGACGTGCCCAAGCACAAGGGCATCTCGTATCTGGTCGTCGACATGCACGCCCCCGGGGTCGAGGTGCGGCCGCTGGTGCAGCTGACGGGCGAGGCCGAGTTCAACGAGGTGTTCCTGTCGGACGTCTTCGTCCCGTCCGATCAGCTGGTCGGTCCGCTCAACGAGGGTTGGCGGGTGGCCAACTCGACGCTGTCGCACGAGCGAGGCACCAACCCCCGTCAGCTGGTGATCCACATCCAGCTCCTCGAGGAGCTGTTGCGCTTGGCCGTGGTGAGCGGGGCGTGGGACGACCGGCGGTTGCGCCGGCGGCTGGCCCAGGCCTATATCGAGGTGCGGTTGTTCCAGCTGCACAACCTGCGGTCGGTGTCTCGCCTGGCCCGTGGCCGCGAGCCGGGACCCGAGGGCAGCAGCCTCAAGCTGTATTGGAGCGAGATGTCCAAGCGCTTCCACGACACGGCGATGGCGGTCGTAGGGCCGGCGGCGCCGCTTTGGAAAGGGGGACAGGACAACCCGGGCGATGGTCAGTGGCAGCGTTCGTGGCTGTATTACCAGGCGTCGTCGATCTGGGCCGGCACCAACGAGATTCAGCGCAACATCATCGGCGAGCGGGTGCTGGGGCTGCCGCGGTGATAGGCGGCTTTGACCTCGGTCGCCGTCTGGCGGGGGCGCTCGACGACGTCGTCCCAGGTGTAGCGCAGCGGGGTCCAGCCGAGCTGGACGCCGATGCGGTTCTGGCGGTGGCGGTCCTTGTACAGCGCGCCGGGGTGGGAGTGCCAGGCCCGGCCGTCGAGCTCGATGAACAGTTGTTGTTCCGGCCAGCACAGATCGATGTAGACGCCGGGCCGGCCGTCGTGATCACGGACGGCGTGCTGGCGGACGAGATCGGCGAGGCCGAGGGGCCGCACCAGCTGCACGAACCGAGTCTCGAGCTCGCTCCCGGTGGGCGGGGTACCGGGCGGGCGGTTGCTCAGGACGCGGCGCAAGCACGGGCGGTGGGCGGCCACGTCCTTGAGGTCGCCTTCGGAGACGCTGTCGTGGCGGAGGAGGGACTCGAGGACGAGCTCGAGGGCACTGGGGTCGAGGGTAGCGGCGAGATCGTCGAGGGTGCGCAGGGGAGTGGTGTGGCGCAGGCGGTCGGTGGTCATGAACGGGACGCGGCCGCGGCGTACCGTCCAGCGGGGGTGGGGCCGGCGGTTGGGCAGGTAGAGCTCGGCGGGGGTGGGGCCGATGCCGTCGAGGCGCAGCAGCCAGGCCGCCGAGAGGTGCGAGAGCACGGCCTCGGGGCCGCCCCAGAGCAGGGCGGCCATGAGGGGCTGGTGCCAGTCGCGTGGTTGGGCGAGTACTCGGTAGACGCGGGGCGCCACACGCCGCCAGCGCCCTCCTTTCATGCTGTGGTGACGGAGCATGTTTCGGGTTACGCCCGCGGCGGTCGCGTCCGCGGTCGTGAAAAGGCCGTACTGGCGGCGGGCCGTCAGCTCGACGGCCGCCAGGGCTGCGGTATCGGTCACGTTCCCCTCCATTTGCGAGGTGAGGCGTGGAATTCGGGCCGCGATCGGCGAAAAACCACGCCTCAGCTGACATTTACGAGGGGAAGGGCGAGATGAGCGAGCCTACCGTCCTGTACGCCGTCGACGGGGCCGTGGCCACCATCACCATGAACCGCCCAGAGGTGGCCAACGCCCAGAACACCGCGCTCATCGACGGCATCGACGCGGCCCTCGACCAAGCCGACGCCAACGACGACGTACGGGTTGTGATCCTCACCGGCAACGGCAAGCATTTCTCGTCCGGCCACGACCTCAAGGAGGTGCTGGCCGACCCGTCCCGGGCCACGGCCGAGGGCAAGTTCCGCCACGAATGGGTCATGTACTACGGCCGGTGCAAGCGCCTGCGCGACTTCCGCAAGCCGACCATCGCCGCGGTGCACGGCTCGTGCGTGGCCGCGGGTCTCATGCTCGCGTGCATGTGCGACCTGATCGTCGCGGCCGACGACGCCAGCTTCCAGAATCCCGTGCTGCGCATGACCGGCGCGGGCGTCGAGCTGCTGGTCGAGCCGTGGGAGTTGGGCATCCGCAAGGCCAAGGAGTTCTTGTGGACGGGTGAGTCCATCGATGCCCAGGAGGCGTGGCGGCTCGGCATGGTCAGCCGGGTCGTGCCGGCGGCGTCGCTGTTGGCGGCGACCAGGGAGCTGGCCGAACGCATCGCCCTGGTGCCTCCGACCACCGCGCAGGTCGTGAAGGACTCGATCAACCACGTGGCTGACCTGATGGGTCAGGAGGCTTCCTGGAAGTACCACTTCATGGCCCACCACTGGATGCACAACACCTCCACGGCGCTCGGCGCGCTCGAGGCGCGCAAGGGCAAGGGCTCGATGAAGGAGGTCTTCGAGGAGCACAGAGGCACCTCGTGACGGGGCCGCTAGCTGGCCGCCGGGTCATCGACGTCGGTACCAGGATAGCGGCGCCGTTCTGCGCCGGTCTGCTGGGCGAGATGGGTGCTGAGGTCATCAAGGTCGAGCAGCCCGACGGTGGGGACTTCATGCGCACCATCGGGCCGTTCGTCGAGGGCTATTCGCTGTTCTGGGCGGTGGAGGGCCGCGGGCGCAAAGGGGTCACGCTCGACCTCCGGAGGGCTGAGGGGCAGGCGTTGTTTCGCCGGCTGGTCGCGACCGCGGATGTGGTGTGCGAGAACTTCCGGCCCGGGACGATGGAACGTTGGCACACTGGGCCGGACGACTGCGACCCGCGGCTGGTGTGGGCCCGCATCAGCGTGTTCGGCCAGGACGGGCCGTATGCGCCCAGGCCCGGGCTCGACCGGCTGGGCATCGGCTACGGCGGGCTCCTGCATCTGACCGGTTACCCGGACCGGCCGCCCGTGCGCCCTGGCGTGACGATCAGCGACTACTTGACTGGTGTGTTCGCCGCCGCCGCCGCCATTGCCGGGCTGTATGCGCGAGACTGCGGCGGGAGCGGTGCCGGTTCGGTGATCGACGCGCCGTTGTACGGCGCGGTGCTGCGCATCCTGGAGTGGACGATCGCGGCGCAGGACCGGCTCGGCGTGACCCGCCAGCGCGAGGGCAACCGTGTGCCCAACTCGGCGCCGCTCGACAACTACCCGACGGCTGACGGCAAGTTCGTGTGTGTGGTCGCGGGCTCGGACACCAACTTCCGCCGCTTGTGCCAGGCCATGGGCCGGCCGTCGCTGTGCGAGGATCCGGAGTGGGACACGCTGGCCAAGCGGGGGGCGCGGGCGGACGAGATCAACGACATCGTGGCGGCGTGGACGAGGGGCCTGACCGCGGCGGAGGTGGAGGCGGCGTGCATCGCCCACGACGTACCCGTCGGCACGGCCTATAGCGCGGTCGACATCCTCGCCGACCCGCACATGAAGGCTCGGGGCGACCTCGTGACCGTGGACGATCCTGTTGCCGGCCCGCATTTGCAACAGGCGCCGTTCCCGCGGTTGGCTGGCTCCGCGCCCGCGGCGCCGCCGCCCGCGCCCGGTCTCGGCGAGCACAACGACGAGGTGTGGCTCGGCTTGGTCGGGCTCGCGGCCGACGAGTACGACCGCTACCGAGCTGACGGCATCATCTGATGGCCGTCGGGGTCGGCTGATGGCCGACGGCATCATCTGATGGCGGTCGGGGTCGGCTGATGGCCGTCGGGGTCGGCTGATGGCCGTCGATCTCAGCGGGGCGGTCGATCTGCACTGCCATTTCGGGCCGGACGCGCACCGGCAGAGATCCGTAACGGCCATCGAGGCGGTCCGGGAGGCGGCGGCCGCGGGCCACGCAGGCGTGGTGCTCAAGTCGCACGACCAGCCGAGCACGTTGCTGGCCTGGGCGCTCGATCAGCTCGTCGACGGGATCCGCGTCTTCGGAGGACTCTGCTGTGACCGCGAGATCGGCGGGGTCAACCCGGCCGCGGTCGAGTCGGCTTTACGCACCGGCGCAAAGGTGGTGTGGCTGCCGACGCTGTCGAGTGTGCAAGACCAGATCAACGGCGTGGCCGCGCAGCTCGGCATCCCCGGCCCGGGGATCGCGGTTGTCGACTACGAAGGGGTGCTCCTCGATGCCACTCAGGAGGTGGTCGATCTCGTGGGTGAGCACGAAGCGGTGCTGGCCACCGGTCACATCACGGCGGCCGAGCATCTGGCCGTGGCCCAAGCGTGCTCAGCCCGCCACGTGCGCCTGGTGGTGACGCACGCGGGGGAGGAGCTGGCCGGGCCCAACCTGACGATCGCTCAGTGCGTCGAGCTGGCGTCGCTCGGGGCCACCATCGAGTTGTGCGCCATGACGTGCCTTGGCGCGTTGGCGACCCGCAAGCCCGGCGAGATCGCGGCCTACGCGCGAGCGGTCGGACCGGCTCGATGCACGCTTGGCACCGACTACGGCCAAGCCGTCAACCCGCACCCGGCGGCAGGAATGAGGTCCTTCGCCGAGGCGCTCGTCGCCGAAGGGATGGCGGCAGGTGAGGTGCGGCGCATGGCCTGCACCAACCCCGCGGAGCTCGTCGGGCTCTAATGCTCGGTGTAATTGACAGGGCCGGCGCCCGGCTCGCCGACGGCGAAACAGAAGCAGTGGATCGCGGCGTTGTCGCTCACCGGTCGCAAGCTGTGGATGGCGTTGGGCGGGATGTGGACGAGATCGCCCTGACGGATCTCGCGTTCCTCGCCGGCGATGTTCATGATGCCGCGACCTGACGTCACGTAATAGAACTCGTGGGTTGGGTGATGGTGAGGGTCGACCAGGCCGCCGCCGGCAACCTCGAACTCGCTCACCAGCTCGAGGTGGCCGCCCTGGGTGATCTCCATCATCTCCCGCGGACGGACGAGCCACCACACGGGAACCGTCCCGTTGTGCTCGATCTCGGGGGAAACCTCTTCGATGGAGCGAACGTCCATCGCCATCGCGGCACCTCCTCAACCCCTGACGTCGCTGTCAGCATAGGCTGCCGGCCGTGGAGGACCGCATCGACGCAGGGCTCTACCTCGAGATGACCGACCTGGCCGCGTCGGCGTACTGGGCCGAGCGGGTCCCCGCCGTGACGGCCACGGGCGCAGGGGTGGGGCGGGCGTTCGTTGGGACCAACGCGTGTCTCGGGCGAACCGACCTCCCGCGCAAGATCGACGAATTCGAGACGCTCGGGCTCTTCGAGGTGGGTCCCGAGTTCCGGAGCGGACCGCTGCCCGGGCTGCACTTCGTGCGCACGTCCCGCCCCGGTCAGGGGGTGCTCACCGGTGAGCCGACCACCGGGTTGCTGCTCGTGCTGGTCAGCCCCCGCACGCCGGATCAAGCCCAGACGCTTCGTGATTGGGCCGATTTCGTGCACATCCGCCACATCGCGGCCGCGGCCGTGCCCGGCTACGGCATGATCACTCCCTTCGAGCACGCCGAAGGAGGTGATCCTCGGTTCTTGCACCTGTACGAAATTCACGGGCCGGATCCGGAGAAGGCGTTCCAAGGGATGGTGCCCCTCGTCATCGACCGCATCGGAGAGCCGGGCACGGAGGGCTTCGACCAATGGGCCAGGCATCCGGCGTTGCGCATCATGTACGTCAACACGTTCCGGCTGGCGGCTTCACCGGAGCGTGGGGGGTTGGCGGCTTCACCGGAGGGTGGGGGGTTGGCGGCTTCACCGGCGGGTGCGGGGCTGGCGGCCTCACCGGGAGGTGCGTGAGCGATTTCTTCGCCGTCGTGCACCGCCAGCGTGCGTGTCGCAGCTTTCGTCCCGAGCCCGTGGACGAGCAGGTGCTCGCTGCCGTTCTCGGCGCGGCCACGATGGCGCCGAGCGCGGAGAACCGACAGCCGTGGACCTTCGTCGTCGTCACCGACGAGGACAGTCGCGCTCGGATCGGGGACCTGACGCGGAGGGCCTGGCGGGGCGGTGCCCGTACGTTCTCCGAGTCGCGCTTGGCGCCGACGTTGCTGGCCGAGGTGGATCATGGCGCCGAAGGCGGAATTAGTGCGGCCCCGGTCCTGATTGTCGTCGGCGGCGACACCTCGCTCGGCCACGAGGGGGCGATGGCGGCGTCGATCTTTCCGGCTGTGCAGAACCTGCTCCTGGCCGCCACCGCCTGCGGGCTCGGGTCGGCGCTGACAACGTTGACGACCGCGTTCGCAGCCGAGCTTCGGGACCTGGTCGGGCTGCCTGAGCACGTCCTGCCCATGGCCGTCGTTCCCCTAGGCTGGCCGACACGTTCGCTCGGGCCTCCCCGTCGCCAGCCCCTGGAAGCGAAGGCCCATCGTGAGAGCTACGGAGCCCCGTGGATCCCGAGAGGAAGTCCTGCGTGAGCACGCATCCGCTTGAACCCCTTACCGAGGCCGAGATCACCGCAGCGTGTGCCGCGGTACGGGACCGTTACGAGGAGGGCGCAGACCTCCGGTATCCGGTGGTCGGCCTGCACGAGCCTCACAAAGCGGCGCTGGCAGCATGGCCAGGGGCGGCGGTGGCACGCGAGGCCGACGTCACTGTCATCAACCGGGTCGATGGCCAGGTTCACGATGCCGTCGTCGATCTCGGCCGAGGCTCGGTGGTGGGTTGGCGACACCGACCCGGCGCCAACCCGGTGCTGTTGTTCGATGAATCGCTCAACGCCATTGTCGCGACCCAGAGCGACCCGCGCTGGGTGGAGGCGCTGCGCCGGAGAGGGATAACGGACCTCGAAAAGGTGCAGATCGACCCGTGGCCGGCGGGCAACTTCGGGCTGGCCGAGGAGACCGGGCGCCGACTGATGCGGTGTGTCTGCTACCTGCGCCACGAGCCCAGTGACAACGGCTACGCGCACCCCATCGAGGGCGTCGTGAGCGTTGTCGACGTCGGAACCAACGAGGTGATCGCCGTCCACGACGACCCCGTGCCCATCCCCGTGCCGGTTGAATGCGCCAACTACGGCGTGGCCGACGTGCCGGCCGTGCGAGACGACCTGCGGCCGCTGGAGATCAGCCAGCCGGAGGGGCCATCGTTCGAGCTCGAGGGGCACTCGTTGCGGTGGGAGCGATGGAGCCTGCGCTTCTCTCTTCACCCTGTCGAGGGCCTCGTGTTGCACATGGTCGGGTACTCGGACCATGGCCGCACTCGGTCCATTCTGCATCGGGCATCGATCGCCGAGATGGTCGTGCCGTACGGCGCGACGGGGACCAACCATTGGTGGAAGAACGCGTTTGATGTCGGGGAATGGGGCTTGGGGCGGATGATCCAGCCGCTGGCGCTCGGCTGCGACTGCCTGGGGGAGATCCGCTACGTCGACGCGGTGTTCCCGGACGAGAACGGCGGTGCACGCACGGTTCCCAACGCGGTGTGCATCCACGAGGAGGACTACGGCATCCTCTGGAAGCACGTGGACCTGTGGACCGGCACCAACGAGGTCCGCCGGTCCCGGCGCCTGGTGGTGTCGACCATCTCAACGGTCGGGAACTACGAGTACGGCTTCTACTGGTACTTCTACCTCGACGGCACCATCCAGCTCGAGGTCAAGCTGACGGGGATCATGCAAACGGGCGCCGTGCCAGACGGGCAGCACGTTGGGCCCTCGGGGACCCTCCTCGCTCCTGGGCTCTGGGCTCCCAACCATCAGCATCTCTTCTGCGTTCGCCTCGACGTCGATATCGACGGCGATACCAACTCGGTGTACGAGATGGACACGGTGCCGGCCGAGCCTGGTGCGGACAATCCGCACGGCAACGCCATCGTCGCTCGCGCCACCCTGTTGGAGCGGGAGTTGCAGGCCCAGCGCAATGTCGATCCCGCCTCGGCCCGGACATGGAAGATCGTCAACCCGAACGTTCGCAATCGTGTCGGTGCCCCGGTGGGCTATTCGCTGGTGCCTGGTCCTGCTTCGGTGCGCCTCCTGGCCCGGCCCGACTCCAGCGTCGCCGGCCGGGCCGCCTTCGCTACGCGCAACGTCTGGGTGACGGCCTTCGACGCCGACCAGCGCCGGCCCGCCGGCGACCACCCCAACCAGAGTGAAGCGGGGGGCGGGCTGGCCGAGTGGACGAAGGCGGACCGGCCGTTGGTAGATACCGACATCGTGGTGTGGCACAGCTTCGGCGTCAGCCACGTGCCTCGACCCGAAGACTGGCCCGTGATGCCGGTCGAGTACGCCGGGTTTTGCCTGCGACCGGTGGGATTCTTCGATGCCAACCCTGCGCTCGACCTGGCGCCGGGCAAACACTGTCACGCCGAGGCCGACGGACATGCTGCCGGCGATGCACACGCTGCCGGCGATGCACACGCTGCCGGCGATGCACACGCTGCCGGCGATGCACACGCTGCCGGCGATGCACACGCTGCCGGCGATGCACACGCTGCCGGCGGCGACGGTCATTGAACATCGAGAGAAAGGA